>Ga0209922_100777_pt1 | contig 35225 bp, 36 predicted proteins | sample ThiBiot_500_biof_FD_183946 | JGI IMG/M metagenome (GOLD analysis project Ga0209922, IMG submission 183946) | Wastewater bioreactor microbial communities from Cape Town, South Africa - Thiocy_expt_500_biof (SPAdes) | ecosystem: Engineered > Bioreactor > Thiocyanate-remediating > Anaerobic-Aerobic ... | reverse complement strand
AATCCGGCTGTCGCCGCGATCAGCAGCGCCAGCGAGAGGCGGGTGGCTGGGTTTGGCACGGCGGCGACGGGCTGGGAAGCAGTGCCATTTGCCAGTGGAGCCGGGCACGAGCGCGCCGTGCGCGCGTCAATGGGGGACATGCATCCAGTCTAGGGGTGACCACCAGGTGCCGGGTAAGGGCATGTATCGCATCGCCCAGCGCTGGCGCTTGTGGATACATGTTCGCGACGAGAGCCGCCGGAGCCGCTCGTCGCGCGCCCCCGCCACGCGGCCGCAGCGGGCGGTGCTCAGCCGCCGGCGTCCACGCTCCAGCCGGCATGAGGGCCGCGGGCGAGCGCGTCCTCCAGCCGAGGCAGGGCCGACCGCAGGATGCCGGCCAGCGTGTGCGGCGGATTGATGACGAACATGCCGCTGGCCGCCAGGCCCGTGGCGCCGGGAGCGCTGCCGATGGCGAGCGTGGCGTGCAGCCAGGGGCGGTCGGCCTGTTGCGCCAGGGTGCGCAGGCGGCGCGGCAGCCCATGGGCCTCGGGGCGCGGGATGATGGGGTACCAGACCAGGTAGACGCCGGTGGCGAATCGCCGCAGCCCGTCCTGGATGGCGGCGGCCACCTTGGCGTAGTCGGTCTTGATCTCGTAGCTCGGGTCGATCAGCACCAGGGCGCGGCGCGAGCCGCTGCCGCTGGCCGGCGGCGGCAGCAGCGCCTTCAATGCCTCGAAGCCGTCCTGTCGTGCCATGCTGACCTGCCGGCCGGCGTCCAGCTGCTCGATATGGGCCTGCAGCGCCTGCGCGTCGGTGGGGTGCAGTTCGAACAGGCGCAGCCGGTCGTGCACCGCGGCGCGTCCGGGCTCGGTCATCAGCGCGTGCATCAGCAGCGGCGAGCCCGGGTACACCCGCCAGGGCGCGCCGGGCGGGGCGGAGCGGTTGAAGCTGGCCAGCAGCGCCAGATAATCGGCCAGCGCATCGTATTCAATTTTGATAGCGCCTTGCGCAGAACCAACGGTCCTTGGAGCTGTTTTTGCCCCTGAATTGCTGGCCCCCTGATGCTGCACGCGCGCGATGCCCGCCAGCGCCTCGCCCGAGGTCTGCGCCGCCTCGCTGTCCAGTCGGTAGATGCCGGCGCCCGCGTGGGTGTCGATCAGCGTCAGCGGGTTGTCCTTGCGCATCAGGTGGCGCAGCGTCGCCACCAGGGTGAGGTGCTTGAGCACGTCGGCGTGGTTGCCGGCATGAAAGGCGTGGCGATAGCTGAACATGAGCCGATGGTAGCCGCCCCCGCCGCGCCGCGCGCGGGCCTTGCCGGATATGCTGAAAAACCGCTAAAATGTTGGGCTTTGCAGCGATTTGCGGCCCCGCGGCAAAAGTCAACATCCCCACCTAAGAGGCTCCCGGTTCAAGAGGAGCGCCGACCGTGGAAAAGGGCCGACCAAACCTTCCTCAACGGAAAAACTCATGAAAACGTTCAGCGCAAAACCCGCTGACGTGGTGCACGAGTGGTTTGTGATTGACGCCACCGACAAGGTGCTCGGACGGGTCGCCAGCGAAGTGGCCCTCCGTCTGCGCGGCAAGCACAAAGCCATTTACACGCCCCACGTCGATACCGGCGACTACATCGTGGTCGTCAACGCCGCCAAGCTCCGCGTCACCGGCGCCAAGGAGCAGGACAAGATGTACTACCGCCACACCGGCTACCCCGGCGGCATCCGCGAGACCAACTTCCGCGACCTGCAGGCCAAGCATCCCGGCCGCGCGCTGGAAAAAGCCGTCAAGGGCATGCTGCCCAAGGGTCCGCTGGGCTACGCCATGATCAAGAAGCTGAAGGTCTATGGCGGCGCCGAGCATCCGCACAGCGCCCAGCAGCCCAAAGTGCTTGAAGTCTAAGGAGCCGACGAGATGATTGGTGAATGGAACAACGGCACCGGCCGGCGCAAGTCCAGCGTCGCCCGCGTGTTTCTGAAAAAAGGCTCCGGCAAGATCACGGTCAACGGCAAGGCCATCGAAGAGTTCTTCGGTCGCCAGACCTCGATCATGATCTGCAAGCAGCCGCTGGTGCTGACCGACCATGTCGAGACGTTCGACGTCCAGGTCAACGTGCGCGGCGGCGGTGAATCCGGCCAGGCCGGCGCGGTGCGCCACGGCATCACCCGCGCGCTGATCGACTACGACGCCAGCCTCAAGCCGCAGCTGTCGGCCGCCGGCTTCGTCACGCGCGACGCGCGCGAGGTCGAACGCAAGAAGGTCGGTCTGCACTCCGCCCGCCGTCGCAAGCAGTTCAGCAAGCGCTGATCGGGCTTGGCGCTCTGGCGCGACAGCCGCGCTGCCCACGGGGCGGTGCGGCTTTTTTGTTGGCTGCGTGGTAAAAAGCACCTGCAAGCCATCGGGGTGGCAGGAGAGCAGACATGTTGGGCATCAAGCGGCAGCCATCCGTGCGCAGCGTCATCGGCGCGGGTATGCGGGTGCAGGGTCCTTGCACTTTCCTGGACGGCCTGCAGATCGACGGCACCGTGCTGGGCGACGTGGTTGCCGAGGGCGGTCAGCCCAGCGTGCTGGTGATCGGCGAGGCGGGCAGCGTGGAAGGCGCCATCAGCGCCGACCACGTGGTGATCGGCGGCTCGGTGGTCGGCCCGGTGCTGGCGCGCGAGCTGCTGGAGCTGCAGTCCAGGGCACGCGTGCAGGGTGATGTGCGTTACAAGACCCTGGAGATGCAGCAGGGCGCCGTCATCGCCGGCCAGTTGCAGCCCCAGCTGACGCCGCCGCCGTCCGCCGCGCCCGCGGCGCCGACCGAAAGCCGTGCCCCGCAAGAACCGGCCGAACCGACCTTTGATGGCGACCTGGACCGGCCCTGACGCGCCGGGCGCCCGGCCTCGGTGAAAACCCGAGTAATTCGATATACTATTTGCTGACCCGCCGAGGCGGGCAAGACGCAGGAGCAGACCATGAGTGCCGTAGCCCAGAACCTTCAGACCCCCACGGCGATGCCCGATCCCATCGTCTTCACTGACAGCGCCGCCGCCAAGGTGGCCGAGCTGATCGCCGAAGAAGGCAACCCCGAGCTGAAGCTGCGCGTGTTCGTGCAGGGCGGTGGCTGCTCGGGCTTCCAGTACGGCTTCACGTTTGACGAAATCGCCAACGAGGACGACACGACGATGACCAAGAACGGCGTGTCGCTGCTGATTGACGCCATGAGCTACCAGTACCTGGTCGGCGCCGAGATCGACTACCGGGAAGACCTGCAGGGCGCGCAGTTCGTGATCAAGAACCCCAACGCCGAGACCACCTGCGGCTGCGGCTCGTCGTTCTCGACGGCCGAATGAGCCGATCGCCCGCGGCGGCGATCATCGACAGACAAACAGCAAGGGCGCCACAGGGGCGCCCTTGCTGTTTGTCGATTTGACCATGAAAGCCGGTTGATGCGGCTCCAGATGTGCGCGGGGAGCTCCTGATGCTGTAGCGTTCTGGGTCGCCCCTGGCAGCCCGCGCTTACTCGAAATTGCTGCGGGCGATTTCGCCGGCGGCCGTCAGCTGTGTGCGCATGTCGGTCTTCAGGCGCGCAAAAGCGGCTTTGGCGGCGGGCGACACGGGCACGTGTTCACGCTGCTCGGCCAGCACCTCGGTGGGATCCAGCGGCTCGTTGTTGACGCGGAACTCCAGGTGCAGGTGCGGGCCGGTGGCCACGCCGGTCTGGCCGACCGCGCCGATGACCTGGCCCTGGGCCACCTGGTCGCCCGCCTTCACGTCGATTTGCGACAGGTGGGCGTAGACCGTGGTGTCCTTCTTGTTGCGGTGCTTGACGTAGATGACCTTGCCGTAGCCGCTTTGCACGCCGGCAAAATCGACCGTGCCGTCGCCGATGGTGTGCACCGGCGTGCCCGTGGGGGCGGCGTAGTCGATGCCGGCATGGCTGCGGCTGTAGCCGTACACCGGGTGGTTGCGCATGCCGAAGCCGCTGGTGATGCGCGACACCTTCAGGGCCGACAGCAGGTAGGCGCGGCGCAGGCTCTGGCCGTCGGGGGTGTAGTAGGCGCCCTGGCTGGCGCCGGCTTCCTTGAACCACAGCGCCTGGTGCGTCTTGCCGCGGTTGACGACTTCGGCGCTCAGGATGCGGCCAGCGCGGATCGGCTCGCCATCGGCCTCCAGCGTTTCGTAGACCACGGCAAAGCGGTCGCCGCGGCGCAGGCCACGGTGAAAGTCGACGTTGGCCTCGAAGATCTCGGTCAGCTGACGGGTGACGCTGTCGGGCAGCCCGGCGTCGTCGGTGGCGGCGAACAGGGCGTTGCGGATGGTGCCGCTGGCCAGACGCTGGCTCACCGTCAGCGGCGCGGTCTCGACGCGCACGCTGAAGCCGTTGCCGGCGCGTTCGACCACCAGGCGCTTGAAGTGCTCGTCGCCCGGGTTGTCGACCCAGTGGGTGCGCAGCGATTGCAGGGCCGCGCGGTCGTCGGCCTCGGCCGTCACGGTGCGGCCGGCCACGGCGCGACCGCCAAACAGCGCCTGGCGCGCGGTCTCGTTCTTGCGCAGGAAGGCGGCGGCAGCCGGATCGGCCAGGCCCAGGCGCTTGAGCAGCGCTTCGGGCGTGTCGGTGGCGCGCGTCTGCTCGCTGCGGTAGAGGGTGAAGGCGTGCTGGTCCAGCGCCTCGGCCTGCGCGTTCAGGCCGTCCAGTTCAACCGCCTCGGAAACCAGCCGCAGCGGCTCGGCCGGCGCGGCGGGTGCCAGCGAGGCGACGGCGAACGCACCCCCGGCGCCGCTCAGCAGCAGGGCCGCCAGGGCAGCGGTGAGGCGTTTGGGGTGACGGTGGAGGACATCGGCAAGGGCCAGGCCGGTGGAAATCAGTTCTTGCTTCACGCGCGGGCTGTTCCAGGAAAAGGTGTTCAGTACACGGCAGATGCGCGGACCATCCGGTGCGCGACTGCCGCAAGGAGCGCCCGCCAAGCGAGCGCGCGCCTAAAATCGCGGCGATAACGGGCCAGTATACCCAGCGTGGCCCCCCACGACAACCCAACCGTACAATGCCTGACCACAAGCTTACAAACCCGCCCGTGACCGACCGCGTTCGCGAGGCCATGGCCATTTCGCTGCGCGGATGCGACGAATTGCTGCCGCGGGAGGACTGGCTGAACAAGCTGGCCCGCTCCGAGGCCACGGGCCAGCCGCTGCGCATCAAGCTGGGGCTGGACCCGACGGCGCCCGACATCCATCTGGGCCATACCGTGGTGCTGAACAAGATGCGTCAGCTGCAGGACCTGGGGCACCAGGTGATCTTCCTGATCGGCGACTTCACCAGCCTGATCGGCGACCCGTCCGGGCGCAACACCACCCGCCCGCCCCTGAGCGCCGAACAGATCCGCGCCAACGCCGAGACCTACCGCGACCAGGCCTTCAAGGTGCTGGATGCCGGCAAGACCGAGCTGCGCTACAACAGCGAGTGGTCCGACGCCCTGGGCGCGCGCGGCATGATCCAGCTGGCCGCCAGGTACACGGTCGCCCGCATGATGGAGCGCAACGACTTTGCCGAGCGCTTCAGGGCCGGGCAGTCGATCTCGGTGCACGAATTCCTCTACCCGCTGATGCAGGGCTACGACTCGGTGGCCCTGAAGAGCGACATCGAGCTGGGTGGCACCGACCAAAAATTCAACCTGCTGGTAGGGCGCCATTTGCAGCAGGAATACGGCCAGGAGCCGCAGTGCATCCTGACCATGCCGCTGCTGGAGGGGCTGGACGGCGTCGAGAAGATGTCCAAGTCCAAGAACAACTACGTGGGCATCACCGAGGACGCCAACAGCATGTTCGCCAAGGTGCTGTCCATCAGCGACGAGCTGATGTGGCGCTGGTACACGCTGCTGTCGTTCCGCTCCATGGCCGAGATCGAGGCGTTGCAGGCCGAGGTGGCCGCCGGCCGCAACCCCAAGGACGCCAAGGTGCTGCTGGCGCGCGAGATCACCACCCGCTTTCACAGCGCCCAGGCGGCCGACGCCGCCGAGCAGGATTTCGCCCACCGCAGCCGCGGCGGCGTGCCCGACGAGATCCCCGAAGTGCAACTGGCCGGCGCGCCGCTGGGCATCGGCCTGCTGCTCAAGCAGGCCGGCCTGGCGCCCTCGACCAGCGAGGCCAACCGCCTGATCGACGGCGGCGGCGTGCGGGTGGACTCCAGCGTGATCAGCGACAAGGGGCTCAAACTGCAGGCGGGCACTTACGTGGTGCAGGTGGGCAAGCGCAAGTTCGCGCGGGTGACGCTGGCATGAACTCCTGTTTTGATAGCTGCTGGCGCAGCTTGCGTGGGCGCTGGCACTTGATTCTCGCCGTGAACGGGGCGACCGCATGAGCGCGCTGGGCGTCTGGATGACGCCGCGCCGCCTGATGGCGACGTCGGTCGTGGTGGCGCTGCTGACCATCGCGCTGAAAACCGCCGCCTGGTGGCTGACCGGCTCGGTCGGCCTGCTGTCGGACGCGCTGGAGTCCTTCGTCAACCTGGCGGCGGCGATGTTCGGCCTGCTGATGGTGACGGTGGCCGAACGCCCGGCCGACGAGGGCCATCCGTTCGGCCACCACAAGGCGGAGTATTTTTCTTCCGGCTTCGAGGGCGTGCTGATCATCGGCGCGGCGGCGGCCATCGTCTGGGCCACGCTGCCGCGCTTCTGGGCGCCGCAGCCGCTGCAGCAGGTCGGCTGGGGCCTGGCACTGGCCCTGCTCAGCTCGGCATTCAACGGCCTGCTGGCCTGGGTGATGCTGCGCGCCTCGCGGCAGCACCGCTCGATCGCGCTGGAGGCCGACGCGCGCCACCTGCTGACCGACGTCTGGACGTCGGCCGGCGTGGTGGCCGGCCTGGTGCTGGTGCAGTTCACGGGCTGGCTGTGGCTGGACCCGCTGGTGGCCATCGGCGTGGCCGTCAACATCGTGCTGGAGGGCGTGCGCCTGCTCAGGCGTTCCTCGCACGGCCTGATGGACGCCGCCGCCGAGCCCGAGGTGCAGGCCCACATCGACGCCGTGCTGCTGCGCTTCACCCAGCACCGTGGCGGGCACCCGGTGGTGCTGTTCGATCATGTGCGGACGCGCAAGGCCGGCCAGCGGCGCTTCGTCAACCTGCACATGCACATGCCGCCCGGCTGGACGCTGCGCCGCGCCGACGAGCTGCGTGGCCAGGTCGAGCAGGCGCTGATCGAGGCCGTGCCTGCGCTGCACGTCAGCATCCAGATGCTGCCCGACGGGGTGGAGCCGCTCACCACCGAAGAGCTGGCCGAGCCCGCCGCGCGGCCGGCGCAGGGATGAGCCCATGCAAGCCCTGATCCAGCGCGTGGCCGAGGCCCGCGTCAGCATCGATGGCCGCGTCAGCGGCGCCATCGGCGCCGGCCTGCTGGTGCTGCTGTGCGCCGAGCGCGGCGACACCGAGGCCGAGGCCGACCGCCTGCTGGCCAAGCTGCTCAAGCTGCGCATCTTCAGCGACGCCGCGGGCAAGATGAACCTGAGCGTGCAGGACGTCGGCGGGGGCCTGCTGATCGTCAGCCAGTTCACGCTGGCGGCCGACACCTCGGGCGGCAACCGGCCCAGCTTCACCCAGGCGGCGGCGCCGGACGAGGGGCGGCGCCTGTACGAATACGTCGTCGCCCGGGCGCGCGCCGCGCACGCCGTGGTGGCGACGGGCGAATTCGGCGCCGACATGCAGGTGGCGCTGGTCAATGACGGGCCGGTGACGATTCCCCTGCGCGTGGCGCCCTGAGCGCCCGCGCGCGCGGGGCGCGGGATAATCGCCGCCATGAATGCCCCTGCCGGCGCCGCTGAAGACGGCGCTTTTTCATCCTTGCCCCTGCCCCCGCCGGTGCAGGACAACCTGCGGCAGCTCGGCTACCTGCAGATGACGCCGATCCAGGCCGCCAGCCTGCCGCTCACGCTGCAGGGCAAGGACCTGATCGCCCAGGCCCGCACCGGCAGCGGCAAGACCGCGGCCTTCGGCCTGCCTTTGCTGGACAAGCTCAACCCGCGCTGGTTCGCCGTGCAGGCGCTGGTGTTGTGCCCGACGCGCGAGCTGGCCGACCAGGTGGCCACCGAGATGCGGCGCCTGGGGCGCGCGCAGGACAACCTCAAGGTCGTCACCGTGTACGGCGGCGTGCCCTCGCGCAAGCAGATCGCCAGCCTGGACAACGGCGCGCACGTCGTCGTCGGCACGCCCGGCCGCGTGCTCGACCTGATGCGGCGCGGTGTGCTCGACATCGGCCAGCTCAGGACGCTGGTGCTGGACGAGGCCGACCGCATGCTGGACATGGGCTTTTCGGCCGACATCGAGGCCGTGGCGCGCCAGTGCCCGGCCGAGCGCCAGACGCTGCTGTTTTCCGCCACCTACCCCGAGGGCATCGCCCAGCTGGCCAAACGCTTCATGCGCCAGCCCGAGATGGTCCAGGTGGCCGCGCAGCACAGCGCCGGCAAGATCCGGCAGCACTGGTACGAGGTCGAGCCGCGCGCCAAGGCCGAGGCGGTGGCCAGGCTGCTGCTGCACTTTCGCCCCGAATCGACGCTGGTGTTCTGCAACACCAAGCAGCAGTGCCGCGACGTCGTCCAGGCGCTGCGGGCGCAGGGCTTCAGCGCGCTGGCGCTGTACGGCGAGCTGGAGCAGCGCGAGCGCGACGAGGTGCTGGTGCAGTTCGCCAACCGCAGCATCAGCGTGCTGGTGGCCACCGACGTGGCCGCGCGCGGGCTGGACATCGCCGAGCTGCCGGCCGTCATCAACGTCGACGTGACGCCCGATGCCGAAATCCACATCCACCGCATCGGCCGCACCGGCCGGGGCGAGGCCGAGGGCCTGGCGCTGAACCTGGTCGGCATGGACGAGATGGGCAGCGTCGGCCGCATCGAGCAGCTGCAGGGCCGCGCGTCCGAGTTCTTCCCGCTGGACGAGCTGACGCCCGCGCCCGGCGGCGCCCTGGTGCCGCCGATGTGCACCATCCAGATCGTCGGCGGGCGCAAGGAGAAGATCCGTGCTGGCGACGTGATGGGCGCCATGTGCGCCGACTTCGGCTACGCGCGCGAGCAGATCGGCAAGATCGCCGTGAACGACTTTTCCACCTACGTGGCGGTCGAGCGCGCCATCGCCAGCGAGGCCTGCGCCCGCCTCAACGCCGGCCGTGTCAAGGGCAAGAGCGTGAAGGCGCGGTTGCTGTAGGCGCCGCCCAGGGCTTGGGTGTGAAAGCGTGGCTGAGGGTCTTATCGGCCATCGGCGCCCGCTGGACAAGCGCCGGCAGCTATTGAATCAGTAGTAATCTGGGGCGTGGCCGTCACTTCGCGTACGGGTCGGCAAAGCCCAGCCGCGCCAGCAGCGCGGTTTCGCGCGCTTCCATGGCCTCGGCGTCCGCTTCGCTGGTCTCGTGGTCCCAGCCCTGGGCGTGCAGCGCGCCGTGCACCAGCAGGTGGGCGTAGTGCTCGGCCAGGGGCTTGCCCAGCGCCAGTGCCTCGCGCGCCACCACCGGGGCGCACAGCACCAGGTCGGCGGCGAGCAGGGGGGCGCCGCTGTAGTCGAAGGTCAGCACGTTGGTGGCGTGGTCCTTGTGGCGGTAGTCGCGGTTCAGTTGCTGGCCTTCTTCGGCGTCGACCACGCGCACGGTGATCTCGGCCGCCTGCACGTCGGCGCCGAGTGCCGCGCGCAGCCAGCGGCGCACGTGGTGGCGCGGCAGGGCGGCGCGGTGCGGCGCCATGTCGGGCCCACGGACGAACTGCAGCGACAGGCTCAGGGGCGGCTGGGGCATGGGTTGCACAAGAAATCAGCTGCTGACGCAGGCGGGACGTGCGCCAGCAGCTATTGAATCAGGAGTCCTTGGCGGTCCTGCCGCGCCGCCCGGCGGCGTCGTAGGCGTCGACGATGCGCGCCACCAGCGGGTGGCGCACCACGTCGGCGCTGGTGAAGCGCGTGAAGGCCAGGCCCTTGACGCGGCGCAGCACGCGCTCGGCGTCCACCAGGCCGCTGGTGGCGCCCTTGGGCAGGTCGATCTGGCTGACGTCGCCGGTGACCACGCACTTGCTGCCGAAGCCGATGCGGGTCAGGAACATCTTCATCTGCTCGGGCGTGGTGTTCTGCGCCTCGTCCAGGATGACGAAGGCGTGGTTCAGCGTGCGCCCGCGCATGAAGGCCAGCGGCGCGATCTCCAGCTGGGCGCGCTCGAAGGCCTTGGCCACGCGATCGAACCCCATCAGGTCGTACAGCGCGTCGTACAGCGGGCGCAGGTAAGGGTCGACCTTCTGCGTCAGATCGCCGGGCAGAAAGCCCAGGCGCTCGCCGGCCTCCACGGCCGGGCGCGTCAGCACGATGCGCTGCACCGACTGGCGCTCCAGCGCGTCGACCGCGCAGGCCACCGCCAGGTAGGTCTTGCCGGTGCCGGCCGGGCCGATGCCGAAGGTGATGTCGTGCGCGGCGATGTGCTCCAGGTAGGCGCCCTGGTTGGGCGTGCGCGCCTTCAGGTCGCCGCGGCGCGTGACCAGGCGTGGCCCGGCGCCCGCGTCCTCGCCCAGCGGCTCGCCGTCGCCGGCCAGCATCAGCTGCACCGTCTCGGTCTTGATCGGGCGGTCGGCCAGCTCGTACAGCGCCTGCAGCACCGTCAGGGCGCGCTCGGCGGGCTTGCGGGCACCGTCGATCTTGAACTGCTCGTGCCGGTGCGCGATGGCCACCTGCAGGCCGGCCTCGATGGTGCGCAGGTGCTCGTCCATCGGGCCGCACAGGTGGGCCAGCCGGGTGTTGTTGGGCGGGGTGAAGGTATGGCGCAGAATCACGCGTGGATTGTCTCCCATCCTGGCCGTGAATCCGACCGAACCCTCGCCCACCCTGCCGAGCGCGCTCTATACCGAGTCGGACCTGCCGCCGACCCTGCCCGGCGCCCTGCACGCCGAGCCCGAGGCGCCGCCGAGCTGGCGCATGCCGCTGGACGTGCTGGATGACGAGCGGCCGGCGCGGGCGGCGCATTGGCTGTACCGCCATGCCATCTTGCTGGCGGCCCTGTGGGCCATTCTGCTGGCCACGCTGGCGCTGGTGCTGGCCACCGGCCGGCCGTGGACCGGCGTGACGCTGGCGGCGCATGACGGGCAGGTGCAGGTGGTCGACGTGGCGCCAGGCAGCCCGGCGGCGGCGGCGGGCGTGCAGGGCGGCATGCGGCTGCTGGCGCTGTCGGCTCCGGATGGGTCCCAGCCACTGGCATTCCAGCCCGGCGATCTGCAGGCCAACCCCGACGAGTTGCCCAGCTATGCCGAGTGGGGGCGTTTTTACGAGCGCCAGGACCGGCTGGCGCGCCTGCTGGACGGCGAACGGGTGCGGCTGCGGGTGACGACGCCGCAGGCCGTCGCCGAAGAGGAGCTGATGTTGCGGCCGGCGCGATCACGGCCGCTGTTCAGCCTGCCGTCGGCGTTCTGGAGCCTGATGGTGCTGCAGCTGGCCATCATGCTGATGGCCGGCTGGGTGATCACCGTGTATCCGCCGCAGCCGGCCGCTCCACGCGCGGCCGTGGGCGCCGTGGCGATCTCGGTGGTGCTGGCCAGCGTGGCGGTGTTCGGCGCGCGCGAGCTGGCGCTGCCGTCGCCCCTGTTCCACGCCCTGGTGGTGCTGCAGCATGCGGGCAGCCTGCTGGCCGCGCTGGCCGTGGCGGGCATCGTCTCGCACTATCCGACGCCCCTGCCCGAGATGGGCGGCTGGCGGGCCTGGTCGGTGGCCGGCCTGTTCCTGCTGTGGGCGCTGGCCGACGCCCTGTGGTGGCTGCCGTCGCCCGACTGGGCCAGCCGCGCCATGCTGCTGACCAGCGTGGCGGTGATTTCGGTGCAGGCCTTGCGGCAGTGGCGTGCCCAGAGGGGGGGCGATTCCGTGGCGCGCGACGAGGCGCGCACCCAGGCGGTGATCTGGATTCCGGCCGCGTTCTGTCTGTTCGGCCTGCGCGAGGGGGCGCTGCTGCTGGGGTTCGCGCCGCCGCTGTCGCAGGCCTGGCTGTATGGGCTGATGGTGGTTGCCGTGGCCACCCGTACCATCACGCACCGCGAGGTGCGGGTGTTCGAGCTGGACGACTGGACACGGCAGGTGCTGCTGACCTGGGGCGCCGGCGTCGTCATCCTGCTGTGCTACCGGCTGCTGCAGGCGAGCGACTGGTTCAGCGACGAGCTGGCCATGCTGGTGGCGGTGCTGGGCCTGGGCCTGGGCTATGTGCTGCTGACGCGGCGGATCTGGGGCCGCGGCATCTTGCGGCGCGGGCAGACGCAGCGCGAGCTGACCGGCGCCATCCTGGCGTTGGGTCTGACCGCGCCGGAGGACCGGGCGCCCCTGTGGATCGCCTTGCTGGAGGGCACCTTCGAGGCCCGCGCGCGCACGCTGGAGGTGGAGGGCGTGCCGCCGCCGCGCGTCACCACCGTGCTGGACGGCGGCCGTGCGCTGTGGGTGCCGCCGGTGGCGGGCCTGCCGGGCGTGCAACTGGGCCCGCGCGACCGCGGCCGGCCCCTGTTCGCCCGCAGCGACCGGCGGCTGGCGATCCGGCTGTCGGTGCTGGCGGCTCAGATCATCCATGCCCGCGAAGCGTACGTACGCGGCGCCAGCGAAGAGCGCCAGCGCATCGCCGACGACCTGCACGACGACCTGGGGGCCAAACTGTTGTCGCTGGTGCACGCGGGCGACCAGGGCGGCGCCGGGACCGACGTCAGCCGGCTGGCGCGCGAAGCCCTGGAGGAAATGCGCCTGTCGGTGCGCCACCTGAAAGCCCAACCGGTGCCGGTGGCCGATGTGCTGGCCGACTGGCGCGCCGAAACCGTGGCGCGCCTGGCCGCCGCCGGCGTGCAGGCCGACTGGGATGCCCAGCAGTCGGGGCGCGTGGCGCCGCTGCCCATGCGCACCGCCGCGCACCTGACGCGCGTGCTGCGCGAGGCGGTGTCCAACGTCATCCACCACAGCGGCGCCAGCTACTGCCGGGTGCTGCTGCACGTCAGCCCGATGGCGCTGCACCTGGACGTGGAAGACAACGGCCAGGGCATGGGACTGCCGGGCGGAAATGGGAGGGCTGGAGGCCTGTCGAGCATCGAGCGCCGCGTGCACCGCCTGGGCGGCACGCACCGCTTCGGCACCGGTGCGCTGGGCGGCACCCTGCTGATGGTGCGCGTGCCGCTGGAGCCGCCACGCCGGTAGTCGGCCGGGCCGGCAGCCTGTACGCGCGGCGACAAAACGGGGCGTATTTCTCGTTCCGGCGCTTCCCGTGCGGCCGCGGCGCGGCGCAAAGCCCGGCGGCTGCCTAACATCGCCGGGTCATGAAAGCTGTGCTTGTCGTCGAGGACCTGCCGGACATCCGTGCCTGGCTGGTCGAGACCGCCCATATCGCGTTTCCTGGCACCGAGGTGGTGGCGGCGGGTCGCTGTCGCGAGGGCATCGACGCGCTGGCGCGGCAGGCGTTCGACGTCGTGCTGGTCGATCTCGAACTGCCCGATGGCAGCGGGGTGTCGGTGATCCGCGCGCTGCGCCAGCAGCAGCCGGCCGCGGTGCCGGTGGTGGTCACCATCCACGACGACGACGAGCACCTGTTCCCCGCGCTGCAGGCCGGCGCCTTCGGCTATCTGCTGAAGGAATCACCGCGTCAGGACCTGGTGACCCAGCTGCGGCGCATTGCCGACGGCGAGCCGCCGCTGTCGCCGCCGATCGCGCGCCGCATCCTGGCCTACTTCAGCCATGGCGGCCCGCGCGTGGTCGACGTCACCCGCTTCGACCCCCACGAGGCGGTGCTGAACGCCCGCGAAACCGACATCCTGCAGCGCGTCGCCAAGGGCTACACCCTGCCCGAGATCGCCGGTCAGCTGCATCTGTCGCGCCACACGGTGGCCGACTACGTCAAGCAGATTTACCGCAAGCTCAACGTCTCCTCGCGCGCCGAGGCGGCGCTGGAGGCGGCGCGCCGCGGGCTGGTGCGGCCCTGAAGCGAGGGCCTCCGCGCAGCGCCACGGCGCCCCCTCGCGCCCGGCTCCGGGGTTGAAAAGGGCCACGCAGCGCTCCCCGGTTGCTCTTGAAAATGAAGCTGCTTGCGCAGCAGCGGCGGCGCTTCTGGCTTGATTTATCATTGATTCATCCCGGCGCCGAGGCGCCACCACCCACCGCCTGAAAGCCCCCGCCGTGATCGGACGCCTCGCCGGCCTGCTGGCCGAGAAAAACCCACCGCAAATCCTGATCGACTGCCAGGGTGTCGGCTACGAGGTCTGGGTGCCCATGAGCAGCTTCTACCAGCTGCCGGCGCTGGGCGAGCGGCTGACGCTGCTGACGCACTTCGTGGTGCGCGAGGACGCGCAGCTGCTGTACGGCTTCGCCACCGAGGCCGAGCGCGCCGCCTTCCGCGAGCTGATCCGCGTCAGCGGCATCGGCCCGCGCATGGCGCTGGCGGTGCTGTCGGGCATGAGCGTGACCGAGCTGGCGCAGGCCGTCGCCGCGCAGGACGGCGCGCGCCTGACCAAGGTGCCCGGCATCGGCAAGAAGACCGCCGAGCGCCTGCTGCTGGAGCTCAAGGGCCGTCTGGGTCCTGATCTTGGGGCTGTCGGCGCCGCCGCTCCCGCCAGCGACAGCCAGGGCGACATCCAGCAGGCCCTGCTGGCGCTGGGCTACAACGACAAGGAAGCCGCCGCCGCGCTGAAGGCGCTGCCGCCCGACGTGGGCGTGAGCGAGGGCATCCGGCTGGCGCTGAAGGCGCTGGCCAAATAATCACCCCGCATGAGCATCCACACCGACGACTTCGCCCTGCCACCCGGCGCCCCGGGGCCGCGCCTGGTGTCCGCCGCCCCCGCGTCGCCGCGCGAGGAGGCGCTGGAGCGCGCGCTGCGGCCCAAGTTGCTGGATGAGTACGTGGGTCAGGCCAAGGCGCGCGAGCAGCTGGAGATCTTCATCGGCGCCGCCAAAAAGCGCGGCGAGGCGCTGGATCACGTGCTGTTGTTCGGCCCGCCGGGCCTGGGCAAGACCACGCTGAGCCACATCATCGCGCACGAGCTGGGCGTGCAGCTGCGCCAGACCAGCGGGCCGGTGCTGGAAAAGCCCAAGGACCTGGCGGCCATCCTGACCAGCCTGGAACGCAACGACGTGCTGTTCATCGACGAGATCCACCGCCTGTCGCCGGTGGTGGAGGAAATCCTCTACCCGGCGCTGGAGGACTACCAGATCGACATCCTGATCGGCGAGGGCCCGGCGGCGCGCTCGATCAAGCTCGATGTCCAGCCCTTCACCCTGGTCGGCGCCACCACGCGCGCCGGCATGCTCACCAATCCGCTGCGCGACCGCTTCGGCATCGTGGCGCGGCTGGAGTTCTACACGCCCGAGGAGCTGGCGCGCATCGTCACGCGCTCGGCCGGCCTGCTGCAGGTCGAGACCGACGCCGAGGGCGCGCGCGAGATCGCGCGCCGCAGCCGCGGCACGCCGCGCATCGCCAACCGCCTGCTGCGCCGCGTGCGCGACTACGCCGACGTCAAGGGCGACGGCCGCATCACGCGCGCGCTGGCGCACGCCGCGCTGGCCATGCTCGACGTCGATCCGGAAGGCTTCGATCTGATGGACCGCAAGCTGCTGGAGGCGGTGATCCACCGCTTCGACGGCGGCCCGGTGGGGCTGGACAACATCGCCGCCAGCATCGGCGAGGAGCCGGGCACCATCGAGGACGTGATCGAGCCCTACCTGATCCAGCAGGGCTACCTGCAGCGCACGCCGCGCGGCCGGGTGGCCACGCTGGCGGCGTACCGGCACCTGGGCGTGGCGCCGCCGCGCAGCGGCGCGGGCTTGTTCTGATTCCGAGTTTGCTCCGATATCAGGAGCTGCTCGGGCGGCCCATGCAAGCGCGAGCGCCGAAAACAGCGCTCAATCCTCCGGCGTGACACCGAGCGCCACCAGAAAGCGCGCCACCATGTTGTAGGTGGCAATGGCGCTGGTCAACTCCACCAGCGCGGTGGTGTCGAAGCGGCCCTGCAGCGCCTTGAACAGCGCGTCGTCCACGCGCACGTCCAGCGTCATCTGCGCCGCGTAGCGGATCACCAACTGCTCCAGCTCGCCCAGCGCCGCGTCCCGCGCCTCGGCGCGGGGGTCGCGCGCCACCACGCGCGCCAGCGCGTCCAGCTCGGCGGGGCTGCCGCCGGCGGCCAGGAAGTCGGGCGCGTGGTGGTGGTATTCGTACTGCGCGCCGGTCAGCAGCGCCACGGTGCAGATGGCCAATTCGCGCAGGCGGCGGTCGGTGGGCAGCTCGGTGCGCACCGCCTTCAGGTAGGTGTTCCAGCCGCGCGCCAGCGGTTCGCTCCACAGCAGCGCGCGATCCAGGTTGATCAGCTGGCCGCCGCGGCGCGCCAGGATGGCGTCCACCAGTTCAGCGGGCTGGGGCTTGAGCTCGGGGGTCCAGGCGGGGATGCGCATGTCGGGCCTTTCGAACGGTGGCGGTGGCGCGAGGATAATCCAGCGCCATGCGCACCCGCCCGCCGGGGTGCCCGCCCCGCCGGCCATCGCCCGCGCGGCGGCTCACCGATCACCGATTCCGTGGAGCTTTCATGACCCCCGCCACGCCGCCCATCACCGAAGAAGACATCGCCGAATTCCTGATTCACACGCCGGGCTTCTTTGAGCGCCACGCCGAGCTGCTGACCGCCGTGCAGCTGACCAGCCCGCATGGCGGGCGCGCCGTCAGCCTGCAGGAACGCCAGGCCGAGATGCTGCGCGACAAGATCAAGCTGCTGGAGCAGCGCCTGATGGAGATGATGCGCCACGGCAACGAGAACATGCTGATCGCCGACCGCATGCTGCGCTGGGCGCGCCAGATGTTCCTGGTGGCGCGCCCGGTCGATCTGCCGGCGGTGCTGATCAGCGAGATGAAGAGCCAGTTCAGCGTGCCGCAGGCGGCGCTCAAGCTGTGGGACGTGGCCGAGGTCTATGCCGGAGAGCCCTTCGCCCAGGGCGCCAGCGACGACGTGCGCAGCCTGGCGTCGTCGCTCACCGCGCCGTACTGCGGCGTCAACGCCGGTTTTGACGCCGTGCGGTGGCTGGATGACCCCCAGGCCGCCGCCTCGCTGGCGCTGATCCCGCTGCGCGCTGGCGCCGCAGGCCCCGCCTTCGGGCTGCTGATCCTGGCCTCGCCCGACAGCCAGCGCTACCAGGCCGGCATGGCCACCGACTTTCTGGAGCGCATCGCCGAGCTGGCCAGCGCGGCACTGTCGCGCGTGCGGGACGATTGAGCCTTAACCCTAGAAACGGCAGTTGACCGCTTGCAATCATCGCCAAAGCCGCGCGAATGTTGGCGTTTGTGGCTTCGATGACGTTCACCGAACAGGTGAGCGCGCTACGCACCCACCAGCACCGCGCTCGCCGCGCCAGGCGTCGTTGCTCGTCCTTGCAGGCAGTAGCCTGCGACGTCCTCGCGCCTTGCCTGGCACGCCGATCACGGCACTGGCGGGCGCGTTCAACTGCCGTTTCTAGGGTGATTGCCGAGCCTCAGCGCCGCTCGCGCAGCCGCGCGTCCTTGGGCCAGATGATGACGTGCTCGGCGCCGAAGCTCTGGCTGGCGCCGCCGGCCAGCGACTGCTCCCACGCCACCACGCCCTTCTGCCCGTTCCAGGCTTCCGTCCGCGGCGCTGGCTGATAGCGCGATTCGACCCGCACATCGTCGTGCTCGCCCACCGGCGCGCTGTCCAGTACCTCCAGCGTGATGGAGTCGCGGTGGCGGTTGTCGATGACATAGCGGCGGCTGTCGCTGCGCTGGTTGCGGCTGCCGATGAAGCCGCCCGTGCCCTGCTGCTGTTCGGGCCGCTCGACGCGCACGCCCACCAGCTCGTCGCGCCCGAAGGCCAGGCCGTCGCGGCTGGCGCTGGCGGCGTCCAGGCGCGCGCTGCCCACGTAGGCGCCGTCGCGGTACAGGTTGACCGGGCCGGCCGGCCACACGCCCGGCGGCGTGGCGAAACTGGCGATCAGGTAGGCGCTGGCATCCAGCGCCGGGGTGGCGCGCACCCGCAGCCGGGTGTCCAGCAGCTGCTCGCCCAGCGCCAGCGTGACGCGCTCGCCGCTGGAAGGCACGCTGACGCGCTGGGGCACCACGAATTCGGTGGCGAAGCTGCCCTGGAACACGCTGATGTCGAAGCTGGGCTGGGCCTCGGCGGTCTTGGCCAGCGCCGCCACCGGCGCCGGGGCGGGGGCGGCGGCCATGCGCAGCTGGCCCTCGGCCGGTGGCGCCGCCGGAGGCTCGATGCCGACCCGCCACGGCCGCGGCAGCGGCCCCTGGGTGGCGGCGCCCGGCTGGCCGGTGGACAGGGTGATGGGCACGTCGCTCCAGTCCTCGCCGCTGCTTTGCGCCACCTGCGCCAGGCGCTCCAGGCGCAGCTTGCCGGCCGCGCTGTCGAGGCTGGCGCGGTAGGCCGGTTGCCAGCCCGGGCCGCGCACCTGGTAGGCCAGGCGCAGCTCGCCGCCCTGCGGCGCGGACAGGGTGACCTGCACGGTGCTGACCGGTGCCTCCTGGTCGTTGGCACGGTCGCGCTCGGCCCGCAGGGGCTTGAGCTCGCGCTCCAGCGCCTGCTGCTGGCGCGCCAGCTGATGGCGGCGCAACAGGGCCGACTGGCCGCCCTGCTGCAGCGCCTGCAGGGTGGCGGCGATCTGGCCGGGTGGCGTGCCACGTGTCGCCTCGCCGCCCAGGCCGAAGTTCTTCAGGTAGCCGGTGGCGAAGTCGATGCCGCCGGCCTCCGCCGCCAGGGCGGCGATCTGGTCTTCCAGCGCGCGGATGCGCTCGTCCAGCGGGCTGGCGCAGGCGCTGCCCAGCAGCTCGCGCGGCTGCTGGCGCAGCGCCAGCTCGCCCACGCGCACGCCGGCGTCGGCGCTCACCTGCAGGCTGGCGGCGTCCAGCCCCGCCGGCAGGCAGGCGAACACCGCCTGCCGCGCGCCCGGGGCGACGCGCAGCGTGCGTTGCACCGTGGCGCTGCCCGGGTAGAGCTTGACGGCGGTGATGCGTGAGCCGGTGGCCGGCGCGGCGGCGCTCTGTGCGGCGGCGGGCAGGGCCAGGGCCAGCAGCAGCGCGGCCAGGGCGGGCAGACGAAGGGGGCGGGTGGAGGGCATGGGGTGGGTCATGGGCTTGGGCGGGTCAGCCGAAATGGTCGAAGGCGCGCGCGGCCAGCGGGCTGACGCGGCCGTCGGCGCCCACCAGGCGCAGGCCGGGCTCGGCCTCGATGCGGCCGATGCGCGTCACCGGCGTGGCACTGGCCTGCGCGGCGGCCCGCACGGCGGCGCGGGCCTTGGGCGGGGCGGTGAAGACCAGTTCGTAGTCGTCGCCGCCGGTCAGCGCGACGCGTAACAGGGTTTCTGCATCAAATGGGGCGCCAGCGCCCGATGGGTGAGCGCCAGCAGCTACTATTTTTGTAGTTTCCTCGGCCGTCAGACTCGCCCCGACGGCGCTGGCTTTCAGGATGTGGCCCAGATCACCCGCCAGCCCGTCGCTGAGGTCGGCGGCGCTGGTGGCGATGCCGCGCAGGGCCATGCCCAGGGCCAGGCGCGGGCTGGGGCGCTCCAGCCGCTGGCGGGCGGCGGCCAGGCGCTCGGGCGGCAGCGTCCATTCGCCGCGCAGCGCGCCCAGCGCCAGGCGCGCGTCGCCCAGCGTGCCGCTGACCCAGACGTCGTCGCCCACGCGCGCGCCGTCGCGCCGCAGCGCCTGGCCGGCGGGCACCTGGCCGAACACGGTCACGCACAGGTTCAGCGGCCCGGCCGTGGTGTCGCCGCCCACCAGCGAGCAGGCGTGGGCGTCGGCCAGGGCGAACAGGCCGCCGGCCAGGGCCGCCAGCCAGGCGTCGTCGCGCGCGCGCTCGGGCGGCAGCGCCAGCGCCAGCGTGCAGGCCAGCGGCTCGGCACCGCAGGCGGCCAGGTCGCTCAGGTTGACGGCCAGCGCCTTGTGGCCGAGCGCGGCGGGGTCGACGTCGGCAAAGAAGTGGCGGCCTTGCACCAGCATGTCGGTGCTGATGGCCAGCTGCATGCCGGGGGCCGGCTGCAAGAGGGCGCAGTCGTCGCCGATGCCCAGCACGACGGGTTGCGCTATTGAATTAGTAGCTTTTGGCGCTGTCTGGGGGCGCGCAAAGGCCGGTTTTCTTTTGAAATGGCGGTCGATGAGCTCGAATTCACCCATGGCGGCGTGCACGCGACGTCAGCGGGTCAGTGCGCTGGCGCGTTCGCGCACGCGCGCCACGCCGTCGGCCAGCCGGCGCACCCGGCCGGCGCGGCGCGCGGCGGCCTTCAGGAAGGCCATCATCAGCGGCCCGCTGTCCAGGATGTCGGCGGCGGCGCCGTTGCCGTTGAGGTGGAATTCGGGGTGCCATTGGACGCCCAGCACGAAGGGGTAGGCGGTGTGGCGTATGCCTTCGGGCACCAGGTCGATCGGGCTGCGCGCCTCCAGCGCCAGGCCCTGGCCGAGCTGGTCGACGCACTGGTGGTGGATGCTGGTGACGCGGCGCGGCTCGTAGCCGTAGATGCCGGCCAGCCGCGAGCCGGGCATGAAGTGCACTTCGTGCGCCAGCCGGTCGTAATGCGTGTTGTCGACATGGGCGATGGCGCCTGGCCACTGGCTGGGGATGTCCTGCACCAGGGTGCCGCCGAAGTAGACGTTGAGCAGCTGGCAGCCGCGGCAGATGCCCAGCACCGGCTTGTCGGCGCCGATGAAGCCGTGCAGCAGCTCCAGCTCGTAGTCGTCGCGAATCGGGTCGTATTCGGCCTGCGCCTGCCAGGGTTCGGTGCCGTAGGCCTGGGGGTGGATGTCGATGCCGCCCTGCAGCACCAGGCCGTCGAGCTGTTCCACCAGGTCGCGCAGCGGCGGGCGCTTGCGCAGCGTGGGCAGGCGCTGGTCGATGAACGGGATCATCAGCGCCACCACGCCGTGGCCCATGATCCAGTGCGCCATGTTGCTTTCCAGGAACTGCAGGCGCTTGGTCGGCAGGCCCAGGCCGGGCGGTGGCTTGTGCAGCAGGCGGGCGGAAATGCCGATGCGCAGGGTCATGGGCCGCCATTGTCGCGCAGCGGCGGGCGCCACGCATCACCCCGGGGTGTGGCAAAACTCACGCGCCAGCCGTGCCGTCGCCGCGAAAGCGCAGCGCGGCTTGGCGGATCACCTCGCCCAGCAGGCGCTCGCGCGCCTGGCGCTCGCGCAGCCAGCGGGCGTCGTTGCGGCCGGCCTCGACGTCGGCGCGCAGCAGTGCCAGCGCGTCGCTGGCGGCGCGGTCGGCGGCGTGCCCGGCGATCTGATCGAAGGTGGCCAGCAGGTGCTCGCGCAGCGGCAGGTGGCGGCCGCTGGCGGGCTCGACATAGACCGCCTCCAGCCCGAAGCGGCAGGCCTGGAAGCGGTTGTAGCTGTAGACCAGGTAGTCGTCCTCGACCGGCTGGAACGGTCGCTCGCGCTGGAACCAGGCCGCCAGGCTCTGCACCAGGCCGGCCAGCGCGGCGGCGCGCTCCACCGTCAGCGGGGTGTCGAACACGCGCACCTCGATGGTGCCGTACTCGGGCTTGGGGCGGATGTCCCAGTAGAAGTCCTTCATCGACTTGACCACGCCGGTGCGTGTCATCTTGTCGAAGTACTGGCCGAACTCGTCCCAGCTCAGCACGCAGGGCGCGCGCCCGGACAGCGGGAAGGCGAACACCGAATTGAGCCGCGCCGAGTCGAAGGCCGTGTCCTGCCCCTGCACGAAGGGGCTGGAGGCCGCCAGCGCGATGAAGTGCGGGATGTAGCGCGACAGGCAGTGCAGGGTGTAGAGCGCGGTGTCGGCATCGGGGCAGCCCACATGCACGTGCTGGCCGAAGATGGTGAACTGCTTGCTCAGGTAGCCGTACAGCTGCGACAGCTCGACGAAGCGCGGCTTGTCGTAGATGCGCTGCTGGTGCCACTGCTGGAACGGGTGCGTGCCGCCGCCCACCACGGCGATGCCCAGCCGGTCGGCGCACTGCACCAGCGCGTCGCGGATCTGCCGTAACTCAGCCAGCGCGTCGCGCCAGCCGTGGCAGATGCCGGTGGAGATCTCGATCATGCCGGTGGTCAGCTCCGGCACCACCGAGCCGGGCAGCGTGCGCCGCCCCATCAGGCGCAGCATGTTGTCGGCGTAGTGCGTCAGGTCGTAGTCGTTGGTGTTGACCAGCTGCAGCTCCAGCTCGACGCCCAGCGTCAGCGCCTCGGAGGTGTGGAAGGCTTCCAGCGTCATGGCCGCGTCTCCGGGGCGTCGACCTCGGCCGGTGGCGGCTCGCGCCAGCGCCGCGGCGGCGCGGCCTCGTGCGCGCGTACCAGCGCCAGGCCGACCAGCGCCGCGCCCAGCAGCTCGGTCAGCAGGATCACGGGCAGCGCGATGGCGGTCACCGACGTGCCCACGGTGGGCGCGGCGGCGACGAACTGCGAGGTCAGCAGCAGCGCCACGGCCGACATCGGGAACATCGCCACGCCCACCCAGGCCGACTGGCGCAGCGACAGCGCGCTGACCGGCCCGGTCAGCAGCAGGCTGGCCAGTTTGGCCAGCAGGCGCGCGCCGGTCAGGCCCAGCGCCGCCAGCGCCATGGCGCCGCTCCAGGCGGCTTGCGCCGCCATCGACGACACCAGCACGAACATCGCGATGCTCAGCATCGACGCCGCCGTGCCCAGCTGACGCGGCCACACCCAGGGCCTAGGGTGGAACTGCTTGAGCACGATGCCGGCCAGCAGCGCCGCCAGCGGCGCCGAGCCGCCCAGTGGCGTGGTCACCGCGACGCAGGCGGCGATCAGCGCCAGGATGACGATGGCCGTGTCCTGGCTGGCCGGGTGCAGCAGCCGGAACCCCAGCCGCAGCAGCGCCGCCAGCGCGCCGCCCACCAGCAGCGAGATGCCCAGCACCCCGGCCGAGGCGCCGAGCGAGGCCAGCAGGGTGACGTCGCCGCGGTCGATGCTGCGCAGCATGGCGGTGCCCAGGGTGAGCGCGTACAGCGTGTTGAGCGTGGCCAGGGCGATGGCGCGGTCGGTCACCGGCCCGCTGGCGCGCAGGTCCGACACCGCGCGCAGCAGCACCGCCGGCGACGAGGCCACCGCCACCACCGACAGCGCCCGCACCACCGCCAGCTCCAGCCCCAGCGCGCGCAGCAGCAGATAGGCGGCGGCGTAGGTCAGCAGCGACTCGACCGCGCTCTGCGCCAGCACCATCGGGTTGTGGCGCAGCCAGCGCAGCGACAGGCGGGCGCCGGCCTCGAACAGCAGCACGGCGATGCCCAGCTCCAGCAGGGTCAGGCCGGCGCCGCGCAGCGGCCAGTCGGCGCTGGCCAGGCCGGTCAGTCCGGCCAGGGTGCCGAACACCGCATAGCCCACCAGCTTGGGCAGGCCCAGCAGGCGTTGGACGAGGTGGCCGGCCAGCGCGGCCGCGGCCAGCAGCAGGGCCCATTTGAGGGTGATCAGGCCGGGGGAGAGATCAGACCCCTGGGTCCAGTGGGCGATCCATGCTTCAGTCAATGGTCGGCTTCTTTCTTGGTGGGGGCCGGCGCTCCGGCGCCCGTGGCGGCAAGCCTGTGGGCAACCGCGGCACGCCACGCCGGCAGCGCCGGGGCGTGGCAGGGTCCATGCTAACCCGTTCCACCGGACTTGTGGGCAGGCTCGGCGCCGGCCTCGTTGGCGATCGGGCGGATGCGCACCGGCAGCACGAAGGACCGCGGGTCGCGCAGCAGGCGGCGGCCCATCGCCTGGTAGATGCGGCGGCGGTCCACGCCGGCGACGTTCTGCGCCGTCAGCGCCAGCCGGAACGCCAGGTAGAAGCTCACCCCCACGTCCAGCGCCCCTGTGACGACGATGCCGCCGCCGGCCCACCACAGGGCCGGCTCCTGCCACACCGCCGGCCCCAGGTGCTGGGCAGCCACGGCAATCTGGCCCGACACCAGCGTGACGTGGCGCACCTCCATCGGCAGGCCGAAGAAGCCGACGATCGGCGGCATCACGCCCAGCAGCAGGCCGAGCGAGACGTTGGCGGCCCAGCTGGAGATGTGCGTGCCCCAGTAGTGGCCCCAGCGCCGCGCCCGCTCGGCGCCCAGCAGGCGGGTGCTGCGCGGGTGGTGCGCGATCACCGAATCCAGCCGGTGCAGCACGAACCAGTTTTCCACCCAGCCGGCGATCAGGCTGGAGGCGAACAGCAGGGCGCCGGTGATGGCGGCGAACGGGATGGTGCGGCCCAGCGCGTGGTGGTCGGCCAGGATCTGGCGCGCGTGGTGCTCGTCGACCAGCGCGCCCCAGCCCAGCGCCTGGATGGCCAGCGCCAGCGCGAAGGCCAGCAGCAGCACCAGCACGACGTTGCCGACGATCGCCACGAACTGCGTGCGCAGCAGGTACACGACCTCGGTGACGAAGTCCTCGTGCGCCGCCGGTGAGTCCAGCGACTTGAGCCGCGCCGCCAGCGTCGGCGCCGTCATGGCCGGCTGCTTGGTGGCCACCGTCCAGCCCAGCAGCATGATGACGACAAAGGAGATGGCGTAGTTCAGCCCCGCCGCCACGCCGCCCCAGAACGCCGACAGGCCCAGCGCCATGATCAGCAGCTTGCTGCAGGTGGTGACCGCCATCACCGCGCCGCCGCCGGCGGCCGCGCCCAGCATGCGCAGGTATTCGGGGCCGTCGTGGGCGATGTAGTGCTCGCCGGTCTCGGCGTTGCGCTCGGTCACCTTGGCGGCCAGCAGCTCGGTGCTGCTGCGCACCAGCGCGCGCACGCTGCGGCTGTCCTGGTGCACCCGCACCAGGTGCGACAGCAGCTGCGCCGTGGCTTGCGCCGGCTCGTCGGTTTCCAGGCACAGCAGCAGCGCCTTGACGCGGATGATGCGCTGGCGCAGCTGGCGCAGCTGGAATTCGATGTGTACCGAGATGCCGTGCGCCTCCAGGTGCGCGTAGACGGTGGCGGCGGCGGCGCGGCAGGCGTCAAGCTGCTCGCGCAGCTGCGCCAGCGCCACCAGCGCCGGCGCGCTGTCGCGGCCGTGCGTCAGCACCGCCTGGCGCAGCGCTTCGAAGCCGATCGGCAGGCCGACGAACGGCTGCTCGCGCTGTGCCGCCGCGGCCATGCGGGTGCGCAGCTCGGCCGACTGGCCGGCGGCGCTGATCTGACTGATGGCATAGGCCAGCGCGTTCAGCAGCGTGCGCAGGGTGTAGGCCTGGGCGCTGCCCTCGGCCGCGTCGTCGAACAGGGTGCGGCGCAGCCGCTCCAGCGTCGGCTTGTCCAGCGCGCGTAGCCAGCGGGCGTCGAATTCGCTGGGAAACAGCAGCGGAAACAGCTCGCGCAGGTCGGTGGTTTCCGGCGTGGGCGGGATCAGCTTGCGGCGCAGGCGATCGGACAGCTCGGCCAGGAAGGCGCTGCGCGTGGCAAAACCCAGGTCGGCCAGCAGCGGGGTGGCGTCGACCTCGCTCAGAAAGCGGGCCCACCACTGGTGCCACAGCCCCAGCCAGTCGGGGCGCGGCTCGGCGATGTCCAGCAGCATGCGCACGCGTGCCACGGCGGCCTGCGGTTCATCCTGTTGGCCGCGCACCCAGTCCAGCAGCTGCATCAGCCACAGGTGGCGCTCGGCCAGCGGGGCCTGCGGGTCCAGCGTGCGCAGCAGGTCCCTCAGTTCGGGGCGGGGCGGTGCCATGGGCGGGGCTGGCTCGGCTTCAATGCAGCACGCGCGCGCTGCCGCCGTCGGCGCCGCTGGCGTCGAGCACGAACAGGGGGATCGCCACCTCGAAGCGCTCGCCGTCCTCGGCCACGCAAAAATAGCTGCCGTGCATGGTGCCGCTGGGCGTGCGCAGCTGGCAGCCGCTGGTGTACTGGAAGGCTTCACCCGGCTGCAGCAGCGGCTGCTGGCCGACCACGCCCAGGCCCTTGACCTCCTCGGTGTGTCCGCGCCCGTCGGCGATGATCCAGTGGCGCGATACCAGCTGCGCCGCCACCTGGCCGGTGTTGAGCACGGTGATGGTGTAGGCAAAGCCGTAACGGCCCTGCGCCGGCTCGGACTGCTCGGGCAGGTATTCGGGTTGCACCTCGACGTGGAACTGGTAGGTCGGCATGCCCGCATGGTAGCTGCGCGACAATCCGGCGTCATGAGCACCACCTACCGCATCGCGCCCTCCATCCTCTCGGCCGACTTCGCGCGGCTGGGCCAGGAGGTGCAAAGCGTCATCGCCGCCGGCGCCGACTGGATCCATTTCGACGTCATGGACAACCACTACGTGCCCAACCTCACGTTCGGGCCGATGATCTGCCAGGCCATCAAGCCGCACGCGGTCACCCCCGCCGGGCAGCCGGTGCCGCTGGACGTGCACATGATGGTGCAGCCGGTGGACGCGCTGGCCCAGGCCTTCGCGCAGGCAGGCGCCGACCTGATCAGCTTTCACCCCGACGCCAGCGCCCACGCGCACCGCAGCGTGCAGGCCATCAAGGCGGCGGGCTGCCAGGCCGGGCTGGTGTTCAACCCGGCCGCGCCGCTCGACGTGCTGGACTGGTTGATCGAGGAGATCGACCTGATCCTGATCATGAGCGTCAACCCCGGCTTTGGCGGACAATCCTTTATTGATAGCGCCTTGCGCAAGGTGGAAGCGGCACGCCGCCGCATCCAAGCCTGCGGCAAGGACATCCGGCTGGAGGTGGATGGCGGCATCAAGGCCGACAACATCCGCCGCGTGGCCGACGCCGGCGCCGACACCTTCGTGGCCGGCAGCGCCATCTTCGGCCAGCGCGACTACCGCGCCGTCATCGACGCCATGCGAAAGGCGCTGGCATGAGCGCGCCGGGCCGTTCCCAAGCGCGCACCCCGCAGCACGCAGTGCGGAGGGTCGTCCAGTGAGCGCGCCGGGCCTTTCCCAAGCGCGCATCCCGCGGCACGCAGTGCGGAGGGTCGTCCGGTGAGCGCGCCGCGTGGCATCGACGCCGCCATCATCGACCTCGACGGCACGATGGTCGACACCCTGGGCGACTTCGTCGAGGCGCTGGGCCGCATGCTGGACGACCTGCACCTGCCCGCCGTGGACGCCGAGGCCGTCAGCCGCATGGTCGGCAAGGGCTCAGAGCACCTGCTGCGTTCGGTGCTCAATCACGTGCTGGAGCAGTCTGGGAAAGCGCCAGAAGCTTCAAAAATTGAAGCACTCTATCCCGAGGCCTGGGCACGCTACCAGCACCATTACCTGGCCATCAACGGCCGCTACGCCACCGTCTATCCCGGCGTGGCGCAGGGGCTGACGGCGCTGCGCGCCGCCGGCCTGCGCCTGGCCTGCCTGACCAACAAGCCCGGCGCCTTCGCGCTGCCGCTGCTGCGCGCCAAGGGGCTGGACGGCTATTTCGACCACGTGTTCGGCGGCGACGCCTTCGAGCGCAAGAAACCCGATCCGCTGCCCCTGCTCAAGGCCTGCGAGGCGCTGGACACGCCGCCGGCGCGCACGCTGATGGTGGGCGACTCCAGCAACGACGCCGCCGCCGCGCGCGCCGCCGGCTGCCCGGTGGCGCTGGTCACCTACGGCTACAACCACGGCCAGCCGGTGCGCGCGGTCGATGCCGACGGCTTTGTCGACGCCCTGCACGAGCTGCTGCCGGCCTGGGTGCGCAGCCTGCGCTGCTGAGCCGGGCGCGGGCCGCTGCCAGCGCCAGGAGGGGCGAGGAGGCAAGGCGGGTCGTGTCGCGCAGACCAACCCTTAGGGTTTGACGCCCAGCAGCTCGTCCTTGAGCTTCCAGTCGGCCGGGCTGTGGCCGAACCAGATCGACATCAGGGCGCGAAAGAACACCGGGTCGTTCATCGGTTCGGCCTGCAGCTTGCCCTTGACCCAGACGCTCAGGCCCTTGGCCGGATCCCACTCGAGCACGCACACGTCGCCCGGCGCGAAGGCCTTGTTGGCCGCAAAGATGTCACCCATCTTGATCATGCCGGGGATGATCTTGGAGACCTCGGACCTGCTCACGTTGTCCTCGATGCCGCGCGTCAGCATCTTGCCGAACTCGGCCGAATTGATCTCGCGCAGAAAGGTCATGCCCAGGCGCTTGGGCCCGGGGGCGGCGATCAACTCGTCCAGCGACTTGACCGGACGCGTGGCGTACAGGTCACCCACGTAGACCTTGAACGGGCCCTTGTAGCGGACCCCGGCCCCGTTGAGCTGCAAGCGGGTGCCGGCCACGGAGAGCGCCTCGTCCACCTTGACACCGGCGATGTCCACCGCGGCCACGGCGGTGCCCGCCCACAGCAGCAACGCCGCCAGGGACAGGGTGCGAAATATGATGCGCATGATCAGACTCCTGAAAGCACGAATGTTCTATTTGATAACTAAAGTTTAATGTTTTGATGACATTGCGCATCGGGGTTTCACCCGATCGGCGGGGCCGCGCGCGGCGCCGGGCGGCGCGGCCGGGGCCGAGCGTCATTTGCTACACTGCGGGGCCATGTTCATTCCAAGCGCGTTCATCGCAGGTCACGGGAGCCGGGGAGCCTGGCCCTGGCGCAAGCCTGTGCCGCTGAACCCTTGACCCGCCGCCTGGGCACTGCCCGGCGTGCCCCCGAGGCCCCACCCGCGTCAGGTGGCCGCCGATCCCCCGAATGAACCCGCGGCGCCGCGCGCGCCGCCCGATCTGGGAGCCTCCTGTGATCACCGAACTGGAATTCAAGAGCCTGGCCGGCCAGGGCTACAACCGCATCCCCCTGATGAGCGAGGCCTTTGCCGACCTCGAAACACCGCTGTCGCTGTACCTCAAGCTGGCCGGCGGGCCGGGCGGGGGCAAGTACAGCTTTCTGCTGGAGTCCGTGATTGGCGGCGAGCGCTTCGGCCGCTACAGCTTCATTGGCCTGCCGGCCCGCACCATCCTGCGCGCCAGCGGCTTTGGCGACGCCGCCCGCACCGAAGTCGTCACCGACGGCCAGGTGGTGGAGACGCACGCCGGCAACCCGCTGGACGTGATCGAGGCCTACCAAAAGCGCTTCAAGGTGGCGCTGCGCCCCGGCCTGCCGCGCTTTTGCGGCGGGCTGGCGGGCTACTTTGGCTACGACGCGGTGCGCCACGTCGAAAAGAAGCTGGAAAACACCTGCCCGCCCGACACCCTGGGCACGCCCGACATCCTGCTGATGCACTGCGAGGAGGTGGCCGTCATCGACAACCTGTCGGGCAAGCTCTACCTGATCGTCTACGCCGACCCGGGCCAGCCCGAGGCCTATGCCCGTGCCAAGAAGCGCGTCAAGCACCTGCGCGAGCAGCTGCGCTTTTCCGTCAGCGCGCCGCAGGTGCGCGCCAGCACCAATTACCCGGCCGAGCGCGCCTTTGCCAAGCAGGACTATCTGGCGGCGGTGGAGCGCGCCAAGGAGCTGATCGCCGCGGGCGACTTCATGCAGGTGCAGGTGGGCCAGCGCATCAGCAAGCGTTACACCGAATCGCCCCTGTCGCTGTACCGCGCAGTGCGTTCGCTCAACCCCTCGCCGTACATGATCTATTACGACTTCGGCGACTTCCACGTGGTCAGCGCGTCGCCGGAAATCCTGGTGCGGCAAGAAAACACGCCGGAAGGCACCAAGGTCACCATCCGCCCGCTGGCCGGGACGCGCCCGCGCGGCGCCACGCCCGAGGCCGACAAGGCGACCGAAGCCGAACTGGTGGCCGACCCCAAGGAGCGCGCCGAGCACGTGATGCTGATCGACCTGGCGCGCAACGACATCGGCCGCATCGCCAAGACCGGCAGCGTGAAGGTGACCGAGGCCTTTGCCGTCGAGCGCTACAGCCACGTGATGCACATCGTCAGCAACGTCGAGGGCATCCTGAAGGACGGCCTGGGCGCCATGGACGTGCTCAAGGCCACCTTCCCCGCCGGCACCCTGACCGGCGCGCCCAAGGTGCACGCCATGGAGCTGATCGACCGGCTGGAGCCCGTCAAGCGCGGCATCTACGGCGGCGCCTGCGGCTACTGGAGCTACGCCGGCGACATGGACCTGGCGATTGCGATTCGCACCGGGATCGTCAAGGACCAGATGCTGCACGTGCAGGCGGCCGCTGGCGTGGTGGCCGACAGCGTGCCCGAGATGGAGTGGCGCGAAACCGAGCACAAGGCCCGCGCCCTGCTGCGGGCCAGCGAGCTGGTGGAGGAGGGGCTGGAATGAAAGCCGGACTTCCGAACGCAGAGGACGCAGAGACTTCGCAGAGGACGCAGAAGGAACAGCCGAAAATCGAAAATGATTTTTCGCATCAGATCATCGGCGCGGCTGTCGAAGTGCAGCGTGTTCTGGGTACGGGCCTGCTGGAAAGCGCATACAGCGCCGCGCTGGCGGCCGAACTGGCCGAGCGAGGTGTGCGCTTCGCGCGCGAAGTTCCCATCAGCGCGGTCTACAAAGGCCGCCCGCTGGGCGTGGCCTACCGGGCCGACTTCGTGGTGGAAGACCAGGTGCTCGTCGAGATCAAGGCCATCGATGGGATTCAAGAGGTGCATCGTGCCCAGCTCCTGTCGTACTTGCGTGTTTCCGGTCTCAAGCTGGGCCTGTTGATCAACTTTCATGCGTTTCCCGTCGTCAAGGGCGTCCACCGGATCGTGAATAAGCTATGAAATTCTTGGTGAATTTTTTCTGCGTCCTCTGCGAAGTCTCTGCGCCCTCTGCGTTCGGCTGTTCGATCTTCAGGAGTCCGAAATGAAGCTGCTGATGATCGACAACTACGACAGCTTCACCTTCAACATCGTGCAGTATTTCGGCGAGCTGGGCGCCGAGGTGGTCACGCTGCGCAACGACGAGGTGACGCTGGACGAGCTGGACGCGCGCTTCAAGGCCGGGCAGTTCGCGCGCCTGTGCATCAGCCCCGGCCCCTGCTCGCCGGGCGAGGCGGGCGTGTCGGTGGCCGCCATCCGGCACTTTGCCGGCCAGCTGCCGATCCTGGGCGTGTGCCTGGGCCACCAGGCCATTGGCGCGGCGTTTGGCGCGCCCATCATCCGCGCGCAGACCCAGATGCACGGCAAGACCAGCGTCATCAGCACCGACCAGCAGGGCGTGTTTGCCGGCCTGCCGCGCCAGTTCACCGTCAACCGCTACCACTCGCTGGTGATCGACCGCAACGCCGTGCCCGAGTGCCTGCAGGTCACCGCCACCAGCGAGGACGGCGAGATCCAGGGCGTGCGCCACAAGACGCTGGCCGTCGAGGGCGTGCAGTTTCACCCCGAGAGCATCCTGACCGAGCACGGCCACGCCATGCTGGCCAACTTCCTGCGCGGCTGAGGCGCCGCCAGCCACAGGCCATGCCCGACTTTGCGCAGCTGATGGTGTTCCTGGCCGCCGGCCTGGTGCTCAATCTGACGCCCGGCCCGGACGTCATGTTCATCGTCGCCCACGCGGTGCGCGCGGGCGCGCGGGCGGGCGTGGCGGCGGCGTTGGGCATTGCCGCCGGCTGCCTGGTGCACGTGGCCGCGGCGGCGCTGGGCGTGTCGGCGCTGCTGGCGGCCAGCAGCACGGCGTTCTCGCTGCTCAAGTGGGCGGGCGCGCTCTACCTGGTGTGGGTGGGGGCGCAGATGCTGCGTGCGGCCTTGCGTCCGGATGCTTCTATAAAGATAGCTGCTGACGCTGACCCGGCAAGCGCCAAGGCCGAATTTAAAGCCGAACTGCCGCTGGCCGTGGTACTGCGTCGGGGCTTTCTGACCAATGTGCTCAACCCCAAGGTGGCGCTGTTCTTCCTGGCCTTCGTGCCACAGTTCATCGTTCCCGGCACGGCGCGGCCGGGCGGGGTGTTCCTGCTGCTTGGCCTGCTGTTCACCGTCAACGGGCTGCTGGTGTGCATCGGCTGGGCGCTGGCGGCGGCCTGGGCGGCGCGCCGTGCCGGGGCCCTGCAACGCGCACTGCGCTGGCTGGACGGCGTGGCCGGTGGGCTGTTCATCGTGTTCGGCGTGCGGCTGGCGCTGACGCAGGCGCCGGGCGCGCGCTGACGGGCGCATTCCTCCACTTTTTCCCCTCAAGGCGAAGTCATCATGTCCATCACCCCCCAGGAAGCGCTGCAGCGCACCATCGAGCACCGCGAGATCTTCCACGACGAGATGCTGCACCTGATGCGGCTGGTCATGAAGGGCGAGATCTCGCCGCTGATGGTGGCGGCCATCACCACCGGCCTGCGCGTGAAGAAGGAGACCATCGGCGAGATCACCGCCGCCGCGCAGGTGATGCGCGAGCTGTCGCACAAGGTCCAGGTGGCCGACCGCACGCATCTGGTGGACGTGGTGGGCACCGGCGGCGACGGCTCGCACACCTTCAACATCAGCACCTGCGCCATGTTCGTGGCCGCCGCCGGCGGCGCGCGCGTGGCCAAGCATGGCGGGCGCAGCGTCTCCAGCAAGTCGGGCAGCGCCGACGTGATGGAGGCGCTGGGTGTGCCGCTGACGCTGACGCCCGAGCAGATCGCGCGCTGCATCGCCGAGACCGGCGTGGGCTTCATGTTCGCGCCCAACCACCACCCGGCGATGAAGAACGTGGCGCCGGTGCGCAAGGAAATGGGCGTCAAGACCTTCTTCAACATCCTGGGCCCGCTGACCAACCCGGCCGACGCGCCCAACATCGTGATGGGCGTGTTTCACCCTGACCTGGTGGGCATCCAGGTGCGCGCGCTGCAACGCCTGGGCGCCGAGCACGCCGTGGTGGTGTACGGCCGCGACGGCATGGACGAGGTCAGCCTGGGCGCCGCCACCCTGGTGGGCGAGCTGAAGAACGGCGAGATCAGCGAGTACGAGATCCACCCCGAGGACTTCGGCCTGCAGATGCAGAGCAACCGCAGCATCCGGGTGGAGACGCCGGAGCAGTCGGTCGCCATGCTGCGCGGCGTGCTGGACAACCAGGACGGCGCCGCGCGCAGCATCGTGGCGCTGAACGCCGGCGTGGTGCTGTACGCGGCCGGCGTGGCGCCCACCATGAAGGCCGGCATCGACCGCGCCTTCGAGGCCATCGAGAGCGGCGCCGCCAAGGCCCGGCTGGCCCAGGTGCAGGCGCTGACGCAGTCGCTGGCGGCGGCCTGAGCGGGGGCCGGCCATGTGGCAGGACGAAGGCACCTGGATCGCCCTGGGCATCTCGGCCCTGTTTCTGGTGGCGGCGCTGGTGATGCACCGCGTGTTCGTCAAAATCCTGAAAAACCCGCCGCCCGATCAGCGCGAGGAGCTATCAAAAAATGAGTGACATTCTGGACCGGATCGTGGCCGTCAAACGCGAGGAAGTCGCCGCCGGCCTGAGGAAGAAATCGCTGGCCGCCATGCGCGCCGACGCCGAAAGCCGTGTGCTGACGCGCGACTTCGTGGGCGCGCTGCGCGCCAAGATCGCCGCCGGCCAGGCCGCCGTGATCGCCGAGATCAAGCGCGCCAGCCCCAGCAAGGGCGTCATCCGGCAGGGCGAGTTCATCCCCGCCGACCTGGCGCAAAGCTACGCCCAGGGCGACGGCCAGGTCAGCGCCGCCTGCCTGTCGGTGCTGACCGACGGCCCGTTTTTCCAGGGCAGCATCGACTACCTGAAGCAGGCGCGCGCCAGCTGCGACCTGCCGGTGCTGCGCAAGGACTTCATGATCGATGCCTATCAGGTGTACGAGGCGCGCGCCATCGGCGCCGACTGCATCCTGCTGATCGCCGCCTGCCTGTCGGACACGCAGATGGCCGAGCTCGAAGCCGTGGCGCACAGCCTGGACATGGCGGTGCTGGTGGAGGTGCACGATGGCGCCGAGCTGCGGCGCGCGCTCCAGCTGAAAACCCCGCTGGTGGGCATCAACAACCGCAACCTGCGCAGCTTCGAGACCACGCTGGACACCACGCTCGGCCTGCTGGCCGACGTGCCGCAAGACCGCCTGCTGGTGACCGAGAGCGGCATCGCCACCCGCGCCGACGTGCAGCGCCTGCGCGCCGCCGGCGTGCACGCCTTCCTGGTCGGCGAGACCTTCATGCGCGCCGACGAGCCCGGGCTGGCGCTCGCCGAGCTGTTCCACTGATCGCTATGAAAACAGAAGCTGCTGGCGTGCTATGGACAAACGCTGGAGGTCGATCTGATGCCTGGAACAGGCGAATCGCGAGCCGCCCTTGCCGCCTGGCCCACCGGGCTGGATGCGCTGGCCGCCGGCTGGCAGCCGCTGGTGCGGGGCTTTCTGCGCAGCGCCGAGGGGCGGCGGTTGAGCGATTTTCTGCAGGCCCGCCTGGCCGCCGGGGCCACCGTCTATCCGCCCGAGCCGCTGCGCGCGCTGCAACTGACGCCGCCCGAGGCGGTGCGCGTGGTCATCCTCGGGCAGGACCCCTACCACGGCCCGCGCCAGGCCTGCGGACTGGCCTTTGCCGTCGCCCCGGGTGTGCGCCCGCCGCCCAGCCTGCGCAACATCTACAAGGAGCTGGCGCGCGAATTCGGTCAGCCGCCGGGCACCGACCAGCCGCTGGCGCACTGGGCGCGCCAGGGCGTGCTGCTGCTCAACACCAGCCTCACCGTCGAAGCCGGGCAGGCCGGCAGCCACGCGCGCATCGGCTGGCAGGCCCTGACCTCGCAGATCTTTGACCGTCTGGTGGCCGGCCCGCGGCCGCTGGCCTTCCTGCTGTGGGGCGCCCACGCCCAGGCCCTGCGGCCCGCCGGGGCCGACGCCCAGCGCCACCTGTGGCTGGCGGCCAACCACCCGTCGCCGCTGTCGGCCCAGCGCCCGCCGGTGCCCTTCATCGGCTGCGGCCACTTCGGGCAGGTCAATGACTTCCTGCGCCGCCAGGGCGAGCCAGCGATCGACTGGCTGGGCAACGCCCGGGCCGTGGCCCCCACTTGTCCGCGCCCGCCGTTTGATGGCATAATTGCAAGTTCTCTGCCGGAGAGGTGGCCGAGTGGTTAATGGCAGCAGACTGTAAATCTGCCCTCTTACGAGTACGCTGGTTCGAATCCAGCCCTCTCCACCAGCAGACAAAGGTGCGCAAGGCAGGTCACGGCGCGAGGCGTGGCGGCCAGGAACTGCGGGAGTAGTTCAATGGTAGAACCTTAGCCTTCCAAGCTAATGACGCGGGTTCGATTCCCGTCTCCCGCTCCAGAGGCTTGCCAAATGCGTTCCTGAGAGACATCGCCCTTGTGGCTCAGTGGTAGAGCACTCCCTTGGTAAGGGAGAGGTCGCGGGTCCGATTCCCGCCAAGGGCACCAGAAATCGCGGTGATGCCAGGGCGCATCACCGCTTTCGGTGTGTTGTTTGAGTTGATTTTTCGGAGTCTTCGACATGGCAAAAGAGAAATTTGAGCGGACCAAGCCGCACGTCAACGTGGGCACCATCGGCCACGTGGACCACGGCAAGACCACCCTGACGGCGGCCATTGCCACCGTGCTCGCCAAGAAATTCGGC
>Ga0209922_100759_pt1 | contig 35880 bp, 45 predicted proteins | sample ThiBiot_500_biof_FD_183946 | JGI IMG/M metagenome (GOLD analysis project Ga0209922, IMG submission 183946) | Wastewater bioreactor microbial communities from Cape Town, South Africa - Thiocy_expt_500_biof (SPAdes) | ecosystem: Engineered > Bioreactor > Thiocyanate-remediating > Anaerobic-Aerobic ... | reverse complement strand
CAGTAAATCTATAAGCCGAAATTTTTGAAAACTAAAACTAATTTCCTAATAGGTGCTCTACCAACATGTGCAACACTTCGATGTTATGTATGTACATCATATAATACAGGCTGTGGTCAACCATTTAATGCATATGGCTCAGGTGTTGTGTCAGTAAATTCAACATACAAATACTGTTCAGTATGACCGATCTAAATTTGTCATTAATTCAAAAATCTGCATCGGTTTTTTTTTCGTAATTCAGATGTTAAAACGCAATGATTTAATGATTCGTCAAGGTCTAGATACTTGTTCACCTTTCGAAATCGATAGCAGTAACTATATGATATGTTGCAAACAAGATTTCTGTAATAGATCAATTCGGCAACGTCAAACGACAGTTCTATATACTCTTACTGTTTTCATATTTTTTTCTATGCGTAAATAATCTAAACCTCATGTGAGTTTTTAATTCAATAATCATGTCGAATATTTTTCTAATAAAAATTTTCATCATTTATATTTTCCAATTCAATTATTTTATTTTCGAAATATTCATCAACATGAGAGATTCTTTCAGTGACAATTATCTTTAATGTAGAAGAAATATATCAAAGTGATGTCACCAAAAATATGTTTTGTACTTTTTTTTGTAGTCGTAAAAAAATACGTCAAGATCAATAAGTACGTCGAGAGAAAATTTTATCGATAGATAATGATGCATTTCATGTGAAACTGCAATTATTATGTGTAAGGGAAACTGCTCGTCTATTATTCATTCAGTTAAATGTTAAATTATGGAAATTCCGTACCCTAATGATAAGTTAAATCATAAAAATATCAAGTGTATGCATATACTTAGAGTCTGCGAATGTTTTCCCAAGAAATTCCGAAGAAAAAAAAAGGAAAGACGGAATAGTTATGTTAGAAGTAAATATATAAAGCAAAGTATTTGCATATAGATATGACAGTTTTTTTAATGAACATATTGAAATGCGTTAAGCACTTCGTTTATTAACAAAATAATGTGCAAGACAGAAGCATTGTTTTAATTGAATATTCTTGGGAAAAAAACCTTTGACGAACATCTCGACTTGAAGTAAAAATAGATTTTCTAATAGTTCCTCAGTTTTTAATAAGATTCATAGAAGAAAAATGGAAAAATTTAACACGTACATCTCAGATAAATCGTGACCCAGAAAATCTTTTGTTTTTATCGTAGTTGCATGCAATATAATTTACGAAAACAATAGGTAAAAGTATTAACTCAAAAATGTCCACTTAATTAATCATTTTTTTACCACGGAACTATGTTCTTCCTTTGGATACCGGATGTACTGTTATGTGCCCACGGGTTTAACGAAAGAACAATTCAATAGCATGCATCTTCCCTGAACATGACAGACATTTCCGTTGATCAGAGTTGTTAAAACGACCATAATGACAAACATTAGATTTAATAAGACTTTAGCTTAGTATCTCCGTTTTTTTTTACTCGATATCTTACAACCATAAATGAGTATTGATAGTTGCCAAGCATATGTTGCTGTCTGTTTTATCGTAATTTTCAAGATTCCACTTAGAACAGCATAACAGATGGTTGTTTGTTTTTTTCCCTTTCGTCAAAAGACTTTCATGAGAGATATATTTAAGTGCAAATATTTGTCAGAGTAATTATATCATAAATGAACAGGAAAAAAAACATTTGTAGTAACTTTCGTTTGAATTCTTAAATATCTCCATAAGGTCTTTTTTTTCCTATTGTATTATTTGATCTAGATCAGAGGAACAAGAGATAAATGAGTACATCAAAGTGACTAGATCAAATAGACCATCGTATCAGATTTTCCCCGGAAGCATTTATTTTTATGTACAAGAAAAAAAAACAAACTAATTCATTCATTCAGAAAATAATGGAAAACACTTGATGTTTCGTTCTATTTTTTAGTGCGTAACTAAAAGGGTGCAATTAAGTCTTATGAATAAAAATGAGCATATTAGATTGTTCCTGATTTTGCTCAGAAAACAGGTGACGTACACGATTACTCTAGGTTATTGTTTTTGAAAGAGAGTGAGAGAGTGTGAGAGAAATCTGAATAGGACTTTTTTTTATTTTATTTAAAAACAAAACTAACTTTCTACTTGTCATGAATTTAAGCACTTCAATAAAATGAAATGTAAGTTGTTTTTCACATTTTATTTGTGTCTCGTCACATTCGAATAATAGATTATTTCCAACTACGCTTTGATTAATTACTATTGATTGTCGTCTAGCTGTCGGAATGATTTAGTTGGAAGAGAACTTAACATAGACTTGCCATTTGCTTTTAGTTTTCTTTCATTCTTTTCCAGATACGAAATACAAATAAGTGCGGATCAGCAGAGATAGAAATTAGATTTTTTTGTTTCTAACATTGTAGTTTCATTAAATGTTTTCTCTCCTATTCGCACATTCGAAGTCATTTGACACCATTAATGTTTTTAAGAAGCAGAAAAAAAAGAGAGAGAAAAAGAAACATGCCAATCGAGGAGAGAAGAACATCAGTGAAGAGAAATAAGAGAAAAAAAATAGTAGGAGCACAAACGGAAATACAAGATTGTTTTGAGAATAGAAAAAAAAAGGTTATTAGCTATTAATTTACGCCTTCATTTCTTCTTCCTTTTTGCTTCATTTTCACTGTCAGATTTTTCTTCTCTTCAAGACTTATTCAGTACTATCCAGGACGCATATATTGTTCACAATCCTATTCTTTATCCTCTCTGCCGCCTACACGTTTAATGTACACATTTCGTCTTCTTATTTTTTGTTTGTTTCGTAACAAGATTATGATTGCTTTTCAAAATCGAATGAAAATATGCACATATTTCATGCGTGTCCTTTGAGAATAATAGAAATCGAACTAGACACAACAGTTCTAATAGACCATGCATTTGATTATCATTGAGAAAAGACCGAGAGAATTCTATTGACAACTATTGTCATTGATTTAATCGTTACGACAAAGCACAAATAGTACAAAAACAAGAAAACTATTTGAACATTTCCGTACTAAGAAAAGAGCAGAACGAGGCAACGAGTCGATTTCCTTCTTCATAACAATTCTATCGTCATTTTAGATTATGTCATTCGACAATCAAACGTTCAATACAACAATTGTTTCAACATCATGGCTTCTCGAATTCTCACTTTGGCCATTACGTATTGTTTGTCCTCTGCTAATTCTCATTTGTCCAATTACTAATTGGCTTTGTATACAAATATTTCGATCTCGTATTTATAATCGTTCAACATCGAGATGGTATTTTATCTGCATCGCCGTATTCGATACGATCTATGTTCTTGTTACAGCACCATTAATTTTCTTAATTTCATTTCAAATCTACATACTCAATTATCATATTATTCTCTGTAAACTCATCGTTTTTCTTAATTATTTAGCTTGTCAAATCTCAGCTGGTCTTTTAGCTTGTTTGTCTATCGATCGTTTATTAGCTACATCATGTCTTTATCTCTATCGTTATAATTGTACACCAAAAGTATCGAAATATGTTTGTCTATGTGTTATTTTCATGTTATCCATCATCAATTGTCATTATTTAATTGGCTATACGATTGATTCGCAAGGTTATTGTAGTATCAGACATTTCAAATGGTATGGAGATATTTATTCATCGTTGAATGTCGTCTATCTTTTATCGTATTCAATTATACCATTTACAATTATCACAATATGCAATATATTTATTGTGATTAGTGTTTGTCATAATAAATCGAATATGAAGAAAAAATATTTAACGAAAAAATCCAAATCATCGATTAGTCATGTCAATGAAGCACCTTCAATGAATTTTGCACGGATATCCTATGAAAAACGAGAAGATTCGCCAACAGATCAGACTAATAAACGATCTTCATCTACTCATGAAAGTCGTGATTCTAAACAGCAAATGTATGCAACATTTACAGACAATCAAGTTACAAATAAAATCATCGATTCACATAGTAAAATAAGAATATAAATTTCGATATTTTTCGAATTGTTGTTATTATTCTAGGTGAATATCAATCTCATTCTCCATCACCACAAAAAAATCGTCTTTCAGAAAAATCTCTTCTCGATCACGATGAAAATTCGCCAGTACAAAAACCGAAAACAAGCCGTACTCTAAGTCATGCATCAACTTGTTCAACTAAAATGTGTGTTCAATTACAAATCACAATCAGTCTTCTCGCCATTTCGATTTGTTTTATTTTTTGTACATTACCAAATTGTATATCAACAATTATGATTCAAACATATAATCAAAATAAGCAAGTCAGAGAATTTTGGCAAGCTATGAATTATCTCTCAATTGTACCATTATTAATAACACATTCGGTGAATTTTATTTTCTATTATTTATCATCGAATATGTTTCGAAATCGTTTTAAAGAATGTTATTTACGAAGTAATCGACAATCAAAAGAATTCACTCTACGATCGTTATTTCAATCTTGAACAAAAAATGAACATCATGCAAATTTCGATTCTCTCATAGGAGAATTATCCTTGTCTGTTGTCAATAATTATTGTCATTCTTTTTTTTAATTATTATTAAACAATTCAAATGACATGAATTACATCTTGTTCATTTCAATTAGATTAGAAGCGAGACCTTGTTTCTACCTCATTGACCTATCAAAAGAAACATCTAGACATACATAACAAGTACTAAAGGTTTGTTAGTTAAAATCATTAAAATGTATTCAAATTATTTATTCATATGCGAATCGTTTCTTCTCGGTTAGATACTCCTAGAGGCAAAAATTTTCATGATATTATGTGTGCTGAATTCTCGGATGAATGGATTAAAAACTATAAATATAATTTCGATGAAAATCGTTTCGAGCAATGTTGCTAAGTCATAACAATATCCTATTACTATTCTCAGTTCAAATTTCATCTAGTGAGTCAGATGAAAAAATGATTCTACTATTCAAGGGTTTGAAATTTCAGTAGTCAACGTTGTTTTTATGAACTGTAGATATCCGTAAAATGTTTCGCCTACACAACAGTTTTTGTCCTTAACATTATTTTGATTTGCCGTTAAATATATTTCTATAAAAAGTGTTTTTTTTTTAAAAACATAAAGGAAGATCAAAGCGAAAGACTTGAATAGAGAGAGAGAGAGAGAGAGCGAGGGAGAGTACAATTGTCGATGGAGATTCTATGAGTAATGCAAATAATAAAGATCAGGAAGAGAAGAAAAATAGATTCTAATGAATGGATTTTAATTTTTCTTGATTTTCATTTTGTTTCAACATTCGTATTTGAGATTTATACGTTTGCGAAACACCTTTTTGCCAAAATCGAATCAATGAAAGATCTGCTGAATTATTTACACGTAAAATATCGAGTTGTTGCCGTTCGCTTAGCGATAAAACAGATGCAATTTGACAGCGACCTAATTGGAAGTAAAGCTTTGCTTTGCTGATAAAACAAGAAAAAGAAAAAATCAAATTCATTTGTTAACAAAGATAAATCAGTCGTCTACTTGAGATATTTGATTTTTTCTTGTGTGATAACTGCTTCGAAAACTTTCTCATCGAAATTATTATCCATTGAAGTATCAATAATTGTTTTTACATAAGATGGTACTAGAAAAACATAAAAAGCAAAGATCGAATATTGAATTTAACTTTTATGAAATTTCAAAACCAACCGATCAGATCTGATTTCAACAATGGAGATATTTCTAATTGTGTTATTCGAATATGTTCATCGATTTTTTCAAATGTTAAATCTATCGTAATAGCATTCGTGTCAAACGATTGATTTATTTGTTTCAAACCTAATTTCATATCGATTAGAATTAAATTTGCTGTACAAGATGAAATATCATCATGAGTTTCAATTAAATAACAACAACCATCAGGTAGAAATAACTAAATTCAATTTGTTTTGATCAATAGATCGAATAAAATTACAGTTTCTTACTCGAAAGACACTAGCAAATGCACGTGGATAATCAATATTATCCGTATGATTTGTATATCGAATAATTAATTGATTACCTATGATCCAATTCGAGAGAATATATTGTAGATATTGAATATGATCAAGTTTTTGAATGAATTGTTTGAATAGATAAAAAGCTTCGTAGGCATGAGTTGAGTAATGATAATCCAGTGAATCGTAATCATCTTCATCATCGAAATTATTTTCAAACGAATAAGAATTTTCCAATGATGATAGGAAATTAGTTCGATATGTTTGATTTAAAACTGACGATGATAATCGTTCGAGAACTGTATCCGATCGTTGTTTGATTAGAATCGGTTCACTTTCAATCAAATCTAATATTGATTTATTTCAAATCATTTTTTTTTCAGTCTTTGATTTCATTTTTCTCATATTCACCTTTTCGTTCTTGTTTACTCGTATCATCTTCAGTTGGCAGAGCATCGAACAGTGATTCATTAACAGCTGAATTCGTTGTTCGAAGCATCCAAACGAACAATGCATGAATTCGATGTATCAACTTAGAATCATGTACAATGTCGCTCAACATACGTTGCAAAGGCGTACGTGGTGGTGGCCGACATATGTACGTTGCTGAACTCGATGAATTGGGATTTGAATTCACTTGAATTCGTCCTTCGCGCTCATAAGTTTGATTTGCATCAGTTTGCAGCCAATGAACAGTTTCTTTCATACAATTACCGATTAAATTCATTAGTGAAATAAGATAGAATTTATCATGACATAAATAACAAAGAGAATAGAGACGTTGACTACCGCGTGCGTGAAAATCTTTACAGGAAAATGTTAGAGATAGACAATAACCATTCTCATCATCACCAAATAGAATCGGATGGTTATTTTCAGCGGATTTCTATCGTAAAAACAACAACAAAAAATAAGAAAAATCAATGGAGCTTTATTCACATACTTCTATTGTTAAACTTCTAACACAAGTATTACGAATATTTTTAAATAGTTCTTGATTAGGTGTCGATGCAGATGAGATATATAACATATTCTTACTAAAATCTATTGTCGATATCAGTAAATTCTCTGACGATAATGTACATGACTAAAACAAACGAATTTCGTTTGTCAAAATTTGTTTTTTTTTTGAAATCTTACTTTACATTCGATCTTTTCCTTTGATTTATCCGATCGAATATATTGCGAATAGAATGTTTTTAAATCTTCGTTATCAGTATCATTCGAATTGACAATATAAGTTCGTCCTTCAGTACACAACAAGATTTGTGGTCCATGAATATCGCAAAAATGCTGCAATGCACATGAAGCATTCATCAAGACATTTAATAAAACTAATTCTTAGATATAAAAATAAATAAATTCTAGAAGAAAATTTTCTTTCTTCTACAAAAGATGAAAATAAATAAAGATTTCACAAACAATCGAATTATTTGAATTCATTTATTGTCTCAATCATAAAACTTTGCCATTGAGTATTTTGTCTTTTCAACTCAAGTTTATGACCGATATTCTGCAAATGTAAACATTGTCGAATCATCGACGAGAATTTTTGACAGGCTAACAAACTGCCATAACGTCGAACGAGATATATCCAAAGAATATCCGTGTATTTCTCTTGAATTTTATATAGATTTACTGTATTTAAATTTCCATTGTAAGTAATCGATGTCGAAAAAAGTAGAATAATGAGTAAAAGTTGTGTACATTGTGGTTCGTTGAGACAGATTTTGAATTGATGTAAACATACGTCAATCGTCTCCATAAGAGATTTACCATACATAATTTCTAAAAGGAAATTTATCGGAGCCCAAAGTGGAGCTGAATCGTTCATAGTTTCGATTGTATTCATTCGCATGAGAAAACGAATATTATGCGTGAGTAATAAACTCTGTTCATTGGAAGGGAACTGTTGAAATTCAGGTATATGTTTGAAGAAATTCTCTAGAGATACACTATAAAATTGACAGGCGTGTAAATAATTTTGAAATTTAATTCGAGATTTAATCGGTTGATGAACTGTGAATTCATATCCACGTTTTTCATATGTTTGAATTGGTGCTCGACAATATTCTTCATAGGCATTGAAAATATTTCGTAAATCAATGAAAATATCTGTTGGCTGATTGAAATTCGAATTCAAATGAGTTAAATTTCTATTAGCAAGAATTCGTTCACGTTTTAACTGTTTGATTTCTTCGGTAAGTATCAATTCTTTTTTCATGCCAACAGAAAAACATTTTTTCAGTCGACAATACGAACAATCACGTCGCGTACGAATGTCAATCGAACAGTTTTCCGTTGAATATCGACATTGATACGCTTGTAAACCAAATAATGCATTACGACGGAAGAATGCTTTGCAACACATGCATGTGATCACCGCAAAATTGAAGCCAATAGCCGGTGCTCCACACACGAGACAAATCAGATCCGATGGTTTCCGATTCTGTTTTCGCATGATGATATGTCCTGATGACTAACTCGAGTATTTTTAGACTTTATGATGTGTTAACTAAGTTTGTTTGGTACGTATTCGTTTGATGAACTTTGTAACGCGACAATCGAATTCAATTTTCAAGAGATTCTAGCGACCTATTGATGGACGAACGCTGGCGACATCTTTTATGTTGTGAAAGGAAAAGAATTTTTTCGTTTCAAGGTGAATAATGGCGATGAAATTTGAAGAGAAAAATTTTTATTCGAAAAGAATTTTTGAGTTTTGCTTATCGATTGGTTTGAAAATGATCTTTTTACCTGATTGAAATAAACTTTAACAATTCAACGAACAACACTTACCTTTCTCTTCTCTTCTTTTCTTCTTTTTCTTCGTGTCCTTCGATATTTGACAAAAAAATGTCAATAAATTAAAACTTGTCTATGAATCATCATTTCAAATATATTTTTTTCTCCTCTCATAGATAGTTAAAATGTTAAAACGATCTGAGAAATTATGGATGGGCAGTGCGTTATTCTTTGCAATATTCTCGTTAGCTTGTGATTTCATCGGCTTTGCAACGCCATATTGGATCCAAATCTGGCCACGGTAGATTCGAATAGCACGAGATTTTTCGAACGATCACTTGAATTTCTAGTGTTGGCGATACAACATTCCGTAAATTAGGTCTCTGGCAAGTTTGTATAGCTGGTTTTCGTAATCCGAAAAACTACTGGGGTAAAGTTTATTATGGTTGCTGGTGGTTATTCGCACGTGAATACAATGGCCTACGAAACGACGGCATTCTCACACCACGTAAGTTCGAATTCACAAATGTGTGTATTTGATTTTCGATGTTGTCTGTTAATTAGCCTGGTTCATTGCCGTTCAAACATTCGCCTGTTTTGGTTTGATATTTAACATACTCTGTGCTGCTGCTTTGATCACGGTTGCTATCACACGATATCGATTATCGCGTCGATCAATGCTCATTGGTTGTATTCTTGGTGCATGTGCTTGTAAGTTGAAGTGAAGATATTGAAATGGGAAGAAGATTGGCTTTTTCGAAATAGGGTTTTGTAATTTTCTAACGGTTTTAATATTCGGTATCTATGCTGATGCTATTCCGGGTAAATGGATGCCACGAGCTGATTATACGTTTCTCTCTTGGTCTTATTTGTTCGTGCTTGCCTCGATGATTGCATCGTTCTTTGCCGGTAGGATTCAGTGATTGTTTTTCTTTTTGTTGAAATAAATTGCTTTTTTTTCAGTTGGTTTTGTTCTTTTTGAAATCTATTTTATCACTGAAAAGAAACGAAACTTCAATGAAAAAGCGTTTATTCGTAATGTTGGCAATCCAGATCAACCGTTTGTTCGTCATGGTGAAAAGGATGAGCCAGCATTCGTACGTCGAGCATCGAATGGTGAACAACCGTTCGTCCGAAGATCGGATGACGATAATGATCACGCATTTATCCGACATGCTGACGGTTCGATTCCTGATGAAGCTTTCATTCGACGTGCAAACGGAGGTTCAGATAACGAAGAAGCCTTCATTCGACGTGCTAATGGTTCGAATAATTACGTTGTTTAAACATCAATGTACAGATAGACCTGAGATATCATGTATAATAGAACTTAGTTTGTGTCTTCTTATACTCATTATCTGTTTTCTTTTTAATATTAGTTTTTATTTGCAATTCTCGAATTCATTTCTATACAATATAAATAAATAAATCTTTGTTCTCTCTCTCGTTCAATTTTCTTGAATATTAAGTTACACATCGAGATGTTCGTCGACTGTTGACTTGTGAGTTAACTAATGTGTCAGTACTCGGTCGTTTCGATGTGTTTGTCAATTGATAGGTGTATGTTTGTTGAACTGATGTTGATCGACGTTTATTACGAAGATCACATTGAGGACCATTACGCATTTCCATAGTGAAATTCGAACTTCGTCGTCGTTGATAACTGTCATCTAATTTCGATCGAATATAATCGTAGATTTCAAAGAATGTTTCCAAACAAGTAGCACGAAATTTCGAACCCGATAGACAATAGAATATGAAATTTGTCTATGAAAAAAAAAAGAATTTGATTTTCTTTTTAAAAGGTTGAAATTGCAAACATACAGCTGAATTCATTTGTGCCCAAATGACAGTTAAATTCGTTCGTAGAAATCTCATTTTCAATCGTTTGACATCTCGATATTGAGGCGGATGTCTCTGACGAACATAATCAATGATAGCGGGTGTTGTAAATAAATAAAAACTCAATGAAACTGTCACTAACATAATCGTCAGCTGTTGTTGTTTACGATTGAATAAAGCGGCATTGATTTGATGTATAGCATTCTCAGGATTAATCAATGTTCGTGAACGTTGTCGTCGTGCCATGAACAATTCATAGATAATAAATAAATTAATCAATAGAATCATATCAGGAATTATGTAGAACATAATTGGTTTGACAATACGTATGAGTGTTTGATATTGTTTACGAACGATACATTTATGTTGTCGTCGATCGAGTGTATGAACAATTGGGAATGTTGATGAGAAAAATATCAACGCAAATAGAATTAGAACGTAAATTGAATAACGTGCTCGTTGAATTGTGCAAAATGTTTTAGCTAGAAATGGTGAATGAACGGCAATGCAACGTTCAATTGTCATGATAACCATTATCCAAACACTGATAAACGTAACTAAATCAGTTAAATAAGCGAGAAAGCAATGTAAAACATAGGAATCTACCAAACGTAGAAAGAGTAAATTGGTTATATGAGCAAGTAAAACTGATGAATCAAAGATGGCTAAATAAGTTATGAATACACTCGATGATGTATCACGTAGCGAACGTCGATTAATAATAATTAATGCAAGACTATTACCAACAACACCGCAAATAACCATGAAAATTTCAGCGATAGTTAGATAGTAATTGACTTGTCGAATGAAATCTGTTATTTCACGGCGAATTAATGTGTCATTAACAGATTCGTTTATTGATTGACGAAGAATTGTTTGATTAGGAGGCAAATAAAGTGGCGGAATAACAGATTTACTCATACTGTTTTGATCAAAATCTACAAGTAAATCTAATCAAAGAATTTTTTATTAAAAAAAAAGGAGAAGACTATTTGTCGTTGTCAACTTGTCTCTTTTCAAATAAAACTAAGGTATTTTTATCTCTATCTCATGAGGTTTCGTCTCTCGATACAAACTAACATATCAAGGTTATACTTTTAATCAGAAAAGGCTTGTAAAGATTTTCCTGCATCCGTCAGCCTTGATAAGACAAATGATTTATTTTCAAATTACTGTACATTCATCATAGAATTGCAAAACTTCATCGGACTTACCAATAAGAAATTGTCGTGTACGCTGTCTCTTTTTTGAGGACAAAAAAAAGACGCAAAATTATGAGATTGACTTTTTATTTGATCTTAAAAAAGAAACAGAAGATAGATGCCAATCAAAAGATTCATTTGTAATGCAAGTATGCGGATTAATCATAATAATAAAGGAAGATTTATTAGGTCTATCTCATATGCAGAATCTACATTGAAATTGAAATGAATGAATGGAGGACAAAAAAGAAATCGAATTATGATTGTGTTTTGCTTTCTGGTAAGTCAGCAAACATCTGGCATAATCTTCTGTTTATTGACGAATGCCGGATTATTCTGATCGTTTATGAGAGGTTGTCCTTAGAAACTCTCTCTCTATATATAACAAATGTTCGCCGGAGTCTGTATAATGAAACAGATAATCGATCGAGAAAATGTTGCCAAGAAGTTCGAAATCAATGTGTTAATAAGCTCTCTTTTCCTTTCGATAACATTTTTTGTTTTGTTTTGCTAATATAGAATTTGTATGAAACAAAGAGAAGAATTGTTTTATGTCAATTCTCGTCAGTTTTTTCTTCTTCTCCCACACTCATTCATCCATCCAATATCCGGTGATTAATAATATCCTGCGGAGACATTAATCGATTACTCATAGGAAATGCTAACATCATATCTGAAAGCAGATAAGTTAATATCACTTTTTGCTCTCTTGTGTTCCTATTGGATTTATGCATAACTATCAAGTATTTTAGTTAATGTTAAGTGTTTATTCTATTTTGCCATCGAACGCCATTGAAACCATCTTTATTTACTAATGATAGGAAAAAAAGAACGATACGCAAGTAAAAGAAACCCGTTTATATTATGTATATGTATAATGTTAATTATCACAAGTCATATAGAAGAGAACAAAAAGATGCTTATGTGTTTTGTCAGATAGACTCAATATTTTTTATTTGAAAAGAAGAAAAAAAAGGAAAGTCGTTTTTTTTTCTCGATTATGTTATCATCGGTTTATAAAGTCGATCACATATGGCATCGGCTGTTGGTATTTCAATTTTCGTTAGATTTGCTCGATAATTATTTCGTATTGATGTATGTGCAAAGACAAGTAATAATGCCGTACATGGCATTGCAATGATAAATAAAATGAAAAATACTCGATCGAGTACTAAAGCTACGCGTTGCCATTCGTCTAAACGTTTTTGATTATCAGCTTTGACCATTTCACTTTCGAGTTCTAAGTCAGCTGACGGATTATTTGGAAGCAACCATTGTGTTCGAATATGATTTTTGATTTGATGAAGAAGTTTTAATAATTCTGTAGCCTAAGAAGAAGAAGAAGAAGAAGAAAATATCTATTCTGTATTTTTTTTATCGATTGATCTACTTGTTGATTCGTTGTTCGAACTTGTGCAGTTGCTAAGAAAATCGAACATAAACGTTTTTCGATGCTACTCAATCGTCGTGGTCGTTTATCATTACTATCTCGTCGAATCGACGAACGTTGCCGTTTAAAATGTCGATCCGGTCGACAGTAAACCAATGGACTTAAATAATCGAGAAAGATTTTTTTCATATGTTTCGGTACACGAGCAATGTTCGATGTTGATGGCCGATGATAAAGATACAAAACATAAACTGTCATAATACACGAAAGAAAGACAAGAAAAAAATTTGCATTACAAAATAATGTTAAAATCGGCGTTTCATCATCGGATTTCGGTACATATTCACTGATTAATTGCAAATAAATGACAAGCGACAAAAGAATCGTTACATTTAACGTCAATTTTTCACCTGTTTGCGGTGGCAAAAGAAATGTAAATAGAGTAACGAATGAGACAAGTGTAAATGGTAGAATGATTTTATTGAGATAATATAAATGATTACGTCGTAGGACTAAAGTAAAACGAACGAGACTGTAATCAACTTGTCCGAAATCTGATATGGGTTCATTTGTGATTTCTGTGTAGGAATGAACTAATTCCCATTCGCCACGAATAAATGAATGGCCGGTTATAGCACGACGAAGAATAAATTTTATCGATTGACTATCATGTGAACCACTGCGAATTGTTATCGTACAAACTTGTTGATCGAATGGAAAATAGGTCGAACGAACTTTGCAAATCGTTTTCCAAAGATCTTGAAACATAAATCGAACGTAACCATCATTTCGTAGAATAACAGCGTAATGTTCTCGATTTCGAGAATATTTTCCATCAGCTGAATTGACAAGTACAACATCCGGCGTCCATAAATATTCCGAACCAACGGATAATTCCGAAATATTAAATCGACTTAGATTCCATGTCATATACGGGTCACACCAGGCGCAAATCAATTGTATATTACTCGTAACAACTTGTGCTTTTTCATCGACACTTTCAATTTGTAAAAGAATTAAATTCGTATGAACTTTAGTTATGCCCGCTTCTGGACAAACCTTTTGGTCATAAGGTCGATTATGAAAAAGAATCTTTCGTAATTCAATTTCATTGCTATTTACAATGAAAAACAAACAACATAAATAACATATTTGTATAAGTAATCGTTGATTTTCATTTGTCATCATATTCATACGATTTGTATCAACAAATGACAATCGTAAAAGCAAAAAAGCTAAACAAATCTCAAAGGAATTCTTCGTCTTCTTCGTATGTAAATCGATCCTATAGAAAATATGACAAGCATATCTATACGATAGTGTTCTTTCCGTTTCCATAAATGACCCTTTTTTTTCTTCTTTTCTCTCTCTCTCTCTTGGCTTCGCTTTTTTTCCTGAACAACTAAACTCTATTACTACGCTCTAGTTGTTAATTCAGCTGAAACTAGCCGGAAGCCAAAAAAATCATCAGATTGAAAAACATATCTAGCTCTTTTTTTTTGTCTCTCGCACTCTCGCTCTTCGTTCGATTTATTTTAAGACACGATCCGAGAACGCACATGCAATGTCATCGTATCAATCGTTAACAATTAACATTGTTGAAGGACAAAATAGAATCATTCATTGAATAATAAAGAAAAATGTTGCTATGACATATGATTATTATTGGTTGGCAAGGAAAAGAAATTGAAACAATTTAAAAATGAAAATAAAAACAAACTTTTCTCTCTCTCTTTTCAATGGTCTCCTTGATCAAGTGTGTTCGCTTTTAACACGAGAAAAGAAAACAGAATTTGTGTGAATAAATACACTGCCAGTTTTGATTCGACTTCGAATAAGAAAACATTCTCAAGTAAGACTGAACATTTCTTTCTTTCATTCGTTCGTTTCTCTTGTTGTTAATGAATATGGCTTCCTGCCATTAATGTTTTCATTTTGTTTGAACACATAAAAGACATAATTCTATTGACATATGAAATGACGAATATTGAGATTAATAAAGGACATTTTTCGTTGTTATGCATACCATTTATTGTTAAAAAAAAAGCGAAAGGAAAAAAAACATTTCTTATTCATTTGAATTGAAAGTCTCAGACAAGGGCTTTTTTTTTAGCAACATGGCACTTTTCGAACAAACGCCGCCATCTCGAAGTGGTTCTCGTTTTGGTAAACTATCATCGAATATGTTTTTTACACGAAATACGGCGAAACCCAAACGTGTTAAACATATCGAAGGTATTTTTTGTTTTGAGATATTCAAACGAGTTTTGTTTTCACATCGTCGAGTTTGATTCAAAGGACTTAATGGGGCTTTAATTTGTAATGTTAACGATGATCCGTCATTCGTTCGTTCAGCAACGTCTAGTTCATTGGATTTCAATAGAACGAATTTACATAATTTACACGCGACGCGTCGAGTCGAACGATTACTCCCTCCGATGGGCTTTTGGAATACATACGGCGTTGGTAAGTTGTTCTTATTGAATTCGAGACAAAAAAGATAGACGAACTTTATTTGCTAGTTGAAGACACAGATCGTTGGAGAAACGAACTGGCATCGTTAGCAGCTGCGAGCGGACTTCGAATTGAAAAAGACGAGAAAAAAACCAACAATCGATTGTCAACAGCTGATCAACAAAATGCATCGCGTTCAGGCGCACGTTATTCGACTCGAACGGGTCGATTCAATGAAGGTGCGAGTAAATCACGAGGACGTACCGGTTCAAAACACGCGACACCGTTGGCCGATACATTTTTTAATGTACCAGAAAACGAAAGAGAACTATGGGTAAATAAAAAATTGATCATTAGTCAATTCTTTAAAAAAAAATCGATTGTTCAGATGTTACAAGTTCTCTGTCAACTTCTTGGAACAAGTAATTTGCAAGATGTTCAATCATGGCTTGTTTCAGCTTCGTATGCCGGTCTGTTGTTGCGATTGATATTCTTCTTGCTAAATTTTTCATATCATTAGAAAAAGAACAAGCTCGAACAATGATTAGTGCTGCACTTCGAGGATTGAAAGAATCCGATCGTACAGGTGTCGATCAAACAGTTGATTTAAATTCTTTGTCGAATTTTGTTGAAAAGTAAATCAACATACTTCAACATTCTTTTTCGCTTTATTTTATTTTTCCAGACAACAAAATGAAGAAAAACAAGCCACCCAAAAATTCCTCAAAGAAACAATCGATCGTTCGATACCGTCGAATGAACAATCACAACAAGATGAAAATACATTTTCGAATACTTCAACTATTCGTAAAACACCTCAAAAAAATTATAATCGACGTTCGTTCACGTCATTTGACTTAACCAATAAGCAAAATGATGATGAACAAATCGAAACCATTCAGCTCGACGACGAACCACCACAACAACAACAACGTAAAGTCGAAAGTTTACAAATCAGTGATAGTGAACATGAAGAACAAACAGAAAATGAACTGATTTTACCACCAATTAAACGTCAAAATTCTGTGCCTGAAAATGACAATGTGAAAACACGACAAATTCGTCAATTGAAAACGAAATTATCTCGACAAGAAGAAGAATCCAAACGACAATTGACTGAACTACAAGCGAAACAATCTCGATTAGAAAATGCATTGAAATTACTTGTGAAACAAAATTCAATCAATGAAAAACGTCCATCAAAAAATCAAATCGAAAAAGATGAAAACCGACCAGCACGATCATTTTCCGGTGTCTGGAAACCTGATGCATCAACTCTCCATCGACTTCAAGGAAATTAGAATTCTCGATATTTTCCTTCGATATATTTATTTAAGAAAAAAAAGAAGAAGAAACTAAAGGAGAAGCAAGAAGAGATGTGTGTGTGTGCGTTTGTTTGTTTGCGGGAGTTTGTTTTCATCCAATTCGATTTCGATATGTAGAAAATAAATAAAGAATTTGTGTAACTAATGTAAAACTCGATAGAACTAAGGCAATTATTTCTAAACCCGATGACCAATCGAGACGAATGTCATAATCACTAGCAGCCGATTGACGAATAGTTTGTTCGAGAGCATTTGTCTGATTTTGTCGTTCTGAAAAAGATTTTTTAGTAGTTTTTTTTGTTTTGTCTCTTCCTAATGCAAGTCCTTTACTTTGTTGACTCAAACGATATTTAAGATTATATCGATATTCATACAAATCATTTGACATTGTCGATCCAAATAAAATCAATGTTAATAGAATAAAAATAAAACCTATTGTCAATAAAACAATAGTGAGCATTGCAATTGAGAAATGTGTTTTGTATTTAAATTGATTGATAAGTAAATGTGCGTACATAGCTAATATAGCTAAACTAATTGTACAAGCTGAAATAATTGTACTTGATATGAGAAATTGATTTAAACGTGTGTAAGTACAACGATAGGGATTGCCGGCAACGTTACATAAACGTGGAGCATCTTGTGGTTGAAGACGATTGATGATTGTCGAGAGATTTTTGTTCGAAATTAAATATTTATTTTCATTACAAATTGGATAGACTTTCGTTGTATCGAGAAGAACAGTAATGAGTTGATTTTCACAGCGATGAAATACGCCGATGAAAATCGTTTCACTTGGTGTTTGTCGATGTTCATAAATTCTATATTGAAAGATACTTTTCCCGTCGGAATCCTTTGATTTTTACAGAAATTGAACTTACTTCCATCTCGGATGTGCCATTGCAATGAGATGAAAAGCTAATGTTAAAATTGCAAGTAGTAATCCAACAGAAAGGTAGACACGATTTAGTTCCAACATCTTTCAATCAAATGAATCGATACTATTGAATATAAACGAAACAATGTGTGTGTGTGTGTGTGTGTGTGTGAGAAAGAGAGAACAAAGTCATTCTATTCAATTGTGAGAATAGACGGTTATATAAGTACATGTAATCAAATTATGATTAACATTTATTATACCTTAGAAATCATATGTCAAAAACAGAGTCGATGTATGTGCGTTGTTAAACTTGTACCATCATGTTAGTTTATCATTCGGTCGATTTCGTCTATTTGCCGAGTTTTCATTTCTCATTAATTTTGACGTATGTGTCCGATAAGACGTTGAAGGAAAAAAGAAAAAGAACGAAATGTTATTCTCATTTGTTTTCTTTTACTTGTTCGCTATGACATAATCACTTTCGTTTTCATTTTCCTTCTTTCCTCACCTGTTTAGTTTAAATAACGTTTCTTTCCTGTTCCTAATAAGAAATCGAATACTTTCAATCATTATCACCATTGATTTCCTTGAGAGAAATGAAACACAGTTGTTCGAAGATATTTTATACGGTGTTTTTATAAAACAGACACATTCTTGCAGAGAAAATGATAAAAATCTAATTTGTCAAATCTTGCAGTCGTATACAATTAAATAAAAAGAAAAAAAGACAAAGACAAAGACACTTGAAGAAATTGAAATTGCTTTTTGTTCTCTCTCTCTCTCTCCTACACATTTTAAATGGTTTTCTCGCGTTTTTATTCGCATTTAATTTACAGTATGTCATTTTGCAAAATTAAAAATAAGAAAAACGCATATTTTTTTTTATTGAAGTTGTCTGGAGAAAATGGAGTCAACGGAATTTCCACAGCCGATGGAAAATCGTAAGGATTCGTACGTACTTACGAGTCCTCCAACTCCCCAAAAACTAGGTATAACAACTAAAATTCGTCAGACAATCAACAGCGCTGCTAAACGAACTCAAACAAATTCTAAAAAACGACTGTCCGGTCCCGATCTATCCAATTTAACACCTCAATGTCAGGTAAACGAAAGACGAATAAGCTTTTGCTTTCAACTTTTTCAATTAAGGATTTGATTTTAACTGCAATCGATAGAATTAAAACCGAAGATAGTAAACAAATCATAACCATCCTAGATGAAAGTCGAAATATGTTGAGAAATTCCTACGATGATTTCAAACATGATCAAGAAGAATATCGAAAACAATTAGAAGCTATTACATTGAACAAAGAAGCAGCCATGCATCGACGAAAAGGTACAGATACCGATTGCTATTTTCGTTTGGATGTTTTGTTTGTATTTGTCAAGAAAATGCCGTTCCACTTGCGATGTTCATGCGACAGAAACGTGATATCGAAGGTCTTGCCGATCTTCGTCCGAATTCCGGTATGAATCCGACGTATCAAGCATATTTCGAAGCTCTACTTGTACCAAATGAAAATTCCAGCCAACATCCATCGGATAAAGCAGCTGTGATCAAATATATTCGTCGGCGTGAACGTCGACGACGTGCTGAAGAAAATCGAAAGGATAATCCGATCACTGACGACGTTCTCGAGAGAGTAATCATTTACTTTGTCAATCAACGAAAGTCAATATTTTTGTACTTAGAAAACAACGGAAATTCTCGAGAAAATCGATGGTATGGACACGAAAATCGAACATGAACGACAACGACAGAAGAATCTGATTCGAACGAAGATGAATGAGAAAAAACTTCAATCGAAAAATATGATCGAAGCAAGTGAAATCATCGATCAAGCACAAGAAGCCGATCTTGCGTAATTTAATTCAAATTAAAAAAAAACAAAACATCAACCTTTTTGCATTGTTTTCAAATTTGTAGACGTGAACGTGTCGAACAAAAACATCGCGAGAAAGTCGTAGCTCGCGTTCAAGAAGTTCGAAGTCGAACGCCGACAAATATGATTCATGTTCAGTCACGCAACAGCGACGATACCGAGTTCGATGATCTTCAACGATCAGAAACTCTCAATTCAATTCAATTATTAAATGAAAATTACGGACAAAAATCGCCTCGTGCAACAACCCCGATTTACACTATTGAAGATACGAGTGAACAACTTGCAAATATTCATATATAAATTAATTTCAACTGCGTTTATTCTTTTTTTCCTAATAAAGCAAACATATATTTAAATTAAATAACAGTTTTCGAACGAAGACCATCTTGAATCTGTTGCAGAATCGATTGTAGAACTTTGGTTGCCGATGAATTCGGATCGAAATTTGTTCGGAGTAGATCGAATGCTTTTTGACTTTCGTTCAAACATTGCTCACGACATTGATCAAGTAAATCGACATTATTCAATTCTTCGAAGGTAATTAAATCGTTGGTTTTTCGATTTAATAATGAATACGGAAATGAACGCGTCAATGGTACGGTTCCGTAGGGTGTTGCCGATGATGAATCGTTCGGTGATGAATATTGACAGATTTCATTGTACATCATACATGAAAAAATGATATGACGACACAGATAATAAGCATGATTTTGCAGAGATGCTGAATGATCGACTAATTGAAGAGAAGCTCGACAGCCTGCTGCGACTAAATTAGCTACCGAACTAAAATTGAGAAGTTATTTTCTTTCTCGAACGTTTACAAATCGAAATGAACTGACAGTGCGGTTAGTTGATACCATTCAGTGATCGATGAAAGTGATTGATTATCTTTGAGATAGAATTCTGCTTTACTCATATCTGAAATTGCATTGCCAATTGTTTCGACAACTTCAGGTTTGCGAAAATCAGCTAATTTTCCACAAGCTTGTGATAGAAGATAATCACCTCCTAAGACCGCTATTTTATTTCCTTGTTCTAAATCGATTTGATTTCCATCTAATCGAAGAAGTCCTCGATGTCCGAGAATACCCAAATGAACTAGAAAATGGCCCAATTCAGTTTTTTTTCAATAAACTAATCGATCGATTTTTTCATCATACTCATTTCAATTAATTCAGCTAATTGTCGTTGATGTTCGTGAATACCATGTTTAATCATATCGTCTTGATGATTTTTCTTCGGTACACCAGCTGCTTTGGATATTAATAAGAGTAGAACTGATCGTGAATGAGCTGTTTTCGGTGGACTTTCTAACATATTCGTTGCTAGTTTAAGTAATGGATGTTGAGTACCAACAAGTTTTCGTAAATATCCAACTAATGTTGAAACTTCTTCGTTGAAAAGATATTTTAAGTTCATTAACGAATGTAATGACGATGGATAGCCAATGATTTTCTCGCCTTCGCTTAGCAATGGCTGCCAATTCGGTGTTTTATTTTTAATATGAACGTAGAATCCGTTTGACGATAGAAAACGAAGAACAGGCGAGAATCTCATTGTGAAAAAAAAAATATGATCTTCAATGAAAAAAATTCATATTGTATATGTAAGATGTGGTTTTTATTTTCGTTTATTTAATTATTTATCACAAAGAAAACAAAATTTAACCAGAAAAATCTTCAGCAAGATAAGCTGTTTGATCGTACAATTCAGATTTTATCAATCGACCAGCAAAATATCGTCCACGAAGTGATTCAACTGCCTTTTCAGCTTCTAAAAAATCGAACAAATTCAATCATATGATTATTTGTGAATTCTTCGGTTTACGTATGCCCGTTTGGAATTCTACAAAGATTTTAACCGTCTGTTCTGGTTGATCATTTTCGCCTTGCTGTTCCGTATAAATAATAACTTTAACAACATCACCGTATTTCGAACACTCGTCTAAAATATACCGAAACGAACTAAAAATACAAGCGATTTAGTTATTTTCTGACCTGTGACATCTTGTTGTAGATCAGCATCGACAGCTTCTGGACCAACCATGTTTTTGATTAAACAAACACGTGAGTCCAGTCGACGTTGATTTAATTTTTGCATTAATAAATGTCGTTGTTCTCGACCTAGACAAACGGCAACATCATTCGATCTGTATTAGTATCGAGGAAGTTTTACCTTTGACACTCAATTCTTCTTGTTGTGAGATCGTAGCGATTGAATCGTCGGCAGCAGTAGTAACTGTTTTCTGAGTATCTGTTGGTAGAACAAGAGGAATCGAAGAATATTGTTGAGGTTCGGGTTCAGGAATTGGTGGTTGAATAATAGTTTCGACTTCTTTTGCTTGTAATTCAGCAGTAATTTTTGCCATTGCTAGAGCTGTAGCTGTCGGCATTGGACTTGTAACTGGTTGTGTCGATGCACTTAAACCTTCGGGTGGTGTTATCGCTTTTCCTACACGCAAATGTTGACCTAAGGAACAAAAAAAAAAGTTTTGTTTGAAAAAGTCAAAACAATGAAACACACCGCCAAGATCGAATAAATTCATTGAAGTAATTGCATCTTGTGCTGCTTGAATACTCTCAAATTCAATGAATCCATATCCTCTGCAATCGTCGAAGTTTGTTTCTCTTTTTTTTATATCAAAACAAAATCTTTCTACTTGTGTTTATTCGTCGCTGGATCTTTTGCTACTGTACAATTGAGAATTTTTCCAAACGCCTCGAAAACACTCTTGATTTCATTTTCTGTTAAATCTGGATGAATGGACGCAACATAAATTCGATTATAATTCTTAGCTTCTTCAGTTAATCGATCGATGATCGGCTGAGCTTGTGGCATATTCGATGGTCTCCCGACCTGAAAATCTATTTCCAAACAAATCGATACTCAATTTGTTTCGTTTTCTACTTTAATATTTCTTCCTCCAAGAATGACACCATTCATTTGTTCAATTGACAATTGTGCTGCTTCCGGTGTTTCATATTCAAGAAACGCAAAACCCTTATGACGATTTGTCACAGTATCGAATGTTAACGAAACAGCTTTGACAGGTCCGAATGGTTCGAACGCTTTTTTAAGCATCGCTTCATTTAACTCAAAATTAATACTTCCAACATATGTACTAATCAATAAACAGATAGTTTCTCAATCTCTCGTTCATTCAATCCTACCGACACATCAATAAGAGTGCCTGTTGCTTTTTAATGATATCCAATTGTTGCCGTTGTTGTTGCTGTTGCTGTCTAACAAGAATATGTTTGAGACCTTGTTCCGAGGCATATTTTTTTGCTTGTCGAACATTTTCAGCGTCTACCGGTCGAATTTTATATCGACCTGTTTCACGTTTTTCTCCTGGTCCGCGAAATAACGGACCACGTTGAAGCAGTTGATGAACATTGACAAACGATGCCAATGGTGCCACTTCACGTGGCAAACGTGGAATATCTTGTACTGTATATTTTCTCTTTTCTATAAAATAAGAATTTAAGATGATCAACACATCATACGAGTCTGATGCAACAAGAGAAACAACTGATTAGTTGATGTCGATGAATTGTGCGTGTTTGATTATCGTTCTTCTGCAACACGGAGAAGAAAAGACAAAAAAAACAAAACCGAGTTTTTCTTTTCTTAGATTTTACAATTCATAATCGAATTCGAAATGAAGTGCTGTCGAGCAAAATATGAAAACATAAGCTGAAACTTACCAATAACAGTCGATGTTGACGTTTGAACTTCCTCCATCTAAAACAGAAAAAAGACAAAGAATGTACTACTTCTAGTATCACAGTAAATTGAAGAAAAACAATTGATTTAATTTATTGAATTACAAAAGAAAAACTAGTTTCGAATTAACGAACAATTAAAAACTGATCGACAGGTACAAGTTGATTAGCATCATGGCAATCCTGTAACCAATCGAGATTGACAAATTTTATATCTGGATTCGATTGAGATATCTAATTTAAACAAAGAGATTTAGTTCGATTTTTGATTCGATTCAATTAACAGTTCGTACCGCTTCGAAATCATAATTCCATGATCGATTTGTAATAACATATTTGACATTTGCATTGATCTGACGTTCGAGAGTACCATCATAAGCGAGAATAATTCTTGTCATATCTAACAATGTATTATCATTGAAATCGCCATAGGAAACATAAAAATGAATTCCATGAAAAAAATCCGGAATTTCATCGAATTCGATTTTCATTTTTTTATTTTCATTTGTTGATTTTCGTTTGATAGGAGTTGCTGTTGTCTTTTTTTCTTTTAAATTTATCAATTCATCATCATCAACGACAGTCGTTTCTAATTTATATTTATCTTCAGACAAGAATTTCTTTCGTTTAAAACAATCAGTAATCCATTGTTTCGACACGATTCGACCTTTGCCACTCTGTTCAACTTGTGCATATTTCGGTGTATTCGGAAAAGCACAACTAAACAAAACAAGAACATCATCAACAAAAAAAACAAACAACAATCGAATTAACTAACATGAGATGTGTACATTTCCTATCCCATTCGTCGCTGTATGTTGCGCCCATTGACAGAGCTTTCATTCGTAGTTTCGTTCGAAGTGGATTCTCGAAGCCACTTAAAACGAAAACTACATCTTTGAGAATTTCAGACATCAAGAGACTGATTGAGTGAGATGATGTTAATACTACGAAGAAACTTTCTGATTGGCAATTGGTTCGAATAGAAAATGCAGAGGCCGCTCATTTCTTGACCGTTTTATTCGAAAATATGATTAAAAAAAATTAGTCCGTATCCTCGTCAAAATCTTCTGATGTGGTAATAGATGGCTGAAATGAATTATTTGAATTTGAAACTTCAGCTTCTTTAGTTTCTTTTGCTGCTTGTTGTTGAGCAATAATCAATGCACTCGGAGACATCGTTCGATAGGATTCTGTTAAATTTATCAATCGATGTGAATCACCATCAGCAGTCCAATCTTCTAGAACGTACATCCGTGCACGTGCCACATCGTTTAACATGATTTCATCACATGGATACGTCTCTGGTGTCATTGAAATTTTCGGTAGAAGTAAATTACTCGGTATAAACTGAAGGATACTTATAATTAAATCAATAATTTCGCCATAGTTTCGTCCTTTATCGATTTGATAGAGAATACGTAGACGATTTATCCAGATTTCTAATTCCTTTTCATCGAATTCTAGGCGTGTATTTTGAGCATTGTAAAATGTCGGCAGTTTAGTTTTATCGAGCGAGAGAAAATAACGAGGCTGAGTATTCGATGTTGAACTATGTCGATCGGCTGGTTTTAAATAACTAGACGAAGGTTTCGGTGTTGTACGTGAAGATGAATTCGGTCGACGTTCGCCGACTCGATGGAAAACATTGTGATTATTATCATGATGTTCGGATGAATGCAATGCCGAATCACTTGCATGAAATGTTTTACTTGTGAGCGAAGACTAAATGAGAGAGAAAACGAATGTGTTTTTCTTTGCCGAGACGAGAGAGAAAAAAACTGTACTTGTTCGAGTTTTTGTTTCGTTGGAAGAACAACGTATTTAAATGATTCAAGTTGTGTCACAAGAAAATTTTTGCAAGGTTGTTTGAGATGTTCGATCATGTATTCATCGGCTAATTTGATTAGATTTTCGATATTTTCATTTGTTATTTGTCCATTAAATTGTGGATAGATAAATTTCAATAGTTCAATTATACTTTCACTTGTTTTACCTTCCAAAGGGACTTCTTGTTCTTCATGTTCTTTGAATTGTCCGTCAAACATACGTGCAAATACTGGCGAAACTAATGATAATAGCAAACGATGACAATAGAATCGTTGATTTTCAACAACTAGAATGACGTCTGATTTGAAATTAATTGTATTCGATGAATCGGTAAAATATTCCAAAGGAGAAATAGGCGTTGAAGAAAGTCGAAGTAAATGTGGTGATGCCATTCAATATGTATAGGCGAAATTTGTTTTCTGTCCGATTATACGCGATTCTCTTTTTTTCCTTTCTCTCTCTCTCCTCTCGGTAAGAAAAAAATATGTAAAAAAAATAATACTATTGATGTGTGAACCGTTTGTTTTTTTTGAATTGTATGTGCACATGTGTAATGAGGATAAGAAAAGGAGAACAAGAAAATGTTCGGAATAGTTGCATGTTGTTGTTTTTTTACCTCGTATAACGTCAGAAGAAAGAGCAAATTTATTATAATTATTTGATGACTCACATCGTGAATGATGATAGTAATGGTTCGCTTTGCATTTCTTTTTCTGTCTTCAATAATAATAAGTAGAACGCTGTTTCAAAAGGGCATTGAAAATCAAGAACACTATTATCATCAGATGTCGCATTAAACCGAGAGTATTTTCTTCGTTTTTTCTATTTAAATATTTATTTGAATTTCAAATGATTCAACTACGAATACTTTCGTACGATTTAATTTAATTTCGAGAAATATTGAGAGTTCTCCTGTTGCTAAGCGACGCCTATCTCAAAACGGAAAACAAAACTTGTACTAGTTTACAACAGAAACATGGATGCGAAACCAGTTGATGATCCGCCACATTCAACAGAAAAATATGATGAAGATGCTTTACTACCTGAACAGCAGATTAAAATCAATGAATTGAAGGTTAGTAGCGATCGAAATAATCGGTTTATTTTCATATTTCTTTTCGAATTCAGATTAAAAAACGTATTGAAAACGAACGTTATCTTCAAAAACATCCGGAATTAAATATTCTTCTACGAGATTTTATTCGACAAACTTGTTTACAAAAACCGGATGATATTCGTCAGTTTGCTGCAGGTAAAAACATTTTTCGTCTCTATCTTTATACACAATTTAATTATTTGTTTTCAGGTTATTTTACACATCCAATGCTTGAAAAACGTATCGAAAATCTTCTAAATGAACAGACTGAAATGATTAACTCAGATGTAAAAGTTATTTCCGAAGAAATCTTTCAACGTTGAATAAACATAACATTTTCTGATTCAATAGAAAAAAAATATGATTGCATTTGCTAATTATGATGTGAAAGTGAAGATGAAAAGAGAAAGAGCTCGATTATTCTTCCAGTACGAATTATCCTCTCCTCTATTAAAACTTTTCGTGAATTTTATTTTTCGATATTGCTACTGATTAATCAGTAACTGATAGTTTCACGAAAAGAACAGTGCCATGGGTTATATTTCATGGAAATTGTACATTCAACGAATTGACGTATAGTGGCAGATAGAGCATAAGTCGTTAACCTTTAGTTTTAATATATCGGCTGATATCACATCAACACTCTCACCAACAGTATTAAAACCTTATGAAAATCAATAATTTATCAAATGGAGTGCAATTGTGGATCAATTTACAATGGAGAAATCAAAGTCGGACTATAAAAAAGATCCAAACAATGTCCAAAACTAATAGAAAAGGGTAAAAACAAAAATCATGAATAGTGCAATATCACCACAAAAAAACGATGCCAATGCATCTTTGATCGCAGAGAAAGACTTTTTATCGACAACAACACCAACTAGAGAAAACGAAGAATAAAAGAATCCATATAGACCTAATACACATGAAATTCAACCAATATAACGATATCCATCAGTATATTTTTATTCATTTTATGTCTTTTTAAATTAAAAGATTTAAGAATGTAAAAGACTAACTATTTTCTTCTTTCATTTTTTGCGGAGAAAATTTATATAAAGAAGACGCCATGCAATCCGGGACTGTCAAGTCCAAAATTCAAAAATCAGAAGAAAAATCACGTGACTTTTCGTTGAGATTTGAAAAATATGTGATAGTTTCTCGGTATATTCCGTTCATGCAGAAAATACTTCAGAAATCTGCCTGATTATGGTCGCAAAAGTTTTAATTCGTTGTTTCTCATCCCTACCATTCCTATCAGCAAATATACTGAACCAAGCGACATCACGAAATAAATAACAACCATATTATGCAGGTTTCATCCAGTTAATACCGTTGCAACCAATAGCAATCGTTTCACGGCTCGTCTACGATATGTTTCAATGATTCTGCTTCTTTTCTTCCTAGTATTTCATCATTCATCACACATTTACATATACAAGAGTAATCAAAATCGATAACATATTTCATAAATTTTACTCTGTACCATTTCAACACAAGCAAGTACCTATGTAGAAAATTCATCTATGAGTCATATGAACAAAACGGATTCTTCCCATTCAGTTTGACTATGAGATCTCGACTTTTTTCATATTTCTTCGATAAATTCCCAAATTCACTAACCCCGAATATAACACTCTCATCCCTCATCATGCCACATACCGTATGTGACTTCACTCTATTTTTCCCATGAAGCAGTTCTTTGGATATTACAAATTCACAAACCATAAGCATCTCTATTAGTCTTTATAACAAAAATTTTTATTACAGATTCGAAGAAAAATGTCTTTATCACTTCATGTACTCCCAATTGACATACTTTATCGCATATTCGATCATTTAAATAAAAAAGACTTGTTTATGTCCGCAAACTATGTCAATCAACGACTCAATGGTATTCAGAATTCTTACCACCGATTCCAAGTAGACTTAACTAATATCTTATCATAATTTTCCGCAGTTAATCAACTCTCTATCATGAATAGACACTTACCACACTCAGTCTGAAATGGAACCAAATCGGAGCTGAAGGTGCACAGGCAATTGGTCATGCCCTAGAAAAAAATCAAGTCAGATAAATATTTAGTCTCTTCATTTCGATCAGTCTCCTTTTTTATTTATCACAGACACTTACTACACTCGACCTCTCATATAATCAAATCGGAGAAGTAGGTGTACAAACAATTGCCCAAGCATTAGAAAAGAATCAAGTTAGAGAAATACTTAATTTCCTTATCTCGATCAGTCTTCTTTTTTATTTATCATAGACACTGACCACACTCAACCTCTCATTTAATCCCATTGGAGATACAGGTGCACAAGCAATTGGTCAAACATTAGAAAGAAATACGGTGAGAGAAATATTTACTTTCTTTATTTCAATCAGTCATCTTCTCTATGTATCTCAGACACTAATCACACTTAATCTCGAACGGAATCAAATCGAAGCTGAAGGTGCACAAGCAATTGGTCATGCACTAGAAAAAAATCAAGTTAGATAAATATTTAGTTTCTTTACTTCGATCAGTCTTCTTCTCTATGTATCTCAGACATTACTCACACTCAACCTCCGTGATAATGAAATTAGAGATGCAGGTGCACAAACAATTGGCCAAGCATTAGAAAAAAATCAAGTGAGATAAATACTTGATTTCCTTATTTCGATCAGTCTTCTTTTTTATTTATCATAGACACTGACTACACTCAACCTCTCATTTAATGACATTAGAGATGCAGGTGCACAAGCAATTGGTCAAGCATTAGAAAGAAATAGAGTTAGATAAATATTTAGTTTCCTTATTTCGATCAGTCTTCTTTTCTATGTATCTCAGACATTAATCACACTCAGCCTCTGTGGTAATCAAATTAGAGGTGCAGGTGCACAAGCAATTGGTCAAGCATTAGAAAGAAATAGAGTTAGATAAATATTTAGTTTCCTTATTTTCGATCAGTCTTCTTTTCTATGTATCTCAGACATTAATCACACTCAACCTCCGTGGTAATCAAATTAGAGATACAGGTGCACAAGCAATTGGCCAAGCATTAGAGAAAAATCAAGTGAGATAAATACTTAGTTTCTTTATTTTGATCAGCCTTCCTTTATATTTATCGCAGATACTCACCACGCTCTACCTCATATATAATCGAATCGGAGCTGAAGGTGCACAAACAATTGGCCAAGCATTAGAAAGAAATAGAGTTCGAGAAATATTTAGCTTCCTTATTTTCGATCAGTCTTCTTTTCTATTTATCTCAGACACTAACCAGACTCTACTTCGCAGGGAATCAAATCGGAGCTGAAGGCGCACAAACAATTGGTCAAGCATTAGAAAGAAATAGAGTTAGATAAATATTTAGTTTCCTTATTTTCGGTCAGCCTTCTTTTCTATTTATCTCAGACACTAACCACACTTTGCTTCGCAAGGAATCAAATCGGAGATGCAGGTGCACAAGCAATTGGCCAAGCATTAGAAACAAATCAAGTTAGTTAAATACTTAGTTTCTTTATTTTGATCAGTCTTCTTTTCCATGTATCTCAGACACTAACCACACTCAACCTCGAAAGGAATCAAATTGGAGATGCAGGTGCACACGCAATTCGTCAAGCATTAGAAAGAAATCGAGTTAGATAAATACTTAGTTTCTTTATTTTGATCAGTCTTCTTTTCTATGTATCTCAGACACTAACCACACTCAAGTTCTCATGTAATCCAATCGGAGCTGAAAGTGCACAAGCAATTCGCCAAGCATTAAAAAGAAATAAAGTTAGATAAATGCTTAGTTTCTTTATTTCGATCAGTCATCTTTTATATTTATTACAGACACGTACCACACCGTCATCCTAATACAGACAGTTATATAAACAAACTATTTTATTTTCATAGGATTTTCTGGATAATCGAGGAAATAGAAATTATTTGTGCTATCAGTGCTACTTATAAGTCACAGAACATTGGATTATCTTTAAGAAATATTGTGTTTGCTTTGCAACTTTAAGAAAAATCGTCAATTTCCAAAAATATCCAGTTTTAATGAAAAATACTATAAGTGACTTCTGAAGCCGATGTTTTTTAACCTTAAATGCAAACAGACAGATAGACAAACGGTTTCTTTTCATATGACCCTCCTAATAGTCGAGGGAATAATAAAAATTGAGGTGTGTACTTTTATAACATGTGCTTCCTAGTGTTTTTGAAAATGCAATTATCAGCGGTGACATCTAGATATTTGTTTAATGAAACACATTTCGCAACAAAGCATTATCAATAAATATTTATAGAAAAAATTTGAACTTTTCTCATTGAAACAAATTCTCGGACCTAGTTACCGAAACAATCGGATTGACATTAGTTGCCATTCTACCAATACCGGTACGTCAAAGAACAAACCCATAAACTGTCTACCTACTTGTGTAAAAAAATGTTTTCTTTTCTGGGAATAAGAAAGATAGTTAAATTATGAATCATAAGAGTTTATCAACGATATCACAAAAGAAAAGAACTTTCTTCTTGTTTAGATATTTTGATAAAAACAGTTTTTTTTTCTTCATGCAAAATGCCAAAACATTCGCGTCGTGTTGTCGACAAGCCTGAGGCCTTAAAATTCAACGATTTATACGGCAAAGGCATAACTCTAACGAATAACAATCGTCTAGCAACACGAACATCAGGCTTTGGCGATGCTCTTGTGTTCAGTTCTCGAACGATTCGTACGTTCGAAAAAGTTTTTCTAAAACATCGTCAAAAAGAAGTCGATTGGATCGGCAGTCTTCGCGTTGGCTTTTGTATGCACAATCCTAAAACACAATTCACTCAAGACACACTACCAAGTTTAGCATTCAAACATCTAACAGGTTTAGCGATTTGAAAATACAAAAGGCAAATATTCTATTTACAAAAATCTAGACAAAGAAGGATACTGGCTTCGCGCTTGTCCCGATGAGCTATTACGAAATTCACCAATCATCTATGTTTACTATTCATACGGTAATTTCGTTGATTTCTAAGCTCGAAATTGAGTTTGCTAGTATTTCAGATGGTCAAATCTTTGTTGGTGCTTACGGGCAATCGACACCTGCGCAAGCCGTTCTCACCATGAATGAACATAGCGGACCTTATTATATGTTTTGTGAAGTCTATGGTAAAACTGACCAAATCGAAATTATCGATCCAGCAACATTACCTGATCAGAGTTTGATCAACGATGGTTTGAGTACTCCCGTCCAAAAGAATGTCAATGATGCAGTTAGCTCAAAACTACAATCAGACAATTCTCTATCTCAATTACAATATTTTAATTATTTATATTCATCGAATAATCATAAACTAACATTTCTTCCGACAACAACGAATCATAATGTCAAATTTCTTGCTAATAATCGAATTGTTTGTGTTGATAATTTGAAAACAAAAGCCAGTTATGCTTTTATCAATTCACCAATGAAAGTCAACGATGTTCTCGTTTGTAAAGTAATGAACTGTGATGCGATTATATCGACTATTTTACTCTTTGGTTTAACAACACAACAACCAAATACCTTGCAAAATCAATCACTACCTGAGGAAACAACTTCACTAACACAACAGTATTCATCGTCTCGTTGGTTTGTTGAGCATGACATCGGTGGAAATGTATCGATGTATGATGAATTTGCATTTTGGTTTGATTCGACGGGTCGAATTCACCTTTCGATTAATAATCAACCTGCAATTCAATTGAAAACAACAATTCCATCGGGCGATGTTAGCAAATTAACTCTCTATCCATTTTTTGATTTATACGGACAAGTAACTTCGCTTTATTTGTACGATTACAGTCAACAAAGTCATTTGAATTTTCATATGAAAAACACAGCTCTTGGTTTATGTTTAATCTGCTGTGATAATTTAGCTGATACACAATTTCTTCCATGCCAATGTGTTCTATGTCACGAATGTGCAGCTGTTATCAAGAAGCCAAGTCTACTTTCCGATTGTCCATTCGATCGAAAACACATAACACAAGTGAAAAAACTATCGTAGAATATTTTTGACGACAGTGATCTTTTTGTTTTTGATATTTTAAAGTGATAAATTCAGAGATTAAATAAACCAAAAGAATATCTTTTATAGAACAAAACGGAATTGTTCACTGTTTTTCTTTTTATTTTCTCGTGTGAAATGAAATCATGCACGTCCTGAGTGATCTCGCCATTGATGAATGGCATCTTGAATAATTGATTCTATCACATCTGGCTTATTGAACATAAAATATTTATCCGTCGAATCGATGATTCGATGTTGAGCTTGATTACGAAATAATTGCGTACGAAGATATTCTTGTGCATCATTCCAAATCTGAATTCAGTAATGAAAATGAAAGTCAATTCGAGAAAGAGAGAGATAAAATCTACTTGATTGAAATCATTGGAAAGATTGTTGTCATATTGACGACGATTTAAAATTGTTACGGATATATTCGATGGAAAAGCTTTCATGCGCCATGCTAATCTAATAAACGAACACATTTAATTGAATCCGAATATTCAATTAGTAGATTCTTTTACTTCATTTGTGAGAATGTTTCATTCATATAGAAATGTTCTCGAATAGCTGAACTAATATGAGCTGCATTGCAAAGTAAATGTTTCTAAAAATAATAACTATTGTTTGTGTTTTTGTTTCGTGTTTTTTTCAAAATTCGATCACTTGTCGATGATTGATATGTAAATCATCATCATCGGACGTTTCTGTCGTTATTGGTGTTTTCAATAGATTTGTTAAAAGAAGAACTCGATTGATTCCTACGGCTGCTGACATTTGCATTGCATGTAAACGTGGAATTAATTTGTTATACCAATAATCTTTCCATTGCTCATTATCGAATAAAGTTTCGACTAACGGATCGATTAAAATCAAGTGACTAACATCACTAAAGAGAGATTTGTTGTTGTTGTTGTTGTTGTTGGAGAATTTAAAAATATCAAACTTACAATTCATACATTTGAGCATAGAATCGACTGATAATTGCACCGAGATCAGCACCAACAAGAATGAATGGTTTCGGCTGTTGACTTGTGCCTGTTATAAGACGATTGAGATCTTCAGACATTCTAACATGAAAAACAAAAAGCAAATGATCTTCTCTGAGAATATAATTCCATACTTCTCAACAGTAAAATCCATTCCACGATGTTTTACTTTATCTTTTCCATCGATTTCTAAATAACAATAACAACAATAAGCAAATAGATACTTCGCTCGAAAACTCGTATATACTCTGTTTATTTGCTGAAGTAATTGGTGCATCACTCATTCCTAATCCCGATCGATCATAAACACAAACCTAAATCGAATTTTAACCATAGAAAAAACATAAGTTCAAATCGATTTACTGTTGTTTTCTGTTTTAAACTTTCTTGAAGAGGCAACCAAAGATCTGAATTCATTCCAACGGGTGTATCCAAAATAACTAAACACACAGAAAACTCAATTCATAACTCATCTCTCATTGAATCTACCTGTCGGTACACCTTTGCCTCGACATCGTAGAAACAATTTCTGTCCGTATCCAACATCATACGGTAAACCTGAAGGAAAAACCAATTGAAATCAGACAAACAAATCATTCGCTGAATATAACTAATTCTACCATGTTCGCCTAATAATGGTGCTTCACGTTTCAATGATGCATAATTAATCAATGGTGGAACAATTAACATAAACAATAATAATTGAACTAATTTCCATAATGTATGAATACATGTTTTCAATAGATTTTTCATTGAAAAATCACTCATTGGATTTAATCTAGATTTTCAAACAAAAAATCATCATTTATCCATCAATCAATCTCTCTCTCTCTCTCTCTTTCTCGTTATATATTTCAAATCAAGTTTATGTTTCCAGTTATCAAACATAAACAATGCAAATGTCTGACATTATCGTCTAATAAGAAAAAAAAATTGTTTATTTTTTCAAATAATTTACATCAAACGTCTTCGAATACAAATGTAAAAGAAAAAACAAAACAGATCTTCGATTCACTGAATAACATCCTCATCATTCGAGTCAATGACCGATGTTAACGTTTGATATGTCTAGAAGAGAAAGGAAACAAGCACCGATGCAAATTTTCTTTTTTTTTTATTTTTCTCATTTTTTTAGACCTGATGTTCGAAATCATGATACACTTGCATTGGCATCTAAAGATAAACAAAACACGTTTGTTGTCAACAATTGAAGTTCAATTTTCGATTTCAGTTTTTTTTATGTCGTATATTATTTACACACAAAACAAGAACAACAAACAAAAAATATTGACAACAAAATTGTTTTTCAAATAAATAAAAAACAAAACAAAACCGGAAGAGAAAAAAAGAGAAAGAGAGAGACAAATGCTGATGGTGGTGTTTTTTATCGTTAAAATTTTGATTATATATACAAAACATATGCACACAATATTCCAAAAAGCGAATCATTTGGATTTTAATGTAAAGATATTTATATATATATATAATATATACAAAAAGTCAGTTAATAACAAACGATTATTTTTAGTGACTGTTTGATATACTCGTAAATGTTTCTTTTTAAAAAAAAAGTGCATACAAAGAAGTAATTGTTGTCGGGTTTTAGTGTGTTTTTTGTTGTTTTTTTTTGGTGCATACTAAATCTACTGTTCACTAATATCCTACATTATTATGCGGCATTGGAAGAGAATAACCATTATAATGAGGAAAAATAGGAGCAGATAAAGTATTATCTTGGAAATTATTCATTTGTGTAAATGTCTAGAGAAAAAAAAAGAATTGAAATTTGATTCGTAGTTTGATTGATATTTACTTGTGTCGGTTGAAATGATTGCATAGGAGTAAATGTTGGCAATTGATAGGATGGAGAAGAGTACTGTTGAGTTGATGGCGGTAGTTGTTGTGGCTAAAAACAAACGAATGATTTTTATTTTCATGTCAAAATGAAAAACAAACCAATGGTTCTGAATGAATTTGTTGTTGCTGTTGCTGCTGTTGTTGTTGTTGTTGAGGAGGTGCAACTTGTTGATTTGATTTTAGAGCTTTTTTATTTGCTAATTTGAATTCATTCATTTCCTATCAATGTTGACAAAAGATTAAAAATTGATTTTCTTTGTCGAAATGCAAACTTTTTCATATCGTTCTTTATCTTTTTGTGCTGATTCTTCGTATGTTTGTTTTCCTTCAGGTGCTGTGTGATTCCATCGATCGCCTAATTCTTTGGCAATTTCTCCAACAGATAAACTTGGATTTAGTGCTTTTAATTTCGGTCGTTCTTCTTTACAATAATGAAAAAATGCCGATCTAAATTATTCATTTCATATGTCAACATAAAAGACAAACACACAAATCGAGATTTACAATGGTCGTTTAGGTGCAAGTGGATCTTTTTTCTTTTTCTTCGTTCGTTTTTCACCAGGCTGATAAGCGGCCATTTCACGTTCAAATCGTTGTTTATCGATTTCGGCTTGTTCAGCAAATTTTACTTTATCAGTTTCTGTCATTGTCTAGATAAAAGAGAACGATG
>Ga0209922_100748_pt1 | contig 36472 bp, 34 predicted proteins | sample ThiBiot_500_biof_FD_183946 | JGI IMG/M metagenome (GOLD analysis project Ga0209922, IMG submission 183946) | Wastewater bioreactor microbial communities from Cape Town, South Africa - Thiocy_expt_500_biof (SPAdes) | ecosystem: Engineered > Bioreactor > Thiocyanate-remediating > Anaerobic-Aerobic ... | reverse complement strand
ATTCGTTGGAGTTTTTACTTTTTCTCCGAAATCGCTGATTGTTCGTTCGATATCAGCGAAACTCATGCTTTCGACATTTCGAAGGACAGGTACGACCAAACCCTGACGACAAAAATCGAATTATTTTCTTTTCAATGTTTTGTTTTTACTTTAGGCGAAGCAACAGCTACACTGATATCAACATAATCTCGATAAACAATTTCATTTCCATCAATAACTGAAGCAAAGTGATAAATTCGAACTATTTGATTTACGAAAATGCAAAAATATCTACCTGCATTGACAATCGGACTATCGACGAGTGCGCATGCAGATGCTTTGACAAATGCAGACATAAATCCTAATTTGAGATTATGACGTTTAGTAAATTGATCGGCGTATTTCTTGCGGAATTCCACAAGATTACTTCGAAAAAACAAAAACGATCACAATCAGTTGTGTTTTTTTTCGACGCTCGTTTTTACCTCATATCAATTTCATTAAAAGTTGTCAACATTGCACAAGTATTTTGTGCATCTTTAAGACGCTCAGCGATTTTCAAACGCATTCGAGACATTTTCACACGTGTCTCCGAACGCGTACCGGTGATTTTGTTCGCATCGGCACTGCTGCTCAATGGTTTCGCAGCTTGGGATGGTGCTAATTTTGGCGAAGACTTTGGTTCGCTGCTAGGTTTGTCTTTTTTGGCTGCTGGTGCTGGAGGTGCTGATTTAGCAGCACTGCTCGGGTTAACTTTAGCTACTTGAGCGCCTGATACAACTGTGTCACCATCGGAAACAAGATAGGCTTCGATGACGCCGGCTTGAGGCGCATTGACATGGAGATTTGATTTATCTGTTTCGATTTCGGCGATGGTTTCATCGGCTGATATTTGATCTCCAACTTTTTTTGTCAATCGAATGATACCATCTTTCACTGATTCAGGAAACGATGGTGTCGAGACTGTAACTGAACTTGCTCCGGATGAAGGTTTTGATTCTTTGGGTTGTTCAACATTAACTTGACTTGTTTCTTGTTTTGGTTGACCACCATCGCTGCTGGTGGTGGTGGTGGTGGTAAGTTTGGCAACTTTAGCACCTGATGTAACATTGTCACCGTCGCCAACGAGAAATTCTTCGATGATACCAGCTTGTGGTGAATTAACACTGAGAGCTGATTTATCGGTTTCAATTTCTGCGATTGTTTCATCAGCTGCTACTTTATCTCCGACTTTTTTTAGCAATTTTATTGTACCATCTTTAACCGATTCCGGAAAAGCTGGAGTCGAAACATTGAATGAATCATCTGTTTACAAAACAAAACAAAATGATTCGAAAGTTTTGTCGATGTAAAATTTACAGGCTATTGAACTCGTATGAAAATGACGAGTAAGTCCATAGACAGCACTATGCGTTCCGTCAGTTGAAAGTGTTTGTTCCGATAATGTCTAGAGACAAAAAGAAATAATAAATTTATTAATGTCCTTTTTTTCTCCTTTTTTTGTTAGTTATTCCCTAAGGAATCAAAATCATTGTATCTTCATACTCGTTTAGTTGATTTGTTATTTTCATTGATAAGTATTCGGTTAGGTGACGATGGAAGAGTCGAATATGAATATTGTTGTTGTTGTTGATGTTGACAAGAACGATTCGGATAGGCTGCACATTTTGTTGCCGAAACCATGGTTGAACTCGAACGTAATGCACGTAATGATGCACCACGTAAAGAGACTATGTGAGACATACCTATCTAGAAATAAAAAAAAGCCATTTGTCTTCTTCCGGAGAAAATCATCCTGTTGTATGCTTCACTAATTTCTCTGATGTCTCAACAGACTTATCACAATCGATCATTTTCTATTCGATTGGGAATAGTTGTCCATTTCTTTTTTCTTTTCGGTCAATCGAAACATATTTATTTAAAACGTAATAAATAAATAAACATGTGTTATTTGAAAATAATTTCAAAAAGTCACAGATCCAAAGTGCATCGAAGATAATATATTTTAATTTTTTTTCGTTAGGAAATAAACACACGAGTCATCTCTCTTATTCTTGTTTATTATTATCCAATAGATGTAATTAGTAATAAAGAGGTCGCTCTCAATCGCCCATTGATTTCTTGATCTTTTGCATTGCAAGATAATGTCATCACTTTAAGACCATCATCTTAGCGAATCTTTCGAAAGAAAATGACAGGGTTCGATGAGATTTCCGAGGATTAAGTAAGGAAATACTAGGAGACAGTTTCATTCTACTTCGTCCACTAGAAATGATTTATAAATATTTAAACACTCTAAAATTTATTCGATTGTATTAGACAGTGTCGTAAAAGTCTTCTTTGTCGTCGTCTTCATTATTTATGTAATTTCGCATATCATCGATAATGAGGCAAAAGGCGAGTACAAGTTCGAATTCTTTATCGTTGAGTCCTTCAGCAATATCCGCGGTGAATGAATAGGCATCAGGTACAGGCAACTTTGAAGAACCAGATGGAAGTGCATTAACTTGTGCAACAAGACGTTTGTTAGTCTGTTCGATAGCGAAAATTTGAAACATCAGTCGTCTTAGATCGATTTGTAATGCCTGATAAGTACTGGTTTTTGGATTAGGATTAACTGGATCATCAATTACTGTCACGGTCAAGTTATCTGTCAATCGAATTTCATTGTAGGTAATGACAGTAACTGGTTTAAAGTCCATTTCGATCGTGTGACAACCCGCGAACATCCTTCGCACTCTTGTATTTATGCCACAACCTGGTCTGAATGAATAATACGATTGAGTACCATTGTAAAAGACCTGAAACATAATCCAATTAACTCGATCACTTTTGCTCAGAACATAATTTCGTCGATTGAATTGTTCGAATAAACTGATGTTTGATCGGCTCTTCTGATTGCTTCTCATCTATTATAAACACAACCTTTATTAATCTCAACTACATTATTCGACGAAATGCTCAATATTACCTTCATTGCTTCAGAAAAAAGATATACAATTGGATATGGTACAGGTCATGTTGTTGCTGAAGTCACAAAGTTTGACCGCAGTACGCCCGAATATGATAAAAACGAAAATTATTCGTTGGAAATCTTCGAAAATGTTAATCCAGAAGTTGATCCTGCCTTTCTTCTCAGTACTTGCATTATGATCGACTATATGGAGTGGCCACATTATATGCCTAGAATTTGACTCGCTTGTAGTTTTTTTTTCTGTTTTGCACGTTCTTTGTTATTTATCATAGAAAAAGAAATTCGTATCGGTAATATTATATAATGTTGTTTGCACGATAACTACCGAAAGATGCATCCAATTGTCATGAGAAATTTTGTACACAGCAGTATCTTATGATAGGATCAGACATGAATTCGTAACTAATCTTAGTGTCTATAAATGAGTTGTTGAACTGGACATGCGTGAATTTCTGATTACACAGCTACCTATATTTGACAAGGCTGCGTTGGAAATACTGAAAAAATAATTTAAACTTTTTGTTACAAGCTTTTTGGAAAAATACTACGATTAAAAGAATAAAAATGAAATATAGAGTATACAATTTATACCATGGGTTACATGTGTCTTTTGATATAAAAAATTGCGTTGTGTTGACTACGATTTGTTTTGTTTGTTGAAAACGAAATTCTGAATTAGACTTGAGGCGTACAGTGGTTAAAATTTGGAGCATTGTAGGCGTTTTGATAAAATTTGAGAAAATTCCAATGATTTTTTGCCACTCTTCTGAGAATTTCTTATCGCTTCCAGATGCAGCTAAAACAAGATTTTTATTATAATCTTCCACAATATTTTGATCTACAGAATTAAATGGTCCTTGAACTATTTCAACTCCTGTGGCATTTCTCACGATGCCTGTGACAAAAACGTCGTCAAGCCACAATTTCGGTCGAACAGAACTATTCACGGCAGTTTCATAAAGGCGTGGCAATACATATGATGGCATTAAACTACCAAATCCATGGCAGAGTTTAGGATAATACGTATTATTCCAAACAGTATAAGGTACAAACCATTTCGAGTTTGCATTCCTAATAGGACCACGATGATAAATATTGCAATAAATAGCATGAATTGATGTGTTTTGAACTGATGTTATGAAATTTAGAACATTCATGATGTTAACAATTGTATCATCGTCGACGTATAAAAGCCAATGATCTGGACAATATGTTTTAGTCCAAAAGATTGCAAATGTCGTCTTCAAAGTTAAATTATAATAGTCATCTATAAATTTTCCAATCACTAGATCATTATATTTTTCATGTTCCACTTGTAGATTTTTGATTTCATCATCATTAATCGATGTTCCTAAGACAAAAATATATGGTATATTCTTTAAAACCACATGAGTTAGCCATGTTTGTCTAAGAACATTTCGTCGGTTGTGATGAGTAACCGCTGTCTTGATAGCAATTAATACTTTATTGTGCGAATTCTGAGAAGAGACACAGATAGACGGTTTATGTACTAAAACGGCAGCTGTTAAATCCATTTCGCCACTCGTATGTTCGTGTACATATTCTGGAAGTTGAAATGAAACTTGTAACATTAATTGTACGGTAACAAAGTAAAAAAGTAGTCGGTGCATTGAGAGTGAATATGTACTTTCAATAAATGTGATTGGGTCGTATATGATTATAAGTAAGCAATGCAAGAAGCCATTTTACTAACAAAATAAACAAATATTATTAATGCGGTGCGAATACACAAAGCATTTATGTTGCGCGTTGCGTGTTTTCCTCTTTTTAATGCGGTGCGAATGCACGAAGCATTTATGTTGTGCGTCGCGTGTTTTCCTCTTTAAGGCGGCTGACTGCAATTTATTGCAGCAAAACGACTTATTGCTTTTAACTTGCTTAGTTGCCTAGCAAAATTCTTCTTCTTCTTCTTCTTCTTCTTCTTCTTCCTACGGACGCACTTTACTTTGTTACCTAATGATCTCGAGAAGTACAAGTCGCACAACTTTCGTTCAAAAGAGAAAATTAAAATGTTGATGTCGAATTAGTGATATTTTTTTTCAAACTCCCACTACGACCTTTCGTTATTTTGAGGGAACCTAAATATTTTTCATCCATTGTTTACCAATATCTAATATCCATAAGATAATTAAAATGTCAGCTGTAACGAAAAGTTAAGCGCTCAAAATACTCGAATAATTAAAACTATAATCTATGGAATAATCGAAACAAATTGATTGGTTATTGAGAAGTAGAGAATATTTTTTTTCGTATGCAACATTTCAACTCATTCGTAAGCTTTGATTGCATTCGCACCGCATTTCGCATCTGAGCTCGTCTCGTGTGCCATGTTTTTAATATTTGAATAAATTATTGTAGGTTTTTTCTACGCTGTTTGAATCTTGATCGAAATGATTTGTGCTTGATAAAGGAATCGTAAATGAGACATGATGTATTTCTTATTGACGATGGCATATAAAATTATGATCACAATGGTAATGAAGAAACATAAAACTAAACTAAATTAAAGGACAAATATTATTATTTTCTTCTTCTTCTTCTTTCTCGACGTCCGCACTTTGCTTTGTTACCTAATGATCTTGAGAACTACAAATCGCACAACTTTCGTTCAAAAGAGAAAATTAAAATGTTGATGTCGAACTAGTGATATTTTTTTCAAATTCCCACTACGACCTTTCGTTATTTTGAGGGAACCTAAATATTTTCTCCACAGTTTACTAATATCAGCTGTAACGAAAGTTAGGCGCTCAAAATATTCGAATAATTAAAACTATAATCTATGAAGTAATTGAAACAAATTGATTGGCTATTGAGAAGTAGAGAATTTTTTTTGTACGCAAGATTTCAACGCAAACGAAACTTTGATTGCATTCGCACCTAAGCTCGTCTCGTGTGCCATCTAGTTTTTATCAAGTGACTGCAGATTTTAAGGGTATCAACATGTTCACGAGTATTGACATTTTTTGGATTATTGCGACTGTTGTCAGAGAATAAGGAAATTTCCTTTGTTTCAAGAGTAACCAAGATGTTTTCTAATTGAATGAAAATTATTTTGAAAGAATATTTTCACTTCAGAATCTTTGAGGCGAATAAAAAAAATCGGATAATCGAATTCGATTTTGTGTTGCGATTTGGTAACTAATAACGATCGACTGTTTGAAGCGAAAATTTTGTTCGAAATGAGGAGTTTTGTTTCTCTTCATTCATTTCTTGTTTGCTAAAAATGTAGATTATGCAATTGTAGATGATCGTGAGAGTTCTTTATCGTATTAGCAATACGAGAACGTACAAGAAGAATAGGCAAGGACACATGTATATGATCGGAGTAATCATATATGACTATATTTGAGGGTGTTAAGATAATTTCGTCAGAAGACGACTTTATTCATACTCCTCTCTAGATCTTTTGTTTTCTTTTCGTATATAAACTATGTATTTTTTTCTGTTAAACGTTAATTGAATAAAGTTTATGGTAATACGAAATCAGAATGTCTGAGGCCATCCTAATGTTCTTTGTTGTAAAATAATGGATGATCGGGTGGTCGAATTAGCTGAAGAAGTTAGGCAAAGGAAAGAAATAACTCTCTTTCGCTATTCGTACATTCTCCTCTGAGCTAAGACACAGTGGAGATGCTCTTGTTTATATGACAATTGATTCTTTTAGGATGTGTCTCATTTCGGGCGTTGAGTTTGTTCCATGCGGAAATTATCGTATCCTTGGTATCATTGTCAGAATATTCTAAGATAGCGCTCATTCTATGAATTCGCAGACCCTTTGCTGAAAGAAATCTAATGTATTAATTAGTGACGTGTAGCCAGAAATGTGAAACTTCACAAGAGTTTTCGTTGTTCAACATTTGATGTCAAAGTCAACTTACTGCCAGACACCTTTTTATGATCCGCACTGTGCTTAGAGAAGATTGTGCATATACGTAATGAAAGACATTTGAAAATGGTTTATGATATTGATGTTTAAATTACTTTAATGCTTTTTTTTTGATTTATGTGGATTTTTGTACGACTATGTATATACTATATGCAGTATTACACTGCACATCGCAATACAACACTTTTCCAATGGATTTTCATTTTTTCGCTTGAACCATATGAAAAGCAAAACATCTGATTATATGACTTATCCATTTTTCACAGAAATCAAGATAAATTTTTGTTTCTTTCTATCGACAAAATCCAGTAGTGTTTCCACAAAATTCACTGCATATCCTTGAGAATCTAACAGTATTTAACACAGTAAATATTTTTGAAAGATTATACCGCACTGTTGGTGAACATTGCTTCTTGATTCGTTTTCTTTTCGAAATTATTATGTGTTTATTTATTTTTGTCATTCACAATATTCAATTCTACAAATAAAAAAATACACGAAATACATACAATCGACGAATAATCCGAGTGGTACTTGCATAGTGCGTTATACAAGGAAATTCTCTACACGAGAGATCGTGTCTATCCTTGCAAGAACGCCTACGCAAAATACGACACAACGGTATGATTTCATTTGGATTTATGCCGAAAGAAACCTAATTCAACGAATATATATACCTGCATATGCATTTGTCTCTGTTTCTCTCTCGTTTTTTTTTCTTCTACTTGAATTTGTTCATTGAAATATTCCATTTGTTGATCGAGATTCATTCGAGCGATACTAATAATAGATTTATTTCGCTTGCTCTCTTAACATGCATGCATATAAATATATATATATGTATGTATACATATTGATCCGATTGCATTACTTTGAATAAAAGAAAAAGATTTGAGACCATACAATGACAACGAATTAAAAATGCTGCCACTTATAAAATCAGTCGACGAACGTATGCTGAGCAAGAAAAAAATGCAAACGGTACTGTTTAGATAAGAATATTAACAATTATAGGTTGCATAGAGAGAGAGAGGGAGAGAGAAAACGAGAGAAAGAACATGCTCCCTGTGGCTGCTGATGGCCACAGTACCAACTACCTGTCTTGTAGAATGTTTGTTCTAATCGGATGGTGGCTGAAAGTAATGTTTGTTCACTCTTCTCTTTCATTTTAAATGAGAGAGAATACGAAGGAGGAGAAACAGAAAGAAAAACGAGGAAGCTGAATTCGATCGACTTCATTCATTGATCAACTAGTAAAACACTACCGATCGCCATAAGAAGAAACCTCTATTACAAAAAGAAAAAGTTTTTTTTTCTCTTTTTATAAGCTAAAGCATTATGTTTTTATATTCATAAAAAAAAATCGTTTTAATGCTTTCAACATTTCCTCAGAGAAAAAAAACATTTCTTTTTTTTTTATTGCGAATCAATTTCAAAAGAACAACATTGCTTTAATCAAAGTTTAACTTCGTATAAATAAATTTTTGCTTCGTCCCATAGACTTAGTCCATGATCAAGATCGAGATGAGGTCCAAATTGTTCGATAAGATCGAACTTATATTGCTGTTCTTTCAAATCAATCAAATGATTTCGACAAGTGCCAGGAAGAATAACAAATACTCGAGTATTCATCGATGAATATTCATTGAATATGTTCTTAATAGTACGATCGAATTCGTCTTGTTCCGCTCCTTGAAGATCGATAATCGTCGTTTGAATTGAAGTTTTATTTGCGAAATTTGACATCGATGTTACGAGATAACCTGGTGGCATGTATGTATGATAGGTAACGAGGATTTTAGTCGTTGCAGGAGAATTATGAACTCGACGTAGAGCTGAAAGAAGACCACCTTGATGAAGACAACCGTAGAGAAGACTGAGAACAACATTGAATATCAACCAACTACGAAAGATATGTCGATGAAAATTTTGTTTGAGTAAAATTGGCACAATGAAAAGTATTAAAGGATAGATCAATGGAAGAAGAAAACGAGCTTCTTGATGAGGAAGTATTGATAATGGAACGAAAGGAATGAGATAGTAATAGAATAATATTGCACCGTCAGTACTTCGTCGAAATAAAGCCCACAAAATCACACATACATGTAATGGACCATATAAAATCGTTGCATTTACAATAAAATGAAGCCATCGTGGATGCAGACCATGTTTATCTAAATTTGTTGAATCAATATTATAAAGAATAAAATTTAATGGACAAATAATTAAATCCTTTTTCAAATTCAATAAAAACGACCAGCTACCATTATGATAATAATACGAATCGAATAGAATCAACAAACTCGATGTAAGAAAACATGTTCCAACTATCGAAGTTATGATTTTAATTAATAATAAATGATATCGATAGGAATGGCCTAATGTCGGTAAAATATTCGTTAACCAATAAATAATTGGAACAAATGCAAATGCTGGAAATGTTGGCCGATTGAATAAACCCAAAGCACAAACGAACCCGATTAAAATTGAACTTGACAGTAAAGTTCTTGTTCGAATATAAGCTTTTTCATTTGTTACAGTCGAGAGAACTGATGAGAGATTCGTGTGAATCAAATAAATCAATGCGAGAAAAAGAAACGATTCAAATGAATTCGATAATGTTCGCGTGAAAAATACGAGTACAACATGCGATAGACCGTAGTAATTCATAATCGATCCATATTGTTTTGAATTGAGATTTGGATAGAAGAATTTCATCAATCGATAGAATAGAATGTCTGTACAAAAGGAAATCGAAAGGATCGATAAACGAGGAAGGATTAATTTGAAATTAAATGGAATTGATGACCATTGAAATAGACTTGAAAGAATCGAAAGAAATGACACAGGAAGATAATAGAGAAGATAGAGAATTGCAACTGAACGAAGTGGATGATGCGCGAGAAATTCATGAGTACGAGTTAGATTGCTTTGAAATTGATCATCTTGAATTAGACAAAAAAGATAAAGATTCTATCGGAAATTTCTATTCGAACAAACCGAATACAATTTCTGGTCCTTGAAAAAATTCATCCTACAACAAGATTTATCGATGAATTAGAAAATCAATCGATCGATCGATTGTTTTCTTACTGGATGAATATATCCTTGTTGTGGATAACCGATTGTCCAAACAATTCGAATGACAATTCCGATGAAATACCAAATAAAATCCGTTCGATTGATATTCTTTGTCTGAATTGTATCACCCATTGATTTAGATATCAACTAATTTACTAAAATAAATGACGATTAGATTTCAGAAATTGAACTAGACGTGTGTTTGCTTTTATTTAATAAAAAAAGCAAAAAAAAACAAATGAATATATGAAACTATTTAATGAGACGTGTCCATCGTTCACTGATCAACCATAATCGTTTCGCTTCTTTCTCATTCGTTGCATTCGGAGCGATGTCTTGTACTTTCATATCACTTGAATAGAAAACAAACGCGAACAATCAAATTCAGTTAATTAATAATATCAAAATTTCTACTTCAAATATCGGCCACATTGACCATCGAGTGCAGGATCAAGTGCAGCTTGAATAACTGCTTGAGCACCTTGTGTCGGTGTTTTCATAAATGCTCGTAGAAATGGTCCGATGATAGCTCGACTAATGAAAGATTTGTCAACTGTATGACGAGCTATTTCCGTTCGAGTGATTCCGGGATTGACACAATTAGAAGTTACACCGGATCCTATTGAAAGAAAAACAATCAGCATATTACATCTGTTTTCTTTGATAAGTCTACCAGCATATCGTCGACAGAATTCTTGTGACGATAGAACGATAGCTAATTCCGCTTGTTCATAAGCATATCGTGGATTGTATTGTTTTTTCGAGAGATTTAAATCATCGAAATCGATCACACCACGTTGATACATCGATGAAACAACATTAACAATTCGACTTGGCGAACAAGCTTTCAATTTATCAACTAATAAATTTGTCAAAAGAAAATGACCTGAAAACAACGAAATCCAATTAGTTCGACATCGAATTTATCTCTTTCACTCACACCGAGATAGTTCACTCCGAGATGTTGTTCGAAACCGTCTTTTGTTAATTTCGATGGATGCCACATGACTCCACCGTTATTTATTAACAAATGAAGATATTTTTCTTCTTTATTAATTTGTTCAGCAAATTTTTTTATCGATTCAATCGATGCTAAATCACATTCTCGACAAACAACATTGGTATTAAATGAATCGGCAACAATTTTCTCTCGTGCAACTTCGCATTTCGTCAAATCTCGACAAGCCATAATAACTCGTGCACCTCGTCGAGCAAAATCATGAGCAACTTCTTTTCCAATGCCTGTATTCGCACCGGTTACAATCGCCGTTTTGCCAAACAATTGTTCATTTCCTGAATATTTCGCTTTAACAAAACGTTCTCTTTCAAACAAAGAAAAATATACGAGAGAAGCTTTTACTTCAAAAGAAGTTCAATTCAATGAACATACCGATAGAGAACAAGGCCACCGTAGATGCCTGCAGCACCGGTTAGGCCAATCGTAATTGTTCGCATCAACGACATGATCTGAAACCAAGATTCGGATCATTTCTTTCATCATCGTTTTCATTTATAATAAAAAAAGAGAGAGAGACAAAGAACAGAGAATTCATACAAGATAAAGACTTGATGTGTTTTTGTTTTCAATACGTGTAAGGCAAAAAAAAAGAAATAACAACTACACGCTATAAAAAATATCCAATTTGATGTTTGGTTTTTCCTTTCTATCTTTGAATTTATTCACACACACACACACAGATACATACATACACAATATCTATTTCTTGCTTGGATTTGTTAATTAATCTATCATCCGAAATTGACAGAAGAAACAAATAAGGATGATAAAGAAACATGTACATAAATAAAGAACAAAAAGAAGAAGAAGAAGAAGAAGAAGAAGAGAAAGAGTGAATCGAACGTGCACATATATTTCAAGATTAGCAAGAAATGAAGATTTGTTTCGGTTCTTTTTTTTCCTCAAAACGACACCTGAGCTCCGAAGAAGAATTGAATGAGTCCGATTATTGTTGTTTTTCGTATTTTCCTAATCAGTCGATTGATCATTCGAACGTTTGAACATTTTCGATTGTTCTAAACTATCATTTGCTATTAGTGTCTGACTATCGTTCACTATTGATGATGTCGAATTATCATCGAGATTGTCCTCATTGATCTTTCGTTTACGTGTTGACGAATGTGAATCATTGCTGTTACTATTTTCATTTAATTGAATAGATTTTAATGAAACACTTGTTTCACGTTGTTCGCCTTCATCATCTTCGTCAGTATATTCATCGGCAATACTCGATAGGCCCGGACTCTGAAAAGAAAAAATGGACATTGAATGACAATATCGAATGGATTTACCATGGCATAGGTGGAATTCGAGTCAGTTGGAGTTATCGGACGTGGTATATCAACTCGATATGTCGTGGAATCATTGTCATTACTAGCCGTTGATGACGATGTCGGAGATAATTGACCAACAGATGAGATTGGTGAACGTCGAATATGAATACTGATTACCGGTTTAGTTGTGTGCGAACGTACAGAAGCTAAAATCGAATTTGAAAATTCTTCGAAATCACGTTCGTTTTTCTTACTCGTTGCATCGTCTTTCGATGCTGCTATCGGTAGATCATCATCGTCATCATCATCGTCGTTATTATTCAACAGAAATCGATGTGATCGTGTTGGTGATTCGTTGGTCGACATTGCACTATTCGTTTGATTTTCCTCGGCATCATCTTCGTCATCATCGTCATCATCGGTGTTAAACCAATTTTCTTCATCGCCATCAACGTCTCGTTCGTCTTTTCGTCGTCGTTGAGATTGATGATTGACTTCGATTGGTAACGTTTGAAAACTATTCATCGATGAACTGAAATACAAATAGATTTTGGAAACAAAAAAAAACATTCGTTCGAAAAACCGTACGTTTCATTGAGAAAACGTTCTCGCCGTTCACGATGAGCATCATAACGTAATTTCAAATCTCGAAATGTTTTCACGTATGTAATCGATTCAAAATCGGAATAAAAATTTTCAATAAAATAACTTATTAAAGTTTTAATATCCTCCTAAATAAAATAAAAAAACGAAAGTTAAAAACAAAACAAAAGCAGAGTAGAATTCGATCATTTTACCTGTCGAATGTATTCGAATAATTCGATCAATGCCGAATTGAGAAGATTGTATTTTCGTTTATTAGCTTTGAATGTTTCGACAATTAAACGAAATAAATCATTTCGAACAATCGAGATATTATACTGTTCATCTTTGAATGACAAAATCTTGCGCAAAAATCTCAATGCACTTAATTGAAGAAATTGATGTTTGGACTTCAATAAAACCAGAATGCGTTTCAATAGATCTTTCTTGTTAAGAAAATTTCTCATTTGATATGTATGATGTTCAATACAAAATATAAGAAAATCTAAGATCAGATTTTGTAATTGAGCAAGATGGAAATCATCACGAATAAGACAAAAATCCGATGTATTCGCCATTAATGGCGCAATGAACACCGACATCGAACGTAAGTAGAAAAACGATAAAAATTCGCTCTTCTCGCTGATCGATACGGCTAGCATATTCTCCGGATCGATCAATAATTTCAAATAATTCATCAGATTCAAAGCACCGCTTAATTCTTCAAAAACAAACGAATATGTTTTTTGTTGAAAACGAAAGTTTCTAAATTACCTGGATCGGGATCACTTTGAATTTCATTGATAACAAGATTGAGTAGTAACTCATCGTCGTCTTGCATCGTTTGAGCTTCTTGTAGGATGTATTCTCTGACAGTCGATGGATTACATTCGACAATCGATGCGAACACATCGAGTGTCGTTTGTTTGATTGACACATCATCAAGATTCTGAAAACGAAGATGAAAGAGAAAAAAAATACAAGAATAGTTTTGCGAACGTACGAGCATGACTTGTATGACATGAAGAATGCCGTGTGTAGCCAATGCTTGAAAGAATTGATCGCGATTTTGTTGTTGTAGAGTTTGAGAGAAGTGACAGAATTCTTTGAGAAATAACATGAAATCTTTTCGTTTATCATCAGACAGAGTTTCGTCTTTTAATGTTGAAAATAATTGACTAAGAAATTTGGGATCTTCATGTAATAATGTCACAATATCGACTTTATTGAAAAACAGAAAACTATTCATGGTTGAAAGAAGATTTTCTTCGAAGAGACTCGGTGCTGGAAGAATAACATCTTGAATATATTGAATTCGATATGTTTGATGGATTTTATTTAATAAATCTTGATTTATGATTGGTATGACTTCTTTGAATGTTACTTTGGTATCGAAAAATTCGCGATGTGAACGTTTCTTTGTGCCTAATTGAGGATCATATTCTAAACAACCGATCACATCGAGTATGACTTCATCGTTAAACAAAATTTCGAATAAACTCGATTTATTCAAATAGAATATCGATCGAATGATTTCATACAATTGATGTAACGATTCGAAATCTTCGAGATCTTCACTTTGATGAAAAAGCTCGAGCAATTTCGGTATATAAGTTTGTGATTCAATGGCACGTGCTAATAATTCACGACGTGTGACATCACGAACTTTTTCCGGAAGAAATATCTCGTAAATTTCACGTAAATGAGTGAGATCGACCGGTGGCAAAGTCAATGTCGATGACAGATAGGTTTCATTCGATTCACCAGCGCAATCATCATCGGATTCATAGGCCGAACCGTTTGGTTCCGATTGAGAATTTGTTGTTAATGATGATGAATCTTTTCCTTGAACCTAAATCCAAACAAAAAACTTAAATATCGATCGAAGATTTCGATGACTTACATTGCAAATATTATCCCAAATATCATCACAACCGGCTTTTTCTTGAAAACTTAATGCTAAATCATATTTATCACCTTCCGACCAGACGATCAATGTTTCCTAAACAAAGACAAATATTTGTCAAACAACGATAATACTAAACATTCCAAAGTCAACTTGTTGTTTTTGATATTTAGTTGTGGGCAAAATTTTCGAATCGAGCAAAACTGATCCATCGATTTCCGATTTCACCATCAACGACTGATGAGAATTCGTCGATGTTGGACTTGAACATGTGACAAAGCCAGTGCCTCGATCGTCCCATTGACGTTCTTCATTTAATGTATAGAGTTTAACACGTGAACGATTATTCGAAGGTGTAGTTGTTGTGGTCGTCGGAGAGCTTGTCATCGATTGAAAGACTGGTGAAATAATTTAATCTAAAGGAAATCTGTCAGAGTGAATAAGACAGATAGAGAAAAAGAACGAATACACATGCAGACAGACGCACACAAACACAATAAGCAAAATAACAACAAGAGTCATACTAATGAAAATAAACCAATCAAACGAAATCGATTTTTATCGAGTTTTATTGAGATTTATCTTGTTTAACTTTGTCGATAATTGACACAATATTTTCGAAGATTTAAATCGATTTCTATCGAGATAATATAGGTGGCGCTATTAACAATCAGTCAACAGATCAATTTTGCTGGGAAATAATTAGCACATTCAGTGAACAAATCTATGATCGAATGTTTTCTTCAAGACAAAGAAAAACATCATCTGTTTTTCGTGTAATCGAATACGAAACGCTTCTTTTCTTTTGCCATCATCATCTCTCTTGAATTATCAATGAATAACTTATAGAGAACTTACTAAACTATAGCATTATTTTAGTCAGACACATTGTTTGAAATTTATTTCAAGCTGTTTGCGTAATATCTTTATTGTCCTATCAAAGATTATGATGACAACAACACAAGGAAGATCATAAAATAAACGAAACATGTTGACATTTGATATCTCTGATTGCAGAATCGAATAAACCAATCGAAATATCCTGTTGTCGTTTGTTCTTCGTTTTCTTTTCCTTTACAATTTTGTTGTGTTATTTCGTATTCGAATAACGACATGGGAAATACCGATTCGAAAATCGATTTTCGTGTTGCTGTTGTTCAATTAACATCTCGTAGTCAAGTAAATCGAATAGATAAGTACGAATTTCGAATGAATTCTTTTGGAATTTCATCTAGCAAATCGAACCAAACGATCAATCATTTTGGGATCAATTTTGGTCGGATAAAATCTCGAGTGTTCAAGATATATTTGCTCTTGTTCCAGCTGCTGAAATCCGAGCATTAAGAGAAGAATTACCATCGAATTTAGCGACATTATGTAATAAACTTGTCGATCGACTACAATCAGCAGTCGAACATTCGTGTCAAACTCAACGAGATCAAACAGCTGGTTAGCAAAGAGAAATGTGAATTTTTAAAGTTTTTCTGTCGTTTGTTTTTCGAATAGCAATTAATTGTGTTCGGTTATTGACACGATTGTTACCGTATATTTTCGAAGAACCTGAATGGCGAGGATTCTTTTGGTCAGACATACCAGTCAATCAATCGACAACATCGAATGAAGTTCGGAGAAAAAAAACGAAAAACAAATTCGAAAGAATGAATTGATTTTGTTTAGGAACATGTCAATAAACCACCATTAGCTCAACGACTTATTCAAACCTTATGTGTATGAAACCGAAAGAAAAGACACGAGAAACTTCGATTTTGATTTGTTCTTCAATTAGGATCTTCTGTTTTGTCCTGATTTTACAGTTGCTTCGAAGAAGAAAAAAGGACCGGTACGAAGAATTCATTGTCTCGATCGTTAATTTCGTGATTTTCATAGGACAATCCTGAAGATATTCATACGATTGACAGTTGCGAGTACATTTGGGAAGCGGGCGTTGGTTTTTCTCAATCACCTGCTCACAGTCCGAGTCACGATCGAAATCGAACAGAAATTCTTAAACTTCTTCTCACTTGTTTCTCCGAATCGATTTACACGTCACCAACAGGTAATCATCAAACACACAGCTGTTCATTGTTCAGCATCATTTAACATCGATTCCTTTCATCTAGTTGAATTACATTCACATCCAAATAAATGGTTGACATATTTTACTTCCGATCGAAACCGGTAAAAAGTCGAAACTTTCGTCTTGAATTTAAATTTTCGCAAATTCTAGTCAAACATTGCCGCTGTTCACTTCGTTGGTTAATATTGTTTTTTCTTACAATCCAGTCGGTTATTTACCGTATAATTATCTTCTTTTTACTGATACACGTGAACCTCTAGTCGAAGTTGCAACTCAGTTATTATGCATCACATTAGATAATAATTCTGTCGTGTCGAATTCGTCATCAATCGATGAGAGTTCGAATTTGTTTATTAACTATCTTTCTCGAATTCATCGAGACGACGTGAGGCCAACCCAAGACAAAAAAAGAACTGATTCGAACGTTTTCTGTTTGTTTTGAATAGGATTTTAATATTTTATTGAAAGGTTTTTGTCGATTGTTGAATAATCCATTGCTTCAAACATATCTACCTGGTTCGGCAAAGAAAATTGAATTTTATCAGGAATTATTGATTCTATTCTGGAAATTTTGTGATCGAAATAAAGTATTTCGAAAAGAATATTTTCAATCAAATTTTTTTATTATTATTTATTTAGAAATTTCTATATTATGTTCTCAAATCCAGTGAAGTTCTTGATATTGTCGTGCCTATTCTCTATTTTCTGAACAATGCTCGTACAGACGGATGTTTGTTTGATTTTTCTTGTTTGAAAGTGAGAAAAGGGGAACATGTTTGTCTCGTTTTCTAGCAAAACTTGGTCTCATGCATATCGGCGTTTTTATTTTATTGCTCTTGAGTGGTGAACGAAATTTTGGTGTCCGATTGAACAAACCTTATAGCATACGATTGCCAATGGACATTCCGATTTTTACGGGAACACACGCTGATTTATTAATCATAGTAAATCAAATAACAAAAAAAACACGAAAAGCTGGAAAAACTGTTTTATTTTGAGGTTTTTCATAAAATTATCGTTTCGGCACATCAACGTTTACAACCGTTGTACGATTGTTTGCTAACAATTATTGTTAATATTTCACCGTATTTGAAAAGTTTATCTATGGTTGCAAGTAATAAATTACTTCATCTCATTGAAGTACGAAATTTCGAATTGATTCGCAGAAAAATTTTCAAAGTCAAATTTCGAATTGTTTAGGCATTCAGTTCGCCTTGGTTTCTATTCGCTGCACCGGATAATCATCATTTAGTATTCTTCCTTCTCGAAGCATTTAACAATCTTATTCAATATCAATTCGATGGTAGAAAAACTTGAGTTTTAACGAGCAAATAACGCTTTTTCTTCTGTTTAAAGGAAATGCGAATCTTATCTATACAATTATCCGAAAACGGCAAGTATTTTTTACTTTGAGTAGTCTATCAACCGACGCTCCGAGTATTGCAAAATTAACAGCTAAAAATACGACAAATTCACCAAAGAAAAGTCTCGATAATTCCTCAAGCAAACAAATGATTTTTGAGAATAGTTCAAAAGTTGATGATGAACCCAAATTAAATCAAGATCCAACACAACAAATCACTTCAAATACACCTGGAATGGTCACTTCACTTCCTGAAATGCCATGTAAATATATCCTATTTACATTTTTCTTTCAATCGTTATCTCTTCTTCTAGCAATTCATAAAATGACTGAACGAACATTAGCTGCATCGGCTAGCATCGATGTCAATCAACAGACACGTACTGATACGACTAATTCGAACACTCCATCATCAACTCGAGTAAAAAAAATCAAATCATAATTATTTTTTCGTCTTGACTCTTGTTTTATTCATTAGCCAACTTCACCAACGATTTCATCGCAACAAACCGATGCTAATCATTGGTCACCGACGTCCGATTGGGTACAAACATGGAAAAGTAAACTTCCATTGCAGACAATTATGCGTGTCCTTCAAGTTCTCGTACCTCAAGTCGAAAAAATCTGCATGGAACGAGGTTTAACTGATGAAAGTGAAATTATTAAATTTCTTCAACATGGAACATTAGTCGGCTTATTGCCTGTGCCACATCCGATCCTAATCCGAAAGTATCAACCCAATGCCGGCACAGCCATGTGGTTTCGAACGTACATTTGGGGAGTGATTTATCTCAGGTGAATATCAAGACATTTGCTTCCCATTGACGAAACATGATGGATTTTTGATTTTCAGGAATGTCGATCCGCCGATTTGGTATGATACTGATGTGAAATTATTCGAAATTCAACGTGCTTGACAAACTGTTTCGTTTCTTTTTATTTTATTTCATTTTAATCTTCTTTACATCTACGTATTTATTCTGTAGTTCTTTTCGTTTCTATTACTTTCATCAATTTCTGATAAAGCATACCTCGAAAGATTCTATATACATATTAAAAAAAACGTATTTATTATTTGGATAATAAATGGAAGAAGAAAGAAAGAAAAGGACGAGATTAGAAGAGGATACGGGTATTTGAGGTCGTTTGGTCGTCTGTTTTTTTTTGTTGTTAAGCAAGTTAACTATTTTACACTTGAAATTTATTGTTATTGGTGAATGGATGTTAAAAAAAAGAAAGAATAAATACATACATGCAAACCATTGATTACAATCGTTCTTTTTTTAGGCAGAATATAACAAAAAAGCGGAATGTCTCGATTGATTTGCACTCAATGAAATGGATTTCCCGTTGAACAATACGTACATAATCAAACAAAACGCGACTGAGAAAGAGAAAGAAGGCAAAATATGCATACGTCTCGCGTTTAATGATGTGCAGAATTGTCATGTTCGACAGGCTAATTATCAACTGTCTGTCGAGTGATAAAAATATATAAAAACAGTGATGTTTAACAAAGAGTTAAGACCTATTGTTGTTATTTTTAAGAACAACAATCGGTGTGTAAGCTATCATAGACAAATTTCATGTCATTAGAGATTTATTCTTTCCATTGAGAAATCAATTGTTGGTAGAGAATAGAAGTTAAACTATTAATTCCGGGGATTTTTTTCCTCTGTAGTAATATATATTGTGTAAGAGCACTTTTCTCTTTTTTTTCTCTCTCTTGTATTCATTGAACCAAAAGGAAGAAAATGACGCGAAGCTCAACTATATGTTCTAGGCACATGAGGATTGCTCCTCGTCGTCATCATCATCTATCAATACCTTAATACCAATAGAACAATAGTTTTCATCGAGTGACAATGAAATATTTACGAGTGATTTCTTTTCTTCAGGTTTGATTTAAAGACGCGTTTTCTTTTCTCATCAGCCATTTGATACATCGAAAATACACATCGACGAGAACGGCTTTTTCTCTTCATTCATGTACGTGCATAATGTACCGTATGTATATATAAGTGCCTGAATTTCGAAAGATTGAATTTCCATTTGAACAATGTTCAATCGTCTATGAATAGATGAGAATATCAAGTGTTTGTTGTGTCCAAGAAACGAGAGAAAAAGAATCCGTCAATAATTTCTTTTGCTAAAGGTTGGATGATTGTAAACCGAAGGCAAGAAACATTTTCTGATTTATCATTTAATTTCTCTTCTTTCGTATTTCGACCTTCTCCTCTTTCTCTTGTCATTTAAATCTTCTCATTCAATTCAATGTATGCCATTCATTTGCCTTTCATAGATTTTATTTTACTACATGTAAAATGTGTTTGTATTGAACACAAATACGTATGCATACATCGTCGGGTAAATATCAGAGAGAGAGAGAGAGAGAGAGAGAGGGAGAGAAAAAAAAAGAATGTTGTTATGTTTTGTACGAGGAACAAGAAGAGAATAGAAAAAGGATTGTATATTTGTGCACTAGTCTAATGACCGAACGAAACGAACGACAAAGAGAGAGAGAGAGAGGGAGGGAGAGAAAAAAAAGAATGTTGTTATGTTTTGTACGAGGAACAAGAAGAGAATAGAAAAAGGATTGTATATTTGTGCACTAGTCTAATGACCGAACGAAACGAACGACAAAGAGAGAGAGAGTTAAGACGATTTTTTTCTCCTTCTTCTTCTTCGTCGTCGTCATCTTGTCTATATCTGTCTGTACGTGCTTTTACTCTCGTCGAAACAAGATCACATAGCACTTCAACACTATTTCCCCGTATCTCGAATGGAGAAAAACGAAGAAAATTGATCATTCATCCACATCGATAAAGTATGTTTGAATGTCCTTCATATGCGCTAGACATTCATCGATTTCTCTTTCTCTCCCTCTCTTTTTCTCTCGTTCCTTTTTTTTATTATTAATAAATATCGAATAGAAAAGAAGAATTGTCCTTGTCGAAATATAACTTTAATCGAATGTCTTTTCTCTCTAGTATTCGCATATTTGCGTGTGTATGTGTGCGTATGTTCGCAATTTTTAAATGACTTGGTGTGCAAAAATCTATGATATATTTAATGGTTGGAGTGAAAATGATGAACATGAATTACCGTCAACACCAGCTGTGAAATCAATTAATGGACTGCCTGATTCATCACTACGAAAATATCGAACTAATGATAGTCCCTATCTCGAACGATCACACTCAATTTCTAGTGTAAATAATCCAACAAATTACAATAGACAAAAGTATGTTGAGAAATAATAACAAAACACTGAGAAAGAAGAAGCTGATTTATCTTTTGATTTAGCCATAATCGACATAATTCATACGGAGAAAATTTTCAGTCACAAGATCAAAGATTGTATGGCGTCGCAACAATGTTTGTGAAATTGTTTCTCATGATTTTTCTTTTATGTTTGTTTTTTTTCTTTTTGTTTTGTTCAGTTCGAACATGTCACTCAATCTACCGACATATTCCAAGTACGTACATCTGTTCATAATCAATTGTTATCTATCCAGATGAAGATGATTTGATGTTTTTTTTTCAATAGATATATGTCGAACATCGATGAGTTAGCACGAAGTTATTCATTTGAAATACGTCGAAATCAAGATTCAATGGAAAATCAAACGCCAACAGTCAGATATCCGACATACTATCGTCAAGAGAATCTTTTCGATAAACTACCAGCACGATCATCATCGATCAATGTTTTGATGAATAGTTCAATCAATACGCATGATTATTCATTGACAAATCGAAAGGTAATCAGATTGATAGTTTTTTTTTTCTACAGATTCTGCACTTCGTTTATCTACTTATGTCGACTAATCAATGTGTGACGGTTTCAGTCTATCAATTCTCAGGGTTCGAACATTGTGTGACTAAAACAATTGCCTTTTCTCTTAATTAAACATCATACAAACTATGCTGAGAGAGGGTGAGGGCGTGTGTATATTGAGAAAAGCAGATGTTAAATAGTCGAAAAGGTTGTATATAAACTCTTTTGCCTATGTAATGAATAAATAATATTCGAGCAAAAAAAAATATGTAATTATCGTAACTATGATTCTCATCTATTCTCTTTGTCTTCTGTCCAAAAGGTCTCAATAGATCCACGATATTCAACACGTTCATCGTGCTCTATTCCGGAGTATGAAACTCAAGAAATCAATTATCGAACAAACGAACAAATTGCCAAAGCAATCCAATATAACATTAAAAATGTATGTGTATATTTATTATATTTTCTTGTCAATTCCTCTACGATTCTCTTGAGTTTTGAATTTTTTGACATGTTTTTGTTCCACATATATATAGATGTTAACATCATCAACCGGTTGTATACTTCCAATGATCTATCGATTTCCATCGAATGAAATGCTTGAATACAATGATCACTATCGTATCGAAGGCGGATACGACGATCCAACACAATGGATCATTCAAACGAAGATCGCGCCTGTTGAATGTCGAATTCAATCGGATAATGTTGCGTCGATCTATTCGAATTATTTTTACGATCAAGTACGAGAGAGAAAAAAAAACAACAGTGAAGTTTTTGTTTTCACATATTGTTTTTTTTGTTTTAGTATCATTATAATTTATATGCAATTGATCAAGAATTTAATCCCGTGATTATGTCGATAAAACCTCATGATGATAAATTGACAATCATTGTTCGAACAAAAGAAAGTTCGAAATGCATGGATTTAATCGAGCCTGATGCGAACGCTATTGATTATGTTTATCTATGCAAACAATTGTATCCCGATTTGCAAGTTGAACAATTTGAAAATTGTTCGAATTTAAAAGTACGAATTACAAAAGGAAAAAAAAAGATGCAAAGACTTCTGTGTTTTATAGGCTCAACAATTAATCAAAGCTTATGATGATAAATTAGAAACGCAGAAATTTAAATTCGGAATTATTTATCAACGTCGCGGACAAACAACCGAAGAAGAATTCTTCAATAACGAACGACATGGCCGAGCACTAGATGAATTTCTCGATATTCTTGCCACTCGAGTTTCATTGAAGAATTTCAAAGGCTATCGAGCAGGTCTCGATGTGAGCGAACAAACCGATTGTCCAATATCCTATTACGAATTGTACGATCAAAAAGAAATCATGTTTCATGTCAGCACATTACTACCATTCACACCGAATGATACGGCACAAATTCAACGCAAACGACACATCGGCAATGATATTGTTACGATTGTTTTTCAAGAAGAAAACACGCCTTTTCATCCGTCAATGATAAAATCAAATTTTCTACATGTTTTTCTTGTTATTCAACCTGTTCAAGTTCTTTCGAGAACGTGTTACAAAATGACCTTGGTCACTCGTAATGACATTCCTGAATTTTCGCCTGTTCTTCATCCGAATGTTGTCTATGTTCGTACAGCTGAACAATTGAAACCGTTTATACTTTCGAAATTAATCAATGCTGAATATGCAGCTTATCAATGTCGAACATTTGCCTTGTTACAACAACGAACACGTTGTTCGTATTTGAAGACTTTGTGCGAGAATTTAACGGAGAAAACATTCGATGAGCTTTGCGATGAAATCAAACGGTCTAGTCATCGACGTTTATCGTTGCTATCGAATGGAAATAATCGAAAGATCTTCTCGCAAATGAAACGAATGTTTACGCGAAGTAATAGTACGCCCGACGGACCATCGCCATCGCCACATATCATCAAATCCGAACAAATTAATAATGAAAAAGTACGACGAAAAGCGAAGAAATTATTGCGATTAGGTAAATCAATTGACGGCGAAGGTAATCAACGTTCATCAATCGCGATTTCATTGCCTGAGTAAGTCAAACAACAATAACAATCGATTCAATGATTTTCTGTGTTTTTTTAGTCAAGAATTATCTCGAGATAATGAATTCACCAATCGGTAGGACAGAAAAAATCATGTGAAGATCGGAAATTTATTGATTTTTTAGACGTCCTACGGGTCGAAGTAATGAAAGTCTAAACAGTAGCAGTGAAATGCCATCCTACGAACAACGTACGACTGTGTCAACGTATCCCGCTCGATCGTTACAAACCTACTACGGTGATGAATCAGATGAAGGCCTGGTAAAAATCATGAATTTCAGCAGAAACCATAACGTTTGTTCGATGGACTTTGTTTTTTAGGACAGTATGTCATCTGCAGATACGGGTTTTTCGCATAATCATAACCGTGTGCCATATGACAGCGACGATCAAGATGGTAAACGACGATTTTAAGACGGCAAAAAAGTCATTTTTTTGTTCTAATTTCGTTTTAGCTTATCGACAACAATTACGAGAGAAATGTCAGCCAGCACATATTGCAAATGTGAATAATAAACTTTGAAAGAAAACGAGTTGTTTTTGAAAATCAGTTTTTGTTTTAGTCTTATCCATGGCATCGCATTTCTGGTCAACGTCAGAACAACATTCAAATCTACACGCCACAAACGGCTGGCATTCATATAAGCGAAGCGGCAACGGTCTAAACTTCTTCTTTTCATATACTGTCATTTTTATGAAAAATGTACTTAGCACTATACATATTTGTTTTATTTCGTTTTCTTTTTCATTTGTTTTTTTTTCTTCTACTTGTTGCTATTGTTGTTGTCGTCATCATTATACGTATATACATATATTATGCATTATTCTACAAAAGATTATTTTTTTTTCTCTTCTGCATTCATGAATACACGTTCATATATAATTCATTTGATTTTCAAAATAGACAAAAACTATATTGATTAATTCATTTATATAATCTAACAGAATTTTTTCTTTTTATTACTACTTGCAGTTAGTTTATTCGAATACCTGTCAAGAGTAATTCGTTCGACATTGGACACTTTGAATTGATTATTAGTAGATCGTATTCAAATGCTTTTTTAAATTTTCTATTTGAATAAGAGCTTAGGTTAATAAGCAATTTCGGTCTTCGAAGTGCACGTTTTTTTGAGTTTTATTTATTTGATTCTCTTGCTGTGTATGAAAATGCAGTCAGTTTCATTTGACGTCGAAATTATTTCTCAATGTTTGTGAATTACTTTACATATTGCATATCAAATCGAATCGTTTTCAAATAAGCAAAGAGAAAACCTTGATGGACAAGGTTAACGTCTATTTCATGTGAATATTATAAACCCAAGTAAACTATTGTCTTATTTGCTCGAGTCATTTTCGTTTACGTCAGATGTTCTTTTCACATATATTCAAAAAAAAACGACGACGAAGAAAAAGAAGAAGAAGGTTAGGATACGACAAGTTGACTTCATCATCGATTTTTCTTTTGCTTTATCTTTAATCAACGCAAACACTTAACTCAATGGTAACAGTAGATACAGATACATAAAATGATCAAAAGCATGAAAATATCAAACAAACAAGTGCGAGAAAAACATTAATCATAGTACACAACTCATGATTCCTGTCGATTTACTACTAATCCAGACATATTGACCTTTTAATGAACATTTTTTTTTGTTCGGACTGTGATAAAAAGATGAAAAAACGACAATTGATTGTATGCTATTCGAGAGAATACATCAGATTACATTCATGTCGAACAAAAAAAGGACACGAATTCTCAATCTTGTCCTTGATTTCTCTGGTGCCATCAGAGCACAGGTGGGTTACATCATTAGTCCTTTTTTTTTCTTTTTCTTGTTCTCACATTCTGTTAGAATGTGTAGTTCGATGTGCTTACCTTCGTACAAATCGATCGATTTTTCTTCTTCTTCTTCTTCTTCTAGATGTTTTTGTCATTTAAAAACGACTTGAAATTTCAACGACATCGAAACAGATTGTATTTCTGATTATTTATCTTTATCAAAACAAAAATAAAGTACGACACTACGCTATTCAGGTAAGACGAAAGCAACACTTTTACAAGTCATCATATTCGATCTTTCTTTCTTCTTTTTTTTTTTGTTTCTTGTCGTTTCATTTTATATTACCCAAGTTGTGAACTCGAACAAGTCGAATAGAAATAAGTGAACTGTCATGTGAAATAATAGTGAATAAATGACCATTAAGTTTTCAATATAGAAGTGTGAATACGTTCACTTAAATGAAAACCTTGATTGGACGTGGACAAAACGATTGAATGTATAGAAATCGATTTTGTTGCTCTTCAATACGTCTATGAACATATGCGTCTAATTTATCGTGGCATTTTCTTTCTTTTTTTTTGTTCACTGTGTTCTAGTTTGTTTGATCTTCCTCTGTTTGTAAGTTTATGCTTTCTATCAGCTTGAGAGACAAAAGATCAGTTTGATTATATCGAATGAGAGAATTTGTATGCTTGTCGTAGTATTACATTCAACTGTGAGAATATCTTCGATCACGTTTGATAATAATGTTTAGTTTTATGGTTATGATTGCGGACTATTGGTCGAGATGGAAAATGAACGAACAACTATTTACTTGTATGTATTAGTGAGACCTTAGTTCAAATCGAGTGTATAGATTGAGATGATTAACGAAAATGTGGTGGTGGCGATGATAATGATGATGATGAGAGAGAGAGAGTGGAGGTGGTGTCAGCTTTTGTTCGTTCTCGTTTAAGATCAATTTATTGTTGTTCATCTTACATCATCGTTCTTATATTTCGATTGTCTCGTAATTATATCATATAAGGTGTGATGAACTAATACGACATTAGTTTCTTTTCATTCTTCTTTCTGTCCATACTAATTTGTCAACTAGGTTTGAATTACTTCTAATCACGCAAATGAAAACCGCCTTCGATTTCACCAAAGAAAAGAGAGATATTCTAATCTATCTTTCATTTGAATGCATAGTTATTATTATACATAGACGATGCTGATGATGTTCATATGTAAAATCAGCTGAAATAGATTTTCAACTGATGATAGACGGAGAAGAGAAGAGAGGAGAGGAGAGGCGAGCAGGACAGACAATGACCGAGAGAGTGCAATATGTTCTATAAAAAAAAAAGAAGAATGTACTAGGCATTTATTCACGCATCAAGCAACAGAATAGAAATTGTTCAGTTAGAGAGACAAAAAAAAAGTTCGAACTAGCACAAAGATGCGTTGTGAGTCAATAAAAAAAATGTATTTATTCTCAGATGTTTATGATTTATTTTAGTAAAATATCATTATCCATCAGCAAAGATGACAATGTCTGGCGAAAGATTAGTCATCGATCCTCAGTCACGTTTTCTTGGAATGAAATCTGTTCAACCGTATTCAACAACCGACGAATATCTCTATGCAATGAAAGAAGATCTAGCTGATTGGCTTTCGAATATGTATCCTGAATGGCGGCCGATAACGGCTGATCATTTTCTCGAAAGTTTAGGTAAGAAGAAACAGAAAAAAATTCGCACTTTTTACGCTTGTTTGAGAGATGGGATGGTTAAGTACTAATGAAGCTTAGGAAAGGAAAACATTGACCGCTAGACAGTCGACTGATTAGAACCGGAAGCTATTCGATGTCGATAAATTCTTCTCAGACAATGTACATATGTTATGTCTAATTGAAGTACAAAATGAAATCATTAGATCGTTATTTTCTCTTCTAGAAAATGGTGTTCTCCTTTGTCAACATGCAAACAATGTTAATGATGCTGCACGTCGAGCATATTCATTAAAGCTCGCTCGTCAACCAGTACGATCTGTACTTGAGAATTGTAAATATCGTGCTGATGCTCGACCTCAAACATTCAATGCTCGTGATAATGTTTCACAATTTATCAAATGGGCACGTCGTATCGTTGGCGTACGTGAAGTGCTCATGTTCGAAACTGACGATATTATTCTACGGAAAAATGAAAAGAACTTTCTTCTTTGTCTACTTGAAATCGCTCGTTATGGTGCACAATTCGGTGTGAGTGTACCGATTATAATCAAATTAGAAGATGAAATCGAACGAGAAATTCAACGAGATAAACAAACTGAAATCATGTCGTTCACTGAATTGAGACGATTAAATCGAGAAGAAAATCAAAAAACAACATCGACATCACCAACTCATAATAAATACAGTAAACTATTGAAATTTGTTCGACATGAACAACATGAATCGCCACCGAAAAATCCCTACAATGCATTTTCGTTGACGCATTCGAATGGAGCAAATTGGTTACGACAACGAATTTCTCGTATACCGAAATTAACGCAAAATAATAGTAAACATCGATTAAGCAGTGAAGAAAGCAATGAAAGTACAACATACAACGATTTAACAACAACGATCTTATCGAATAACGAACAGAATATTCCGTTTGTTAGTCGAACATTAGGCGAAGGAGAAAATCAATGTCAAACACCTGTAACATCATCACAATTACACAAAACTGTTGAGTTTTTATTTCAAAATTCAATCGAATTTTATTGTTGTTGTTAACTAGGTCGTACAAATGACGAATACATGCTGTTGTGATCAACGTTTTCCTGTTATTCGATTAGGCGAAGGCAAATATCGCATCGGAGAAAACGGAACTATAATATTCATTCGAGTAAATCACATTGATTTCTTTTCTATCTACATCAATTATTTATTCTTGTCTATAGATCCTCCGTTATCATGTTATGGTTCGTGTCGGCGGGGGTTGGGATACACTGGAGAATTATCTAAATAAACATGATCCATGTCGACGAACAGGTGGTTAGTATTAAAAGCCGATACACTCAACTAATAACAATTTTCATGTCTTGTTCAAAGGTCATCACCGTCGAGTCGAAACACATGATCATCATAAAGATGTTCCAATTCTCGCCATACCGAATAGTTCGAAATCAACACCATTCAGTAAAATACCAAATATGAAAACCGAAGATTTCCCATTGAGTAAATCGTCATCGGCGCATAATACGGATTTAACTGATGCTCAACTTGTCATCACGCGTGATGCCGATGGTCGTCATCGTATCAATCAGATAACATACAAAAGCGAAGAAGATCTCACATCACAATCGCATTCATGTGCTCATCATCAAAAATCCAAAATTCAAAGTGCTCGTGGCACAGGTCGAATTCTTCCAAAACAATCATCGCCTTCAACTGATCAAGATTATTCATCCTACACACCTTCATCATCCATCGAACATGAACGACGTCAGTATTCCGAAGGTTTCATTGACAATATCGATAATTCGACTTATGCTGAATCGGAAAATGATTTCGATATCACCGATATTGGCGATGCTCTACGATTGAATCACGATCATACAACTATGGACGAAGATAGTTTAGAAAGTTGTGAAGGTGTTTTAGAAACGAAAAAGAAACTATTTTCATCGCCAATGGTTTCGAATATGAAGATCAAATCAGGCGGTGTTTGTACGGCATTTTATCTTGCTCAAAAACAACGTCAAGCAAATCGTTCGAATACATTGCCGAATGTAGTCGAAGCCATGGCTAAAGAAGAACGCATTTGTAAAACAACAATACAACGAAAATCATCGAATTTCTCTCAACGTTCACAATCGACTGAATGTATCGATAAAAATCCGTTCAATCTCGATCGAGATTCAGGTTTTGATGAACAAGATTTTCGTAGCGAACGTCTACATTCAAGTTACGATGACAATTCAAGTTTATCATCCGTCAAAAGTGCTCGAAGTTCGTCACATCAACGATCGATATCATCGGATCTTAACAATCCAATCTATCGAGAAAACAAAGCGTACGAATTACGTCTCAAAGCATTGAACGATCAATCGACTCGAACAATGCCAATCGTTCATCGTTATCGAAAAAACACTCAGGCGAATATTTACATGAGATATCAATGAGATTTTTTTTTTCTGTACAGTCTGCTCATTTGTTTTTATTTGATTTAACAAAAAAAACAACAACAATCTATCTGTCAACGGTTTTTTTTCTTTATTTTAATTAAACAATGTTAACAAAAATATTTTAACAAAATCATTCGATTCGACTAGAATTTCTCATCACGAATGCCGGTCCATTTGCCCCACTGATTCGATTCTTTTCGCTTTAAACGAGGTTGATCGAAACGTTCAGTTACTTTTCGATCTCTAAAATGATTCAAATCAACTTTCCTTCTCAGTTCGATCATTTTTAACTCACGGAACCGCTTGAAAAGCTTCACTCCATGATAAACCGTGTTTCAAACACATTAATATATTATAAATTTTATCCAATGACAATGCTCGATGAGCATTACTACCGAATCTAATAAATATACAGGAAAGCGTTTTAAGGAGAAAAAGAAATGTTTGCTAACTTGAGATATCTTTCCAATGGCAATCGTTGATGTCTGATATTATCTCGTTTCGCTTTCGCCAATGTCAAAGGTTTTCCACCGATACCTGAGGAAAAAAACATCATTGGATTTCATTCATTTTCTATTTGAATTTCTTACTAGAATCGATGAGAGCACCGATGATATATACAGCATTATGATCGTATTCGGTCATTTCATATGGACTATGCGGTGTGAGATAGATTAGATTCTTTCTATCGACTAAATCTAAATAATTGGCTTCGGTTGTTTCGAAACATGATATGCAACGATTTTGACTTGAACGTCGAGCGAATTCACCGTGAATTTGACCATCGATTGCTAAATTACAAAGAGTAACAAACGAAGGCGAATGAAATTGATGAATATTTGCAAAGAAGAACTCCATTTGATCGACTAGTTTGCCTATATATCGTGAACGAGCATGTTCAACTTCGAAACCACAATCAACAAGTAGAGTTTCTCCGAGACGAGCTTGTTGAACTAATTTCATATCACGTAAATATCGTTCGGTTTGACCACCACTTAACTGACGAAACATTGATTTGTATCCCGGATAATTCGATAACGGAAGTCCAGCTGCAGCTAATTCAACGTGCCGAACAGCTGATTGAATCCGACGTTCTTGTACAGCTGCTTTTTCTGCTGCACGCTTTCGTCGAGTAACTTCACGAACGAATAGATAATTATAAATCGATTTTCGATTGTTTAGCAATGGTGTCGAAATAATCTCTGGCCAATGTTCTTCAGGAATTTCATCGGGTACACGTTCGCCACTTTCGCGTAGTGTTTGAACTTCGAGTTGAATCACTTGTCGTTTTTGTTCTTCGGATAGTGATTGATACGATTGACGATGTCGTAAATATTCCCAGAGCCATTCATTGGAATCATTCGATGATTGATTGATTTTTTCGACGAATTTTTGCGAAGTTAGATTAGTTAAATACCGTTGATGTCGATAGACAACATGAATAATCGATGAAAATCTTCGAAACATGATCATGAATCGAAAAAAGAACGTCAGTCGCAGAAATTCGTGTCTCGATCGTCATCCAATGAATACCCAAGTTTCCTTCGGGTTTAACCTTTCAAAAACTTTTATGATAGATGTCTGTCGAATATCAATTAACTTGTCCTTGGTTTTACACGCATGACTTGATAGAGTCACGTCGGGTACTATTACGTTGTTTAATAGAAAAAAATTAAAAAAAAAAGAGAAATTTTCAATGGCGCAGGCTAATAATGATCATCTTGAATCCTATCGAACTGAAGTCGATCAATTACGTTCGAGAGTTAATCAATTAGAAGTTCAATCAATCGAACAACGTGCTTCAGATAATGTACGTAAATGGCGTGAAACATTTGATACATCAGATGCAAAGGAAATGGAACGGATTTTAAATGACATTGAAAAGCGTAAACAATCCGAAGTGAGCCGTTTGATAAACGAATTACGTGTTTCACTTGATGAATTTCAAACAACAATACGTGAACGTCTAGTACAACTTGATACATTCATTTCGAGATTGAATGTTGATGATGAAATGCAATTCGATTATGTTCAATTCGAATTAAATTCAATAAGAAAAAAACTCGATCAACTTCGCATGGATATTCTTGTTGAAACGATCGATGCATCGAAACGACGACGATCATCGACAGCACTCGCTCGAAATACCATCGAATTAGTTAAAATATTCGATTTTAACAATACACAACAATCATCAACGACAACAGAAGCAAACACTAGTTCAACATCAAAAATTCTCGATCCATTAAGAAAATTCCTTCGTCGAACACCATCAGCAGGTGCCAGTCATTACAACGTTGACTTTCTACGTCATCAGAAACACTTATAATCGTATTGATTCAATTGTGAACACATTAATGCTTATATATAATATACATCGTAAATAAATTATTCCATTTTTCTTCTCTCAACTGTCAAATGTATATTGAATACTTACAAAAGAAAGAAAGACACTTGATCATACAGAAGAGTGTTTGATTATTAACTCAAAAGTAAGATTAAGTAATCAAAGAAAGAAAGAAAAATACCAGGTTGATGAAATTAATTTATTCATTTAAACAATGCTGAATGCTTCAATATTGATAGATGTCTGTTCAGCTTGTGCATAATCAAGTCTTGTCGTTTGTATATGCAGCTGTTGTCATTTGATTTTGTTTTTTTATTATCCTATTAGTAAAAAGAAACGCATCGTTTTCTTCTTTGTTCTCAATGTGAATGTTAATTTCGAGAATACGATCTTCAAGACAAACTGTTTACAAGCTATGTTAATTCGCACAAAGGAAAGTTTGATTTCACACCATTGATTGACCTTTTCTCGAAAGAAAGCAATTGTGTCAGATGGAAGATGGTGGTTTCTTCGTCGTTTTTCTTTTTTTGTTATATGTTCAAGGCATCAGCTGAATAATTAACTCATGACCTAATACGAACACGAGAGAAGAAGAAAAAAGGGGCAAAAAGAAAAAAGTTTCGTAAAATGCCGTGAAAATTGAGATCATTTAGCCGCAACACTTCTATTCATTGAATTTCTTTTTCGCGTGTACGACCATTTACATAACCAGTGTACATATGAATGAAATACGTGCTCGATTCGTTCTAAGACCATTAGTGTTTATTGAACTAATTTTCGCTCATTGTGAACACACATCGCCGTCCCCCAACCCCCAATGACCGATTGAAATACATTAACATTTCTCTCTTTTATATTATGCCACTTGACAAGAGAGACGAAGAAGAAGAAGAAGAAGGGAAAAAAAGAAATGAGTGGCGAGTGAGAACGAACACATTTCAGATTGAGTTTCATTTTACTTCTTTTTGAACATTTTTGCGATAAGCGAACTACAAAAACTAACAATTGCTCTTCGATTACACTTCAATTGTAAGTATAATGATGAGATAATCTCATTCGATAAGATGGATTAATAGAACAGATACGAACCGATACATGCGCTACGCTTTAACTTCCTCGTTGCATATATGAATAAATTTTCTTTCGTTTTGTTTGTGTTAAAAACAAACATATTATTATCTCTAAATCCTACTCGATTCGTATACAATGGCTTCATTTCATTTCGACGTAGTTCATTCATCGACATTTACATAAGAGTTGAATTAACATGAACAGGTGTAGAATATGTCGGTTTTTTTTTCTCCCTTCGTCTTATGAATTAGATTGACTTATTGAAGCAGTATGAAACGAATTTGACAGTTTAATCAAGAAGAAGAAGAAAAGTCCGAGGTGACTTAGTTATTGACTTTGTTCTTTCATTGATGAAATCTTCTATTTGATGTTCGAGACAGATGATTGATGCATTTTAATCTATTAAGAAAAGATTCGAATGATAGCAATCACAAAAACTAATTCTTAAAGATAATTACAGTGATGATTGGAAAGTGAGAAAGAGTAGTAGAAAACAGAATTTTATTGATTGAACTCATTCAAGCATAGAACGAGAAAGAGAGAAAGCGAGAGAGAAGAGAAGAAAATTGTTGGTTTTTAATAATTTAGATGTGTAGATAGAGAGAAGAAATGAAACAGTTCACCTCGTTTGTTTAGTGGATATATAACAAAAGAAAAGAGAGAGAGAGAGAAGCCAAACGAACAACAGTTCACTGTATGTTTTTCTTTTTGTTTTTAGGTCATGAACTTAAACATGAAACAAATCGGAAGTTATCTTTTGATTATTCTAAATCTTGTTCATTTTATCTCTTGTAAGTTTTGCCAAATCATTGACTTTTGAGAACAAGAAAAATCTTTTAGGTGGATGTCCAAGAGCTACATTTCAATTTCGTAATAAAACAACATTATCCACGTATAATTTTGTTGATTCAACAATTGGAAATATGGGTTCATTAGAAGCTTGTCCATGTATGTTTTTCAAAATTCACCAATATCTTATTCGAATGATTTCTTTTGTATTCAGATACAGGTCGTCCTTATGTTTATCTTCCTTGTTATTCAAATTCTTCATGGGGACACGAACCTTATTTCAGCGATTGTTTCGAACAAATAAACCAAACAAAAAAGATGCTACTCAACGAAAATCCCTATCGAAATCTCTCAATCGAACAAGTCGCTAAAGTAAACCAACAATCTCGCATTGTATTTGTCAGAATTGTAATTATCTCTTTTTCATCTTTAGTTACCTATGACAACATCAACTGATGTGACTAACATTCTATCCTATCTCAATGATGAAACTATTGATTACAAATCATCATTAGATATCATATCCGTTATCAATTTAATCGATCGTATAACACAGACGAATCATAATTACGAAAGTATTTATTCGATTGTCGATCGAATTCTATCGATTTATCCGAAATTCGATATGAAGTCAAATGCAAATAGCAATAGTAGTATTGCTGGTTTATTAACACTACTCGAACGTTTATCACAAAATTTAATTTTCAATGATTTGGAAAAATATATTCACAAAACCAATCTTCTTATTTCAATTGTCAATCAACCAAATCATCGACCAAATGCAGTTCTTGGCTTTTCTTTTGGTATAAGTTTGCTCTTGATTTCACATTCTATCAATAAAAATCATTATCTAGATTCATTAAACAATGAAATCACAACTCTTCATTCAACTGAACCATCGGCTAATTCAACGTACATTCTTCTCGATCGTCAAACAATAGCCAAACAAAATCGTTTAGTGTTTTCTGTTTTCAATGAAAGATCAGGTCTATTCGATCATGAACATTATCGTTTGTTAACTCAACTGATATCTCTGACAGTCGACAAACCTGAATCAATCGAAACAGTTAAAATACATTTTCCTCTCGAAAATCGTTTTCAAGAAACGAATCAAACGATTTATTGCGCATTTTGGAATCTGACAGGCAATCGAACGAATCAATGGTCAACGGACGGATGCTATTTAGATGAACTAACCAATTCGAGTGTTACATGTGTGTGTAATCATTTAACACATTTCGCCATTCTAATGGTTTGATTGCATGAATTTTAACGAAGAGATTTGTTTGTATTTGCCAATTTGTTTATTTAAAGGATGTCGAACAAAAATCAACACCGAAATTCATCGAACAGATCCTATCGGTCATTACATTGACTGGTTTGATATTATCATCGATTGGTTTATGTTTAACTATTTTAACATTTGTTCTTTTTAAGTATGAATTTCATTTGAAAATAATTATTTCGATTTTGAATTTGTTTCTTCTATCTTAATTTAAGAAAACTACGTCGTCATTTCAGCCAAAAATCACTTTTATTTCTCTCATTTAATCTTCTTTTTGTTAACATTCTCTTCTTTGCCATTTGTTTCCTGACATTAAATCAGCTGAAACCAATTCTGTGCATTATTATTGCAAGTTTATTACATTATTTTATTTTATCATCATTCAGTTGGATGTTTATCATGGCAATTATTCAATATATTCTCTTCGTACGCGTATTTCCGAGTACAATCACAGCATTTACTCGAAAAGCAGCAGCATTTGCTCAACGTAAAAGTTTTCGAAAGAACTAAAAAAGAAAAAGCAAATTGATCTTGTTGATTTCTAGTTGTTCCATTGATTCCTGTGATTACTGTTCTTTCAATCGATCCATTTAATTATACAAAACGAACAGATCGAATTTGTTGGCTAACGAATTTACCATTTTATCTTGCGTTTATTTTGCCAATTGTTTTGTATTTATTTGTGAATAGTTTGATATTTCTATTCGTGGCTTATTCACTTTTGTGTGGAAAAACTGGTAAACAAATACGACGAAATCGAACGATTGAATCACAACGTTTATCGAGATTTTCTATGGCATTGAGCTGTTTTATTGTTTTGGGTTTAACTTGGCTGTTTGGCTTGTTTGCCGTTGGTTCGATTCGATTAGTTTTTCAAATACTTTTTTGTATTTTCGCAAGTTTAACTGGATTTTTTATATTTATACTTTATATTCTCACTTCGAAAACCAAACGAACCTATTGGAATAGTAAGTTGTTTTTGAATTCAAACAGAACAAATCTTCAAACAGTATCTGATTTAGATGCATTTAAATCATTCG
>Ga0209922_100746_pt1 | contig 36653 bp, 33 predicted proteins | sample ThiBiot_500_biof_FD_183946 | JGI IMG/M metagenome (GOLD analysis project Ga0209922, IMG submission 183946) | Wastewater bioreactor microbial communities from Cape Town, South Africa - Thiocy_expt_500_biof (SPAdes) | ecosystem: Engineered > Bioreactor > Thiocyanate-remediating > Anaerobic-Aerobic ... | reverse complement strand
CCCTGCAGCAGACGCTGGGCACCTCGTTTCATTTCTGGAAGCCGGAGCACACGCTGAACCAGCTCAACGATCGCTGCATGGAGCTGCTGGGCTTCGTCGGCCTGGCCGATTTCGCCCATCTGGAGGCGGTCGGCCTGCCCTACGGCCGCAAGCGCGCGCTGGAGATCGCCACCACGCTGGCGATGGATCCCAAGCTGATGCTGCTGGACGAGCCCACCCAGGGCATGGGCCACGAGGACGTCGACATGGTCACCCAGTTGATCAAGAAGGTGGCCGCCAACCGCACGGTGCTGATGGTGGAACACAACATGAGCGTGGTGGGCAGCATCGCCGACCAGATCACCGTGCTGCAGTTCGGCCAGGTCATCGCCGAGGGGCCTTACGCCGAGGTGTCCCGCAATCCACAGGTGCTGGAGGCCTACATGGGCAGCGCCGACGAGGCCCTGCAGGGCGCGCATGGTTGAAGGCAGTCACCTCATGAACCACAACTCCACCCCCGCCATCGTCCTGAAGGACGTCCACTCGTGGTATGGCGAATCGCACATCATGCACGGCGTCAACCTGGAAGTGATGCCGGGCGAGGTCGTCACCCTGCTCGGTCGCAATGGCGCCGGCCGCACCACCACCTTGCGCGCCATCATGGGGCTGGTGGGCAAGCGCACGGGCTCGATCCAGATCAACGGCGTGGAGACCGTCAAGCTGGCGCCGCACCACATCGCCCGCCTGGGCCTGGGCTATTGCCCGGAGGAGCGCGGCATCATGACCTCGCTGACCTGCGAGGAAAACCTGATGCTGCCGCCCAAGGTGGCCGAAGGCGGCATGAGCGTGGAGGAAATCTACGCCATGTTCCCCAACCTGAAGTCCCGGCGCGGCAGCCCCGGCGGCCGGCTGTCCGGGGGCGAGCAGCAGATGCTGGCGGTGGCGCGCATCCTGCGCACCGGCGCCAAGGTGCTGCTGCTGGACGAAATCTCCGAAGGTCTGGCCCCCGTCATCGTGCAAGCGCTGGCGCGCATGATCCGCGAGCTGCGCACGCGCGGCTTCACCGTGCTGATGGTGGAGCAGAACTTCCGCTTCGCCGCCCCGCTGGCCGATCGCTTCTACATCATGGAGCGCGGCCTGGTGCTGCGCGAGTTCAGCGCCGCCGAATTGCAGGACAACATGGACATGCTGCACCAGTATCTGGGCGTGTGAGCCGCGGTCGCCAGACATGCCGATCCGGCGCCCTCTCCGCGGCCACGATCGCCAGCCCTCGCCCCACCCCATCGGACGCCTTTCCCACATCCACAGGAGCATCGCCATGAAACGCCAGACACTGTGCGCCTTGATCGCCGGCCTGGGCGCCGCGCTCGGAGGCGCCGCGCATGCGCAGATTTCCGGCGGCATGGTCAAGATCGGGGTGCTGAACGACATGGCAGGCCCCTATGCCGACCTGGCCGGCCCCGGATCGGTGGTGGCGGCCAGGATGGCGGTCGAGGACTACCTGAAGGCCACCAAGTCCAAACTGAAGATCGAGATCGTCACCGCCGACCACCAAAACAAGCCCGACGTCGGCTCCAGCATCGCCCGCAAGTGGTACGACTCCGACGGCGTCGACATGATCCTGGACGTGCCCACCTCGTCCGTGGCCCTGGCCGTCAACGAGGTTACCAAGGAAAAGAACAAGGTGATGGTCAACTCCACCGGCGGCACCGCCGACCTGACCGGCAAGGCCTGCACCCCCAACACGGTGCACTGGACCTACGACACCTGGATGCTGGCGCACGGCACGGGCTCGGCCGTGGTCAAGCAGGGCGGCGACACCTGGTTCTTCCTGACCGCCGACTACGCCTTCGGCCATGCGCTGGAGCGTGACACCTCGGACGTGGTCAAGGCTTCCGGCGGCAAGGTGCTGGGCAGCGTAAAGGTGCCGCTGGGCACCAGCGACTTCTCCTCCTTCCTGCTGCAGGCACAGTCGTCCAAGGCCAAGATCATTGGCCTGGCCAACGCCGGCAGCGACACCATCAACTCGATCAAGCAGGCGGCCGAGTTCGGCATCGTCAAGGGCGGACAGAAAATGGCCGGCCTGCTGGTGTTCCTCAGCGACATCCATGGCCTGGGCCTGCAGACGGCCCAGGGCCTGCAAGTCACCACCACGTTCTACTGGGACCTGAACGACGCCACCCGCGCCTGGTCCAAGCGCTTTGCCGCCGCCCACAACGGCCGCATGCCGACCATGGTGCAGGCAGGTGTCTATGCCGGGCTGCAACACTACCTGAAGGCCGTCGACGCCCTGCAGGCGGACAGCGACGGCGCCAAGGTGGTGGCCAAGATGAAGGAGCTGCCCACGGACGACCCACTGTTCGGCAAGGGCAGCATCCGCGTCGATGGCCGCAAGATCCACCCGGCCTACCTGGTCGAGGTCAAGAAGCCCGGCGAATCCAAGTACGCCTACGACTACTACAAGGTGCTGCAGACCATTCCCGCCGACAAGGCGTTCCGCCCGCTGAACGAGGGCAATTGCCCGCTGGTGAGGTAGTCACCCCATGCCACCCGGCGCCAAGCGCCATGTCATCCCTTTTTTGCCACTGTTTTTTCCACACGGAGGACTCTCGATGAAACGCAACGCACTTTGGTCGCTGATGGCCGGCCTGGGTTTGCTGGCCGCCGCTTCGGCACAAGCCCAGATTTCGGGCAACGTCGTCAAGATCGGCGTCATGAACGACATGTCGGGCCTGTACGCCGACATCGGCGGCCCGGGTTCGGTGGTCGCGGCCAAGATGGCCGTTGAGGACTACCTGAAGGCCACCAAGTCCTCGCTCAAGGTCGAGGTGGTGTCGGCCGACCACCAGAACAAACCGGACGTCGGCTCCAGCATCGCCCGCAAGTGGTATGAGACCGACGGCGTCGACATGATCGCCGACGTGCCCACCTCCTCCGTCGCCCTGGCCGTCAACCAGGTCACCAAGGACATGGGCAAGGCCTTCGTCAACACCGGAGCCGCCAGTTCCGACCTGACCGGCAAGGACTGCTCGCCCAACACCGTGCACTGGCTGTACGACACCTGGATGCTGGCGCACGGCACCGGCAGCGCGGTGGTGAAGGCCGGCGGCGACAGCTGGTTCTTCCTAACCGCCGACTACGCCTTCGGCCACGCCCTGGAGCGCGACACGTCGGAAGTCGTCAAGGCCGCTGGCGGCAAGGTGCTGGGCAGCGTCAAGGTGCCACTGGGCACAGCCGACTTCTCGTCCTTCCTGCTGCAGGCGCAGTCGTCCAAGGCCAAGATCGTCGGCCTGGCCAACGCCGGTGGCGACACCATCAACTCGATCAAGCAGGCGGCCGAGTTCGGCATCGTCAAGGGTGGCCAGAAGCTGGCCGGTCTGCTGGTGTTCCTGCCCGACATCCACGGCCTGGGCCTGAACACCGCCCAGGGCCTGAACATCACCGAGGCCTTCTACTGGGACCTGAACGATGGCACGCGCGCCTGGAGCAAGCGCTTCGCGGCGTTGCATGGCGGCAAATACCCGTCGTCCGACCACGCCGGCGTCTACGCGGGCGTGCTGCACTACCTGAAGGCGGTGGACGCCGCCAAGACCGACGACGGTGCCAAGGTGGTCGCCAAGATGAAGGAGCTGCCCACCGACGACACGCTGTTCGGCAAGGGCACGGTGCGCGCCGACGGTCGCAAGATCCACCCGGTGTACCTGTTCGAGGTCAAGAAACCCAGTGAGTCCAAGGCTCCCTACGACTACTACAAGGTGGTGCAGACCATCCCGGCCGAGCAGGCGTTCCGTCCCCTGAACGAAGGCAACTGCCCGCTGGTGACCAAGAAGTAAGCGCGAGAGCCGCAAGGCATAGACACCATGGAAATCTTCGGCATCCCGATCCAGGCCATGATGGGCCAGCTGCTCATCGGTCTCATCAATGGCTCGTTCTATGCCTTGCTCTCGCTGGGCCTGGCCGTGATCTTCGGCCTGCTCAACATCATCAACTTCGCGCACGGCGCGCAGTACATGCTGGGCGCCTTCGGCGCCTACCTGCTGCTCAACAAGCTGGGGCTGGGCTACTGGGGGTCCCTGCTGGTGGCGCCCATTCTGGTGGGCGCCACCGGCGTCGTCATCGAGCGCACCATGCTCAAGCCGCTGTACAAGCTGGATCACCTGTACGGATTGCTGCTGACCTTCGGCCTGGCCCTGATCATCCAGGGTCTGTTCCGCAACGAATACGGCTCCACCGGCCTGCCCTATGCCATCCCCAAGGCACTGCAGGGCGGGCAGAACCTGGGCTTCATGTTCCTACCCAACTACCGCGCCTGGGTCATCGTGGCCTCGCTCGTGGTCTGCCTGAGCACCTGGTTCGTGATCGAGAAAACCCGGCTGGGCGGCTACCTGCGCGCGGCCACCGAAAACCCGCAACTGGTGCAGGCCTTCGGCATCAACGTGCCGCGCATGATCACCCTGACCTACGGCTTCGGCGTGGCGCTGGCGGCGCTGGCCGGCGTGATGGCCGCGCCGATCTATCAGGTCAGCCCGCAGATGGGCGAAAACTTGATCATCGTCGTCTTCGCCGTGGTGGTGATCGGCGGCATGGGCTCCATCATGGGCGCCATCGTCACCGGTTTCGGCCTGGGCCTGATCGAGGGCCTGACCAAGGTGTTCTACCCCGAGGCCTCGACCACCGTCATCTTCGTCATCATGACCATCGTGCTGCTGATCCGCCCGGCGGGTCTGTTCGGAGCGCAGAAGTAAAGCCATGGACAGCGCCAACCCCTCCACCGTCCCCACCACCCCGCGGACCGCCAAGCCTGCGTCCACCCAGGACGCTGCTCGCACGCACCGGGTGGCCTTCATCGTCATGGCGCTCATCTTCATCGGCGCGCCGCTGGTCGGCGTGTACCCGGTGTTCATGATGAAGGTGATGTGCTTCGCGCTGTTCGCCTGCGCCTTCAACCTGTTGCTGGGCTATGGCGGCCTGCTGTCCTTCGGCCATGCCATGTTCCTGGGCAGCGCCGGCTACGTGTCGGCGCACGCCGCCAAGGTGTGGGGGTTGACGCCGGAGCTGGCCATTGCCATGGGCGCCCTGTGCGCCGGCGCGCTGGGCTGGGTCGCGGGCAAGCTGGCGATCCGCCGCCAGGGCATTTATTTCGCCATGATCACCCTGGCGCTGGCCCAGCTGGTGTTCTTCTTCAGCCTGCAGGCGCCCTTCACCGGCGGCGAGGACGGCATCCAGGCGGTGCCGCGCGGCAAGCTGTTCGGCCTGTTCGAGCTGACCAACCCGGTCGCCATGTACCCCTTCGTGCTGGCGATCTTCCTGGGTGGCTTCCTGCTGATCTACCGTATCGTGCATTCGCCGTTTGGCCAGGTGCTGAAGGCCATCCGCGAGAACGAGCCGCGCGCCATCTCGCTCGGCTACGACGCCGACAAGTTCAAGCACCGCGCCTTCGTGCTGTCGGCCACGCTGGCCGGCCTGGCGGGCGCCACCAAGGCCATCGTGTTCCAGCTCGCTTCCCTGACCGACGTGCACTGGAGCATGTCCGGCGAGGTGGTGCTGATGACCCTGGTGGGCGGCATGGGCACGCTGTTCGGTCCGGTGGTCGGCGCCGCCGTCATCGTGTCGATGCAGAACTACCTGGCCCAGCTGGGCGCCTGGGTCACCGTGGTACAGGGCGCGATCTTCGTGCTGTGCGTGCTGCTGTTCCGCCGCGGCATCATCGGCGAAATCGGGCACCTGCTGAAGAAGTCGCTCTGAGCCAGACCCGCCATTCGCCCGAGATCAAGCGCCCGCCAAGGGCGCTTTTTCATTCCACCACCGTGCGCGACTGCTCGCGCAGGTACTGCGGCAGGTAGTAGAAGGAGCCGATGGCCTTGCCTGTGCTGCCGCTGCCCTTCCAGCCACCAAAGGGCTGATAGCCCGGCCAGGCGCCGGTGGTCGCGCCCTGCGGCCGGTTGGCGTAGGTCACGCCGGCCTCGATGTGCTGGTGAAAGTACGCCACCTCGTCCGACGTGCCGTAGAAGCCCGCCGTCAGGCCGTAGTCGCTGGCGTTGGCGCGCGCGATGCCTTCGGCCACCGAATCCACCTCACCCACCAGCAACAGTGGCAGGAAATGCTCGTCCACCCAGGCGCGGTCGTCCAGCGGCGCCTGCGCCACCGTGGGCGCGACGAAGAAGCCGCGCGCCAGCACGCCGTCGGTCAGCCATTGGCCGCCGGCGTCGATGCGGCCGACCCGCGCCAGGTGCTCGGCCAGTCGCGCGTAGCGCTCGTAGGCGCCGCGGCCGATCACCGGCCCCATCCAGTGCGCCTGCTGCGTCGGATCGCCCACCGACAGCTCGCCGGCCAGCCGCGCCAGGCGTTCGCGCAGCGCGTCGGCCACCGGACGCTCGACGTAGACGCGCGAGCAGGCCGAGCACTTCTGTCCCGACAGCCCAAAGGCCGAGCGCACGATCCCCAGGGCCGCGCGCTCCAGGTCGGCGTGGCGGCTGACGATGGTGGCGTTCTTGCCGCCCATCTCGACGATGCAGGGCCGCGGGTGGCGGCCCTGCACCGACTGGCGCAGCACCTGCAGACCCACCGCCTGCGAACCGGTGAAGGTGATGCCTGCCACCCCCGGGTGCTCGACCAGGGCACGCCCGGTGGCGTCGCCGCCGGTGACGAAGTTGATGACCCCGGCCGGCAGACCGGCGTCGTGCAGCACATCCAGCAGCAGCCGCCCGGACAGCGAGGTTTCCGGCGACACCTTGAACACCGCCGTGTTGCCGGCAATCAGCGCCGGCCCCAGTGGCCCGCCCGCCAGCGCGAACGGGAAGTTGAAGGGCGCGATCACCGCCCACACGCCATAGGGGCGCAGCACGGTGCGGTTGTGGCTGCGGAAGTGGGGCAGCGGGTCGTCCGGCAGCGCGCGGTCGAAGCCCTCGTTGGCCTCCATCTGGTCGCAATACCAGTCGATCAGGTCGGCCGTCTCCTGCACCTCGCCAATCGATTCCATGCGGTTCTTGCCCACCTCCAGCGCCACGGCGGCGCTGATGGCGTACACCCGCTCCTCGATCAGGCGCGCGGCGCGCCGCAGCAGCGCCACGCGATCGCGCCAGGGGGTGGCCGCCCAGGCCGGATAGGCGGCCCGGGCGGTCTGCACGGCACGGTCCACGTCCTGCGCGCTGGCCTCGACGAAGCGGCCGATCAGCCAGTCCTGGTCGATCGGCGAACGCACCTCGAAATGCCGCGCACCGCCCACCGACACGCCACCGATCCATTGCGCGTGGTCGCGCCCCATGCCGTCGCGCCGGAAATCCGCCAGCGCCGCGTCGAAGCGCGCATGCAGCTGCGGCGGCGGATTGAACATGGTCGAATAGGTCAGCTTGAAGCCGGAACTCGCGGGCATGCAGGTCTCCTGAAGTCTGCGCTAAACAGTGCAAGTCTAGTGTCCTGAGTTGGAAGTTCGTTGAAAAACAAATCGACCGAGATCGGTGCCAGGCAAGGCGCGAACCGCGGCCATGGCCATCGCCATGGCGAGGATTCGCAACGCCGCATGGCGCCGATATTCGGGTGATTTGTTCATCGAATCTCCAATTCAGGACACTCACGAGGCACCACTCGGCGGCGGGCCCGCCCCGCGCCTGCCGCGCGGTTCAGCGGGAAGCCGCGCCGCTGCGCAGCGGCGGCACGTACTGGGCCCAGCCCAGCAGCAGCCACAACGCCACCAGCGCCGAGGTGCCCGACAGCACCGCCGCCGGTCCCCAGCCCTTGAGCAGCCAGCCGCCCAGCGCGCCGCCGGCAAACAGGCCCAGCGATTGCAGCGTGTTGTACACGCCCAGCGCGGCGCCGCGCGCGTTGCTCGGGGCCAGGCGCGAGATCAGGCTGGGCTGGCTGGCCTCGATCAGGTTGAAGGCCATGAAGAAGAAGAACATCACGCCGCCCAGCGCCCACAGCCCCGGCGCACGCGGCGCCAGCAGCAGCAGGGCCAGCTGCACCAGCAGCAGCAAGGCGATGCCGCCGCGCAGCACGGCGCGCAGGTAGCCACGCCGCTCCAGCGCGAACAGCCCGCCCATGAACACGAACGAGGCCAGCACCGCCGGCAGGTACAGCTTCCAGTGGTCGGCCTTCACCAGTCCGGCCTGCACCAGCAGCCCGGGCACCACCACCCACATCGCCATCTGCACCGTGTGCAGCACGAACACGCCCAGGTCCAGCCGCCACAGGTGCGGGTGCCGCCACACGTCCTGCAGGCGCCCGCGCGGCGCGTCGGCGTGCTGCACCGGCTCGGCCGGCGTGGCGGCCAGCACCAGAACCACGCCGGCCACCGCCAGCGCCGCCGTCAGCCAGAACAGGCCCGACAGACCGACGGCGCCGGCCAGCGGCGGCGCCGCCATCAGCGACAGGGCGAACATGGCGGCGATGCTGACTCCCACCAGCGCCATGGCCTTGGTGCGCACCTCGTCGCGCGTCAGGTCGGCCAGCAGCGCCGTGACGGCCGCCGACACCGCGCCCGCGCCCTGCAGCGCGCGGCCGGCCACCAGCATATGCACGCTGCCGGCCAGCGCCGCCAGGGCGCTGCCCAGCGCGAACACCAGCAGCCCGGCCACGATCACCTTCTTGCGGCCGATGCGGTCCGACGCCAGGCCCAGCGGCACCTGCATCACCGCCTGCGTCAGACCATAGATGCCCATCGCCAGGCCAACCAGCGCCGGGTCGTCGCCGCCCGGGTAGCGCGCCGCCTCCAGCGCGAACACCGGCAGCACCAGGAACAGCCCCAGCATGCGCAGCGCAAAGATGCCGGCCAGCGACAGGCTGGCGCGCCGCTCGTCGGCGGTCATGCGGTGGGCGGTGGATGCGGGGACGGCGGACGTGGCGGGGGCAGACATCGACAAACGGCGCAAAAACGATGCCGGCTGTGCGCCGGCCAGCCGGTATTGTCCGCCATCACCGATCTGCTAGATTCCTCGGCCATGAAAGCCACCGTCCGACTGCCCCTCGTGTGCTCCACCCTGGCGCTGGGCAGCGCCCTGCTGAGCGCCTGCGCCCAGCAGCCCGCGTCCGCCAACCCGGCCGCCAGCGCCGAGCTGAAGGCCTTTCCCACGCAGCTGGCGGGCCACCAGCGCCACGTCATCGAGCTGCCGGCACTGCCGAACGAGGACGAGCGCAAGCTGGAGCTGATCGGCACCAAGGCCATGACGGTGGACTGCAACACCCGCGGCATGGACGGGCGCTTCGAGGAGCGCGACGTGAAGGGCTGGGGCTACACCTACTGGGTGCTGCAAAGCCGCGGCCAGGTGATGACCACCATGATGGCCTGCCCGCCCGGCAGCCAGCGCCCCGGCGTGGCGCAAACCCAGGGCACGCTGCTGCGCTACAACAGCAAGCTGCCGGTGGTGGTGTTCGTGCCCGACGGCATGGGCCTGCGCTGGCGCGTGTGGCAGGCCGGGGCCGCGCAGGAAGCGCCGCTGCGCTGACCGAGACCTCGTAAATACTCTGTTTTTGATAGCTTTTGGCGCTCTCCCCGCCTGCGAAAACGGCATTTTTGGCTCGGTATCAGGGGTTGACCCTTGCCAGCCCTCAGGCGGGCGCACCGACGCCGTGCATGCGCGATGAAGGCAGATTTCCGATAATGCGCGGTTGCCCTCGACCGGGGCAAACGCGCATGGACCACGCCACATTCCCCCACACTCTCGCCGAGCCCGACGGCCTGCCCCTGGCCGCCGCGCTGCGTCGCCCGGTGATTGCCGTGCGCGGGGCGCGCACGCACAACCTGAAGAACATCGACCTGGACATCCCCAAGGACCGGCTGGTGGTGATTACCGGCCTGTCGGGCTCGGGCAAGTCCTCGCTCGCCTTCGACACGCTGTATGCCGAAGGCCAGCGCCGCTATGTCGAAAGCCTGTCGAGCTATGCGCGGCAGTTTCTGCAGCTGATGGACAAGCCCGACGTGGACCTGATCGAGGGCCTGTCGCCGGCCATTGCCATCGAGCAGAAGGCCACCAGCCACAACCCGCGCTCCACCGTGGGCACGGTGACCGAGATCCACGACTACCTGCGCCTGCTGTTTGCCCGCGCCGGCACGCCGTATTGCCCGGATCACCAGTTGCCTTTGAGCGTGCAGACCGTCAGCCAGATGGTCGACGCCACCCTGGCCCTGCCCGAGGACACGCGGGTGATGGTGCTGGCGCCGCTGGCGCGCGACCGCAAGGGCGAATTCACCGAGCAACTGGCGCAGATGCAGGCGCTGGGCTACGTGCGCTTTCGCATCGACGGCGCCATCGTCGAGGCCGAGCGCCTGCCCGCGCTGCACAAGAACGACAAGCACGACATCGACGTGGTCATCGACCGCCTGAAGGTGCGGCCAGATGCGGCGGCGCGCCTGGCCGACAGCTTCGAAGCGGCGCTGCGCCTGGCCGAGGGGCGCGCCATTGCCCTCGAAATGGACAGCGGTAAAGAACACCTGTTCAACAGCAAGTTCGCCTGTCCGGTGTGCAACCACTCGATCGCCGAGCTGGAGCCGCGCCTGTTCTCCTTCAACGCCCCCGCCGGCGCCTGCCCCAGCTGCGACGGCCTGGGCACGACCGACGTGTTCGACCCCGAGCGCGTGGTGGCCTTTCCCAGCCTGAGCCTGGCCAGTGGCGCCATCAAGGGCTGGGACCGGCGCAACGGCTATTACTTCGCCCTGATCGAAAGCCTGGCCAAACACTACCAGTTCAGCGTCGACACGCCGTTTGAAGACCTGCCCGAGGCGGTGCGGCACGCCATCCTGCACGGCTCGGGCACCGAGGAGATCGCCTTTGCCTACACGCTGGAAAGCGGGCGGGCACCGCCGCCGGGCCGTCCCAAGGCGGTGCCGTCCCCTGGGGGAGGGCGCGAAGCGCCTCAGGGGGGGCGTGGTTCTGCCGGGCGCAAGGTCAGCAAGAAGCACCCCTTCGAAGGCATCCTGCCCAACATGGCGCGGCGCTGGCGCGAGACCGATTCCGCCGTGGTGCGCGAAGAGCTGTCGCGCTACCGCAGCCAGCAGCCCTGCCCGGACTGCGCCGGCACGCGCCTGCGCAAGGAAGCGCGCCACGTGTTCGTGGGCGATGGCGCGCAGCGCCGCGCCATCTACGAGATCAGCCACGCCACGCTGGGCGAGGCCAAGGCCTGGTTCGACGCCCTGCGGCTGCAAGGCGCCAAGGCCGAGATCGCCGACAAGGTGGTGCGCGAGATCGGCAACCGCCTGAAGTTCCTGAACGACGTCGGCCTGAACTACCTGAGCCTGGAACGCAGCGCCGACACCCTGAGTGGTGGCGAGGCCCAGCGCATCCGCCTGGCCAGCCAGATCGGCTCGGGCCTGACGGGCGTGATGTACGTGCTGGACGAGCCCAGCATCGGCCTGCACCAGCGCGACAACGACCGCCTGATCGGCACCCTCAAGCACCTGCGCAACCTGGGCAACAGCGTGCTGGTGGTCGAGCACGACGAGGACATGATGCGCGCCGCCGACCACGTGATCGACCTGGGCCCCGGCGCCGGCGTGCACGGCGGGCGCGTGATGGCGCAGGGCACGTTTGACGAAGTGGCGGCGGTGGCCGACTCGGTCACCGGCCAGTTTTTGCGCGGCGCGCGCCGCATTGCCGTGCCTGCGCAACGTCGAGATTTCAAAAATGATAGCTGCTTGCGCTTGCCAGGCGGGCGCCATGCCCCTGAATCGCTTGAAGACCGCGAACCGGCGCAGGAAGGCGTGCTGCGCATCGTCGGCGCCAGCGGCCACAACCTGAAGCACGTCACGGTGGACTTCCCCGTGGGGCTGCTGACCTGCGTCACCGGCGTCTCGGGCTCGGGCAAGAGCACCCTGGTCAACGACACGCTGTACGCCGCCGCCGCGCGCGAGATCCACCGCGCCCACGCCGAGCCGGCGCCGCATGCGGCCATCGAGGGCCTGGCGCAGTTCGACAAGGTGATCGCGGTGGACCAGAGCCCCATTGGCCGCACGCCACGCAGCAACCCCGCCACCTACACCGGCCTGTTCACCCCCATCCGCGAGCTGATGGCCGAGACCGCCACCGCGCGCGAACGCGGCTACGGCCCCGGGCGCTTCAGCTTCAACGTGCCGCAGTCCAGCGGCGGCGGGCGCTGCGAGGCCTGCCAGGGCGACGGCGTGGTCAAGGTCGAGATGCACTTTCTGCCCGACGTCTACGTGCCCTGCGACGTCTGCCACGGCCGCCGCTACAACCGCGAGACGCTGGAGGTGCAGTGGAAGGGCCGCCACATCGCCCAGGTGCTGGACATGACGGTGGAAGAAGCCCTGACCTTCTTCCAGGACCAGCCGGCTATTGCGCGCAAGCTGCAAACCCTGCTGGACGTGGGCCTGTCCTACATCACGCTCGGCCAGAGCGCCACCACCCTGTCGGGCGGCGAGGCGCAGCGCGTCAAGCTGGCGCTGGAGCTGTCCAAGCGCGACACCGGCCGCACCCTGTACGTGCTGGACGAGCCGACGACGGGCCTGCACTTTGCCGACATCGAGCTGCTGCTGAAGGTGTTGCAGCAACTGGTGGATGCCGGCAACACCGTGGTGGTGATCGAGCACAACCTGGACGTCATCAAGACCGCCGACTGGGTGATCGACATGGGCCCGGAGGGCGGCGACGGCGGCGGCACGGTGGTGGCACAGGGTACGCCAGAGCAGGTGGCGGGCCATCCGGACAGCCACACGGGGCGCTACCTCAAGCCGGTGCTGGTGGCCGCCGCGGCGGCGTAGCCGCACGCCAGACCAGCGCCGCCAGCGCCAGCGCGAAGGCGGCCGCGCTGGCCCCCGTGCGCCACAGGTTGGCCGCGTTCCAGCGCTCGCGCGTGGCGGCCCAGTCGGCCGGCAGCGCGGCCGGGTCCCACGACTCGGTGTAGTGGTTCAGCGGCAGGTTGACCTGCGCCGTGAAGACCACGATGCCCAGCAGGTAGAGCAGCCCAGCCATGGCGAGCGCGGCGAACCAGCCGCCGCGCCACTGCCGCCACCCGGCCAGCAGCGCCAGCGCGGCCAGCGGCGGCGGGCCGAAGAACAGGGCGAAGAACAGCGCGTGCCGCACGTGCCGGTTGAAGGCCGACTGCACCGTGGCGTAGGTGGCGCCGTCCACCGTCAGCATCGCCAGATTGACGTTGGCGCTGTAGGTCCAGAAGAAGCCGGCCATCACGCCGAACGCGGCGACGGCCAAGGCATGCAGGGCCAACGGCAAAGGCTGAGACAGAGCGGGGCGGTCAGATGCGTCCATGGGCGTTCGAATAGAGGGCTATGCGATACGCGCAGTGTGGCCGGGCGCTCGGGGCGATGCCTTAACTGCGGATAAGCCCCATGCGCGCGCGCAACCGCGACAGCGACACGTCGGTCATGCCCAGGTAGGAGGCCAAGTGGCGCAGCGGGATGCGCCGCGCCCACCCGGGCTGCTCGCGCAGCAGCGCCTCGTAGCGCTGGCGCGCGTCTTCCTGCAAAAAGGCGCGCTCGCGCCGCATCTTGTCCTCCAGCAGCGCGGCCAGCGTGTGCAGCCGCAGCCGGGTCCACGAGTCCAGCGCAGCCACCGCCGCCTCAAGCGCGTCCATGTCCAGCCACCACACGGTGGCCGGCTCCAGCGCATCGACGTGAAAGGACACCGGCGCGGCGCGCAGCCCGGGCGTGATCGGCCAGATCAGCGCGTCATCCAAGTGAAAGCTCTTGTTCGACTCGGCGCCCTGCGCATCGACGTAGTACAGGCGCAGGCCGCCGCGCTCCACCCAGCAGGCGCTGCGCCAGGCATTGCCGGGGCGCAGCACGGCGTCGCCGCGCCGCAGCCGCTGCCGGCGGCCCTGCGCCGCCAGCGCCTGGCAGGCGGTTGGCGACAGTTCGGGAAAGCGCCGAGCCAGCGCATCGCGCCAGGCAGAGGACTCGCCGTTCGACATGCCCTGCCGTGCGTCAGCACTTATCGTGGCACCATCGACCGCGTTCACCACGCCTGCGCGCTGGGCCGCTCCGCCACCCGGTCGCGCCAGGCCTGCAAGGCGGCAAAACCTTCGGCGCCGGGGTTGAATTTCATCAGCTTGGCGAATTCGAGGGCACAGAACGCCGTGATGTCGGCAATGGTGAAGCGCTCGCCGGCGATCCAGGGCTGCGCGGCCAGCGTGTCGTCCAGCCAGCGCGCCGATTCGCGCACCCTGGCGCCCTGGGCGTGGCCGAATTCGGGAAACTGCGGCTGCTCCAGCTCCGCCAGCCCCGGGTGGGTGTGGCGCACGCCGTTGGCGATCGGCAGCAGCCAGTACCACTCCACGCGGCGGTCGTGCATTTCGATGAAGGCGCGCTCGTCGAAGCCCTCGCCCATCAGGTTGGGCGCCGGGTGCAGGCCCTCCAGGTAGGTGCAGATGGCGCGCGTTTCGCTTAAGCACCGGCCGTCATCCAGTTCCAGCGCCGGCACGCGGGCGACCGGCACCTTGGCGCGGTAGGCGGCCGCCTTGTGCTCGCCGGCGTTCAGGTCGACCGGCACGAAGTCGATGCCGGTGATGCCCTTTTCATGCAGGAACATCAGCACGCGGCGCGGGTTGGGGGCGCGGGGGGAGGTGAACAGTCGCATGATTTGCTCCTTTAACGATAGCTTCTGGCGCTCGCCCATCAAGCACCACAGGCCAAAATCATCCTCGACTCCATACCGCTGGCGCCGTCAGGCCAGCCGATCGCCGGCGGCCGACGGGTCCAGCACCACCGCCGACAAATCGAAGCGCTGGCCGCGCAGGTGGTCCTGCACGCAGCGCCACACCAGCGGGCTGCGGTGGCGCGCCCGGCTGGCCTCGATCTCGGCCGGCGTCAGCCACAGCGTGCGCACGATGCCCTCGTCCAGCGGGCGCGCCGGGTCCGGCTCGCCGACCGTGCCACAAAAAGCCAGGCGCAGCCAGCTGGCGGGCGCGCCCTGGGCGTCGGCCGAGGCCGCCAGGTACACGCCGAGCAGCGCGGTGGGGGTGAAGACGCGGCCGGTTTCCTCCAGCGCCTCGCGCACCGCGCCGGCCTGCGGCGACTCGCCCGGCTCCAGGTGGCCGGCCGGGGTGTTCAGCTGCAGGCCGGCGGCGGTGCGCTCTTCCACCAGCAGGTAGCGGCCGGCCTGCTCGATCACGGCGGCCACCGTGACCGCGGGTTTCCATCGGCGTGAACTCATGCCAGCCATTATCGGCACGCCCCGCCGCGACATCGCGCCCGCAGCCGATGCACCGAAATGAAGCACAATCGGCGCCAAGAGCGTGCCACGGCCCGCTCGATCGCAGACAAACCCGCACAGCGGGTCCGCCAGGCGGCGGACCGATGGCTGTCCCACAAGAGGAGTGTTTCATGCTGATTGGCGTACCCGCCGAGACGGCGGCCGGCGAGACCCGCGTCGCCGTGACCCCGGAAACGGCCAAGAAGCTGGTGGCCCAGGGCCACGTCGTGCGTGTGCAGGCAGGCGCTGGCCTGCGCGCTTCCGCCACGGACGAGGCCTATCGCGCCGCCGGCGCCGAGATCACCGACGCCGCCGGCGCCTTCGCCGCCGACATGGTGCTGAAAGTGCGCAGCCCCTCGTCCGAGGAGCTGACGCAAGTCAAGCCCGCCAGCGTGCTGGTGGGCATGCTGGAGCCCTTCAACGCCGAGGGCCTGCAACGCCTGGCGGCCGCCAACCTGACGGCCTTCGCGCTGGAAGCGGCGCCGCGCACCACGCGCGCGCAGAGCATGGACGTGCTGTCCAGCCAGGCCAACATCGCCGGTTACAAGGCCGTCATCATGGCCGCCGACCGCTACCAGAAGTTCTTCCCCATGCTGATGACCGCCGCCGGCACCGTGAAGGCGGCGCGCGTCGTCATCCTGGGCGTGGGCGTGGCCGGGCTGCAGGCGATCGCCACCGCCAAGCGCCTGGGCGCGGTGATCGAGGCCAGCGACGTGCGCCCGAGCGTGAAGGAGCAGGTCGAATCGCTGGGCGGCAAGTTCATCGACGTGCCCTACGAGACGGCCGAGGAAAAGGAAGCCGCCGAAGGCGTGGGCGGCTACGCCCGCCCCATGCCGCAAAGCTGGCTGGACCGCCAGAAGGTCGAGGTGGCCAAGCGCGTGGCGCAGGCCGACGTGGTGATTTCCACCGCCCTGATCCCCGGCCGCGCGGCGCCGGTGCTGATCACCGAGGACATGGTCAAGAGCATGAAGCCCGGCTCGGTCATCATCGACATGGCCGCCGGCAAGGGCGTGCCCAACCCCGACGGCACGGTGGGCGGCAACTGCCCGCTGACCGAGGCCGACCGCACGGTGGTCAAGCACGGCGTGACCCTGGTCGGCGAGACCAACCTGGCGGCCCAAGTGGCGGCCGACGCGTCGGCGCTGTACGCGCGCAACGTGCTGGACTTCCTCAAGCTGGTACTGCCGCCGGCCGCCAAGGGCGAGCCGCCGGCGACGTTCACGCTGGACCTGGAAGACGACATCGTGGCCGCCTGCCTGATGGCGCATCAGGGCGCGGTGACCCGCAAATGAGCGCGCCCCGCCTGTCCGGCGCCGGGCGCGCGCTGGCGCTGACCTCGGCCATCCTGCTCGGCGCCTGCGCCGCCACCGGCCCCGACGCCGAGCGCGCGTCGGCGGCGGCGCCCGTGGCCGCCGCGGCCGCGCCGCTCATCCAAGCGCCCGCCACCAGCGTCGGCCAGTGGGTCGATCTGGGCCACGTGCAGGCACCCTGGCTGGCCGGCGACGCCCCGGTGCCCGTCAGCGGCCCGGTGGCGCCCACGCGCGTCGCCGGCCTGCGACGCGACGATGGCCGCTGGCTGGCCATCGTGATCACCCAGGTGGCGCCCGGCAGCCCCGCGCCCTGCCCGCGCGCCACCGGATTGCACGTCAGCAGCGAGGGCGACGGCTGCCTGCGCCTGCGGCGCGACGCCGACTTCGACCGCTGGCTGGAGCGCCAGCACGGCGTGCTCTACCAGTGGCTGGACAGCCGCGGCTGGACGGCGCGCCCGCGCGCCTGGATCAGCCACCGCGTGCCGCAGGCGGGCGGTCAAGCCCTGGAAGCGCACGTGCTGATCGAGCCGGCGCTGATCGAGCCGACCACGCGCGGCAGCGCCGACTTCCTGGCCGGCGGCCAGCCCGGCCTGCAATGGGCGCGCGATCTGGCGGCCGCCACCCGCGCCGCGGGCGCCAGTGGCGTGCTGGCCATGCCGCCGCTGCCGTTCGCGCCGCCGCTGGCCGCGCCCGCCGCGGTGCCGGTGGCGTCGGCGGTCGTCACCGCGCCGGCGACAGCCCCGGTCGCGACGCAGGTGCCGCCGCGCCCACCGGTGCCGGCGCCGCGCCGCGACCGTGAGTAACCCAGACACCCGCCACCGACACGGACCCGATACAAATCCCGAGGAGCCCCGCATGGACGCCGTATCCCCCACCCTCATCAACCTGATCATCTTCGTGCTGGCCATCTACGTGGGCTACCACGTGGTGTGGACCGTGACACCGGCGCTGCACACGCCGCTGATGGCGGTCACCAACGCCATTTCGGCCATCGTCATCGTCGGTGCCATGCTGGCGGCGGCGCTGACCGAGGGCACGTTTGGCAAGCTGCTGGGCGTGGCCGCGGTGGCGCTGGCGGCGGTCAACATCTTTGGCGGCTTCCTGGTGACGCGCCGGATGCTGGAAATGTTCAAGAAGAAAGACCGTCCCGCCAAGGCGGACGCGGCCAAGTAAGGAGCAACGGACATGAGCATGAACCTCGTCACGCTGCTGTACCTGATCGCCAGCGTCTGCTTCATCCAGTCCCTCAAGGGGCTGAGCCACCCCACCACCTCGATCCGGGGCAACCTGTTCGGCATGGTCGGCATGACCATCGCCGTGCTGACCACGGCGGCGCTGATCGTCGCGCTGGCCGGCTCGGCGCTGGGCCTGGCCTGGGTGCTGCTGGGTCTGGTGATCGGCGGCGGCTACGGCGCCTGGCGCGCCAAGACGGTCGAGATGACCAAGATGCCCGAGCTGGTGGCGTTTTTCCACAGCATGATCGGCCTGGCGGCGGTGTTCATCGCCGGCGCCACGGTGATCGAGCCCTGGGCCTTCGGCCTGGCCAAGAGCGTCGCCCAGGGCGGCGACGGCCAGATCCCGGGCGGCAACCGCATCGAACTGGCGCTGGGCGCCTTCATCGGCGCGGTCACCTTCAGCGGCTCGGTGATCGCCTGGGGCAAGCTGTCGGGCAAGAGCAAGTTCCGCCTGTTCCAGGGCGCGCCGGTGCAGTTCGCCGGCCAGCACTGGGTCAACCTGGGGCTGGGCCTGCTGACGGTGTTCTTCATCTTCGGCTTCTGGCATTCGCAAAGCCACCTCGACTTCGCCCTGGTGTGCCTGCTGGGCTTCATCATCGGCGTGACGCTGATCATCCCGATCGGCGGGGCCGACATGCCGGTGGTGGTGTCGATGCTGAACAGCTATTCGGGCTGGGCGGCGGCGGGCATCGGCTTTTCGCTCAACAACAGCATGCTGATCATCGCCGGCTCGCTGGTGGGCAGCTCGGGCGCGATCCTGAGCTACATCATGTGCAAGGCCATGAACCGCTCGTTCTTCAGCGTCATCCTGGGCGGCTTCGGGGGCGAGGCGGTCACGACCGGCGGCGCGCAGGAGCAGCGTCCGGTCAAGAGCGGCAGCGCCGACGACGCGGCCTTCATGCTGGGCAACGCCGACAGCGTGATCATTGTGCCCGGCTACGGCCTGGCGGTGGCGCGCGCGCAGCACGCCGTCAAGGAACTGGTCGACAAGCTCACCGACAAGGGCATCGACGTCAAGTACGCCATCCACCCGGTGGCCGGCCGCATGCCGGGCCACATGAACGTGCTGCTGGCCGAGGCCGAGGTGCCCTACGACCAGGTGCACGAGATGGAAGACGTCAACGGCGAATTCGGCCAGGCCGACGTGGCCATCATCCTGGGCGCCAACGACGTGGTCAACCCCGCCGCGCTGCAAAAGGGCAGCCCGATCTACGGCATGCCGATCCTGGAGGCCTACAAGGCCAAGACCGTGATCGTCAACAAGCGCTCCATGGCCGCGGGCTACGCCGGCCTGGACAACGAGCTGTTCTACATGGACAAAACCATGATGGTGTTCGGTGACGCCAAGAAGGTGGTCGAGGACATCGGCAAGGCCATCGAATAGGCGCGCGCCGGCCGTCGCTGCGGCGACACGACCGGGAAAACGCCGGTTTCCGCCCGCCCCACGGCGTTGCACAATGTGACAGGTGGCCGCAAGCCCTGCGGCCCTGCTTTTTTCATGGCCGCGCGCGGCGCGGCCCGTCCTGAAGGAGTACCCCGTCCATGACCGAACGCAGCTGGCTCGCGCACTACCCCGCGGGCGTTCCCGCCGACATCGACCCGTCCCAGTACCCCTCACTGGTGGCACTGATCGAGGAAGCGTTCAAGAAGTACGCCGACCGCACCGCCTACAGCTTCATGGGCAAGGAGGTCAGCTACGCCGACACCGACGCCGAAAGCCGGGCCCTGGCCGGCTACCTGCAGGGCCTGGGCCTGCAACGCGGCGACCGCGTGGCCATCATGATGCCCAACGTGCCACAGTACCCGGCCACCGTGGCGGCGGTGCTGCGCGCCGGCTACGTGGTGGTCAACGTCAACCCACTGTACACCGCGCGCGAACTGGAGCACCAGCTGAAGGACTCCGGCGCCCAGGCCATCGTCATCCTGGAAAACTTCGCCGCCACGCTGCAGCAGTGCATCGCCAAGACCCAGGTCAAGCACGTGGTGCTGGCCAGCATGGGCGACCGGCTGGGTGGCCTGAAGGGCCTGCTCGTCAACTTCGTGGTGCGCAAGCTCAAGAAGCTGGTGCCGGCCTTCAGCCTGCCCGCCGCCGTGCGCTACAACGACGCCCTGGCGCGCGGCCGTGGCGCGCCGTTCAGTGCCCCGCGGATCGGCCCCGACGACCTGGCCGTGCTGCAGTACACCGGCGGCACCACCGGCGTGGCCAAGGGCGCCATGCTGCTGCACCGCAACCTGATCGCCAACGTGCTGCAGTCCGAGGCCTGGAACGACCCGGTGATGAAGAGCATCCCGGCCGGCGAGCAGCCGACCTCGGTGTGCGCGCTGCCGCTGTACCACATCTTCGCCTTCACGGTGAACATGATGCTGTCCATGCGCACCGGCGGCAAGACCATCCTGATCCCCAACCCGCGCGATCTGCCGGCCACGCTGAAAGAGCTGTCCAAGCACACCTTCCACAGCTTTCCGGCCGTCAACACGCTGTTCAACGGCCTGGCCAACCACCCCGACTTCAACACCGTCAACTGGAAGAACCTGCGCGCCTCGGTGGGCGGTGGCATGGCGGTGCAAAGCGCGGTGGCCAAGCTGTGGCTGGAAAAGACCGGCTGCCCGATCGTCGAGGGCTATGGCCTGTCTGAAACCAGCCCCTCGGCCAGCTGCAACCCGGTGACGCTGAAGGAATTCACCGGCACCATCGGCCTGCCGCTGCCCAGCACCTACCTGAAGATCCTCGACGACAACGGCGTTGAGGTGCCGCTGGGCCAGCCGGGGGAGATCGCCATCAAGGGCCCGCAGGTGATGGCCGGTTACTGGCAGCGCCCGGACGAGACCGCCAAGGTGATGACCCCCGACGGCTACTTCAAGTCGGGCGACATCGGCATCATGGACGAGCGCGGCTACACCCGCATCGTCGACCGCAAGAAGGACATGATCCTGGTCAGCGGCTTCAACGTCTACCCCAACGAGATCGAGGACGTGGTGGCCGCCATTCCAGGCGTGCTGGAGGTCGGCGCCGTCGGCGTGCCGGACGAGAAGATGGGCGAAGCCATCAAGCTGGTGATCGTCAAGAAGGACCCCGGCCTGACCGAGGAAGCGGTGCGCGCCTACTGCAAGCAGAACCTCACCGGCTACAAGCAGCCGCGTGTGATCGAGTTCCGCGCCGAGTTGCCCAAGACCCCCGTCGGCAAGGTGCTGCGGCGCGAGTTGCGCGACCCGGCGCCCGCCAAGCCGGCCGCCGCTTCGGTGGATTGAGCGCCACCGACGCTCCGCACAGGCATGGCGCTGCCCCCTGGCGCGAATGACGGCGCCCGGCCGCGGCGCATCGGCGTGGTCGCGGCCATGCACCCCGAACTGGCGGCGGTGCTGGGCCGCATGCCCGACGAGCAGCGCCAGCGCGTGGCCGGGCGCGACTTCCGGGTCGGCCACTGGCACGGGCACGAGGTGGTCGCCGTGCTGTCGGGCGTGGGCAAGGTGGCGGCGGCCACCACCGCCACGCTGCTGATCGAGCGCTTTGGCGTCGGCGCCCTGCTGTTCACCGGCACCGCCGGCGGCCTGGGCGAGGGCGTGAAGGTGGGCGACCTGGTGCTGGCCAGCAGCTTCGTGCAGCACGACATGGACGCGTCGCCACTGTTTCCGCGCTTCGAGGTGCCCCTGTACGGCCGCGCGCGCTTCGACACCGATGGCCCGCTGTCGGCGCGCGTGGCGCAGGCGGCGCGCCAGGTGCTGGCCGATGCCAGCGCCACCCTGGGCGTCGACGCCGTGGCCGAGTTCGCGCTGCACGCGCCCACCCTGCATGCCGGCCTGATTCTCAGCGGCGACCGCTTCGTCGCCACCAGCGCCGAAAGCGCGGCGCTGCGCCAGGCGCTGCCCGAGGCGCTGGCGGTGGAGATGGAAGGCGCGGCGGTGGCGCAGGTGTGCCACGACTGGGCGCTGCCCTTTGCCGCCTTGCGCACCGTCAGCGACCGCGCCGACGACAGTGCGCACGTCGACTTCATGCGTTTCATCGACCAGGTGGCCAGCCGCTACAGCGCCGCCGTGCTGGAAGCGTATTTCAGTTCGCTATGATTTTGGTAGCTGCTGGCGCGCATCAGAAAAGCGCCAGCAGCGAATTTGACCCCAAGGGCAACCCGGGTGACCGCCGACCGCGGCGGGCAGCGCTACTTCAGCCAGCCGCGCCGCCGGAAGTACCACATCGGCACCAGCGCGCTGGCGATCATCAGCGCGATCGCGTACGGGTAGCCGAGCTGCCAGTCCAGCTCGGGCATGGCCTTGAAGTTCATGCCGTAGATGCTGGCCACCAGGGTGGGCGGCAGCAGCGCCACGCTGGCCACCGAGAACAGCTTGATGATCTTGTTCTGGTTGATGTTGATGAAACCGACCGTGGCGTCCATCAGGAAGTTGATCTTGTCGAACAGGAAGGTGGTGTGACCGTCCAGCGAGTCCAGATCGCGCTGGATCTGGCGCGCCTCCTCGAACTGCTCGGCGTCCAGCATGCGGCTGCGCATCAGAAAGCTGACCGCGCGCCGCGTGTCCATGACGTTGCGGCGGATGCGCCCGTTCATGTCTTCCTGCCGCGCGATGGTGGCCAGCACCTCGCTGGCGATCTCGTCGGTCACGTTGTCGTCCAGCACCATCTTGCCGGCGGCCTCCAGCTCGTCGTAGATCGCCTCCAGCGCGTCGGCCGAATACTCCGCGTCGCCGTCGAACAGCGCCAGCAGCACGTCCTTGGCGTCTTCCAGCAGGCCCGGCATGCGGCGCGCGCGCATGCGCAGCAGGCGAAACGCCGGCACCGACTCGTCGTGGATCGAAAACAGCACGCCGTGGCTGCGCAATTGCTCGTTCGACTGGTTCAGGATGAAGGCCACGCGCAGCTGGCGCGGCGCGTCCGAGTCGGCCAGCAGGAAGTCGCTTCGGATGTGCAGCTCGCCGTTGTCTTCTTCGTAGAAGCGGGCCGACTCTTCCAGGTCGTCGTCGATGGCGTCCTCGGGGATCGACAGGCCGTAGTACTGCTTGACCCAGCGCTTTTCCTCGGGCGTCGGGTCTTCCAGGTCGACCCAGATCGGCCGGTAGCGCGACAGGCTTTCGAGCGACTCGATCTCTTCCTGGAACAGCCGCCCGTTGGACAGCGTGAACACGTTGAGCATTGACAGGACTCCCTGGTCGTGAAGGGGCGGCGTGGCGGTCGGTTGGCGGCTTTCGGCCCCCCGTGCCAGCACATGCCAGGGAGACGAAAGCTAGCGACTCGGGGCGGGTTCCAAGGCGGGCTTTCGTGCTTGATGATGGAAACGCGCAATTATCGCACCGGGTGGGCGCGGCGCGGCCCGCCCGCCAAGGGCGATCACCCCGCCGGCGGACGTGGGCAAACCGGCGCGGACTGGTTTAGCATGGCACAGTATGGGGCGTTCGATGTCGCTGTATCGAACGCCGCCCCGGCGGGTCACGGGCCACGTCCCGGACCCATTTGTCAGTGCAAGAAGGAGGCTCTTCATGAATTTGACCATCAGCGGCCACCACCTCGAAATCACGCCCGCGCTGCGCAGCTACGTGAGCACCAAGCTGGATCGGGTGATCCGGCACTTTGACCAGGTGGTGGATGTCCGGGTGCTTCTGACGGTGGAAAACCAGAAGGAAAAGGACAAGCGCCAACGCGCCGAATGCCGCATCGGCGTCAAGGGCAACGACCTGTTTGCCGAAAGCAGCCACGAGGACCTGTACGCCGCCGTCGACGAGCTGGTCGACAAGCTGGACCGCCAGGTCGCCAAGTACAAGGAAAAGCAGCAGTCGCACGACAAGAACACCGCGGTCAAGCATTTGATGTAGGATGCTGTTACAACAAGAAGTGGATACGGTAGACTCCAACCTGCAAAGCCGTCCTGACACCGTCAGGCGGCTTTCTTTTTCGGCGCCGTGCCCCGTGACCTGGCCAGGCGCCGGGACCGTGACCACGGACAACGAGAGCAATGGCGTTTCGCGTGCATTTTTCGCGCCGACACCGATTTCGGGCCGTGATGGTCGCCCCCCGCAATCCGGCGGCGCATAATTCGCGTCCAGACCCATGAACCGTCTCGCATCCATCCTCCCTGAGACCCAGGTCCTCGTCGGCGTTGAGGCCACCAGCAAGAAACGCGCGTTCGAAGAGGCCGGCCTGCTGTTCGAGAGCCTGCATGGCCTGTCGCGTGCGCTGATCACCGACAGCCTGTTCGCGCGTGAACGGCTGGGCTCCACCGGCCTGGGCCATGGCGTGGCCATTCCGCATGGCCGCATCAAGGGTCTGAAGGCGCCGATGGCCGCCGTGCTGCGCCTGGCGCAGCCGATCGGCTTCGATGCCCCGGACGAACAGCCGGTCAGCCTGCTGATCTTCCTGCTGGTGCCCGAGGCCGCCACGCAAAAGCACCTGGAAATCCTCTCCGAGATCGCCGAGCTGCTGAGCGACGCCGGCCTGCGCGAGCGCATCAAGGGCGCCACCGCGGCCGCCGATCTGCATGGCCTGATCGCCCGCTGGCAATCGGGCCAGCCGGCGGCCTGAACCCCGGCGCGCCATCCGAGCGCGCTGCCCGAGACCGAGCGCGGCCCACGCCATGAAGCCTTCTGCCATCAGTGCCGACGTCCTGTTCGAGGAGCACCGCGCCGCGCTGCGCTGGCAGTGGGTGGCGGGACTGGAAGCGTCGGAGCGCCGGTTCGACGAGGTCGCCGTGCGCGCCGCCCGCTCGGGCGCCGACCTGGTCGGCTACCTCAACTACATCCACCCCTACCGCGTGCAGGTGCTGGGCGAGCGCGAGGTGGCCTATCTGGTCAACGCCTCGCCCGAGGACTGCGCGCGCCGCATCGCCCGCATCGTCACCCTGGAGCCGCCGGCGCTGGTGCTGAGCGACGGCCAGGGCGCCCCCGAAGCGCTGACCGCGATGTGCGAGCGAGCGCACATTCCGCTGTTCGCCACTCAGGAGTCGGCGGCCTTCGTCGTCGACGTGCTGCGCGCCTACCTGTCGCGCCACTTCGCCGACCGCACCACCATACACGGCGTGTTCATGGACATCCTGGGCCTGGGCGTGCTGATCACCGGCGAATCGGGCCTGGGCAAGAGCGAGCTCGGGCTGGAGCTGATCTCGCGCGGCCACGGCCTGGTGGCCGACGACGCGGTCGACCTGTTTCGCATCAACCAGACCACCGTCGAAGGCCGCTGCCCGGAGCTGCTGCGCAACCTGCTGGAAGTGCGCGGCATCGGCCTGTTGGACATCCGCGCCATCTTCGGCGAAACCGCCGTGCGCCGTCACATGCGGCTGCGCCTGATCGTGCACCTGGTGCGCCGCGAGACCCTGGAACGCGACTACGAGCGCCTGCCCTACGAACCGCTGACGCAGGAGGTGCTGGGCGTGCCGATCCAAAAAGTGGTGATCCAGGTGGTGGCCGGGCGCAACATCGCCGTGCTGGTGGAGGCGGCGGTGCGCAACTACATCCTGCAGCTGCGCGGCATCGACACCTACCAGGAATTCGTCGAGCGCCACCGGCGCGCGATGGAGCAGGGCAGCAACCACTGAGAACCTGCGGCGACAGACCGCCAGCCGCGAAGGCGCGGACACGCAGCACTACTGGCGCCGTGTGCTATGTTATTTATAGCTGTTTGCGCGGGCTGGACGCCTGCCGACGCCGAAAAACACCAGGAATCAGCGGCGCGGCGCCGGCGAGCCGCTGCCGCGGTGCGGACAGGCGGCCTTGGTGCAATGGGCGTACAGGCTCAGCGCGTGGTCGACGATGGTGAAGCCGCGCGCCTTGGCCACCGCCGTCTGGCGCTTTTCGATCTCGGGGTCGTGGAATTCCTCCACGTGGCCGCAGTCCAGGCACACCAGGTGGTCGTGGTGCTCGTCCTCGCGCAGCTCGTACACCGCCTTGCCGACCTCGAAGTGGTTGCGGCTGAGCAGGCCGGCCTGCTCGAACTGCGTCAGCACGCGGTACACGGTGGCCAGGCCGATGTCCGACTGCTCGGCCAGCAGCAGGCGGTAGACGTCCTCGGCCGTCATGTGGCGCTGCTCGGCCTTCTGAAAGATCTCCAGGATTTTCAGGCGCGGCAGCGTGGCCTTCAGGCCGGTGCTCTTGAGTTCGTCGATGTTGTCCATGCTCGATCGCGCTGTCTCGGCGCCGCGCGGGGGCGCCGCTACAATGACCAGCCGTATTGTGCATGAGCTGGCACGCATGTCCGTCTTCCTCCACCCCCATGTCCGCATGCTCGCCCGGGTCATGCCGGCCGTGCTGGCGGCAGCCCTGAGCGCCTGCAGCAGCTTCGAGCAGGGCACGCGCAACCTGGCCGACGCCCTGACCCTGTACCGCCCCGAGGTGGTGCAGGGCAACTTCGTCTCGCGCGAGCAGGTGGCCGCGCTGCAACCGGGCATGACGCGGCTGCAGGTGCGCGACACCCTGGGCACGCCGCTGATCGCCAGCGTGTTCCATGCGCAGCGCTGGGACTACGTGTTCACCATGCAGCGCCAGGGCGTGCAGCCGCAGCGCTATCGCCTGACCGTGTTCTTCAACGGCGACGTGCTGGAGCGCTTCGACGGCGACGAGATGCCGAGCGAAAACGAATTCGTGCAGCGCATCGGCCGCGAGCGCAAGCTCAAGGTGCCGGCGCTCGAAGCCACCGAAGAGCAGCTCGCCAAATTCCCCGTCGCCAGCAGCCCGGCCGACGACGCCGCGCCGCCCGTCGCCGAGACGGCGCAACCGACCGGCAGCTACCCGCCGCTGGAGCCCGCGCGTTGATGCGTCCGCCCGGCGCGGCGCCGGTGCGCGGCGCCCACCTGTCCTGATCTCCCGATGAACGCTTCCACTTTCCCGCTGCGCGTGGCCATCGCCGGCGCCACCGGCCGCATGGGCCAGATGCTGATCGAGGCCGTGCGCGCCGCCGACGACTGCGCGCTGGCCGGCGCGCTCGACCGGGCCGACAGCCCGGCGCTGGGCCAGGACGCCGGCGCCTTTGCCGGCTGGGCCTCGGGCGTGCCCGTCACGGCCGATCTGGACGCCGGCCTGCGCGGCGCGCGGGTGCTGATCGACTTCACCCGCCCCGAGGCCACCCTGGCCCACCTGGCCGCCTGCCGCCGCCTGGGCGTGGCCATGGTGATCGGCACCACCGGCTTTTCCGACGCGCAGAAGGCCGCCATCGCCGACGCCGCGCGCGACATCGCCATCGTGATGGCGCCCAACATGAGCGTGGGCGTCAACGTCACCCTCAAGCTGCTGGAGATGGCCGCGCGCGCGCTGTCCACCGGCTACGACATCGAGGTGATCGAGGCGCACCATCGCCACAAGGTCGACGCGCCCAGCGGCACGGCGCTGCGCATGGGCGAGGTGATCGCCGCCGCCCTGGGGCGCGACCTCAAGGACTGCGCGGTGTACGAACGCCACGGCCACACCGGCGAGCGCGACCCCTCCAGCATCGGCTTTGCCACCATCCGCGGCGGCGACATCGTCGGCGACCACACCGTGCTGTTCGCCGGCACCGGCGAGCGCATCGAGATCAGCCACAAGTCCAGCAACCGCGCCGGCTATGCCCAGGGCAGCCTGCGCGCGGCGCGCTTCCTGGCCGGCCGGGCCAGCGGCCTGTACGACATGGCCGACGTGCTGGGCCTGTGACCGTCGCATTTTTCGCGAACCATGAACCTGCAATCCGTTTTCTCGCAGAGCGACGCCATCGGCAAGGCCGTGGCCATCCTGCTGCTGCTGATGTCCATCGCCAGCTGGGTGGTGATCCTGTGGAAGACCTGGATGCTGCGGCGCGCCGGCGGCGACGTGATGCGCGGCGTGGCCGCGTTCTGGCAGGCGCCCACGCTGGACGAGGCGGCCACGCGCGTGGCCGGCTTCGACCGCGGCCAGCTGGTGACGCCGCTGATCCAGGCCACGCAGTTGCCGGCCGGCGACACCCTGGCCGCCGCGGGCGAGCGCGCGCAGCAGCTCACGCGCACGCTGCGCGACGCGCTACACGCCATCATGGGGCGCTTGCAGTTCGGCCAGGTGCTGCTGGCCACCATCGGCTCGACGGCGCCCTTCGTCGGCCTGCTGGGCACGGTGTGGGGCATCTACCATGCGCTGATCGGCATCGCCGGCTCGGGTCAGATCAGCATCGAGCGCGTGGCCGGCCCGGTGGGCGAGGCGCTGATCATGACCGCCGCCGGCCTGGCGGTGGCGATCCCGGCGGTGCTGGCCTACAACTGGTTTGGCCGCGTCATCGGCCGCATCGAAGCCGAGCTGGAAGGCTTTGCGCGCGATCTGCGCGAAATGCTGAAGTGACCCCCCTGAGTCGCTTCGCGCCTTCCCCCCAAGGGGGGACAACGCCAGTGGCCGGTGCAAGCCCGGCCACGGCGTTTCCGACCTGGCCTGCTCCGCGGCCATCTGGCGCATTCCGCTGCGCGAATGCTTGAGGCTCCCACATGGCTTTCGGACGACTCGAACGCACCAAGGGCAGCGAGCCCATGAGCGACATCAACGTCACGCCCCTGGTGGACGTGATGCTGGTGCTGGTGGTGATCTTCATCATCACGGCGCCGCTGCTGGCCAGCTCGATCCGGCTCGACCTGCCCAAGACCGACGGCGCCAAGCCGGGCGATCCGCCCAAGTTCGTCACCGTGGCGGTGGACAAGAGCGGGCAGGCCTTCTTCGAGGACAAGCCGGTGACGCAGGCCGAGCTGTCGGTGGCGCTGCAGCAGGCGCGCATGGACAACCCCGACACCGAGGTGCAGCTGCGCGCCGACCAGGGCGTGCCCTACGGCCGCGTGGTCGAGGTCATGGGCGAGGCGCAGAAGGCCGGACTGAACCGCATCGGCTTCGTGGCCGAGGCCCCCGGCGGCGCCGAATCGCCCACGCCGGCCGCCTCGCGCTGAGCGTTCATTGAACAAATTCCGGCCCTGGCGCTTGTCCGACGTGCGCCAGCAGCTATAAAAAATGCAGTAACCTGGCGGCGTCCGACGGCCCGACGGCGGGCGCGGCGCCGCCTACAATTTGGCCCCATGCAAGAAAAATTCGACCACCTGGCCGTCGAGCGCGCCGCCCACGCCCACTGGCAGGCCACCGACGCCTACCGCGTCACCGAGGACGCGGCCAAGCCCAAGTACTACGCCTGCTCCATGCTGCCCTACCCCAGCGGCAAGCTGCACATGGGCCATGTGCGCAACTACACCATCAACGACATGCTCACGCGCCAGCTGCGCATGAAGGGCTACAACGTCCTCATGCCCATGGGCTGGGACGCCTTCGGCCTGCCGGCCGAGAACGCCGCGCTGAAGAACGGCGTGCCGCCGGCGCGCTGGACCTACGACAACATCGCCCACATGAAGGGCCAGATGCAGGCCATGGGCCTGGCCATCGACTGGAGCCGCGAGGTCGCCACCTGCGACGCCAGCTACTACCGGTGGAACCAGTGGCTGTTCCTGAAGATGCTGGAAAAGGGCATCGCCTACCGCAAGACCCAGGTCGTCAACTGGGACCCGGTGGACCAGACCGTGCTGGCCAACGAGCAGGTGATCGACGGCAAGGGCTGGCGCACCGGCGCCGTGGTCGAAAAGCGCGAGATCCCGGGCTACTACCTGAAGATCACCGACTACGCCCAGGAGCTGCTCGACCACGTGCAGATCGGCAACCCCAGGGCCACGCTCGATGGCTGGCCCGACCGCGTGCGCCTGATGCAGGAAAACTGGATCGGCAAGAGCGAGGGCGTGCGCTTTGCCTTCACGCACGACATCCGCGGCGACGATGGCCAGCCGATCCAGGGCGGGCGCATGCACGTGTTCACCACGCGCGCCGACACCATCATGGGCGTGACCTTCTGCGCCGTCGCGCCCGAGCACCCGCTGGCCACGCACGCCGCGCGCGCCAACCCGCAGCTCGCCGCCTTCATCGACAAGTGCAGGCAGGGCGGCACCACCGAGGCCGAGCTGGCCGCCAAGGACAAGGAGGGCATGCCCACCGGCCTGATGGTCACGCACCCGCTGACCGGCGAGCAGGTGCCGCTGTGGGTCGGCAATTACGTGCTGATGGGCTACGGCGATGGCGCCGTGATGGGCGTGCCGGCGCACGACGAGCGCGACTTCGCCTTCGCGCTCAAGTACGGCCTGCCGATCCAGCAGGTGATCCACGTCGACGGCCAGAACTACGACGACACCCGCTGGCACGACTGGTACGCCGACAAGCAGCAGGGCGTGACCATCAACTCCGACAACCTCAGCGGCCTGTCGCACCAGGACGCGGTCGACGCCGTGGCGCAGGCGCTGGCCGCCGCGGGCCTGGGCGAGAAAAAAACCACCTGGCGCCTGCGCGACTGGGGCATCTCGCGCCAGCGCTACTGGGGCACGCCGATCCCGATCATCCACTGCCCCTCGTGCGGTGTGGTGCCGGTGCCGGAAAAGGACCTGCCGGTGGTGCTGCCGCAGGACCTGGTGCCCGACGGCAGCGGCAACCCGCTGGCCAAGTGCGAAGCCTTCCTGAAGGTCGACTGCCCCTGCTGCGGCCAGGCCGCGCGGCGCGAGACCGACACCATGGACACCTTCGTCGACTCGTCCTGGTACTTCATGCGCTACTGCGACCCGACCAACGAACAAGCGATGGTGGCCGGCGGCACGCAGTACTGGATGCCGATGGACCAGTACATCGGCGGCATCGAGCACGCCATCCTGCACCTGCTGTACGCGCGCTTCTGGACCAAGGTGATGCGCGATCTGGGACTGGTCAAGGTCGACGAACCCTTCACCCGCCTGCTGACCCAGGGCATGGTGCTCAACCACATCTATTCGCGCCGCAACGACAAGGGCGGCATCGAATACTTTTGGCCGGCCGACGTCGAACCGGTGCTGGACGCCGACGGCCACCAGGTCGGTGCCCGGTTGAACAAGGCGGTGGGCAACCTGCCGGCCGGCACCCTGATCGACTACGAGGGCGTGGGCACCATGTCCAAGTCCAAGAACAACGGCGTCGACCCACAGGAGCTGATCGATCGCTACGGCGCCGACACCGCGCGCCTGTACACCATGTTCACCGCCCCGCCCGAGGCCACGCTGGAGTGGAACGACGCGGCGGTGGAGGGCAGCTACCGCTTCCTGCGCCGGGTGTGGAGCTTCGGCGTCAAGCTGAACGCTATTGAAAACGCAGCTGCTGCCGCTGTCCTGGCGAGCGCTGCAGCCCAGAATGACCTGCATTTCAGCAAGGCCGCCAAGGCCCTGCGCCACGAGATCCACAGCGTGCTCGGCCAGATCGACTACGACTACCAGCGCTTGCAATACAACACCGTGGTCTCGGGCGCCATGAAGATGCTGAACGCGCTCGAAGGCTTCAAGCCCGACGCCGCCGAACGCGGCGACACGGCGGCGCTGGCCGAGGGCTTTTCCAAGCTGCTGCGCGTGCTCTACCCGGTAACGCCGCACGTCACCCACGTGCTGTGGCAGCAGCTGGGTTTTGCCGCCGTGCATGGCGAGCTGCTGGACGCGCCCTGGCCGCGCGTCGATCCCGAGGCGCTCAAGCAGGACGAGATCGAGCTGGTGCTGCAAGTCAACGGCAAGCTGCGCGGCGCCATCGCCGTGCCCGCCAGCGCCGACAAGGCCCGGATCGAGCAGCTGGCGCTGGCCAGCGAGGCCTTTGCGCGCCACGCCAGCGGCACGGTGCGCAAGGTGGTGGTGGTGCCGGGCCGGCTGGTCAATATCGTGGTCGGCTGAGGCGCCATGAACCCCGCGCGCCGCAACCTGCTGCTGTCTGCCCCGCTGCTGCTGACCGGCTGCGGCTTTGCGCTGCGCCAGGCGCCACGGTTCGGCTTTCGCAGCATCTACCTGGCGCTGCCCGACAGCTCGGCCCTGGGCCTGGAGCTGCGCCGCCAGCTGCAAGGCACGGGCAACGTGCAGGTGATCGCCGACGCGGCGCAGCGCGACAAGGCCGAGGTGGTGCTGGAAAGCCCCGGCGAGCAGCGCGAGCGCGCCGTGGTCAGCGTGACGGCGCGCGGCGAGGTGCGCGAATTCCAGCTGCGCATCCGCTTTCGCTTCCGGCTGCGCGCGGCCGACGGGCGCGAGCTGCTGCCGATGTCCGAGATCCTGCGCCAGATCGACCAGAGCTACAGCGAATCGGCGGCGCTGTCCAAGGAGCAGGAGGCGCTGATGCTCTACCAGAACATGCAGAGCGACATCGTGCAGCAGGTGATGCGGCGGCTGGGGACTGTGAAGCCGTGACCCCCCTGAGCCGCCTGCGGCGTCTTCCCCCCTCTGCTGCGCGAGGGGGGACGCACCCACTGGCCGGGGAAACCCCGGCCACGGGTGCACTGGCATGGCCTGCTCCGCGGCCATCGGATTCGCGCCATCCCCGGCCTTGCCGGTGACACGAACCGCCGCGACCGCCTGACATGCAACTGTCCGCCACCCAGCTCGCCAACCACCTGCACAAAGGCCTGCGGCCGCTGTATGTGCTGCATGGCGACGAGGCGCTGCTGGTGCAGGAGGCGGCGGACGCCATTCGCGCGGCGGCGCGCGCGCAGGGCTACACCGAGCGCAGCGTGCACATCGTCGCCGGCGCGCATTTCGACTGGGGCGCGGTGCTGGCCGCCGGCAGCAGCCTGAGCCTGTTCGCCGACAAGCAAATCGTCGAAGTCCGCATCCCCTCCGGCAAGCCGGGCAAGGACGGTAGCGCCGCGCTGCAGCAGCTGGCCGAGGCCGCGCCCGGCAACGAGGGCGTCCTCACCCTCGTGCTGCTGCCGCGGCTGGACAAGGCCACGCGCAGCGGCGCCTGGTTTACCGCGCTCGACGGCGCCGGGATGACGGTGCAGATCGACAGCGTCGAGCGCGCCCAGCTGCCGGCCTGGATCGCCCAGCGTCTGGCCGCGCAGGGCCAGCGCGTGGCGCCGGGCGAGGAAGGCCAGCGCACCCTGGCCTTCTTTGCCGACCGGGTGGAAGGCAACCTGCTGGCCGCGCACCAGGAAATCAGCAAGCTGGCCCTGCTGCACCCGCCGGGCGAGCTGTCCTGGGCCCAGGTCGAGGCCGCCGTGCTGAACGTGGCGCGCTACGACGTGTTCAAGCTGTCCGAGGCGGTGCTGGCCGGCCAGCCGGCGCGCGTGCAGCGCATGCTGGACGGCCTGCAGGCCGAGGGCGAGGCCGAGGTCCTGGTGCACTGGGCGCTGGCCGAGGACATCCGCGCCTTGAAGCGTGTCAAGGACGCCATGGCCGCCGGCAAGCCCCTGCCCATGGCGCTGCGCGAAAACCGCATCTGGGGCCCGCGCGAGCGCCTGTTCGAGCGCGTGCTGCCGCGCCTGGGCGACGCCACCACGGCGCGCCTGCTGCACGCCGCCCACGTGGTGGACGGCATCGTCAAGGGCCTGAAGGCGCCCGACTGGCCGGCCGACGGCTGGCAGGCGCTGCAGCGCCTGGCCATGCAGCTGTGCCGCGCCTGCATGCCCACGCCGCCGCGCCCGCGCTGAACGGGCTGGCTGGGCGGCAGGCCGCCGCTGCCCATCATCTGCCGCACAATCACGCCATGAACGCGCTCCACATCGCCGAATACACCCACACCCTCGGTTTGCAGGCCAAAATGGCCGCCGCGCAGATGGCGCGCGCGCCAGCAGCTATCAAAAACAAAGCGCTGCTGGCGCTGGCGCGGCGTCTGCGCGACAGCGTGCAGGCGCTGCGGGCCGACAACGCGCAAGACCTGGAGCGCGCCGTCGCCGCCGGCCTGGCGGCGCCCATGGTCGACCGCCTGCGCCTGACGCCGCAGGTCATCGAAACCTGCGCCCAGGGCTGCGAGCAACTGGCCGCCATGCCCGACGTGATCGGCGAGATCATCGGCATGCGGCAGCAACCCAGCGGCATCCGCGTCGGCCAGATGCGCGTGCCCATCGGCGTGTTCGGCATGATTTACGAGAGCCGGCCCAACGTCACCATCGAAGCGGCCAGCCTGTCGATCAAGAGCGGCAACGCCTGCATCCTGCGCGGCGGCTCGGAGGCGATTGCCTCCAACCAGGCGCTGGCGCGGCTGGTGGTGCAGGCGCTGCAAGAGGCCGGCCTGCCCGAGCACGGCGTGCAGCTGGTGCAGACCACCGACCGCGCCGCCGTCGGCCAGCTCATCGCCATGCCCGAGTACGTGGACGTGATCATCCCGCGCGGCGGCAAGGGCCTGATCGAGCGCATCAGCGCCGAGGCCAAGGTGCCCGTCATCAAGCACCTGGACGGCAACTGCCACAGCTACGTGGACGATCCCTGCGACCTGGAACTGGCGGTCAAGGTGGTGGACAACGCCAAGACGCAAAAGTACAGCCCCTGCAACGCCACCGAAAGCCTGCTGGTGGCGCGCGGCGTGGCGGCGAAGTTTTTGCCGCGCATCGGCGCCGTGTTCGCCGCCAAGGGGGTGGAGATGCGCTGCGACGCCGAGGCGATGCAGATTCTCAAGCAAAATCAGGCCCTGACGCCCGACCAGCAAGCGCCAGCAGCTACTGATATTGTAGCATTCGTGAAGCCCGCGCAGGCATCCGACTGGTCCGAGGAATACCTGGCGCCCATCATCAGCATCAAGGTGGTGGCGGGGCTGGACGAAGCCATTGCCCACATCAACCGCTACTCCAGCCACCACACCGAGGCCATTCTGACCACCGACCACGTGCACGCGCAGCGCTTCCTGCGCGAGGTCGACTCGGCCAGCTGCATGGTCAACGCCAGCACGCGCTTTGCCGACGGCTTCGAGTACGGCCTGGGCGCCGAGATCGGCATCAGCACCGACAAGTTCCACGCCCGCGGCCCGGTCGGCATCGAGGGCCTGACCTCGCTCAAGTGGGTGGTGCTGGGCGAAGGCGAAGTGCGCGGCTGAGCGGCGCCGCCACCCCGCCGCGGGGCGCGCCGGTGATGGCGCGGCGCAAAAAAAACCGGCCCCTCGCGGCGCCGGCCTGAAACTCCCCGGAGATGGCGCGTCGCAACGCGCCGCCGTCAGCGTGGCACCAGTTGCACCACCTGGCCGTTATCGCGCTTGATGTAGATGTCCTTGCCCGCCAGCCGCATGTCGTTGCAGGCCGAGGGCACCGTCTTGAGCTCATAGCAGACGCGGCCGTCCTCGGTGCGCCAGGTGCCGCTGTCGGATCGGCCAGAGAAGTAGATGGCGACACCGCCGCTGGCATCGGCCGCATGATCCACCCGGATGCTGCTGCCGTTGGGATTGGTGAGGTTGAACGACTTGCCGCGCAGCAGGCCGGCGGCCTCGGCGGCGCTCGGCGCGCGCGCGCCGGGCGGGAAATCGGTCCTCGGCGGCGGGCCCGAGGCGCAACCCGCCAACAGGGCGGCACCGATCAGGCTGCTCAGGGCGATGGTTTTCATGGAACGCTCCTTCTCTTGGCAGGGTGATGCCCCGGGCGCATCGCCCGGGACGGGCGAGTGCACTTACAGACCCAGTTGCGCCTTCAAGGCGCTCCAGGCCGTGGTGTTGAGCCGCATTGAGCGCGCATGGCGGAACTGCCAGTCGGGCTTGGTCGCATGGGCCCGGTACACCCACTGGTTGCCCGCCCCGCCGCCCCAGTCGATCTCGGTGTACACGACCTCGTAGCTGGACGTGCTCACCACCGCCGGGTGGCCGGCAAAGCGCATGATGCTGGCACCGTTGACGGTCTCGATGCTGTAGGTGCCGGCGGTCGTTGGCGCGCAGTTGGGCGGCACGGCAAAGGCCGTGCCGCTGGCATCCAGGTCGCACTCATAGAACTGCGCCGCGCCGGCCGCCGGCCCGAAAGCGACCCGCATATTTTTGGTGGCCCCGGTGCCCAGGCCCAGGCTGATGGTGGTGTTGGCCGAGGTGGTGCCATCCGTGAGGTTCACGCTGGCCACCGGATGGTTGGTGACCATCGCCGCCAGGGTGGTGCCACGGGCCTGCGCCAGGCCGCGCGTCCAGGTGTTGTCGATGAGGATGTCGGCCGTCAGCGTCAGGCCTCTGCGCTGGGCTTCTTCCGCGCCGGCCGGGAAGGTGGTCGCGCCCAGGGCCCCGACCAGCGCCGCGGTCGACGTGCCGTCGTTGTTGATCCGGTTGGTGGCCGGGTCGGCCTGCCAGCGCGTCACCAGGGCCGCCATCGCCTCGCCCGCGACCGCGCTGGGTTGGCTGAGCGTGACCGAAGACGAGGTGCCGCAATACAGCGACCGACTCGGGTTGCCGCCCGTGCTGGTGATGGCCGGCGTGTTGCGCCCGCACATCTGCCAGCCGCCGGGCGTCAGGTAGGCGGAGCGGTACAGGCTGTTGGCGGCACCGAAGTCGGGCCGGGTAGCGCCGGCGATCTTGCCGGCCCGCGCGTCGGCGACGGTGGTGGTCGCGCTGCCCGCCGGGCGGGCGGCCGCCTGCAGGCTGCGCCAGTAGAAGTTGCTGGCATCGGCCCAGATCAGGTTGTCCATCTGCTCCGAGGCGCTGCCGGCGACCGACGGATCGGCCACCGCCAGCGGGATGCCCTCGCGCAGCGCGATGGAGGTGAAGGCGGCGATCCAGCGCGCCGTGTCCTGCACCAGGGTGTCGCTGGCGGGCGGATCGCCCTGGTAGTCGTCGATCTTGCCGGCGGCAATGCCCAGCTGCGTGGCCACGTTGGCACGCGACTGGGTGTTGCTCATGCCTGCGGCCACGCCGGCCTGCACCAGGGTAGTCAGCGGATTGATACCACCCGCCGAGCCGGCCGGACGCTTGAGGACATAGTCGCTGGTGGTCGTGACCGGCTGGCCGGGGTTGCTGGCGTCCGTCGTCACGTTGGCTTTGACGATGGCAATCAGGCGCACGCCCGCCACCTGCGCCGGCAAGGCCGTGAGCGAGTACTGGCCGTTGACGCCCGTCGCCGCCGATGCCGGCTCGCCGGCGTCGCAGGCGTCGTTGCCGTTCAGGTCCAGGCAGACCGTCGCGTCCTTCAGCGCGGCATTGCGCGTGACCTGGCCTTGCAGCGTGACGGGAGCCGGCGGTGGCGGTGGCGGTGGCGGTGGCGGTGGCGGTGGCGGTGGCGGTGGCGGTGGCGGTGGTGGTGGCGGTGC
>Ga0209922_100744_pt1 | contig 36735 bp, 48 predicted proteins | sample ThiBiot_500_biof_FD_183946 | JGI IMG/M metagenome (GOLD analysis project Ga0209922, IMG submission 183946) | Wastewater bioreactor microbial communities from Cape Town, South Africa - Thiocy_expt_500_biof (SPAdes) | ecosystem: Engineered > Bioreactor > Thiocyanate-remediating > Anaerobic-Aerobic ... | reverse complement strand
CATTTTTCATGGGCACGGGTTATATTCTCGATGAAATCAACGAATGTGTTCTATCGTGTCCGTCGGGTTTTCAACGTATTCAAGGTTCGCGTTGTGTTCGTTGTAGTTCATCGCCGGCAAACAATTATTGCAATGGCGCCTGTCGAGAGAAACACATTCGATCTATTGGCGATTTTCAATCGTTGCGATATTGTACACGTGTACATACGCTAAACATTTACAATATTGCAACGGTAGAATTCAGTGGTAATCATTTTCTCGAAGCATTCAGTGCATTTGCTTCGCTCGAACAAATCGATCATGAATTTACGATACATAATGTTAAAGTTTTCTCAACATTGAGTATATTTTCTCGATTACAACGAATTGGCATTACAGCTAATGCAACAACAACAATTGAAGAAAATGAATTTCTTACTGAACTATGGCCATTATCGCAAACAGCACCGATTATTCAAGGTAGTTTGAATATTGTTCGAAATGCACGATTATGTTTCAAACAAATCGATGATTTTGTTAATTATACACGTGAACATGAAAAAGGTTTGACAGTTTTTCATAAACTTTGTTTTTGTTTTTATTTTTTCGTTTTGTAAAGATATTCAAGTAACACCGAATACATTCAATGAATATGCGAATGGTTATTTAGCTTCATGTGAATCGAATGATTTAACAATTACCATCGATAAGATTCGTTCGTTGACAGCTCGTGTTAATGTTGCCGTACCCAAACAATTGTTCTTTCGTTCGACTGGCAAAGCCGAACATCTACGTCGGCCATTTCTCTCCGTCTATTACAAATCAACCAAAACTCGAAATGAAACTCATTTCGACACCACACAATCGCACAAATGGTTACGTTTAGTCGAAAAAGTAAATTACAATCAAGGAACACAGGGCGGTGCATTTACAATGTACGTTCAATTGCCGTCATTGACAGGCGATGAATGGTATGCTGTCTATGCGTCGATAACATCGAATGTCAACACCATTGGTTTGTTTTCTCCGATTGTCTATTTTCGTACTTTGCCAAGACAACCGGAGCCAATACTTAATCTTCGTGGCGAGTCATTGACACGTTCGACTATTGAATTGATGTGGCAAGCGCCAACGAAACCCAATGGACCGATTGCAGCTTATTTAGTTTATTATGCACCGATTGACGATCGATTGCCAGTGGATAATTCGAGATTACTTTGTCTAATGAAAGGTTCGACAACAATAGTTCTTCGGTTTTGTTTTGAAATTTTTTTTGTTTTTAAAGATCGTTGGCAACCGGAAGAAGGCGTATCTGTGAACGACTATAATCTCAATCAAACAAATCGTTGTAACAAAGGAAAATTTCGTGACAATGATGATTTGTTCGATAATTTCGATGACGACAAAACCGATCGAAAAGATGCCGATCAAATTGTTACAGATCTGTCGATACTTGAATATCAATTAATAAATTCCGTTAGTCAACGAAAAGATCCACTATTCATTCGACAAGAACTAAAAGACACGATTATCAATGATCTCGATCATTATTTCGAAGATAAAAGTAGCGCATTTAATGATCAATCAAAAACGGAATCTCAAGAACAACCCGTTGTTGAACATAAACCATATATCAACGATTACAATCGATCGGTATCGACAACAAAAATTATAATTACAAATCTACGAGAAGCTCAAATGTATATGTTTCAAGTTTATGCTTGTCATGACATTCGTGTAACGCCACTTTCAGACGCATGCAGTATCAACGGAATTATTACAACTGTTCGAACAAAACCCGGACATCGTAAGTTTTGTTTATTAAACAACAATTGCAGATCGATTTGTTTTTTTTTTTAGCATCTCGAGATGTCGTTCGAAATGTTAAAATAGCCGAGTTCAATGACAATTCATTGCCGGGTTTAGTCAATTCGAAATCATTTCAATATCAAATTTCTTGGCGACCGCCAATTCAACCCAATGGTTTGATCTATTTCTATATGATCTACATCGCACAGAATAGTAATAATGGTCCCAAACAAGAAAGTTGTGTTGGCAATGATATTCGTTCGATTAATGTCACACTTTCACCACGAACACACTATCGTCTACGAATAATAACGTACACAGTTGCACGATTGAATAATGAATATAAAGATCGAGAACAAATTCAAGATGAATCATTTTCGAGTAATGGAACGTATTTATTCTACGAAGAAATATTTATAACAAAAGATCTGCAAAGTAGAAAAGAAAAATTCAACTTAATATTCTCTATTTTCTTTTGTTTGCGTGTTTCAGGTGATATTACTCGGCAAAGTCGGTCGGTATTTTTTATTTTAATTATTGGTTCGATTGTTTTATTATTAATTATTATTGTCGGTGCACCGTTTTATTATTACAAATACGGACGAGAAATAACCAAAGCATCGATCTCAAAAAATCCGAATTATGGTTTGTTTGTTTTTTTAATTTCGAAATTGATCGTGAAGATCTTCGATTGTTTAGAATTGTACACGCCGGATCAATGGGAAATCGATAAAGATTCAGTTACACTCGATCATTTAATTGGTCAAGGACATTTTGGACAAGTTTACCAAGGCGTTTTGAAGCTACAGGATGGCACATTTAAACCATGTGCTGTCAAAGTAAATTATATTTTGCTTTTTTAATAAAAACTATTCGTTGAAATGAAAATAGGTTCGAACAACACATCCAACTGATTTGTTACAAGAAGCATCGATAATGAAGTAGTTCAATGGTTTTTCTTGATATGTAAACGAAAATCAATGATTTGTACATTTAGACAATTTCAATGTTATCATGTCATTCAATTGTACGGCATTTGTTCGCGTATTCGACCTCCGTATGTTGTTATGGAATTGATGGAGCATGGTGACTTGAAAAATTATCTCTATCGACATCGACAAAGTGATCAAAACGTAAGTTGAACACACACACACATACACATACACAAAGAATCTATTGTTACTCGATTTTCTAGCCGAATGGTCCGACTCTGTCTGAATCGGCTATGATTCAATTAGCTCTAGACGTAGCCGATGGAATGTATTATTTATCCGATCAAAAATTTGTTCATCGAGATTTAGCTGCGAGAAATTGTCTAGTCAATGGAAATCACACGTGTAAAGTCGGAGGTATAAAAACATTCTTTCGCTAGATTCGAATATATCTATACTGTAAATTTGTTCTTTTTTTACTTTGAAGATTTCGGTCTTACACGTGATATCTACGAAACAGATTACTATCGTCGTGGTGGTCGAAGTTTTCTTCCAATTCGTTGGATGGCTCCGGAGAGTTTACGTGACGGTCGTTTCGATACTGTCTCTGATGTTTGGTCATTCGGCGTACTTCTTTGGGAAATAGCAACACTTGCCGAACAGCCCTATCAAGGCTATGGAAATGAAGAAGTTGTACATTATGTTCGTTATGGTAATATAACATTAGAACGTCCACAAAATTGCCCGGAAATTCTGTATGTTATTTTCTAATTCTTTTGTTTTTTTTCTCACAAATTTTTTTCTTCTTAAGACATAAATTAATGCGGTCTTGTTGGACATTTTCACCGAGTGATCGAATACAATTTCGAGCTATTGTCGAAGAACTCATTCCATATGAAAGCGAAGATTTTCATTTGCACGCTTATTATCACACACAACCGAAAAATACTCAAACAACATCTGTTGCAAATGAAACTACGCATCACGATGAAGAAGATCTCTTATTAGTCGACGATGATGATAGTATTCATCATTAAAACGAAAACAATAACGAAGCATCTTTATTTTTTTCTTATGTTTTTTGATCTCGTATATTTTTCTTTTTAGTTTAGTCGTTTTGTTTCTTTTTCTTTGTTTTGTATATATGTAATTATATTTTTGTAATCGAATAATAATAATAATAATGTTGTCTGTTAGATTTCAGATAGCGAATGATTGAATAAACAAATATTTAGATCATGGTGAATTATTCAAATAATGAACAACATAGGGAAGAAGTGCCGAATAACTATGGATTTTTCGTTTCACCGAATGAACTCGAGTAAGATCCAACAAGAACAACGAAAAAGATAGCTGAATATTTATTTTAGATTAGAAGAATCAGTAAAAGCATCAGTTACACGTCGTCGTGAACAGAAATGGTTGGAAATGTTCGATCGTTGGTCGTTTTTTATTGAATCACGTTTCGATAAAGTAAAAGAACGTTGCCGAAAAGGTATTCCAGCGTCGGTTCGCGGACGAGCATGGTATCATCTGTCAGCAGCAAAATATCGCCACGAAAATGCCGATAAAAATTGTCCGACAGGCAGTTTATATCAATTCTATTTAACACAAACACCAGCGTCGCATATTCTCGATGATATTAGTAAAGATCTCGCACGATCATTTCCTGATCATGAAATGTTTCGTGATAACGGTTGTGGTCAACAAAGTCTCGCCGATGTTCTAAAAGCTTATGCCGTACATGATCCCGATGTTGGCTATTGCCAAGCTCAAGCACCGATTGCAGCCATTCTACTTATGCATTTACCACCAGAACAAGCTTTTTGGGTGTTCGTTCAAATCAATGAAGAATATGTCAAGGGTTATTTTAGCGATGGTCTCATGGCTGTTAAAGAAGACGCATTAGCCACAGAAATTCTTATGTCAAAAATCTCCTCACGTGCCTATAAACTTCTGAAAAAACTCGATGTCGATCCAATTTTATATACATTAGATTGGTATATGACATTATTCTCTCGTACATATCGTGCACCTCAATTATTTCGTATTTGGGATATGTTCTTCTGTGAAGGCGTTAAAGTTCTATTTCGTTTAGCTATTGTTATTCTTCGTGAAACATTAGATATTGGCTCGCAAGATATCGTAACAAAAGCGTACAAATGTGATAATCCGATGGATCTTGTTGCATTAATCAAACAAACAGCAAAAAATCTGCCATTCGATATACTTCTAACGAAAATGGATAAATTACCATTAACAGATATTGATCTTGCACAAGCATGTGGACAAGCAAGACAACAATTGAATACAGATCTGAACAATCGAAAGAAATCATCTCATTTACAATCGAAAAAATAAATCTGCTTTTTTTTCTGTACATAGAAAAAAAGAATCGCACGCACACGCACAAAAGTCTTGCGCATTTAAAATATTTACATTGTTTTTTTTTTATTCGTATCAGTTTTCGCTTTTTTTTGTAGACGATTAAACAGAACTATCATTGAGCGAGAGAGAGAGGAAAAAAAACGTATTCACTTGAAGTATATAATCAGTTTTCTTTTTTGTTTTTTTTTGTGAAACGAATTATTAATTCAAAGAAAATATATATATATATAAATATGATTGATTCATCAGAATAAAATATTCGAACGACGAATGAATACAGATCTCATTGACAAAACACTAATCAAATCATAGATAGAAATATTTTCTATCGTCGAGACATTAATTTCCTCTAAATTATAAATTTAGAAGAAGAAAAAACCTCGTATTATTCATCATGTGCCGATGAAAAATACTTTACCTAAGTACTTCGGTTCGATTAACATCCTTAAATCTGTCTTTCTTTTTTTTTTATCTCAATGCTTAAACAGCATGCACAATAAGAGGGCGAATCCATCCAAGGACAAATGAACGAACACGCTCAACTTAATATGATTCTTTTTTTAGTTCAAATAGACAAGAAAAAAAAATTATCATCGACAATATTCTTTTCTCGATATCGAACCGCCACGTTCACGTCGTAGTCCTCGTTGTGTTCGATCAAATTTTGTCCAATAGGTCGATGCAACAGCACGTATTAATGTCGATGAATATCGTCGTCTTCGATTGAATGCGAGATAAATAAATGGATTTAAACCACTCTGACAAAAACAAAACATTTGTAATGTTCCATCGAGCCATGATGGTATACGAACACGACCCTGGGAATAGATTTCAATTAATGTTATAACAATATAAGGCGTCCAACAAATAAGAAAAACAATAATTATTGTCATAGCTAATTTAACTGTATGAATTTTTGTTGGCGATGTACAAGATAAATTCGTTAGTGTTTGAGCGTCATGTTGATTTTTATTCCAGATTTTTGTCGAAAGATTAATTGTATGAATGATTCGAATGAACCAAATTGTCATGCAAATAATTGGAATGAAAAGAACGTACGAAGAAAAAACTGTAAAATAAACATAACGTTGCCATTCAGCTGAATAGCCCGTACTTGCACAACGATATTTATTTGTTTGATTGGAAATTAAACTCTGTTCGAATATGAACAATTGAGGAATAGCAACAAGAAACGATGTCAACCAACAAATAAATATTGTTCGTTGAATTCGAAAGAATGATTGACTTGTTCGTAATGGACAATAAACAGCTTCATATCTAAAATCAAAACACAAATCGAGCATATTTATTAATCGTAGAAAATCAAAAATCGACCGGTCATAAGTCATGGCAACATGAATAAATGTTGTCGATGCAATTGTTACAACTTGAATGTACAATGTTAATTTACAGGCAACATTACCAAGAATCCATTCTTGATCGTAGATTAACAGAAATAATTCCGATGTCATCGTACACAAACATATTGTTAAATCACCGATAGCTAAATGATAGATAAATACATGTAAACGTTTACGTGGTCCTTGTCGACGAAATGTTAATTCAATAAGAATATACAAATTTCCGATTAGTGTTATACTCATAATACATAATAAAATTGATATACGAATGAATTTACTCAATGACCAATAGATGAACATTGTTATCTCTGCAGTAGTTCAAACAAGAGATAGTCATGTATCAAATACAGAAAAGGAAAAACAAGATGCGGAACACTATTTTTCTTTCTCTCTCGATTCCCCTCTTCCTCTTTTCTCTTATATTCGAACTATGACTTGAATCGACGCGTTTTCTCGAATGTCTTCCGAAGACAAGACAATCAAACAAATAGCACTAATAGCTTTTTCTTTTCTTAATAGACGACTTAATAACAATTGTCATAAGTACAAGACTTTTCTCACACGAAAAAAGAAAATAAAAGGATAATAATAATTGCAGTACATTAAATTCGTTGACATATGTTGGAAATGATTGACAATTAATATTGACAAAAGATTACTGTCAGAAACAGAAAATTCGACGGAGAGAAGCTGAAATTTTGCACTCATGTTGTCTGTGCTCTATCGCAATTGAAATCTAATTCTTTGACTAATTAATTATATAGTAAACACAAAAAATCAAAATAATGCTTCCGATAGAAAGCGAAAATAAAAATGTGTTCTAATTAGTATTATTAATGAAATTATTGTCGATAAACAAATGACGAATAGAAACAGAATGAAATTGTCTGATGAAGAATTTGTTTGATTGATTAATTTTATTTTTGAGTATAGATTTGGATTGAATTTTATGTTGAATGGAATCGAACACGAAATATTATGATATTTAATGACATGCTGATTAAAATCAATGTTGAATAATTGAAATGAACAGAAATCTTTGGGATAGAATTTATTATAAATGACGAATCGAATTAATTTGCTGAAGTTTGTTGAATTTGGATTTACATTGATGATGAGAGCTGACGGTTGAATTGAAGATAGAAATCTCGATCGATAATCAAAATGTATGGCATATCGATTGGGATCGTTTTGTAACGGACTAAGATGAATTTTAAAATGAAATTCAGAATTAAAAATATATTTCGAATAAGCAATTATTCCTTTCAAATAAAAGAAAATATGAATAAAACGGAAAAACATTCTTTTTCAAATGCGCGTATTTATTTATAAAATTAGAATAATTACAACTAACAATTGAATAAATATCAACTACCTTCAACGACGACTTACGTTACGTATCAGTTTCGTATTCATTTTGATTAGCATTTGTGCGACATCTAGTTTAGAGTAGATTTGAAAATAAAAATAAAAAAACAAATAACAATATCAAAAAGAATGTTTATTATTTTGATTTATTTGATGTGTTATTCATTTTGATATTGTGATTTGTAAATGTATTCGATCAATCATTAGAATAAATCTTAACACACACACACACACATGAAGAGTGAATATATCTACTGTCTCTATTATTTTCCTGCGTGCGATAACGTCATGATGAACGCAGCAAATTTTTTTTTACTTTCTTGCTGTTCTGTCTAGAAGCAAATCAAAATGGATTCGAACGAACTCGAACAATTGTTTTCATTCGATGGTTTCAATGAATATGATATGGGCAAATATACTGTTAAAATCTTGTCCGGTTCCGGTTCCGATCGTTTATATCAAATAAAACCCGATCGATCATCTCGTTTATTGCATACAATGTCAATCTATCGAGAAAAGAAACTCTTCTGTGATGTGACACTTTGCGTCAAAGGACAACGATATTTAGCACATAAAATTGTTTTAGCATCGGCATCGCCCTATTTTGCATCGATGTTCGGAAGAAACTATCATATCGAAGCCAAAACAACAGCTGATATTGATCTCACCGAACTAGTACTTTGTTCACAAGCAATGGATTTAATTCTCGATTTTTTGTATACATCACAAATACAATTAAATGATCGATGTGTATGAATTCGAAATTGAATTTTGTTTTCTTAACTTGTTATTCATTTATATAGGTTATGCCTGTATTGACATCTGCTATACCGTTGTTATTAGATGATCTTATTGAATTATGTATTGCTTATCTTGAAAGTCAATTACATCCATCGAATTGTGTTGGGATTTTTCTCTATGGTAAACAATATGAATGTTTGCCATTGATTCAAGCTGCTCAACATTACATTCACGAACATTTCGAAGATGTTGTTCGACATGAAGAGTTTCTTTCATTAAATATTCGTGATCTTTGTCAATTGTTAAAAGATGATAATGTCAAAGTCAAATGTGAATCAATTGTCTATAATGTAAACGGAACATTTGCTTGAAATTCTATCTTCTTCGTTTGTTTGTTTTGTTTTGAAATTGAATTTAGGCGGCTATGCAATGGGTTCGACATGATTTGTATAATCGTCGAGCTGAACTCGAAGAAATTCTTCCATGTATTCGTTTACAATTTCTTGATCCGTCATTTTTGAAAGGCGTTATCAATTGTGATGAATTCGCTCCAACTGATATGCAACGTTGTCGAGATTTTCTGTCGAATATTCACGATAATTTAATATCGCATCGATACTGTCATTTGCCAGCACGACGTGCGCCAATAAAACCACTTGTGATTTGTAGATAGATATAGAAATTTATTTTATTTTTGTCTTTTTTTAAAATTCACATTGATTTAGATTGTGCTGGAGGATATTTTAATAAATCGATTAATACAATGGAATGTTACTTTCTCGAAACACAAACATGGAAACGTTGTGCTGATTTAAGTCTTCCACGAAGTGGTACCGGTGTTGTTTCGTTACATATGAGAGTTTATGTTATTGGCGGACGATATAATACACGAAATGAGAATTATGATTGTCGAGAAGTTGAACGATATGATCCGTTTGTCAATAAATGGACGTTAATTAAACCGATGAATCATCCACGAAATCGACTTGGTGTAGCTGCGATTGATCATTGTATCTATGCTGTCGGTGGTTCACATGGACAGAAGACTCTATCGAGTGTTGAACGTTATTCAACTGTCGATGAGAATGAAAATTGGACTGAAGTTGCATCGATGCATACGCCTCGTATCGGTCTTGCTGTTTGTGCACACAGTCGATTGTTGTATGCAATCGGTGGTTACGATGGTCACCGTCGATTATCAGAAGTTGAATCCTACAATCCGGATACGAACTGTTGGAAACATGAAAAATCTCTTCTAATCGGCCGATCAGGCGCGGCAGCTGTTGCACTCAATGAATGTATATACGTTGTTGGCGGTTATGCATCGGATAGTATCGATGGTCCATTACAACTCGACAGTGTCGAACAATATAATACATTGACTCAGCAATGGTCATTTGTTCGCCCATTGAATTGTCGTCGTTCGGCATTGAGTTGTGTTGCATTAGACAATCGTTTGTTTGCTCTAGGCGGTTATGATGGGCAGAATTTTTCATCGATTGTTGAAATCTATGATCCGGATAAAGATGAATGGACATACGGAACTCGTTTGACACAAGAACGTAGTGGTCATGGAAGTGCATTAACCGTTGAACCAACATTTGAAACCGATGATTAATAAGAAAAAGAAATCAATTTTATTTTTTTTTAAATTTAATTATTGAAATTTATTTTGAATAAATAAATACAACGTAAAAAATATGATCGTATTCAAAGCAGAAAATTTATTGAAACGTTGAAGTTTTCGTCGAAATAGATTCCAATTGATTTTCCATGGTAATAAATGTTGCAGATCATAGAAAATAAATCGAATTTCATTAATAAACGTTCGTGGAATATGTGTCAAACCGAATGATATTAATGTTAAAATCAAACTAATTCCTAAGCAAATTTTAATGACAACTAAAACATGTTTTTCATTACAAGTCAATTCATATTTATAACAATTCCATGCACGTATTCGATGTTGTTCTTGTTTGAAATCAATAACAATCATATTTCGTTTGAGATCATCGCTCGATGGATCATAGAGTACAAGTCCTGGCATTTGTTGACGTACAATTCGTGCTTGATCAGCAATGAATCCATTGATAAAAACATCGTCACGAAAAAATATCGGCAGTTTCGTATGAAAAATTTCTTTAATAAGAATATTTGTGATAATCGTCGATGGATATAGAACAGCCGCACCCCAAAGATAATCAGGAACGATATCAATCGGAAAATCTTCTTTCGATACGCCGCCCAAACCACGTCGTTGAATTTTACCGAATTTTTCAAACCAACCTTGAATTGATGTTGTTTGATTGATTGTATTCATATAGAACATGAATTGATCGACATGTACGAGAATATCATCATCGACATAGAATAGATAATCACTCGTTTGTGAACAATATTTTTCATACCAAAGAAGGACACTAGTAGTTTTTAATGTTAAATTATAATAACTTTCAATGAGATTAAATTGTAGAATATCATGAAAGAGTTCATTTTCACGATCGATTTGAGCTTGTAAAGAAGAATTTGATGGTGGTACTGAAAGAGCATAAAGAATGGGAACGTTAAAATGTTCGTTGAGTTCTTTGGCCCATGTTGAACGTGTAAAATTTCGTCGTTGAATATCTAAACCTGATTTAATAATGACAATAAATTTATATTTATCATTCGAACAGATTTGCTTTGGATTAATTATTACTGATTGTTTAGTTAATTCTAATTGTTCATGTGTATGAATTTTTCCCAGGCAATTGTGACAAAGATTTTTGCAAGAAACAAACGAGGCGATACACGTGATTAAACACCAGATAAGTATCATCATCAATCGAAATCTAATCTTCACTCATGTGCATCGATCATACGCAATTTTTTTCTTATATCGATGATTATATTTTAGTTATAAACTGTTTTTAGCAAAGAGAAACGGAGAAGAAAGAAATGAATCTAACTGCTAATGTTTGCTATTCTTGCAGGCAAATGTGAAGGTTAATATTTGAAATTTATTATTCATAATTTGTAAAGGAAACTAGATTAGAATTTGAATTAAAACTGAGGAAATTTTTTTATCGATTTCAACCTTGACAGGAATGTTTTGACTGTGAATAAAAGGAAAAAAGGCAATATATTTCCTATCGATTAATTTATTTAAAATTATTGATTGTGCAAAGTAGCTCGTGTTTTTCTTTCAATCCAACGTTTCAAATGGATCGATATCAATCGAAGTTGATAATTTGGTTTGACCATATTTCGCCCAAAGTTTTGCTTGAAAATCATTGAAAAATTCATCAATTTCGTTTGTCGATTGTTTATTTACAATTTCTTGAGTATTACACCATGAATCGTCTATAGATAGATCCGAGATATTCTTTTGCAAACTTCCCATTTTTTGTGTTTGTATAAATCAAAAAGCAACTGGGAACAAGTGTAAATTTATCCATTTTTATAATGGCATCGAGTGGGTTTTAATTTCAAGCATATTGGAAAAATCAAAGCAAACAACATGACATCATCGATTGAAATTTTTTTTGTAAAGATCAGATGTTCCATGGCGCCCTCTTCATATACGTTCTGTTCTTTCAATGGATTAATAAACGAACGAATAAACTAACCGAATTCTCTCTCTCTCTGCAGCCATCAACTCATCATCATCCATCCATCGTCCTATTTTACTTTTCTTTCGTCTCTTTTTTGTATTGATTCAATCGAACACAAATATGGCCGCAACATCGGTTGGACCTATGTCCCTACGTGATCGACACATAGGTGTGTGCATGTTTGAAATAAATTATTCGATCTCTATCTTCATCTTTAGCTACTCTTAAACAAATGCTCAATTTAAATGCAACAACATTATCAACATTGAAACCAACAGGAACTGATCTTGTTTGGAAAGTTTTAATTTATGATGAATTAGGTCAAGATATAATCTCGCCGTTATTAACTGTCAAAGAACTTCGTGATCTCGGTGTCACATTACATGTGTACGTGGCTAATTGATTTTAAATTCTTCGAGTTGATTGTCGTGTATTTTGTTTTTTGTTGCTGTGTGTAGATCGTTAAAATCTGATCGTGATCCTGTCGATGAAATAGCTGCTGTTTATTTTATTATGCCAACATCTGATAATATTGCTCGAATCGGCAAAGTAGAAACAATTGAAAAGCCGGACGAACTTTATTCGTATTTTCTAGGATCTTGCTGAAGGTTTATATGAATCGTATTATTTAAATTTCATAGCTCCTATACCTCGAGATCTTTTGGAAGAATTAGCAACAGCTGCATTAAATTCCGGTTCACAACAGAGTATATCGAAAGTAAAAATGTCAATGAATTTTGATTAATCGATAGAATGATTTCGTTTTTTTTGATATTATTCATTAGATCTACGATCAATATCTCGATTTTGTTACACTTGAAGATGAACTTTTTTGTTTGAGACAAGCGGGAAGAGATAGTATTTCGTATTATGGTAAATCATTTTGATTTTCTCTTGTTGTTAGTATCAACCTATTTTTAGCTTTAAATCGTCCGCAAATGGCAGACGAAGACATGGATCAAATTATAAATACGATTGTTGATAGTTTATTTTCTGTTTGTGTCACGCTTGGTAAATAGAAGAAAAAGAAGAAGAATATGAATTTTTGTTTGAATATTTCGATGTTAAGGTTCGGTGCCAATTATCCGTTGTCCGAAAGGTGAAGCTGCAGAAATTGTTGGCGAAGTTTGTGATTAATGAATAAGAAATTGATTTTATTTATTTGTTTTTTTTTAAAGAAATTAGATAAAAAATTACGAGAAAATCTACGTGATCCACGCAATAGTCTTTTCTCATCTGATTCCATGGCAACAGGCGCATTGAGTTTTCAACGTCCTTTATTAGTTATTTTGGATCGTAGTACTGACTTAGCTTCACTCCTTCATCATACATGGACTTATCAAGCCTTGGCACATGATGTTTTAGTAAGAACTCGAAAGCTATTCTGTTGATTTCTTTGAAATTTTGGAAATTGAATAGGATTTTAAATTAAATCAAGTAGTAATCGAAGAAGTTGATGAGTCGACAACGAATTACGATGGACGACATCCGACAAAACGTCGTTCCTACGATCTAATTCCAACGGATAGATTCTGGAAACAACAAAAAGGAAAGTAAGTTAAAATCAACAAATAACTAATCATTGATCGATTGATTTGTATTCATAGTCCCTTTCCACTTGTTGCCGAAGCTATTCAAGAAGAACTCGAACGTTATCGTCAATCCGAAGATGAAGTTAAACGTTTAAAAACAGCGATGGTTTGTTGAAATTTTTCATTTTATTTTTCTATTTATTTTCTTTTCTCTCAGGGTATCAAAGGTGATGCTGAAGATTTAGCTATAAGCATGTTAAACGATACAACTAGTAAATTAACAAGTGCTGTTAGTTCATTACCAGAATTATTAGAAAAAAAACGTCTACTTGATTCACATACAAACATTGCAACAGCCTTACTTGATCATATAAAAAAGAGAAAATTAGATGTATTTTTCGAAACTGAAGAAAAACTCATGACTAAACAAGTTCAAGTAAGACGAAATATGAATTTCCATATGAAAAAATCAAATTCGAAATTTCACTCAGGAAAAATCTATTATGGAAGTTCTTTCGGATCCAGCAGGTAGATTTTGTGATATGAAGTTGTTTTTGTTACTGAATCTTTGTTGTTTTTTGCAGCTGGTACACCCGAAGATAAACTTCGATTATTCTTGATTCATTATCTTTGTACACCGACGATGAGTCAAGCGGAATTAGATCAATATATGACAATTTTACGAGGTTCAAATTGTACGCATTTAGATGCTATTGGTTATATTAAACGTTGGAAATCGATTAGTAAAATGAGTATCGTTTCTCAAGCACGTGAAGGAGGCATAACAACTATGGGGTAGATGATAATAGATTTCTGTTTGTTTTCTCAAGAGTTTCATCGTGTGTTGATATTAGAATGTTTTCGAATTTGGTTACTAAAGCATCGAAATTTGCCATGGAAGGTGTAAAAAATCTCGGCGTTAAACAACATGTAGAAATAGATTCTTTCAAAAACTTTTCAATGAATTCAATTTTTGTAGAAATTACCCGTTACAAAAATCGTCGACAATCTCATGGATTCTCGACCATCGCCTGAAACCGATGATTATCGTTATTTTGATCCAAAACTTCTACGTTCAACCGATAGGTAAAAATCAACAATATTTTCTTCGAGCACAAATTTAATTTACTTTCTATTCACTATTTTCATTAGCACTTTTGAGGCTAAGTAAGCAACTGACACTAATTGATAACGAGAAAAACAAGACTAATCTACTCGATTTTTATTTCTGCATATCGAATATCTTAATTTTATTATTTTTTCTTCTCTGTAGTGCAAATCTCGCACGTAATCGTCAGAGTTTTAATGATGCCATTGTATTTATGATTGGCGGAGGTAATTATATTGAATATCAAAATCTTCAAGATTATGCTAAAACTCGTTCGACTTTACCTACAAAACGTATTGTCTATGGTTGTACGGAATTAGTTAATGCTCCACAATTTCTCGAACAAGTAGTTCAAGTGAAATTTGCTTTTGAAATTTCGAGAATTTGTTTGATTTTAGTTGGCAAAATTGGGTCAATAGATGGAAAAAAACAAACAACCAATGGATTTTATCGGACTTTCACTCTTTTTTTTCTCTTCTTTTCTTTCATTTCATGGGTCAATATCGTTCAATAAATTCTATTTGGATTATTTTTTTTCTTGTTGTTTCACTTTTTTTCTTTTATCTACTTGCAGATTGAATTTTTTGGTATTTGAATACAAGCGAAACCAAAAATGGTAAAATTCTTCTTTTGAAAATAATTTCATGATTCGATTCGTTGTTGTTTTTAGTCGAAAAATTTCAGCGAAGAAGAAATCGATAGTAAGATGACAAACAATTTGAATCAATCGAACTTAAACTCAATCTAGATTTTCGACAATGTTTTCAATTATTTGCACCGCAAGGATACGTTGATACAGCAGATAAACTCTGTTTTATCATGCGTTCATTAAGTATGGCACCGACAATTGCTGAATTAAAACGATATTTTATTAAATATAAAAAAGGTTTCGATTTCGATACAGAATTCAACTTTTTTTAAAATTAAAATCTCGTTTTGATACATAAATAGATACGGGCGTTGTTGAATTTGATGATTTTTTAAAAATTGTCTTGGAACATCGTTCAACAGAAAATACACCGAATGAAATTTTAAAAGCGTTTAAAATCTATGATACACAAAAACATGGCTACATCGATGCAAAACAATTGAGAAATATTTTAACAAATACAGGAGAAAAATTAACAGATAAAGATGGTAAATAAAATGAGAATGATTTTATTGTTTTAAATCTTCGTGTATTTTAGTTGATTTAATTCTACGAGAATTGAATATTAGTGCTGATGGACGAGTATTTTATGAAAATTTAGTCCAAATGTTAACTCAACCATTGCAAGGTCGTCGTTAGATATTGAATATATATGTGTAGATACAATATAATCTCAGGGGGAAAATATTTAGAATAAATTTTAACCGACGCTGATTACAATTTCAGTTGAATATGTTCAAGTTGTTGTTGATATTTGAGTAATTCAGGATGATTCGACGGTAATGATTGTTGTGCAATATCAAGTGCTAATTGAAAATATGAATGAGCTTTCGAATAATCTGTTAGATTTTCATAAACTAAAGCAATATCTTTGTATGACATGGCTAAATGAGGATGATTCGAAGGTAAAACTTTCTGTTGAATAGCAAGAGCTTGTTCATGATATGAAATAGCTTGAGAATAATCGCCGAGACTATAATATATATTACCAATATTATTTAAAAGATAAGCAACATCTGGATGTTCAGAAGATTTCGATTCTTGTCGAATTGAAATCGCTTGTTCGAAATAATCAAGTGCCGTTGTATAATCACCGGTAGCTCCGTAAGCTAAACCAATGTTGGTATAGATTTCGAATAGATAGGATGTTGTTGGCGAGAGATGTTCTTGATAAAGTTGAATTGCTGTCTTATGAAAATCGATTGCTTCGAGATATTTGCCTTGATTATATTTGATTCGTCCAAGTGCATGATACAATGAGCCTTTGCCGAGTTCGTAGGTTGTTTGTTCGAGTACAACTCGATAGATTTCTTCAGCTTTATCGAATTGACCGATTTTTTCGAGCATAAGAGCCAATGGTTTCCATCCATTGGTGCACGATGGGATTTCATCTCGAATACTATATGTAAGATCATTTAAATCGTCATCATTGTCATTGGTTAACGAGAGAAAAACTTCGTAGAGAGGATATTTATTAGCAACAGACTTGATCTCACGAATACGAAAGACCGTGTGCATGGAAAATAAAACTTCATCTTCGGTTTGAAAATAACTCACATCTCGAATCGATGCTAGCGGACTTGTCGATTGATTGGGATTGATTTCCATAATAAAAAGTATGCCAACAAGATCGGGATTCGTTGCAGCATATTGAGCAAAACCAAATGAAATCTCACGTTTTTTACTAGTTGACAGAAAATTATTGAATGAAATAAGTCCACCAATAGTTGTCGATAGTTGTTCGAAATCGACTTTCGTTAAACCTTGACCACGATAGACTGTAAACGTTGTTGGACAAGATTGACTAGTGAATTCTCGTTCATACAATTCATTGATATGTAAAAAAAGATCTCGAATAAAAAATCCCATTCGTATAATAATATCAGCATCGAGTAATCTCAATGAACGATTAAGCATAGGATATAAAAAACATTGATATGTGTACCACCATATTGGTGTATGATGAGTGTATTCGTTTTCGAATTTATCGATATTGAGTAATTCGTCTTTATTATCAGCGAAGATTTTTCGGCAATAATCTACAAATTGTTTGATATGTTGTTCATCGAAATCCATATTAATAATAATATCTCGAAGGATTTGCGTGTACATAAACGATGGATCGAGTTTATCTAATCGATTATTTGATGATAGGATACTAAGCGACATAGAATTTTGTTCACAATGTTGAGCAGCTTGTTTTAGAGCTTGACAAATAGATGTTATTTCGGTAAATATACCTTTAATTTTCAGCCAATTTCTAGTCCACTGTGTATGATGTTTTAGATTTCCACAAAAAATAAATATCGAATCGATTTGTGATAAATTATGTACATGTTGAATCATATATTGACCTAAATATCCAGGCATAATCAAACATATTTTATTATCTTGAATTGTTTGAATAAATTCAATACATTCATCTGTATCTGAGAATGTACTGATATTATTAATTGACTGTTGAATTTGTTGACCATCTTCTGTATTCCAATCAATGCTCGTATCCAACCAAATTGGAATCACATTTTGTACTTTATCGATATTCACACGTCGACTCATTAATTTGAAACTTTTTTTGTAAAAAGAAAAAAGGAATAATAAAAAAAACTATATTATAAATCTTTTTTTTTTCTTACATGCCAATCATTTTCTTGTTTTTCTCTTTCATTACGTTGCTACGCAATACGACAACAGCTTCTTTTCTATTCCTTTTTATTTACAATGCATGATCAGGGATCATTTTCTGCTAAATTAATTTTAATTGAATGACTCAAAAAATTGTATTACTAACTATTCGTTAAAAGCCTAAAATAATAGTGCAGTTGAAATTATTTATCGATGCTTATTTATTGACATTTTAGTATCGAAATGTTAACGTGCAAGATAACGAACGAAATACATTTTATAGAGATATATAAGCTATAGAGTATATTTTTACTGAAGTCATTTTGCTTTAATCCTTGATAATCATAAACTTGCTCGTTTGCCGATCATGTATAAATCATCTATCGTATTGATTCTAAACGTCTTTTTACTGACATGTAGTAGCATTGATGCACAATTGAAAACAAGTAGTTAATAAAATGAAAATCTCTCTCTTAACATATGTATGTATTTGACAGATAATACAGCAGCTCCGTACAATGTAATAACAGGATATGCATCGACAAATGTTCCAGCATATTCAAATGGTAATGATAGTCATACATCGAATGAATGGAATTTTTTATACGGTGTATTCACTGGTATGAAATGGCAATGTGTTGAATATGCACGTCGATGGCTTTTCATACGCAAAGGTTGTGTTTTTGATAGTATCGATGGTGCTAAAGATATTTGGAATCTCACAATTGTTCAACGAGTTGTTGATAAGAAATGTTTTACACTAAAATCACATCCAAATGGTTCACCGTATCGACCACAAAATGAATCATTACTTATTTACAAGGGTTCAACACCTGACATACCATTTGGACATGTGGCTGTTATTGTTGATGTTCTACCTGATGCTATTCGAGTTGCTGAAGAAAATTACAATCCGTATTATTGGACAGGAAATTATGCTCGAGAAATTCCGTATGTATTTCGAAATGGTAGTTATTTTATTGACGATTATTATTCGATATTTGGTTGGATGACTGTTGAAGATAATAATGAAACGAAACCATTAGATCAATCAACAATTAATATTATTCAAAAGTTAAATGGAACGTCACCTGACTTTATCTGTCAAAACAATGCTCGTAAACATTATTTATCATTATTTTTTTTAACTATTTCATTACTAATGAGCCTTCTTCGAACAAAAAATATGAACGTATAAATCTTTTTTTAACTATCTATGCTGATTTTACTATATTTTCTTTTGGAATAATCAGAAATTTAATCGATATACGTCTTCTATTTCCGACTCGATCAGTATCTTATTCGTTTCTGCTCTTATTAGGATCGATATGTAATCTAATTGCACTATGTTTTGGTCTTATATGTCAGTTATGCATCTAATTTCTATATTTACCTTATTTCAGCATCAATTTATAATTTTCGACTGTCGTAATAATCGTATCGGTTTAGCGACAGAAGGACAACTCATGTTAAATACAACTTCGAGAATAAGACAACAATAACAAGTTAGATTCTTTTTCTTACCGAAATCAAATATTCAATCTTAATTAATTTTCTCCTACATAAATCAATAAAAGAAAATGAAACCATATAGAGTTCGTTGTTTGTTTTTCGAAGCTCTTTCAAATCAGTAATTCTCTAGTTTTCATTCGACTGAAAAGAAATCATTTTTTTTCCTAAATCTGAAAACATGTCACTGATCAAAATCGTACAAAATAATCCCACAGGTAATAAAGATCATTGTGTCATTTGTGGCCGAAATAATGGCATTTTAAGTTGTCATGGTTGTCGTTTGACTTATTGTGGTAAACATGTAATCAAACATCGACATGATTTAGGCGAACGATTACATGATATCATGTATGATTTCGATTCACTTCGTGATGATATTGATCAAACAATGAATGATTATTTTTACTATCAAAAAATCGATAAATGGGAAAAAGAAACCATCAAACGAGTTCAATTTGCAGCACAAGCAGCACGTGATGATTTGAGAGATATTTTAGAGAAATCACGACGACGTTTAATTCGTCTAACGAATGAAGTTAGTGTTCAAATGAAATCAGCACGGAAAGCTGATGATTTCGCCGAAAATGAAATATCGAAATGGGCCAAACAATTAAATGAACTTCGAGCAGAAATGAAATCAGCCTATTCAGTACAATTAATCGAAGATCAACGTTATCCTATTTATCCGATAACATTTACAAATAGTTTCTTTTCAGGTCATTCAAATAATTCAAAAGCATCGCATTTAGTTAATCCTGAACGATTTTTAAAAACAACAAGTACAGCTGCTTCAATTGAAAATAATGGTCTCATTGTAAAACATATCGGTGAAGAATCGGATTATGCACATATACTTGGTAAACAATTGTATTCTCAAGGTCGACATACAAATCGTTTCAAAATTGTACAATGTACAAATCCGTACATTATCTTTTTCGGTTGTATATCGACTGAAGCACCTGCTGATTCAATCAATTATAATTCACCGTATGCTGTTGGTTGGTTCGGATACAATGAAATCTATCAACATGGTACGTGGCATAATGCAGTAGGCATTCATGGTTATGATAGTAGTGAATTCGATGCCGATGATACTGTACAATTGACATTCGATTGTGATCAACATTGTATTGAATTTCGTCATGAACGTTTAAATCGAACGTATCGATTGTCGATTAATGTTGAAAAAGCACCATTACCTTGGCAAATTTTACTTGTTCTTGTACATGAAGATGACTGTGTCAAGATTCTACCGAACAGATAAATAAATTAAATAAAATGTCTATATGTTTTTCTAATTCGTCTTAGTAAAATTCCAATGAAAACTATTGTCTTTCTTTTTTTTCATTTAATCATATGCAGTAAAATCTGTTGCCAAATTACGTTGAAAAGATGTGAATATCCAAAAAATACCATATCCATGGCGATTGTTCATTGTGATGACTCATTCTAAATAAATGCGCCTGTTTTGTACTGAAAATTCATAAGATATAAAAACTTGTTTTCGAGATGGGTGTAAGTACAACGTCCAAGAAACGATGTGTAACATGTGAGAAAAATGGTGGTATTTTAATTTGTGATGGATGTCAACAATCATTTTGTGGCAAACATGTTATGGAACATCGAGACAAATTAGGTGTACAATTAGATTGTTTAGTGCAAGAGCATGATTTAATGAAACTTCAAGTTGAACTTATGTCAACGAATCATGTGCTATTTAAACAAATTGATCAATGGGAAAAAGAATCGATTATGAAAATTCAAGATGCAGCTAATCATGCTCGAGAAAATCTTCGAAAGATTCTTGGTCAATCGAAACAACGATTTTCAAAGAGATTTGATGATATTCGAGAAGATTTTCAAGCATCACGTGTAGCTGATGATTATTCAGAAAATGATCTGACTCAATGGACAAACGATTTGAAAACATTAAAAAAAGAAATTGAATCGCCTGATGAAATTGAAATATTCAAAAATAAAGAAAAAGCCATCAATTTAATTGAAATCAAAACCGATGATGACGATGATGGCGATGAAGGTGATGATGATGGCGAGAATGACGACGATAATGATGACGATGAAGATGACGATGAAGATGATGATGAAGATGATGATGAAGATGATGATGATGAAGATGATGATGATGACGATGAAGATGATGATGATGACTATGACGGCAATAATTATTCTGAAAAATTTGGACAAATCATAGGTCCTGGTAGACTTCTAAATAATGATAATGCCGTTCAACATATGGGTTCAGATACAGATGAGGTTTTTATTGGTGGTCAGTTTAATTATATGTCAGGTGTTTATATAATTCGATTTAAACTTGAAGCGTATAAACCACCTTATCGGATTTTCCTGGGTTGTACAACGGCAACAAAAAATTTATCACCCAATATTCGTCGCGCTTGGCATCTCATTGGATGGGAAGATATGGATACAGGTTACATTCATGGTGCACGATACAATTGTTCCGACGTAACTGCATTTAGTTCTACTCGAGAAAATGATATATTAAAAATGATTATTGATTGTAATCAGAAACAAATCAAATTATGTAATGAACGATTGAAAGTAACAAGTACACTGAATGTTGATATCGGCCACACACCATTACCATGGCGTTTAGTAATTATTTTATCAAGTCCAGGAGATTGTGTGAGAATGGTGTATTTTGACTAATTTTTATGTTACTTTTCTTTGGTATAATGGCTGAAATCCGTTGTAATGAAAATAAACAAAAGCATTTGTAATTGATAAAGAGCTTGTTGAGTTACACTGTGTTACGGGCAACGCCGTAACAAGAAGAAGATGAGAGGAGAGGGAGAGAAAAAAAACGAAAAGATTTCTTTTGAGAGAGCAAGAACAGCCTAATCTGTCTTGTCTCCTCTAGATTTCTTCTTGTCTAATTCAAACTAAACTGAACTCGTTTATTCGAAGAGAAATAGCGACGTTAGACAAGGACATTCGACAATCGTACACATGTAAATTACAACATATGGGTCGAAAATCGAGGGACCGAAACAAGAGAACGAAACGAAAAATACAATAGGGAGAAAAGAAAGTGTATGTTAGAGTGCTCTCTAATACACTGAAATATCGATACAGTAATAATGATAGAGATTTTTATCGAGTGTGTTTTGTGCACATGTTTTATTATTTTTTTCTTTCCTCTCAAAGTAGGTGAAAACAAGAGAACAGTTGTTATTTTACAAAAAATTTTTATGATGAGTGCAAGCGCCTCTACGACGAGTAAAAAATTATGTTCGACGTGTAATAAAAGTGCCGGAATATTTACATGTGATGGTTGTCAACAATCGTTTTGTGGAAAACATGTTGGTGAACATCGACAGCAATTAGGTGTAGAATTAGATTGTTTGATGCAAGAACATGATTTATTTCGATCGAAATTAGATCAACCATTATCGGAAGAAAATGAATTATTTAAAAAAATTGATCAATGGGAAAAAGAATCGATTACGAAAATTCAACGACAAGCTCAAACAGCTAGAAAAACATTAGAAGAATTATTAATGAAATCAAAAGAACAAACGACGAAAATCTGTAGTGATATTCGAAATAATCTACAAACAACACGTGAAGCCGATGATTTTTCTGAACTTGATCTCGATCGTTGGAAAGAACAATTGAAAGAACTTCATGAAAGTTTTCAATCGTCTTCATCGATAAAATTAACTTTTGAAAAAAGCTCGGCCTCTATTCGTTTAATAAAAATCGTTACCGATGAGACTAATAAAACAACAGATGATAAACAAATACCACCACCACCACCACCACAAAAAGAAAATACGACTATAAATAATATACAAGAACGATTCTTGCAAGTTCTTGGTCCTTTGATCATTCAAGAAGATGATTATTTAGTCAAACATCTTGGATTAGCCGCAGATTTTGCATATGTTCGTGGGAAGTATCTCTATTCAATGGGCTGTTTCACAATTCGTTTTCGAATCGAACAATGTGCTCAACCTTATCAAATATTCTTCGGTTGTATGGCATCAAAAGATCCATTAAAAGAATTAGTTTTCAAATCACCTTCAGCTGTCGGTTGGTTTGGTCACAACCAAGTGCATTTAAATGGATCATGTAGTACAAATTGTAAACAACATAACTATCACAGTACGGTCATACAAAAAGATGATGAAATACAATTGACTCTCGATTGTATTCATGAACAAATCCGGCTATTTCATAAACGCAAACAAATGTTATGTACACTTCCTGTCGATATTAAATTAGTTCCATTTCCATGGCAATATCTTGTCGTTCTCTATAATGTTGGTGATACGCTTCGAATACTTCCAAACATTTAGAAACGAAAAATAAACCGAATTCTTTAATTCTTTATTTTCTTTTTCGAATATACGAAAACATTATCACAAAAGAAATCTCAGTGTTTAATCATATTCTCATTCACTAAAGAACCATTCAAAGATGTTGGAATAAAATGTTGTAAAATACTTCGATGTGGTAGACAGGCAATGCTAGGACCAGGTCGTTCACTTTTCTTATGTTCTGCTATTTGTTTCCACGGTGTTTGACGAACAAAACGAATTAGTTTACAGATTTTATTTTCACTTTTCTCTTTCGCAATAATACCTTCCGTTATCATCGTTGAATTTTCACCAATTACTTCTTTGAAATGTCGAATTTTTTCATTTAATGATAATTTTTTTAATTCAACTAAATTCTTATCATGTTTCTTAAACCATAAATATGATTCATACAATGTTTTATTATTTGCTATACGTTTAAGATCATCAGCAAGTGCTTTTATCGATGGATAATCGAATACGTTTATATATGAATGTCGAGGCATGAATCGTCGATAATTCGGTCGATTATTATAACCAGCTACAATCGGTATTGAACCGGATTCGACGGCTTTAACTAATTTTTCAGTTACATAATCCATACAGTTCGAATTTTCAATTGCAATCACGAATTTATATTTGATATACGCATGAATATTATCTGTCATTCGAGCATTGAAACCTTGCCGATTATTTAAACATGATCCGTATGAATCAATTGGTATTTCTTTCATCAATTGTTGAATAAAACCTTCTCGACCATTATGAGCCTAGAGCGAACGAACATATCATCGAATCGATTCAATAGTCAACAAATTGAATTGCTTACATTACAATTCGAAATAATCCAAACAATATCAGCTTGTTTTTCTTTCTCTTCGAATGATACTTTCGATGGTTTAAGAAGATCTAAAATATGTTCATTCACATCGAAATATGTGGCCGGTTCCGGATAACTATCGTCGAGATTATAGGTCATTTTGAAATCATATTTCGCCCAACCTTGACCAGTTGACGAATGTACTTCACTTTCCATGATAAATGCCATTGAATATTGTTGTCGATTTTCATTGATTGTTTGATGATTCAATGGAAATGTATTACTATCAGGTGCATCATGTGCAATAAAAAAATCGACTTCATCTTGACGATTCTGTTGTCGTGTCCATGAGAATGTTGTGTTCGATGATTCACATGGAATGAGTTCACCTTCACGAGCTCCAGCACCAAAGAAACCTGTGAGGTCAAGTGTGAGAAAATTTGTCTTCAACGATCGACCTTGTTCGTCCAATGGCCAAGGATTTACATTTGACTTAGTTTTCTCTTGATAAACTGTCGCTTGTTGTGTTGTTTTTGAAGGAACATGTGCGTGATGTGACGGTGTAGAAATTGAAAGAAATTGATTTTTATGATGATTAAATAAAAGAAATGATACACATAAGATTAAACTAATAAAAATTAAAAATGAATAACGTCGTCGAAAACGAAATAACGGTAGAATATAACGAATAGGAACAGACATTGCACATAGTTAATTCATCTTAAACAAATGTGTTAGAGTTTAAATTTTCTTTTTCTGTGTTATTGTGTTCTTTGAAGAAGAGAAAAGTTACTAATCTCAAGTCATTTTCTATATACACCTGTTTGTTCTTTTTTTTTTCGACTCACATTTTTGCTTTCGGTCTCTTTCTTTCTTTCTTTCGTTCTTCTTCGTATTCATTGTTGATAAAATACCGTACGTGATGTATGGTACTCGTAATCGAATATTTAAACAAATCGCTATTGACTATCGAGATAAAATCAAAAGTAACAGTTGACTATTGAAAAAGAACAAATATATTTACACAGCATATGCATATGATAAAAATAGAAGAATAATTTTATGAAAGCGTATTCAATTAAGACGCAAGATGTGACAGGAGAATTCTACTGTTTCTTTGATTTAATTAAAGTCTGACTATTCAAGTGTTCTCATGAGAAATACGAGCAGCTGGATGTATACTCATTTCTCACGCCATTAACGGCGCCATCTTTTAAGTTCACATGAAATTGCTAGGTAAAAACAGAGGATCAAGCTCGACAGTCGATTTTTGTATGGATGATGAGAGAATTTTTTTTCTTCTTCTTCTCTTTATTTATTTTCTTATTTTTGAAAATAAGAATTACCTTATCAAGAAATGTCGTTAAAAAGTTTTCCGATTATTTTCTTTAATATGGGCGGTGAAATGGTCTATATCTTAGATCAACGTTTATCAGCTCAAGAAATTGTCGATCAAAAAGCGGTTAAAGGTTACCAAAGAAAAACAAAATCAAATTGAACTTGTTGTTTTTCTCTCTCTCTCCCTCTTTTTTAGTGGTTAATGATATTGTTGGTGCGATGTTCCATCCGAAATTTGTCGAAGAACTTTTTCGACCACAAGAACTCTATCCGAAAAAGGCGGTCAAACATATATTCGAAAAATTAGCACACTCAAGTATTATGCGATTGAACGAAGCTAGTATGGACAAAGTAGGGAACCATTCGAAAGAAGAAAAAACAAAAAATACATTCGACAATTCTAGTTGTACGATTTGATGACTATGTCTGTGAAATTTCAAATTATGCTTTGTCCGTGTGCATCGGATATAATTAAAGTGACATATAATCATGTAAATTCAATGAGAAAATTAGTTCGTAGTTCGACCGTTCTCGATCTATTAGACAAAGCATTTATTGCATTCAATAAAGTTTGTTAATTCAATTAAGAGACGAAGAAGAAAACCACAGATTTTGTTTTAGCAATATGAAAAACTTAATGATACTGAATGGCTATTGATTCGTGATACAATATTATTCTTTTTTCAAGATGTTCACATACGAGTAAGTGAAAATGTGAACATTGTTTTCTATATATGAGTCTGATTAAGGTTTCGATTTTCTTACGAGAAAATTTGCAAACTCAACAAGGTCAATTTATAATGAAAACAAATGGAATTGTTCCAACAGGTTTTCAACCACCCGGTGAAATACGGTTTGTCTCAGAGAATTGTTGATAAATGATTCGATTTTCTTTTTCATTCGAATATTTAGAACATATAAACGAGGTCGATTGAATCAAACACGTACGTTCGATGCTGGCGAACATCATGAACCGCCAGATGATAAACGAGTGTTTCATTTGGGTTTGAATATGTAAGAACAGACGAGAATTTCAAAAGAGAAATTGATTATAATTCATATTTGATTAGTTATTCGAAAAATAAAAATGTAAGTGACACACTTTTAAGTGAAAGTTCCGTTCGACAGCCAACGTCAATGGTCAGTGCAGCATCAGATATCGTAAGAAATCGATAAATTCCGTTTTTTTTGTGAATACATTCTTCGATAGGAAATGATTAATCCCGATCCGAAAATGATCGCACAATTGAATCTTCTTTCGGATTTAATCGGTAGTCATTCGAATAATGACTCATCACGATCGGGTTTTCTCAAATTATCATTATTCGAAGAAGATGATGATGATGATTATGACAATCCACCGTAAATTGTTCTTTTTTTGTGTTTCAAAAACTAACTTGATAGTGCTGCTTTTTTTTCTCGCGTTATTAGAATACAAAAACGATCGCAACCATCGACAACAACTCACAATCAACGTTCGAAACAAGACGATATAACAATCGATGTTTCGAGAGTATGTTTAACAAGTGAACTTTTCTTTAGATCGTCTGACTTTTTTTTTCTCTTTCTCTTAAGCGTTCACAAAATCCTCGATTGTCTCATGTTATGCATGATTTTGATTTTGATGACGATCGTCGACAAGACGATGACGATGACTTATGCTCAATGATGGATCGTCTGCCCGGCGAAAGCAACAAACGACGTTAAACGAAATTTTAACTTATCTTTCTTTTTCAATTTTAAAACGATATTTTTTTTTTGTTGTCTGTCGAAATAAAGATCTGCTTTGAAAAATTGAAATGTTTATTAACAAATCTATATGAATTAATTAAAAAAAAAGAAAAAGAAAAAGAAAACAAAACAACGCGAACAAATCCGTAGTTAATTCACCATATACAAAAAAAAAGAGAGAGAGAGAGCATGCTTTTCGTCTAAACTAGAGTTTGAAAACCAAAGTCCAAGAGTTTATAAATCTTCGAAAAAGTCCATGTGTGCCGATGGAGATGGCGAAGCTTTGTCAACAGTTATATCATCGACACTACTAACTATACTGTGACTAACACTTTGACTCATACTTTCATCATCGTATTCAACGGGAAGATCTTTGCCTCCGTTGATCGAACCTTTTTGAACTATTGTTCGTGTACGTGGTGTTTCATCGCCTTGAATGATCGTATCGATATTTTTCAAACGATCTAATGCAGCTGGTGTTGCATTACGTTTGGAGAAGATCGAAGCTGACGTGTCTTCTTCTTCTTCGTCACTGTCGAAATCGATGAGAGCCGGTGGTATTAGATCAGTCGCTTTTTTGACAACACTCTTATTCGTTGGCATCGTTGTTGGGAGAGAAAATTCATAGGCAGGTTTACGTTGATTGGCATCGGATGATGAAGCAGAAGATGACGACGACGAAGATGACGGTTCACTTGGCGGAGAAGCTGCACGTCGAGCTTGAGTTAACGATTGCCCATTGGTTTTCGTAGGTAGAGATTGTGTTTGAGGTCTGAAAAAGAATATATCATCTTGTCAGATAATAGAATTCGATGAATTGAAAAGGTATCTTTCAATTAATCTATGTCATCTGTTTGTCTCGTTCGAAGAAGAAACTTTAGAAGTGATTAAAATTAGAACTCACGTCGGTGGTTTTAGAGCATTTGAACAGGCTTGAATCCATTTAAGGCAAATTTCTTCGTAGGTATATTTAGCGAGAGATGTTGTTGTCGATGATGGTATTTGTTTGTTGAGAAAGGCATCGAGTACAGTGACATCGAACGCAGACGAGAAAAGCGAACGAAAATGTTCGCGTAAACGATTGAGATCATTGATTTTCTCGGTTGGAAATTGATTTTCGATCGATTGTTTAATATGATCAGGCAGAGAATTCACAGTTGATGAAGAAGGAGACTAATAAAAAGAAAAAAAAGTTTTTATTATTATTATTATTATCGTAATTTTGATTACTCGACTCGTGTATTGTTCGAGTAAAGTATAGAGAACAGGTTGTGAACCATTTTGATTCGGTTTTATATGCAGTTGTTCGAGTAGTTCAGTACGTGTTAAAGCTATTGGATGTTGTGAACCTGTTGTTTCAACTTTGAATATATCTTCTGTGTATAATAAATGTGCATATTCAAGCCATTCGTGAACAAGTGCACGACTTGTTCGCCAGTGAACATTGTCTGTTGGTACCGGATGAGAATTATTACCGTTTGGATTCGCTGCTTTTTCGATTGTTTTAAAGACAGCAGCTCGTAGTTGAGCTTTGAGACGTGTAATTAAACCGTCACGTTCAAGTGTTTGATAGACTAATTCACGTAGTTCGGGTTCGTTTGTTAAACGTTGCTCACTCAAGTCATCACTACTTGCAGTACCAGTTGGAATCGGTATTGCATCGGTCGACATTTTTTTCTTTCGACAAACTTTGTTCACTTTTTCTTTAAAAAAATAATCGAGTATTTTCAGCAAGTAAAAAAAAAGTCAATGGATGTCATAGAAACAAGCAATGAGAATTTTTCTAAGGTTTGACTTGAAAATGTTCAATTTATTTCTCAAAAAAACAACATTGATTTCACTGTGAAAATCATTTTTTACGAACATATTTCTTTTTCAAAATAAACTATTGGCAAATAGATGTCGCTGTTTCATCAAGCCAATCATTGAATATAACGAATCATAAATTATTTAGCATTTTTACTATTATATTAATCGAGTTTTCTATTTAGTTTAGTTAGATATTCTCGTTCATGTCTTTGTACTCTATTTTCTTAACGATTCCCACCGTTTACGCTGTACTATCATTTATCTTCCGTCATAAACCAAATTGGCTGCATAAACGACGCCGACCTGCCTTTCTAGTTCGAAATATTGGGCATCGTGGTGGTATGCAAAATCTATAAAAAAACAAAAAAACAAAAAAACAAATACACTTCGTTCTTGTTTTTTCATAGGAGCTGGAGAATCAATCGAAAATTCTTTGCTAGCATTTGATAAGTATAATAAACCGGAACGAGTGTCTTCTGATAATTAAATTAATCTCTTGATCGTAGAGGTCTGTCAAATGGTGTCGAAATGCTTGAATTAGATTGTCATCTGACCAAAGATCATCAAGTTGTTGTACATCATGATTTTTCGCTTGATCGAACAGCACATCAAATTGAATTCATTCGAGATATGAATTACGAAGTAATTAACTGTATAGTAATAACTATTTTTTTTTTAAATCACGTTTTTGTTTACTGAAGAATTTACCTTCGATTAATACTAATATGAAACTTTACTATGAGTCAAGTATTGTTATATCTTGTGATGATACATCACAGAATAGGGAATTATTACGTATACCATTATTGCAAGATGTATTCAAGCGTTATCCGACAACACCGATTAATATTGATATAAAAGAAAATAATGATGAATTGATTCGACAAGTAACCAACGAATTCATTCATTCATTTATTCATGAGTTTATGCTTTTTCTAATCAAGGTTTCAAAATTAATTCAAGAGTATAAACGAGAACATTTGACATATTGGGGCAGTTTTAGTCATGTTATTTGCCGAAAATTAACTGCTGAAGTATGAATTTCAAATCTCGAAATCAGTAGATATCGAAATTCTCGTCTAGAATCCACGTATTGTTCGTTTCTGTTCGTTGAAAGAAGCTGCTTTGGTCGTCTTGACCTATTGGTTAGGTTTACTTCCATTTCTTCCATTAACACCTGGTGCATTCGAAGTACCACTTCCTGGCGAAGTATTTCGGTAAGAAAAAGAAAAACTCACTAAAAAAAAACTTTGCTATCTCTTCTAGAAAAACAACTCAAAATTTAACTGGCAAATTAAAATTGATCTTTTATCTAGCTGAACGGTAAGATTCGACAAAAAAAAGCTTTTGTATTACAACGAAAATCTTTAGAATATTAAACAATAAAACAATGTTCGAGCATTTACAAAAACGTGGCATACCCGTACGTACATATTTTGCATTTGTCTCGACTATGGAATTTCTATTTTGCTTCAGGTTTACGTTTGGATATTAAACAACGAAGAAGAATTTCAGTACGCATTCGATAAACTCCGAGTGACCGGTGTCATGACCGATTATCCAAGTCGACTTCGCAATTATCTCACAACTAGCAATCCGCAATTTCTTCTAAACTAAATCGAACTATTTCGCCTGCGTAGTTCTTTTTTTGCAAATCTAGTCGAGAAAGTTAGAACAATAACCATACAGCCATTCATTATTTTTTTCTGTTTGTGTGCGTAGGCGTTTTGACTATTTTTTTTTTGAATAATGATAAGAACAATAATAAATGAATTGCTTTGATAAATATTTGACAACAGATAAGGACTTTAAACATTGCTTTTGGTATCATAAATAACCCAGTGGTCGTTGCATGAGAACGATCTATTTCGAACGAACTTTTCTTTCGTACATTCTTTCATGATAAGATTATCTTTGCATTCTCAACGATTCGACCGGCCTATATAAACTGTGAAAAACTCACTGAAAATCTTCGTGTTCTACGCAGAAAGTGTTTTTTTTTTCGATATTAAGTAACTGTTTTCATTTCAAAAGCATCAATGGCCAACGAATTAATTGCCAACTGGAATCAAAGTGCTAACTTAGAATTACAAGGCGAACAAGAACAACAAGTAAGTTAACAAAAAAAAAACGACGAATTTCAAGATTCATTTTCAATTTCAATTAGCTCCAACAATTGTTGGCCACTGTTGTCGAAAAAATCGGCGCTCGTCGTGCTGCTGGAAAACAAATTATCGAACAATTACAAGCAGCTGTTCAAGGTGGCGATGCTGCTGCTGTAGAACCACTCTTAAAAGAAGTCCGTCAAAATCTTAGCCAAGCTGCTCAAGGTCGTGAACAACTTCTCGATAAATTAGATCAAGTTCTTCAACCAGGTCAACGTGCTAAACTTCTTCTTACATTCGTTCAACAAGCTCAAGCCGCTGGTCAACCAGTTGAACAATACCTCTTCACCGTTCTTCAAGGTCTCGCCGCCAAACAATAAACAACGAAAAAGAAGATTTCAAATTCTCTTTTTTTTTGTTTTCGTTATTCGATATCTAACATCTTCGATGTATTCGTAGGAATAAAAATAAAAGAATAGAACATTATCTTTCATACATACTGTTTTTGTTGTTGTTGTTGTTGTTGAAAGTCTGTTTGCATACAGATAGCATAAATAGATAAGTGTTTCAGATTGAATTGACAACGACATCATCATCGTGTCGAAACTTGTTTTTTCGATTGGTTCGTTTCGAAGGTAAACTATAGACGAGAGTGTGACATTTTGTTTTAAAGATAACTAACATGTCGTTGAATGAATTAAAAAACATTCGAATTGATTACGAAAATGATATTGCTATTGTGCAATTGAATCAAGAAAATTCGAAAGTAATATTTGATAAGTTCGATTCGAAATTGAAAATTGTGTTGTCATATTAATTAAGGTTAATACATTATCTCAAGAGATGATGAATGAATTTGTTCCAGTTTTTGAAAATTTAAAAACCAATGAAAATATCAAAGGTATTGTTGTCATGTCGACCAAACCGAATTCATTCATCGCTGGAGCGGATATCAAGTTCGATTGATAAACAAAAAAAACTGTAGAAATTTGGTATTTTGCTTTGTCTCGTATTTAGTATGCTTGAATCGGCTAAATCTCGAGAGGAATTATTTAAAATGTCACGACAAGGTCAAGAAATTATGAACGAAATCGAACAATCAACGAAACCAATTGTCGTAGCAATAGCTGGTTCATGTCTCGGAGGAGGATTTGAAGTTTGATTTTCAAAACAATATGCTTTTACTTTTGTTTTGTTGACTTATTCAGTTAGCTTTAGCTTGTCATTATCGTATTGCTGTCAATGATAAACAGACACGATTCGCTCTTCCAGAAGTTAAATTAGGTTTACTGCCTGGTGCTGGTGGCACGCAAAGAATACTTGAAAGATTGTCATTAACCGATGCACTTGATCTTCTTTTAACTGGACGAGAAATTGCAGCAACAAGAGCTTATGCATTGGGTTTAGTTGATCATTTAATTCAATCAACTAATGAAACTATTCAACATCTACGTACAATTGCTGTACAAAAAGCAAGAGAATTAATTTCGAAAAAATTCTTTCGAAAACAATCGAGTTTGATGCAAAGTAACAATTTGAAAAACAAAACAATTTTCTCATCGAATGTCTTGGACGAATAGATATCAAATCAAAATTCAGTTCGATACCGTACTTTCGAAATTACATTCTCTCTCAAGCGCAATCGAAAGTTCTTGCTCAAACGCAAGGTCTCTATCCTGCACCATTACGAATTCTCGATGTTATTCGACAAACGCTCGAACGTGGTTCAATAGTTGGTTATAACGCAGAAACTGAGGCATTTGCAGATCTAGGCATGACACAAGAATCGAAAGCATTGATTCATTTGTTTCATGCGCGAACTGAATGTAAGAAAAATAAATATTCTCAAGTCGAACAAGATATTCAATGTAAACAAATCGGAATTATCGGTAGCGGAGAAATAAGTCTTGGTATTAGTCAAGTATCGATCGAGAAAGATTATAAAGTTATTCTTTATGAGAACAATTTGAGTCGACTTCATCGAGATCGAACAAAGATTGGACAAATCTATGACAATTTAATTAAACAAAAACGAATGACAAAGTGAAGATGAATCGAATGAAAAATTTATTTATTTGAAATTAATATTTTTTATAGAAAACAAGTCGATAGTATACGTTCGAATTTGACGTTTCAATCTGATTTCAATCATTTTCAACAATGTGATTTAATCATAGAGAATACTTTTGATGATCTTCGATTTAAAGAACACATTCGACAACAACTCGAAACTATTCTTTCGAATCAATATATTTTCGCTTGTCAAACAGCATGTCTTTCACTTAATCAACTTGCCAAATCAACTTCCTATGCTGATCGAGTATAGTCATCGAAATTAAACAAGAAAACAAAAAACGTAAATCTTCGATTTCTTCTAGATTATTGGTTTACATTATTTTTCACCTGTGAATCGTGTTGAACTCGTTGAAATCATTCGAACAAGACAAACATCCGAACAAACTCTTTCATCTGTTATCGATTTCGTTCTTAAACAAGGCAAATTAGCTCTTGTTGTTAATGATCATCCAGGTTTTTATACGAGCCGTTTAATTTATTGTTTTTCTATGGAAATCTTTTCACTTTTACTCGATGGAGTTCGACCAACGGATATTGATCGTGCAACGAAAAAATTCGGTTTTCATATTGGTTTAGCGACATTAATCGATGAATTTGGTATTGATCAAATTGCATCAATTGCCGTTCAACTTGAAAATGATATTCTGAATGACTTATTGAAAGTTTTCATACGAAATCATTGGTTCGGCAGAAAATCTAAACGAGGATTATTTGTTTATTTTAATAATGAAAAAAAAGAAGATAATCAACAATTCAATGAATTCATTGAAAAACGAGAACGACAATGTTTTCCATTGACAACTGAAGATATTCAATGGCGAATTTGTTTACGAATTTTAAATGAAGCTACTCGATGTTTAGAAGAGAATGTTATCAATTCACCGGTATGAATTCGATTGTTTTCTATTCCGTCATTTCACTTTTTTTTATTTATAGAATGATGGTGATATTGGTGCAGTATTTGGCTTTGGTTTTCCTCCGATGAAAGGCGGTAAAAATCTTCATTTTGACTTCGATTTCTTTTCAACTCTCTCATTCAGGTCCATTCCATTTTATGAATACGTACGGTCTCTCGCAGATCATTACTCGTATGGAAAACTATCAAATCACTCCAACAACATTATTAAAAGATTTTTCCGAACAAAACAAAACATTTTATTTTTAAATTCGAACCATCTAGTTCATTGTTATTTTCTCAACACTTCGTTCATAACCAAGTAGATTGTCTACTTCAATTGGCTGTTGTTTAGTCTCGGTTTGATCCGATGATTTAGGACGATTAGTAATAAACAATCGTTGCCGTCGTTTAGGAATAATCCAAGCGAAAACAATGAATAGAATATGTCCGAGAATATAAATACCAGCAAATGTCGAGAAAACATAGATATCTAATTGAGCATAGGTTATACCGTCTAATTGTTTAGCACTGTACGCATGCCAACAGAAAACAAGAGTGATGAAAATAATCGATGCCATCGAATAGATATCTAAATATGTTGAATAGGGAACATTAGGCAAATGATTATGAATAACGAAACGAAAATTAATTGATGTGAGAAGAGTCGTGGCACAAGCTGATAGACGAGTACTTATGGCTGCGACATCGTGTGTAAATGAAACGAATATTGTTGTTGTAACAAAGAATAATGGAAGAATGAGATTTGTAATAAAAAATTGACTTTTACGTGCAACTAATGCATTGAATTTAATCAAAGGATATTGTTGTGAACGAAGATAGGGCGTATGTTCTTGATAGATACTTGATTCAATTGAAACGGCTTGATTAAAATCCCAATTATCATTTTCACGTGTTATTCTTTGAGATAAATAACAATATTCTTGTTTGCCAATGAATTTTATATGAGTTACTGGATGTAAACTTGAAATAACAACACCTCAAAATCAACAAAAATTCGAAAAAATATTCACTTTTTAAAGAATGTGTCTACCAATTTTTTGTACATCGAATGGAAATTCTTTGACATTTAACCATTCGGAAAATGTGCCGATGATTTTATGATATTGAATAACTCGTGTTGAATCATTCGATGATTTGATTTCGATTCTTGTTTGAATTTTCGAATCTCGTTCGCTTAAATTGTCAAAAACGAGCTGAGGATTCCAATAATGTTCAATATCATAAGTACCATGAATATTATCGAGCCACGATGAGACAATATCAACTTCGCCTTCGTATTTACCTTGAAGTGTATTGACACTACCTAATTTATAGAAGATAACATAGATTTCGACTTGTTTTGGATTAATCGAAGACATGCGCGTCAAAGATCTAATTAACAAGCAACGAATATCGAAGAATGTCGTTAATTAGATTTACGATTTGAAGTATGGTTTTAATTGAAAAAATATGTGATAGATAACGAAAAACAAAACACTCGAATTGAATCGATGGTTATTGGCTTTTTTTCTGTCTTTACTTGAGGGTGAAACGAAATAGAAAATGAAGATAATAAATTTTATTATGATTTTGATTTCTAATCAAATATCGATGAATTCTGCGAGAAATGTTTTATCAGAACGAATTCGTCGAGGTATGTTTCGAGATTGTTGAGAAGTGAAAGAGACAAAAAAAAACTTTAAATTAAGATTCACCATTGATGACGAATCAAATTTATTCGGTACCTGCAAATTCAAATCAAACGCCACCACCATCATCATCATCATCGACATTTTGTTCATCGGATCCAACGGGCAGTTCGATTCAATCGATAGTTGTTTCGGCTCCCGGTTCAACAAACGACATAACATTGAGTTTACCCGATCGACCAAATTCGATCGTAAGTACAGCAAAAGCACGTGGATCACTTTATGTCTTTACAAATCCGCCGGCATCTCAATGTTATTTAATAAATTTCCCATCGACTAATTCAATCAATATGAATAATGTTCAAGTAAAAT
>Ga0209922_100737_pt1 | contig 36980 bp, 50 predicted proteins | sample ThiBiot_500_biof_FD_183946 | JGI IMG/M metagenome (GOLD analysis project Ga0209922, IMG submission 183946) | Wastewater bioreactor microbial communities from Cape Town, South Africa - Thiocy_expt_500_biof (SPAdes) | ecosystem: Engineered > Bioreactor > Thiocyanate-remediating > Anaerobic-Aerobic ... | reverse complement strand
ATTTTCTTTCGGTACCATAGAGAACGCTCCGAGGCTTTGTCAACAATTCTCTTTCTCATTTTGATTTTCGTTGTTCGTATTTAATATGAGATCATTCGAAATCAATCGTTTTATTTTTTTATATTTCCTAGAAAGACGCATCATAGCCGATATAGAAAAACAACGACACATAACAACAAAAAAAAAGAACTGTTCTAAGACACGAATTTGCTTAATTAAAAGCCCATTCCACCCATACCACCCATGCCTCCCACTAGAATTTAAAGATAGTTTAGTCAACAAAAAAAAGATAAATGCATGACTACGTACTGCCACCCATGCCAGCTCCAGCTGGTGCTTCTTTTTCGGGTTTAGATGCTTCGACAACAACGGCTTCGGCTGTTGTTAATAATGAAGCAACGCCACTGGCATCTTGTAAAGCAGATCGAATAACCTAAAGATAAATAAATCATAAATTTTGTTCTTTTACGAATAAAGGAAAATTCCAGATTTGTGTTCGTACTTTTGTTGGATCGATGATACCACTTTTAACCATATCAACAAATTGATCTTTTTGAGCATCATAACCGATTTCAAATGGTGACATTAAGACTTTCTCAACGACAACACTACCATCTTTACCGGCATTCTTTGCAATTGTTGAACACGGCATACGGAGAGCCTGACGAACGATCTCAACACCTGAACAAAAAAATGTGTTTCTTTTTCCTACAGGAGAAAAAACATCTTTTTTTCTTACCGATAATTTCGTCTTCATTTTCTACACCGGCGTTTCCTTCCAAGACTTTCAAACATCGTAAAAGAGCGACACCACCGCCAGGTACGATACCTTCTTCGACGGCAGCACGCGTTGCATTCAATGCATCGGTAATACGATCTTTTTTTTCATTAACTTCGACTTCACTACCACCGCCGACTTTCAAAACAGCAACACCATTCGATAATTTAGCTAAACGTTCTTGTAATTTTTCTTTTTCATATTCCGAATTCGTTTCAGCAATTTCATCTTTAAGTGAACTAACACGTTGTTGAATAGCCGATGCATCACCTTTGCCACGCATAATCAATGTATCATCTTTCGTAATAATAACTTCACCGGCTCGACCGAAATCTTGAGCTGTAATTTCTTCGATTTTACTTAAATTCGCTTCATCGCCAAAGACAGTACCGCCACAAGCAATGGCAATATCACGTAATGTATTCTTACGATTATCACCGAAACCTGGAGCTTTAATAGCACAAATTTGAAGGCCAACTTTAAGTCTATTGATGACGAGTGTTGTCAATGCTTCACCATCGATATCTTCAGCAATAATAAGCAATGGTTTACGTTGACTATTGGCTAATTCCAGAGCTGGAATGAGTTCTTGAACAGTTGAAATTTTCTTTTCGCTCAATAAGAGAAATGCATCTTGATATTCGCATTTAGCTCCTTTGGTTGTATTAATAAAATAGGGTGAAATATAGCCTCGATCGAATTTCATTCCTTCAATAACTTCGAGTTCATCCATTAAAGTTTTGCCATCTTTAACTGTAATCACACCGTCTTTGCCGACTTTTTTCATTGCATTCGAGATTATATCTCCAATTGAAACATCTCCATTCGCTGAGATTGTTGCAACTTGTGCGATTTCTTCGGGTGTTGTCACAGTTTTCGACATACGTTTAAGTTCATTGACAACAGTTGTAACGGCGTGCATTATGCCACGACGAACACCAATTGGATTGGCACCCCGAGAGATCTTATCGAAACCTTCTTTAGCAATGGCACGAGCAAGAACCGTTGCAGATGTTGTACCGTCACCGGCTTGTTCATTTGTATTATTTGCAACATCTTGAACGAGTTTAGCACCGATATTTTGAAATTTATCTTTGAGTTCGATTCCTTTAGCAACCGTGACACCGTCTTTAGTGATTTTCGGTGCGCCCCAACTTTGTTCGAGAATAACATTTCGTCCTTTGGGACCCATTGTAACAGCGACAGCATCGGCAAGAATATCGACACCTTGGAGCATAAGTACTCGAGCATCGGAACCGAATTTAATATCTTTAGCTAATGTTCGTCGTACAACATGTCGAATTAAAGGTGATGTTGTACGTGAAATAGTATTGGCTACGCGGTACATGTTTCAAAGGTCGGTAATGTTCTAAAAGTGAGTGCGAAAGAAAAGAAAGTGTACTACTTTTTTTTTCGTTTTTTCTCCTCCTTCGTTTATTGACCTCCCGAATCTGACTGGACCAAATTGTTCTTCCAATAAAAACCAACAGTAACGAACGAACGAGAGATACAATCTCAAATTGAAGCGTAAAATAATATTCTCGATTATTCTAGTAATCTATAGAATAGAAATCAACGATTGAGACATGGTAAGCAAGACGAAGAAAAACGAAATGTTAAAGTAAAATTTTGCTTTTTATTTATTCAGGCATCCCAAGCAGTAAAACGTATTTTTCCGTTATTTGACCGAGTACTTGTAGAACGATTTGCTGCTCAAACGACAACGAAAGGTGGTCTTCATCTACCTGAAAAATCTCTAGGCAAAGTTCTCAACGCAACTGTCGTTGCTGTTGGTAAAGGTATCAAGCAACGAGTAAGTCAATTATATTCAATCGATTGCATATTCTTCGTTTGTCTAGGATGGAACATTTTTTCCAGTGAGTGTACAAGCTGGTGATAAAGTTTTATTGCCCGAATACGGCGGTACTAAAGTCGAAATCGAAGATAAAGAATATTTTCTCTTCAAAGAAGCTGATATTCTTGCTAAATGGGAATAAATTGAATTAGTTATTTTCTGTTTTGTTTTTCTATTCTATTAATAAAACACAACAACTGCAACAAAAAACGAAAGAGAGAGAGAGAAGTTTGTTTTTTTTTCTTGTCTGTTTACGGATAATATCCAAGTGAATGTTCGAGTGTCGATTGAAAGAATCGTTCTTTACCATAGAGAAAAACACCTTGGTCTGTATGACGTAAATATTGTCGATAATCCAGAGGAATTTTGCCATTCGAAAGGACACGTTTCGGTTTCAATAATGGTTGAGGATGAATTTTAATACCATTTCGAATTTCTCCAATTGATGATTGAGGATTTCGTAGGATATTTGTTTCAACATTCATTGTATTACTTGTCACAACATCGAACTTGAGAAAACCATCAATGATATGACCGTTACTTGAACGAAAGAATATATTTTCATTACTATCCGATGAACGCATCGTCGTATTTTCTCGTAAGAATTTCGGTACATAATTGCCAATATCTCCGTAACGATTGACGAGTATTTGAGGACGTAGGATTTGTCCATCGACAGGTTTCTTACTATGAAAAAAACGTTTCTTATTCATTAATAAATCTGAACTACTCGTCGATAGTTGTTCGGCTGATGCATGACGTTTAATTGATGTGAAACTTTTTTGTTTTTCAATTTCAATAATATTCATTAAATCATTGACGATTTCATCAGTTTCATCTTGAATGATGGTCGATGTTTTGATAAAATGACGTTGTTTTGTTGGTGATGACATAGGAGGAATGTCATCTAATACTTTCGATGTGTCATTCGCTTGCGATAACGAAAAAGGATTACGTGGACTATTGTTGTTTGTTGAGAAATAATTATTCTAAATCGAAACAAATGATGACTCAAGCATTCGAAATTCTTTTGCTTGTCTTTTTCTTACGTTTTGCTGTTGTTGTTGAAGTTCAGCAGTTGAGAGTAAAGTTCGTCGTTTCGATGGAATTGGACTCATCGTTTGTTTAACGAGACATTTTCGTACGACTTCGGAAAGTTCGAATGCAATTGATTCTCGTTGAGTGAAGAATATATGGCAATCGAGCAATGAACATGATTCGCCAAGACCTGGTTTTCGAATAACAAATAAGATCAATGATGAATGACGCATATTCGAATTAGCAATTGATTCATATTGAGATTGTTGAACCGACGAATAGACCGAACGAAATCGTTGTTCATGTTCGCAACCTAAATTAACATGTTTACATAGAGATTTAGTGTAATACAGTGTGTGTGTGTGATACCGATTGGGAGAAAAGCAACTTGATAAGGTTTCAATGATAATTTCAAGATTTGAACTTCGACAATCGATTGAAAATTCGCATAGATCAATGCTCGTTTATCTTGATCATTGGTTGAATCCGATTGAAAAATAAATAAGTCATGATTCGAAATAAGAAATCGACATTGATCAATCGATTGTTTCGCATTCTGTTGTATGTATAAGTTCAACAGAGGTTTTTGAAATGAATTTAAATGTAATGGTGATCGTCCAAGAGAGATTTCGCCGAGATACGGCAGTTCAATTGAATAGATAGGCGATGATGATGACATATCCTTCGAAAAGCAAAATGAATCTCGTTCTGTTGATAAATATGGCGACATTGATAGACGTTATTTGTTCACTAAACGTGTGAACCTTGCATTAATATACGAAAAAGAATGTCAACGTGACTTTCCTGTTAAACAAAAGCTCAGACTCTTTTAAACAATCATGAAATATGAGTCGAATGAATTGAATATTAATAATTCTATTGTTTTATTTCGAATTTCAAAAAACAGAGAGGCAGAGAAAAGAATTCAATCTATTAATTCATTGGTGTTGGTCCAACTTGATTTTTTTTCACTTGTTTTTCTCTTGCACGATATTCTGTAATTGCGTAACCGAGCATACCGAATGTTAAAAATATAATCAAAATAATCAGAGCTAGTCGAATACGAATGTATGGGGTAATAATATAGAAAATGACGAAACCAGTCGATTCCCAGAGACGATAATTCGAAAAAGCTGCTTCTGCATCGTCGACGAATAAGACTCCGTAAAATGCATTGACTTGCGCTTGCCAAATAGCGTCACCCACACCCCAAAGACCGGCTAAGATGAATAGAATGTAGAATTGATCAACTGATGGTTTCCAGAAGAGCATTGTGAAAATGAGAGAATAGTTGATGAAAGCAGCTAGAAGAAAACATGGCCAACGACCGATAAATTTGACTAATTGACCAAAAGCGAGACAGCCAATTGCATCACAAACACTGAAAGCTATTAAAATTAAACCGACATATTTGGCATTGAGTGTACATGAGACAAATCCCTAATGAATAAAAGATTTTTTTGGTCAGAATTTGTACGTTAGTTACTTTAGTGAATTGTGCACCGAGAAATGATTGTTCTAAACCGGAATAGATTGTTAATGGAATTAAGAGCAATTGATTGGCATTTCGTAGATGTTTTACAGTTGAAATTAAAAGTGTCACTGATTTGCTAAGCATGACAGACAAATTCTCTGAAATGAAATATGCATCATTTGTTTTGCGTAGAGTCTTATGATTTGTTACCTTTCGAATCTTTTCGTCGTTGATTAAGAAAAATAATAACTGTTAATATCGAACAAATACCGACAGCGATGTATACAAAGCATAGAATTCGAATCTAATAACCATCGAAAAGTGAATTTAGAGTTTTATTTTTGTTGTTGAAAAGTTTAATTTACTGTTTTTCGTTCTACTTGATTAATAACTTCCATGCCTTTGTATTCTTGTTCGCTGAATTCAGCTCCACATTTATCGTATCTTCTCATTTCATCAGTTATCGTTCCATTGACTCCTATTTCTTGAGGTTTTAAAATCAAGAACGAAATCAAATTGCCCCAGATTTGTCCTAAACAGTGTCAATCTCTCTCTCTCTCTGTCTTGCAAAACTGATCATTCAACAACAAACCCGATTGAAAAAACGTAAAAAATATTCCAAAAAATCGATTGACAATCGCATTTTTATCTACTGATTTCTTCTGAGCATAGATCGTTCCTATATCAGTTAAATAACTACATTTCGACGTCCATAATGGTGCAGCTGCTAGACCAACCAAAGCCGCAGCTATTCAACAACAAACATCATATTCATTTCTGCCGATTTATTCGATTACCTGGATACATCAAATAAGCTTTCGGATACAAATTCGCTGCTGTATATAAAACGTACCTTAAGTGAAAAAAAAAACTAATCAACTGTGTTTTTCTTCGTTTTCAACTCACGGAACTTGCGAAATGACAATTGTCCATTTCAAGCCGAGGATCGATATGAGTGGATGTGGCAAAAATATCGATGATATCATAAGACAGACATAGATAATTGACAATGAATTAACGCCAACATTAGCTTCGGCATTTAACGAACTTTGTAATTTATCAATACCACCGAACGCAGTAAATTGAAGAAGAAATGCAAGGGAAATAATCAAGAGATTTTTATAAGTTTGAAAACGTATTCGATTATCCTGTTCGGGCACAATTCCTTCATTCGGAGAGCTCAATTGAATATCTGTTGTGTTCGTCGATGACATCAAGAAAAAACAACAAAACTAATCAAATGATCGAAAAGATATTGTCTCTAAACCAAACCAAGTAATTCAATATGCTGTGTAATCAATTGAGAGATAAGAGAGCCACACGTATTATTTTATTTTAAATAAATAACTTATCAAAATAGGGAAAAAAAAGACGGTGGTTTATTTGTCGAGTAAATTGATCACGTCAGATTTTATTCGAGTTCGTTCTTCGGAAGACAAAGCAATCCCGTTCAAATGCTCGCGCATTTCCGATTCAGTTAAGCTATTAAAAACTTCTTCAACTAAAAATAGAACAAAACAAAATATATGACATCATAAGAAAGGAATTTTGTCGTACATTGAAGCGGCATATATCCAGTTAATTCAATAGTAGCGAAATTACATCGTTCAAACATTGTTCCATCTGAAAAAAAAACGAATCTTTTGTTCATATTTACTCGAAAGTACATTACTTAAAATCGATCGACGAGGCCAAACGAAAACTCGTAGAACATTTGTTGTGGTTGATGAGGACGATGAAAATGAATCACCTTTGATAATCGCCATATTGTGAGCGATATTTCGTGAACTTAGATAGTCGGTTATCGTAAACACGTTTCGAGCAGTTTCCTCGAATTCATTTAGGTGCGAAGCTTCGAATGCAAATCCTTCTATATCCGAAAAATTCGAAAGATAACATTTCGATTTCTCATGAAATGACGAACATTTCTATAACAATTCGATTACATGAGAAAAAAACAGCAAAAAAGATTATCTTAACAATTTCATTTACCATTGTCTGAGCAAATAAACGACCTGGCATGTACATTCCATGAAGGTGTAACTAAAAACACAACGAAAACTTTGAAATAAAAACATAGTTAACAGAATTTACGTGGTTAATCGATGCGTAACCGCAGAGTGAATTGAATCCAGCGAGTATATATGGATAAGCACTGGCTGCAACGAATTTTAATCCGAATGCAATAGCATCGGTAGTCAAAACCTATAGTTTTCGTGTTTTGTTTTCGAGAAAAATTGATTTGTGTGTTTACTTGTGGTTGTTCTAATTGTCGATCGGGAACAAGTAGAACATGATACGGTCGAATAGGTGAATTGTTAATCATCACTAAATGCTTATCAGTTTGTTGTTGATCATCTAACGAAAAGAGAATCTAGAGAAATTGGGATAATTATTGAATTGAAATAAAAAGCGTTCGTTGATCAGACTTCAGCATCGTCAATTTTATTGAAATTGAATTTATTTGAATCGAATGGTGTTTTGACATTCTCGAATGGATAAGGTGGTCGACGTTTTTCATACCGACTGGGATTTAACTAACTCATAAAATTCATTTCTGTATCTTCGATTAATTTTTAAATTTTACTTCGATAATATAATTCAAATCTCCATCGTGGAGTATCCGTCGTTTTGTTTGTTCTTGATCAATGATAAATGTGAAAAGACCTTGAATAACCGCTCGATCCCATTCGGAATGTAATAAAACATCGAACTAAACTTATTAACACGAAATCGAATACAGAACCGTTTGACATTCGTCTTACTTCATTGAATCTCTCATCTGTATGACAAGAAAAATTCAGAAAATTCGGATTTAAATTCAAATGTTGCCACATGAAAAATCGCGAATAAATGTTCTTTCCCGTATCCCTCCATAGAATACGAAGTTCTTTTCAATTGGCTCGTCAACTTCAAATAGCATTTCATCGGTACAAAAAGGAATCAATATATCTCGTTGAGTCTTGATTTTATTTTGCACTTTAGAAAGAAATGAGTTCGATTCTACGACCCCGTGTTTTAATCACACATCAAATGCCGTCGAAATTCATTCGCGCACTTGAACATGTGTTTGATCTAGATTATCAAGACACACCCATACAATGCACCCAAGAACAAATTCTTGCACGTATTCGTGCCAATCCACCGGATGCATTACTCTTTCCAGGAAAAACGAAAATCGATAAAGAATTACTCGCGACAGCCGGTGATAAACTTAAAATGTTAGCAACGTTTTCCGTTGGATACGATCATATTGATATAAAGGAATGTAAAAAACGAGGAATTACTATTGGATATACACCAGGTAGAATTAAACATCGCCTTGAATGAAACACAATTGATTATTGAAATGATTTAGGCGTATTAACGGATGGAGTTGCTGATTTAGCTTTGACACTTCTGTTGACTACGTCGAGACGAGTTGCTGAAGCGATGCGAACAGTTCGAGTACGATTTACTAATACGAAATATAATTGAATATTTGTATTGTTGAAATTCGTAGAATGGCGAATGGGGTACATCGTCGAATATAATGTGGATGTGTGGAAAATCATTACTGAATACTACAGTTGGTATTGTTGGTTTAGGAGGAATTGGTCTGGCTATTGCACGACGATTACAACCATTCAACATTGCGCGTGTTCTTTATAGCGGTACGAGAGAAAAACAATTCGAAACAGAACATGATAAGAAATTTTTTACATTCGTCAAATTCGATGAATTACTTCGTCAATCGGATTTTGTGGTTATTGCATGTGCATTAAATGATCAAACGCGAAATTTGTTCGATAAAAAAGCATTCCAACAAATGAAAAATGATGCTATTCTTATCAATATTGCTCGAGGTGGTATCGTTGATCAACAAGCACTCTATGAAGCGTTAACAACAGGTGAAATTCAAGCTGCAGGTTTGGATGTAACAACTCCTGAACCATTGCCAACTGATCATCCGCTTTTATCACTTGATAATTGTACGATCTTTCCTCATATTGGAAGTGCTGATATAATCTCACGTGAAGGAATGGCACAATTATGTGTTGATAATTTACTTAACTATTTCAGTGGCAAACCTTTAGCTCGACAATTAGATTTGGATACTGCTTAAGAGCAAAACTAATTATTTCGTTTTTTTTTAAAACGTTATTTTTTTTTAATATTTATCATTGATTTCAGATTATGACATCAATCAATCGTCCACGTCTTTTACTGACTCGTCAACTTCCTGAGAAATATATTCGTACACTTGAAAGTGTATTCGATCTCGATTATGAAGACATACCAACACCGATATCTCAACAACGAGTTCTCGATCGTATCCGCGCCAATCCACCAGATGCAATGTTCTTCACAGGAAATACACAAATCAACGAAGAATTACTAACATTAGCTGGAGATAAATTAAAAATGTTAGCAACATTCTCCGTTGGTTATGATCATATCGATGTAAATGCATGTAAAAAACGTGGCATTACTCTTGGATATACACCAGACGTTCTGGTTGATGCCGTATCAGAACTAGCTGTCACACTTCTACTAGCTACTTCACGACGAATCGTCGAAGCTATGCAAACAGTTCGAGTAAGACTTACGATTGCAGAGAAATTTCATGTGTTTTTTTTGTATCGTAGAACGGTAAATGGGGTACATCATCGAACATAATGTACATGTGTGGAAAATCATTGGTCAATGCAACAGTTGGAATCGTTGGCTTGGGACAGATCGGTTTGGCTATAGCACGACGATTACAACCATTTAATATTGCACGTGTTGTTTATAGTGGCACGAGAGAAAAACAATTCGAAACAGAACAGGATAAGAAATTTTTTACATTCGTCAAATTCGATGAATTACTTCGTCAATCCGACTTTGTGATTATATCCTGTTCGTTGAATCAGGAAACGAAACATATGTTCAACAAACAAGCATTCCAACAAATGAAAAATGATGCTATTCTTATCAATATTGCTCGAGGTGGTATCGTTGATCAACAAGCACTCTATGAAGCTCTAACAACAGGTCAGATTCAAGCTGCTGGTTTGGATGTAACAACTCCAGAACCATTGCCAACCGATCATCCGCTTTTGTCTCTTAACAATTGCACAGTCTTTCCGCATATCGGAACTGCTGATACCTATACACGTGATCGAATGGCACAGTTATGTATTGATAATCTATTCAATTTTTTTAATGGCAAACCATTAGTCAAAGAATTAAAATAATAATAATAATCAAATGCAAGCTCCTTGTCATGTTTTTAATGAAATTTTTAGGAAAAAAAGCTTTTCTGTTTGCTAAAAAATATAATTACAAAAAAACTTTCACTGTTTTTTTTATTTAAGCCAAGCATTGTCTTGTAAAGTTGTCTGACTGCCAGTTCGTTGCAATCGTTGTTTTTGTTGAAATCGTTCCAAAACTTCGTTACTATCTAATAATGATGTATCATCTTTCTCTAAATCACGTAATTTTTTCAAGCGATGCTCGTTTTGTTGGGCAATTCTCTACAAAAAACCAATTCTATTCTTCTCACTCTGACCAAAAAAAAACAAACGACAAACTTACACTCAATTCTAAATTCGCCATACTCGTTGGATCATCTCGATCAAAGAATCCTGGTGGATCGAGTCCATATCGTCTTCGTCTCGCTGTATCCTCGATATTAGTCACGAAGATTCCATCAGAAAGATCGACTCGTTTCGATGGCGATATATACTCTCCGCCAGTTATTCCCGCGCCACCACGCATCAAAATCGAATCATCACGGAAATAGCTCGGTTTAAATTCATCATCATCGTCTGTCTGAAGAACACGAAGCAATCTATCGTTAGCTGTTGTTGTTGATAGATCGCGGCGATGAGTTCGTGTTGAATCAAGTAAAAAGCCTGGACTCTGTCCAGACGGTGGTCGATATTTGACAGCGGTGTGCTCTTCGATGTCAGAGAGAAGTGCAGCTTCGGATTTCGCGTGCTGATGAAGACGTGCTTCTTTGTCTTTTAGCTGCCGTTTTAAATGCTCGAGACGATTGAGTACTTCGGAATCCGAACCATCGCTTCGAAGTGAAATCATCGAGTTCGTTCGAATCGGAATACCAGGATTTCCATTGCCCATTGGACGCGGACGATAAGAACCTGAGAAAATCAATGAAGTTTTCATTACGTATTAGTTTCTTTTTTTTGTGTGTATCAAATAAATTCTATGCAGGCAACAAAAGCTGGTGCAAAACACTCGATTGATTGACTTACTTGGTGGTTTCTTTCGTGAAGGTAGAACATCTACAGGGGTAGCTTTAAGGCAGCAAGAAATAGCGATGAAAAACTAGGGGCGAATGGATTTATCAAACCTGCTTCTTTGGGTGTTATTGGTTTACGGTAGGTCTGTTGATTTGGTAGGTCGTTGTCATCGAATGGAAGTTGATTAGGGTCATCGTTATCATTGGAATGTAGTGGAAGAGATTGATCATTAGTATCGTCTTGAGAGACACGTCGAGGGTTAGCTTTAGGTTTTTTACCTTTGTTTTTAATCGTCGGGACGGGAGGCGATGCACTTCGATAGATGCCATCCTGTTGTGGATCGTCATAGGTATTTTGTCGTTCGGGATCATCGTTTTCGTTTGGTGACATCGATTGTTCTGTTCGTTTCGGTTTACTTCGTCTCATCGCTAATTCTTCTTGTCGACGTTGTCGTTCTAATTCTTCTTGTAATTGCAATTGATGCTGTCTCTCTATTGCTTCTTTTTCTTGTTTACGTGCTGTTTCATCGGCCATTTGTTTCTCCATTTGCTGTTGCCATTCGATGTGTTTAGCAAGTTCACGTTCTTCTTCGGCACGACGTCGAGCTAATTCTTCGGCATTTCGTTGACGTTTTTCATCGATTTGTTTTTTCAAATCATTTTTATATCGTTCTTCACGCATCAATTGTTCTTCAGTTTTCACTGTGCCGAATATGCCATTACTAACTGCTCCACGAGCATGATTCGGCGATTGAGATCGATCCTAATCAGACAAAAATCAAAATCAATCCAACGAAAAATGACGTTTTGCTTTTTTACTGTATTCGCAGGATAAGATGACGCATCTCCACCATAAGAAATCGGGTTCGTAATGAATGTTGTTCCTCCACCTAACGAATAGGCTTTATCATCAAAACCACCGAACTGTTGTTGTTGTTGTTGAGGATTTCGAGATGATGGATACGAGTCTTGTGGAGGATTACGTAGATCAGCAAGATTAGCAATGACATTACCGTCTTTATCACGCATTGGTGCACCACCACCACTTCGACCGAAGTAATTATAACGTTTGATATCAGCTTCTAATTTTTTGTCATATTCGTCTTTTTCTTGTTTAGCTTGAACTTTTCTCATTTGTGCTTCGCGCATTTGCGCTTGAAGTTCTTGTTGATAACGTTTCTTTGCTGCTTGTTCAGCTTCTTTGTCCGATTCTTGACCGATTTGAAATCCATCATTAGCATTTCGTTTTTGTCGACGATCATTCATTCGATTTGTTTGCCGTTGACGATCGTCATTCATTGTCGATTGATTATTTTGCATTGCTGAATCGAATGACATACTCATAACAGGTAGATTATTGTTGCCCATCAACGTCGGACTTGTTGTCACTGGTGGACGATTGAGAATTCGTGCTAATTCATGATCGATAGCATTACGTTGATTTAAACGTTCGGCAAGTAGAGTATTCAATGCAGTTAAATCTTCAGCATAATGTGCGCGTGTAACATTCGATGAATTGCTGCCTGATAGTCGACTACTTTCGATTTCTAATTGTCGTTTTCGTGCTTCGAGTTCGCGGATTTGATCGTATAATTCTAGAATATATTCTTCTCGATCACGAATATATTGTTCGTCGGTTCGAGCAACGACGGATCCTATTTGATTGTTTCCATAATCTCTCGCTGTTGTTGTTGTTGTTGCTGAATATGATGATGAAACATCGTTCATACTTTGAGAATTTCGTATTGAATTTTTGCCTCCTTTTTCCCAGGGTGCTACGACTTTGCCGTTCTCTGTAAATTGAACACGTCGTGTTGTGTTTCCTTGTGGAGGAGCGGCTTGAGATGCTGCACGACCTCGCGGTGTGCGTTGTGAATGTAAAAAATCATTATATTCACGTTTTAAATCTTCTTTTAAACGTGCACGTTTCTCGTCATGAGCACCAAATCGATCGAAGAATGTCATTCGATTATTTGCTGGCATATCGTTCGAATAATTCAATGGTTCTTGTTCGGGATAATACGGTATTGGTGACAAGGATTGTTCAGGAAAAGTATTGGCAGGTGGTGGGCGTTCGTCTAAGATACGTGCAACTTTAAAATCTAATCGATCTTCTAAACTATTCGGTGAAGTATATCGAGATTGAGACGAAGGTGCTGGCGGTGGCAATCGTAATGATACGGGTACGGGTCGTTGACGAAGGTTAGGTTTTTGATTCTGTGGCTTGTTAAGTTTTGATCTTTGACGTTCAATGAAATAGTCAACGTCTTGAGAAGCTGTTAGCATGCTTTTCTTGTTGCTTTGTTTTTTATTTGCACATGACGAATATGCAATGTTGATGACGTAAATGATCGATTTACGAATTTGCTTATTATTTTTTTTCCTTTCTCCATAATGGAATTGATTACCTTAGATACTGAGAGGAAATAAAGAACTTCAAAGTCAGATGATTATCGCACTCTATAGGAAAAAAAGAAAAAAAATATGGTTTTTCTTCTTTCAGAAATTGTTCGGATGAAATAATTTATCTTTAGTATAAATAAAAAGATCATCGTCATTTGGTTGGTCAGGTTTTGCAAAAATTCCCAAGCGTCATGCATGTGTAGGAAGAAAAAGAGCACATATATATGCGTATATGCGTTGTTTTTTTATGGTCATAGATTGAATTCGTCTTTTTAAAAAATGTGTTATTACTGTCATACATTAAAATATAATCCATCGGCAGCTGATCATCGAAGTTCTCGCTGTCGAGATCGATCGAATGCGTATTCACAAATTCCCATGGAACGACGAATGTACGATCGCGGTCAACGAGTCCCTGATGGTGGTGATGTTCCAGCAGATACTCGACCAATCCCTACAATTGATCATGGTGGACGTTAATCAAAAACTATTTCTTTTATCTACTTTTTGATATGTGATGTTATCTTTTTATTTTCATTCTCTTCATTACAAACCAAAAAACAAAGACAGATGCGTTTTTCTTTTCTACTTTTTATATTATTATTAGTGAATATAAATCGAATAGAATGTTACATGGGCTCATGTGTTCAAACTTTTGGTTCGAATAAATATGATTTAAATCGTTTGAATAATTTTACTTTATATGACGCCGATAGTCAATCGAGATATTTCTTAACTCCGTGCAATAATTTACCATCGAGTCCATGTTATACGAATGCATCGACAAATGCAATAAGTTGTGTCTATCAACATGAATTTCAATCATGGTCTACTATGGCGTATCTCGATATGAAATCGCCAACACATCGAAATAATAACGCAACATATCAAGAAAATCCCAGTGGACCAGGTACAGGAATCGTTATGGAAACAAGCAATGGTGATATATGTTTTGATGAACTTCGTTTTATGACCACGACATTTATTTGTGATGAAACAGTTTCACATCCAACGACAATGAAAGTGGTGCAATTGGCTCAATGTCGTTTTACGGCTGAAGTACGAGCTATGCAAGCTTGTCCTTTAGAATAAAAATAAAGTCTCTCTCTCTCTCTATGAATAAGGATTAATCCGCAAAATAGACTAAAGAAAAGAACGATGCGTATCACTTATCGTGTTTATTTACATGATATATCAAAAAAAAACAAGGAAACCAAAAAGGAAAAACATAAAACAAAAAAAAAAGAAAGAAGAAAAACTGTTTATTTGGTCATTTTCGTACGACTGTCAATCGAAGAACGTTAGTTGGTAAGGCTGCAGGACGAACGAACGTTTGTCGAGTTTGAGCTACACTTGCATAATCATTGCCGGCACTATCATACAACGATGCTTCATTGACTAATCCTGCTGCTGATGCTGTAGCAGCCGTCGTTTGAGAAATTGGCAACGCATTTCCAGTTGTTGTTAGAATAAATTGCTGTGATGATGGTACAGTAGCAAGACGAAGTGTTGTTTGTTGCTGTGCTTGTTGTGGATTTGTAGTCACACCAATTCGACGTATCTAAATTATAAAAAAAAAGAACAGAAAACTTGAATTTCGTGAGCTGTGTTTCAATCACATACAGTCATCGTTCTTGGCTGTTGTGTCGCAATAATACACGGCTGTTGAATACTATCGAATGTCGTTGTTTTCATACGTTTAACCGGTGAAAGTGTTAGAATTTGCTGTTCATTCGATCGTTTGATTTGCAAATGTGGATGATGAACCGACGAGACAATCACTTTCGCTCGAACATGTTCAACAATTTTATCCGGTTGCAAAGCTTTGATCGGTTCATGCGCATCAATCGATGTCACAGCAGCGACCGCCCATTTCTCACAAACCGGTTGTTTCAATGTATAAAGTCCATTCAAACCTGAATACGCTTTTCTCAATTGTTGTACAAAATACATTTGTAACCAGTAGAATACCATAGCTCCACTGTCAATTCGAGATTCACGCCAATCTCTCAATTGTGCCGACACGGCTTGCATCGACTCGCAAACCAGTCCTTTAATACCAGTATACAGCTCATAGAGATCGTATTTTTTCAACACCCACGATCCAAGATCGGTGTCAACCAATGGTAGAATGACTTGCTCGAAATACGTCCGAAATTCTTGTGTCCAATTCGATTTACATCGATCATATAAACGAGTAAACGCTCGCATATCATTACACAATAACAACGATTTCAATTCGGCTAAATAGAACTGATAATCAGCCTGTGTTCGACCATTTTGCAAAAGCCAAGCACGTAACTGTGAGAATACATAATTCCACGTATGAATAACACGTAAATGTGGCAAAAATATTGATAAATAGTTATTTTTCAATGTATTTCCATCGTGATCAACAATAAACAAACAACGAGCTTCTATATTCGGACATTGTTGTTTCAAATGAGTGAGAATATATTCGTAAACATCGTCGGATCGACGATTATGCAGAGCACAACCAAGTAGAATACATGGTTCTTCTTTCATGGCGATATGTCGATAGAAAACACAGGTCACATGAAATGTATTGATTGTAAATGACGAATCGAACGTAATTAAGACGTGCTGTTGAGCGAGCAGCTCGGGATGATCCAAGAGAAGATTGAATTCGTGCATCGATTCAGCCGAGAATGCCACGGCGATGATATTTGGAATTAATGTAAAACGAACGATATAATCCGGCGTTTCACGAGCAAAACGATAGAGTTCAGAGATTTCATCGGCCGATGCGACCAACCGACGAGCTAATCGTCGTTTAACATTTCGAATTTGTTCGATATTTCTCGGTTGAGATAGAACTTCCGGGCCAATCTTCGATTCCGATTTAATCTTGGTCGATTTCAATAATTTCTTTTTCTCTGTATGTTCATCTAAACTTTCATCGATGTCATCCGACGGATTATCATCATCATCGTCGTTATCATTGTCGAGATCGTGCGAATCACCTGCCGTATATTGTTTATAAATCTGTGCCGTTTCTGTGTTTGTTGCTGCTTCAGAAATGAGTTTATTCAACAACGATGGACGCGTTCGAAAGAATGGTTTGGTGTTTTTCTTTGAATTTCCATGCGGGAATTCCTCGGCGACATTTTCATCGCCGAGATATTGAACAACAACTTTCGATGGATCGACAAGCGAGACGAACGCTTGCTTTTCGAAGTCTTTGCTCTTCTTTTTATTTTTCAATCCAGCGTGAAAATAACATTTCTTAATCACAGGATTGTGCGTTGGCAAACGACGAGCTGCGATCTGCACCCAACGGTATCCATCGCTTCGCCAATCGTCTAAAACAAACAATTGTCAATCAACGATCCGTGATATACCTATGTTTTCCTTCCATGGAATCTCTAGTTGATTCCAGATTTTATACAACGGATGCGATGAGGTATTCGCCGGAAAGTTAACGCGCATCGAACTTACTTTCATGTCCAATATCGAGTTTGAGAACGTAGACTTCGCCGGCTTTGGGTTTGAATGGTGGCGTCGATGTAAATGTTGTACTAGCGGAATCGAATAGTGGAATCACTTGCGTTGCTTCGAGTGATTGATGTCGAATGAATGACGGCGAATTCGTCGTCATCAAAGAGAAGTTATTTGGAATTTTAGTTCGAGAATAAAAAAAAAAATTTTTTTTATGAAACCGGAAGAAATAAATCGAGATTTTTGTTGTTAGTTAACAATCATGGACCATATCGATAAATAGATATACTTCAATGCAAAGGCTCAATTTAGTTTTCAATGGTGTTTAGACAAAAAAATCGATTGACAAAATGAAAATTTGTAAAAAAAATTATTTTTTCGAAAAACATCAAAATAATTCTCGTCATCTATCCAAATATTTCCTCATTTTTTACCAACAATAGATGTCGTTCGTGTTGTTCGTTAATTTCCAAAGCAAATATATCTAATCAACTGATTTTCTCTGTGGCGAAAATTTTTCATCGACAAATTCTTAGTAGAGGTTGCAACATATCTTTCTAATTGTCTAATAATACCCATTGGTCACACCTCCTTTTTTTTCTGTATTTTGTTTACTTGTACTATCATCATTTAACTTTCGAAACAGTGAATGCAGTGATCATCATTCCTATCTCAAGTAAGAATAAGAAATCAGAAGTCTAAATGAACGAATTCTATTAACCCATGATGATTGAGTAAAAGGTTTGAGATGAATCGATATAATTGTTGATGAATTGCAAAGGATTTCTATTGCCGCTGATCTCGAATCTACTGATCGTGCTTGGCAAACAAATCGAATGCGAAAGTATAATTCCAACGACTTTATGCGAGAGGTACCAATCGATAAAACGAACCGATGGTGACTTTGTAAAGTCGTTACATGCACAATTATGTCAACGATTATATTGTTTTATCAATAACTGAAAATAAAAGCAATATTCTATATGCTGAGGTTAATAACAAGAAGCAAGAAAAAATGTCATTTATATATATCGAGGAAGATATTTTTAGCCTTGGAGAGAATAAGATAGTGTCGAGAGGAGAAAAAAAAAAGAAAGACGAATATACGATGATAATAATGACAAACATCGTACATCTTTCGGGTCGTTTCTTCGCATTCTTTAACAAATCGATAAACAAACGTGTTTAGTTCAATAAATCACGCACCTGACGCGTGTTCGATAGATGTGTGTGTGTATGTTTTGTCTTCATTCGAACAAGAGAATCCTTCAGTTAGTTTGAAAAAAAAGAGACGAAAAGTAGTTTACCATTTTCATGTCTTATCTCATGTTTTAATACGCTCTTTTTCGTTCTCTTCTATCATATGCTGACTGTTTATTTCAACATATTCACTCAATCAGAAAGACATACCAGTAGGTATCACGCCTTATCTGCATGATTTGAAATAAGGAACGAGAAGAAGAAGAAGAAGAACGATGCGAATACATGGCATTGAGAATCATCATAATACCGACATGTTTTGTTTAGTGCAAACAACGATTCTAAATAGTCAATTAAGTGAAACAGTGAAAAGTATTAAACGTGAAACAAATGACGATACCGTCGGAGGAAGTGTATCGACGACCATGGCATTAGGTAGAGAATGATTCGTTTTTTGTTTTGTTTTTTCTTAATTTTTATATTTGTCTCTCGTAGATTGTGTTGTTTGTGGAGATCGAGCGACAGGTAGATCGCATCGATGTGTTTTTTTTCTTCTTGATTTGAAACGATTTCCTAGGCAAACATTACGGTGCGATATCTTGTGATGGTTGTAAGGGTTTTTTCCGACGAAGTGTTCGAAAAAATCCGGTCTATGAATGTCGTCATCAGAATACATGTACAATTGACAAAGACAAACGAAATCAATGTCGACATTGCCGTTGGAAGTACGGGCGTTTTTTTTTTCTTCGTTCGATTTTGTCGAATAACAAAAATATTCATTTAGAAAATGTATTCGAATGGGAATGAGAAAAGATGGTGAATAGCTATTGATTCGAGTTGATTTGTCGATATGTTGTTCATTTGTTGTAGCTGTACAAAAGGAAAGAGATCGTCTCGGACGACAACGTCATCCGAACTATGCCTATCGATTTGCGCCAGTGAAATCTGCAGATTTCGACGATGACGACGAAGATGATCTTAGTATCACTGCATTACTTCGAGCTGAACAAACTGCTCGAGAAGTAAACTATTCGAAGAGAAAACCAGTCTGTTTATTTGTCTCGTGAATAGTATATCGGTCGGCAAATACAATTAGATCGATATCCATCGAATACTGAACGTGTTCAAGCGACTCTAGAAACAATCGGCATATCGATGAACTATCAACTACGAAGTTTAATCGAATGGGCGAAAGATTTAAAAGGATTCATTGAGTTATCTGATAATGATAAAGTATAATCTCGAATGTCGATCGAAATGTCTGCGTATATGCTTGCATTTAGATTGCTCTTCTACGTGGTCATACAGGCGAGAATCTTGTCTTAGGTGTTGCTTGTCGATCGTTGACTTGCGATGATTATTTACTATTAGGAAATCATTATGTCATACCGAGACACACACCTGATCCAGGTCTCACACGTGCTTCAGCGAGAATTCTCGATGAAATCGTTAGGCCTTTGAAAGAAATCCAATTAGATGAAAAAGAATACGCTTGTTTAAAAGCGATCGTTTTCTTTGATCAAGATAATAAATCCTTAGCCGAACCGATGCGAGTTAAAGAATTACGTAAACGAATTCAAGTCAATCTAGAAAACTATATCAACCAAGAAAAACCATTGATGCGTGGCCGATTCGGTGAATTATTATTACTGATGCCACCGTTGCAAAATATCGCACGTTTAATGGTCGATCTCGTTGCACGTTACAATCAAGATACGAAACAAGTCGATGATCTTATTAACGAAATGCTTCTAAGTAAGTTAAACGAGCGATTGTTTTTTGTTTTTTTCGCCGAATGTTTCCTCACAGTTGAATCTGACACAGACGTCTAAGTTCAGATAGATATCGTGATGATTATCAAGATGCATTTCTTTTGGCAACAACATTGGCGTCGTCATCGACACCGAGTACCTCAAGTAAAATGAAAATAATCCAAAAAAAAAGAAACAACTTAACCCGCATGTGTTACGAATTTTTAACTACTAACAACAATAACAAAAGAACTGAAACGAATTTTATATTGAAATCTTTTTGCTTGGTTTGTTTAGTTTCGAAAGAGAATGATCTCGATTCGAATGGATCATCTCTCGAAACCGATATCGAAGATACAACATCTCAATCTCAAGATTCATCGGCGACACCCATCGCCAATTCGATTTTAATTCTTCCACAACACGATTCCGATGATATACATAATCTATCTCTAACCGAACATGATGACTGTCTTTCCAATATACATTTCTATCATCATCATCATACGAATTCTCTAACGGATCCGATTTTGAATCATCACGGGCAAGTTTTACAATATTTTACCGATACATCGAATGATCGTTTGAAATATATCAAACGTTCGAAAGCTATTGTAACACCATCATCGACAACAACAACATCATCATCAACAACAAGTACAAATAATGAAATGAATTTTTTATATGATCTCGTCACACCAACAAATCGACAATTTGACTCGATACAAATGAATTCTTTGAATAATAATAATAATATTTATCACACAGATTGGAATGGACGTATTTTATATCCAACGTCAGATGATATTAAACAACAACAACAACAACAACAACAAAACCTTCTCGAATAAAACAAACAAACACGCTACATAGCTATTTGGACATTTTTTAAAGTTGTTTTTCTTTTCGTTTTATTTGTTAACACATTGAGATGCGCATTTATGCGTACTTTTAGGCAGATGTATTAGAGTGTGTGTGCTGTATTTTTATTATTATTATTTTTCTTTCTTGTGTAAAGACGATTTTTTTTGATTTTGATACCATGGGTACCTGTGTACGAGTGCGAAACGAGAAAAAAAACATGAAAGATAAAAATTGATGAATGTGTTTGCTGTTTTTTTCTTGCTATCAGAGGAAAGAGAAAGAGGACATCGTTCACATCGAATGAAATTATTCTCTTTCAACGGTTGACCCTTTGTCTCTCTATTCGTATTCGTTGATAGACATGAGCAAGGTCAGAGAAGGTACGTCTCTCCGATTGATTTGATTTGATTATTTAATTGTGGAAATATGTTAGGTTTGATATTTTTCTTGATTAATTTAATAACGATTTTAAATGGGCAATTTCTCACACCGGATCAGTTGAGAGAACAATATGAAATGGGATATTCATCTCGAACACATTATGAACTATCAGGCAGCCGTCGAACGGATATGTTCGATCGTGTGAATCCGGATTATTTACTTCGAGGTAGTGTTCGAGTCAACATTTGTTTTGCGAAAAGAAAAATCGATTGTATTTTAGGTTTTTTTCCATTTTGGTCGATGGTCCTCATTTGTTTTGCGTTCCTATTTTTAACATTAGCTGTTATCGGAGTGATCGGATATTTATTAGGTTGTCGTCGGCCATCGTTAGAAGAATTGTACGCGAACGAATTCGAACAATTGACACCCGACGAAGAATTTCTGTTGGGCGCTGGCGGTGGCGGAATATCGAATCTGAACGATACCAAAATCTTGTTAGAAAATACATCTCATGGATATTTCGATACTTATCGAGACAGTTCTCGTTATGAATCATTACAACCTATTGAACGAACGCGTATTGGACAAAGTCATGAAGATATGGTTTAATTGTATTGGATCTTTGCTTTTGTTTTCTCGTTGTTTTTATAGTCAGAAATAAATTTAAAAGAAAATAAACCCGAAGTAAGAAATCGTCCATAGAAAAACTATCGGAAATGACGAAAAAACCTGGTAAATAAGGTCGTGATCTATCTCAAATGCCAGTTCCTGTTCCCCTTCCGACTGCGCCGGATTTTCTCGTCACTGAATTGCATGACGGTTTGTTTTTACTAACGCAAGATAAAATATTGAAATTGACTCTCATCGATTCAAATAGCACGAAAAAAACGTCGTAAGACTTTCTGTCTGAGCAAAGAGACGACGAAGACGAAGAAAAAAAATCTTTATTAAAAATATTTTCTTTTCATCTTTGCATCACAGTTGTATTTACAAACACGGTGAATGAATAAAATATCGATGCTGAAGTTGTTGTTTACGAAGTAAAAATAAATTTCTAGCTGAAAATCACCAGGCAGTACTTTCAATTAACAAAAAACGAGAAGGTTTAATTGAATGTGTGCGAACGAGTACATCAAATGAAAAGCCAATCTTTTTCGAATTGTTTTACCATTAACATTCCTAATTCTCCATTTACTGAAGATGTTTTCATCGGTAAATTATTCATCTTCAATTTCAATTTCCTACTTGACATTTATTTTCTTTTTCTACTCGTTAGTCATAGTTGACAAAGCAGACGATCAAAAATCGCCTTTCATTTGCATAAGAATCGTTTCAAACCACTCGATAAAGATAAATACGAACATTTAATCGATGATGAAGCACGAAAATCGCTGCTCGAGCTGTCTTCTATAAAATACAACAAAATATTGTCAATTAATTCGAAGAAAATAAATGAATTCTTGCTTTTTTTTTACTATTCAAGCGTTTAAAAGCATTAAATATATTCTTAAAAGATTAGATCTCGTCTGTCAAAGTGACATTTGTGATTTAAATGGGAGATAAAAAGTCGAAATTGAAAAATGGAATTATTTTCATAACTGAAAATCGTAACGACATATAATCAATTTATGTTTTTCTTTTACTTTTCTCTTCTTTCGTTTTGTTGATTAATATTGAAAAAAACACGTCTATATCTGAAAAAACAGAACGTAAGAATCTATACAAATGCTGCTCTATTTGTTTCGAATTAAAAAGTAATCAAGATCGCCGCAGTTACTCCAACGTTACGCCCTTCTTCTCTCGATTTTTTTTGTGATTTTTATTCGCTCTCATTCTCTCTCTCTCTGTCTCCCTTTCGCTCCATCAACGTTCTGATTAAGCTAGTTGAGATGATGGTGGCATCGACGACGACACGAAGGTGACAACAAACATATTATAAAATTCTCTTTCTACAATACTACAATAGACCTGACGTGTAACGACAGAATGAAAGAAAAAAAGAAATGCATTGTCGATGTTGGCAACGTTTTCTTTTTCTTCTTCGTTTGAATTTCTCTTTTTTACTTTTGATTGTTTTCCCGTATATGTACGGTGGGATCGAAAGAACTCTCTCTCACTCTTCTTCTTCTTCTCTTTCTCTCTTTCCCTTTTATTCTGTTTTACTTCCATTCTCTTTTTACCGAACCAAACGTAACAAAGACGAGAAGGTAAAAATACTACGTATGTATTGAGTGAAAAAAAGGTTTCAAGTTCACGACAGAAAGCACCATTTCTTTTCACGTATGAATGACATAACGTTCATACATAACACACGCACACGCCTGCTGAAATATCTCGAATACTTGACTCAATTTTCTCTCTCTTTTCTTTTTGATTTATTTCAGAGAAGAGTAATCATTTTCTACGTATGATATTAAATACCGGATATTCACCGTATAATAGATAATGACAAGTATTTTAAAAGATAATGTGGGCGGTGCGCCGCCTTTATTGTTACTACCAACAGGTGAACAGCAGATTGTTGTAAGTGTTTTGTTTTTTATTTTGATAAGAAATCGACAAAGTAAAACAATATCAAGGTTGCTTGCCGTATTCGACCAATGACTGAAGAAGAAATTCTTCAAGGCGCTTCGATAATTGCTCATAAAGTCGCCGATGATAATGTAAATGATTTGATTTGCAATATCGATCTGTTCGAAAAATAGAGTGATTATGTTTTTTAGATGGTCGTTCTATTGGATCCCGAAGAAGATCATGACGATGTTCTACGTGCTAATCGTTCACGAGAACGAAAATATATATTCGATGTTGTGTCCGATGCTCGTGCTGATCAACAGGAAGTCTATGCCTCGACAGCCAAAATGCTTTTAGGAAGTGTTTTAGAAGGTTACAACGCCACAGTTTTTGCTTACGGAGCAACAGGTAATTTTAGAAGTTCTTTTTTTTTTATTTCAAAATAAAGTAACGAAATTTTACTTGAGGTGCCGGAAAAACTTATACAATGTTGGGCACAGAGAATAATCCAGGTGTAATGTATCGAACATTACATGATCTCTTTGTTGAAATAAAAAAATTCGAAGGCACACGAGAATATCAAGTGTCAATGTCATATTTGGAAATTTACAATGAACTAATTCGCGATCTTCTCGCGCCATCATCGTCGACATTTCTCGAGTTACGTGAAGACGCTAAAGGCACAATTCAAGTTGCTGGCTTGAGCGAATTAATTGCGAAAACTCCTGAAGAAGTCATGGAAATGCTACACAAAGGCAATCGAGCTCGAACTCAAGAACCAACCAAAGCCAATAAAACATCCTCTCGTTCTCATGCCGTTCTACAAGTTAACATCAAACAACGTGACGTAACGCGTTCACACACCGAACAAGTTCGATTCGGTAGAACAAAATCAATTGTTTCGATTGAATTTTAATTGAGTTTTCTGTTGTTGTTGTTGTTTTGCTTTCAGCCAAACTCTATATGATTGATTTAGCTGGTTCGGAACGAGCTGCACAAACACAAAACACAGGCCGACGTATGATGGAAGGTATTGATTTATTTTGAAACCTCACGAAAAGAAAATTGAATCTCTCGAATTTTAATTAAATCTTCTGTTTTCTTTCGAATCCAGGCGCACATATCAATCGTTCTCTTCTTGCCTTGGGAAATTGTATCAATGCACTCAGCGAAAAAGGCACAACGAAATATGTTAACTATCGTGATAGTAAACTCACACGAATTCTTAAAGATTCGTTGGGTGGCAATTCTCGTACGGTTATGATCGCACATATTTCACCGGCATCGGTTCATTTCGAAGAATCACGTAATACATTGAACTATGCCGATCGTGCTAAATATATCAAAACGAAAATCCGTCGAAATGTTATCGATGTTTCGTATCACATTGCGCAGTACCAACAGATTATTCAAGATCTACGCACACAAGTGCAAGTTCTACAAAATCAAAAGGAAGATTTAGAAATGCGTCTATCAACAACAAACGAAGCGAGATTCAGTCGATTGAGTGGTTTGTTGATGATTCTTTTTTATTCGAGAATAAATAAAAGAACGAAAAGGACAATTTCATTTGTTTAGATAATAATACATCCGAACGATTTCGTGTTGAAGAAGGTTTGAAATTAAAAGAAAATATTCTACAATCCTATCGAAAGCAAATCGATGCTCGACGAGCCTTACTCGAAATCGATACGGGTCTCATGGATGTTCTTCATGAACATACACGAAATGAAGCAATTGTTGAACAGTAAATAGAAAAATCGAGAAAGAATTCGACTTTTTTTTTGACGATTTCGATTTAGTAATGAATCAAACAAAGAGAATAGCCCGAGAAATAGTAAACGAACACCGGAGGAAATCAGTGCCGATGCAGCACAATCAGAAAGACAGACGGAACGTGCACGAGCTGAATTACGTGTTCTCGAACAGGAACGTTCGAAATTAGAAAAACAACGAAAACTTCAATTGAAAGAATTCGATACAGCGAAAAGTGATGCACGACGATTGCTTGAAGTTTGTCTTTTCGAAAATCATAAATCGTCTGTATTTCATTCGTGATATAGAAAGTGACGAAAAAAATGACGAGTTTCGAACAACGAGAATTATTAAAATTATTAACACAAAATTTCGAATACGAAATGAAAACTGTCGAATTACAAGCCGAAGTTTTCGTCCGAGATTATTCGATTAAACATAAAGATTTACAAATCCTACGATTATCTCAACATCGAAGTTTATGCGACACATTAATCTTTCAACAACGACGATTAATTCAAGGTTTGCTTTTCTTTTCTCAACATTGGCACGAAAAATAAATTTCAATTTATTTAGATAATAAAATCTTAGTTCCATCGGACTTAGAAGAACTCTATAAATTATACTCTCGAGATATTGACGAAGGACAACTGATTCACGATCTCAAAAGTACAAAAAAACATTTGTTTTTCTTTTCGATTTCAATCGAATTTGTCCTCTAGCTCATTCTCCTCGAACAAATCCAGGCAGTAAACCATCCCTATCAACAACACTTCCATTTCTCTCCCAAATCGCCGAAGAAGATCTAACGAGTGCATCAACATCAGTCACAAGTTTTCATCTACCGAACGGAATGGTTCGTCGAAACAATCAACCACCCGCTCGAACGCTCTCCGATCAAGATCTTTTCACTCGTGTTAGCGAAGATAACAGCACGGATGTCGGTCAAGAAACAACCAAACCGATTTCCTACGCTCATTTCAATTTCGATCAAGCTCATAAACAACAACTAACCAAAGGAAATTCGATGGTGAGCATGAGCTCGGAAAGTGTCGACGTGCCCATTCATTCGTCTAGCAATCAAAACGGAGATTTATCGAGACGAAAACTACACGCAACATCGCCACCGAACGATTCGCCAGGCGATTCATCGCCAGCACTTATGAAAAACAATAAAATTCGATTGAGAAAACAAACGCAAGAGATTGCAGCACGAGCAGCACAACGACGAGCCAATCTTCATCATAAAGAACTCATGGAAGACATGGGTAGGTTTGAATTTCAAACAAAAAACTCGAAATCAAATCGATTTCGTGTTCAGGTCCGGCGTTTTCATCGGAACCAGTTGCTTCGAAAGAAAGTACGGCTAGTGCATTTGGTCTCGAAATCACCGGTGTTAAACCAAAGAAAACCGTGACAATCAACGATCCAGCAACAGTAAATCGAAAGATCGTATTTCTTTCTAACGCATCGATTTGTTTTAGTCGAGACATCGAAACGATACACTTCGTCGAACAAATTCCGATTCTCCTGAATTAACCAACCATGAAAGCACGTTAAACGGTAAATATTTGTTGTTTCTTCGAAATAAGTCATCACTAATCGGCCTATTTTTAGAAACGTTCTCGACTACACACAATCGTCCTTCAAAAAATTTCAATACAAAGAAACGTTCGATTTGTGAGTCACAACAAAAATAAAAGACACATCGCATTTTTCGATTTTCCTCTTAGCTCATGGTTCGACAGTCAACACTCGTACGCACATTCCAGTAGCAAATATCGTCGTACCACGTGAACATTTATAATCGTGCATTTGTAACATAATTACTATTACTCATTGATATTTTTCTCTCTCTCTTTTCTTTTCGGAGTGGTGAAACGTCTTTTTTCTTCTCTCTCTCTTTTGTGTGACATCGAATTTTTTCTGCTCTCTCTCTCTCTCGTTTTTTTTTAACTTGAAATAAATAGTATAAGACGAAGAAGATAAGATGATTAATGAAGATGATTACGCCGAATGTATGTGGGCGTAGGCGTTAATATCATGCGAGTCAATTTGTTCTGTTGTTTGTTGACGATGATAGATGTCAGCGGTGATGAGACGAAGAAAAAAAATCGTGAATCAATACGATATTCTGTTGTTTTTTCGTTTTTCGATCTGATTATTTTGCTTTTTAGGATTTTTCTATTTGAAAATATTCAACAATTGGATTATCTATGATGATTTGTTTATTTTGTTTTCTTTTTCTGGAAATAAATATAAGCGGATGTTTGTTTCCGTTTAGTGTTCTGTTTTTCTGACGTCAGAAAGAATTTGTCTTGTTTAATAGTTGTTGTTATTTTAGATTGACGATGAAAAATACTGATGACGATAGTATTTGTAGTCGATTGGAGAGATTAATTAATGAATTTGAACAATCGAAAGAAATTGAATCGACAGAAATCGGTCGACAATTTGCTGTAAGTAGTTTTGTTTATTCGAGATGAGATTGATGGAAAACTCTCAGCATGTTGTTGTTTTTTTTCTTCTTCTTTAGCAATTACAACGATTAATGCTCGATAATCAAGATGTGTTATCATGTAGTGAAGGAAAAAAATCAATAAATCGATTGAAAAATCGATACAAAGATATTCTACCATGTAGGTTTTCATCAATAATCGCGAGAGAGAGAAAAAAAAAACAAACAATTACGTATTTTCAGATGATAAACATCGAGTTCGACTTCGATCGAATAGTGATTCGGATTATATAAATGCTTCGTTTATTGAAGTATGATCGATTTATGAGCGTAATCCAATGATGAAACTTGAGTTTTTGTAGGATTTTTATGGTCGTCAACGGTATATTGCAGCACAAGGACCGATTGAAGAATCGTTGAATGATTTTTTTCAAATGATTTGGGAATATGAAATAACATCGATTATTTGTACAGCAAATGTTATCGAAGCTGGACGAGTAGGACGAAAAGCAGAGCTATAGAAAACGATTATCTTTGATTTGTAGTTTAAATTCCATCGTTATTGGCCAGAAGATGATGAAGAATCTCTTCAAATTGGCTCCTATCTAATCCGAGAAGTTCGTCTTTTTGTTTTATTCACAAAAACAAAACAGACAATGTTCATTTTATTGATTGATTAGGATCTATCTTCAGAGAAACGTTTCATTTGTGATGACTATCAGATTCGTTCGTTAATTCTCACTCGTGGAGACATTCAACGACAGATTTTACTCTATCATGTTCTTCATTGGCCTGATCACGAAATTCCCAATGATGAAAAGTCAATAGTCAATCTATTGACTCGTTTATATCAAGATCGAACTCGTTCAATAGATTCTCCTATTCTGGTTCACTGCAGGTACATTAAGAAAATGTCGTTTTATTTTTAAAAATCGACTCGTTTTTGATTTTCAAGTGCTGGCTGTGGCCGAACAGGAAGTTTGATAGCAATCGATCTCTGTCGTTTGTTGCTGAATGACGAGGTTCGATGAGAATTTCTTTCGATTGAATGAATCAATAAACTTTTCTTGTTTTGTTTTTCTTCGTCAAGCATTTATTTCTTAGTAAAAATTATCAACCATATCCAGTATTGAAAATCGCTTTGCATATTCGACAATTTCGTATGGCATTGATTCAAACACTCGTACGTCGTTTTTTGTTTCGAATTACGAAATCAATTTCATTGTTTTTAGAAGCAATATTTTTTTGTTTATAAACTCTTTTTTTATATGATGAAAACCAATGGCAATCTTTCGTTTTATTCAATAGCAAATAAAGATGAAAATCAAACAGGTAATGAACTATTCTCAACAAACAAACAAACACAGACAAGTTGCTGTTTTGAAGATCTATTATTTACAGCTATGGCTTCAACTCGTCGTCCATCCATTCCACTTCAAATAACGCTTCAAAATCCGCCCATACGTCGTCGTTTGTTAAACGGCAGTACGATTAGTAATAGTCCATCACCTGTTATATCTTCTTCAGAATTTTTCTCGTCGTCATCATCATCGAAAGATACGCCCGAGTCTCCTGCAGCTCCGCCTCCTACTCCTCCATCACAACTGCCTCCGCCTATTCCTCCTCGTTATTCGCATGAAAATCATTCGATTTCAATACAAATTCAAAATGAACAAGAACATTTTCGTTCAACACGACGAAGAACATCATCGACATCACTCGATCGCTTGTCAATATCATCAACGAAACATCAGTATCAATATTTAAGTGAACAAGGCGCTAATTCAGATTGAAATTTCCCCTCAAACACACACGTACATACATCTAAATCGATTCATTCGAGGTGCTATATTTTCTTTTTTGTATTATTCGTTTTTGTTTTTGTTTTCTGGAAGTAAATCAAATCTATCTCAATAAACAAATCACAACAAAGTTTGCTATCGCCGTCCTTTGTGTTTTTTTTGTGTGTGCTCGAACCGGTGAGCAGTATTTGTTTGTATTTTTTCTGCATTTGTAGCTTCTTTTCTCTCTCTCTCTTTTTCTATTGTATGCATTTTGTTTTTTTTCTTCTTCTGAGTATGAACATATATTTGATTGTATATCTGTAGATGGGTAATTGTACAACTTGTGTTCATCGTTCGAATCGGCATATTTTTCCCAATCGTTTTCGAACATTTTCACCGTACAATTTAAATTCATTAATCGATGAAACACTTGCAATCATTCGAACAGTCGTCGACACCGATCAAGAACCTCCACATGCCATGTTAGTCGTTTCGAGAATAGCCAGTCGAGAAGATCGATGGATCGATGTAATGACGGCGTTAATCGAACGCATACCAATGAGTGATTCATTAGGAGCGACGGTCATTGCACTTTTACTCGATGAATGTTCGTTACCATCAAGGGAATTACTAAATCAATTGATTAAACGCATTTGTTCGGATAATCAAACACGAATGGAAACACTTCGAACGATAGTTGATAATTATATTCAAGTCAATCAAGTCGAGCAGCCAGACAATCACGATCTACATTGTGAACGCAATACTTTAGTCCTTCTCGGTTGTCTCGCAGAGAAACTCGGTTTGTTTCGATTTGATTTTCACTTTTAAAATTGTTTTTTTCTGTTGTCAGTTGGTCCAACCAGCGCAGCTATGCTCAATACAATTGCGTTAGAATTCATTATCGATCGTGTTTATTTAGGCATTTATAGATACACTGAAATCACTTCACTCGATTTCGAGAATCGAAATTATTCTTGTGTTTTAAAGATCATACTTTTCGCTCTTATCGCCATCGAAAAATTCTCACATTCATTAGAATCCAAACATATTCTCTTTCAATCATTAACCATTCCTAATCAACAAGACAAACTCAATGTTTTGCAATATTACGAACCATGGGCAACTTCAAACAATTGTCTCAAACGACAAATCGGTAGAACTAGAATTTCGTTGTTGCCGACAAAATCAATTCTCTTATTTTGTTTCTTCCAGGTTTTTACGCTCAATGGTTACTTGACAATGTTTTCATTCTCGAATCTCGTCGATCAACCTACGAAACCATCGATCATCAATCGATTAACGTTATGTTAAACGACAAAGACGTGAGCGAATATCTCAAAATCGGTCCTGACGGTCTCGAAGCACGTAGCGATACGGTTTCATTCGAAAGTGTTCGTTGTACATTCAATGTGAATTCCGATGTTTGGTATTACGAAGTTTTAATTGTCACCGACGGTGTTATGCAAATCGGTTGGGCAACGAAACAATCGAAATTCATGAATCACGAAGGCTATGGTATCGGTGATGATCAGTATTCGATTGCTTATGATGGCTGTCGAAATTTGATTTGGTACGGTGCAAAATCCATTCCACATTCTAATCCTGCATGGAAATCGGGTGATATTGTCGGTTGTTTGATTGATTTCAATCGACGTGAAGTTATTTTCTCTCTCAATGGTCATTGTTTGGAACCATTTCGCAAACTATTCTCGCATATATGCGGTCCAATCGTCGACGGTTATTTTGCTGCAGCTAGTTTTATGTCGTATCAACATTGTCGATTCAATTTCGGCTCACAACCATTTCGGTATCCACCGAAGACAGTTGCATTTACAAGCTTTAATCAATACGGATATCTCAACAATGAAGATAAATTTATTCTTCCAAAATATAAAAAATTAGAACTTCTTCGTGCAATAGAAATTAACGACTCGGACTGTATATTGTGTGTCGATAATCGAGCTAATATTCTTCTACGACCATGTCAACATACAGGTTTTTGTGAACAATGTGCTTTGAAATTAGATCTCTGTCCGATTTGTCGATCGGAAATTCACGAACGAACAGTGCATTTATCGATTTAAAAGAAAAAAAAACCGCCTAAATAACAGCAACAATAGATCTTTATCATATATTATGATTCATATTCTCGGCAAATGTCTGATTATAGCATCGAGTTTTTGTCTATTTTTAATTATCATAACGACAATTTATATTTTCTATGTTGTTAAACATCGATCGAATAATCTCGGCTTTGTGATAACGATTGGTCAGAATATTTTCAAGCAAAAAATGCTCGTACCATTGTTAATCTTGGTACGATTTCATTTGCCATTTCCAGTTATGTTATTCGTTGCAATTCTAAAACGAAAATCAACAGAAAAAGAAGACAATTCAACTTGACACAAAAGAAAATATTCATTTGTTTTTCATTTCGATTGTAAACGCATTGATTTGATGTTGTTTTTTTGTTTTCGCTTAAAATAAAAATGGCATTTGCTTCAACATCATTGAATTCATTTGAATTCTATCGAAAACGATATGTTCATTATGAACAATCACAATTTTCGAGTGTATCCATGTTAGCACTCAATTATCAAGCAACGGACCGAATTAAATCGTTGGCGAAACCAAAACTTCGTCGAGAAACAACGATTCGTGATGGTATAGTAATTGTCTTTGTTTGAAATTTCATTTTCGTGGATTATTCGTAGGTTTTTCACGTTATATAAGCAATCCGAGATATTCCGGTGTGAGTCAAGCAGCTCGACAAGCTCAATGTTCGTCTCGTCTTAGTGATTTAGCTCGACCATTGAAACGATATGGTTCCTGTGAGTTTGATTCGCCTTTGCCAAGACCAATCTCACGTTCAGCTTTACAATATCAATCAACTGAGAGAATCAATCAACTAGCTCAACCAAAAAAACTTCTGGGTTTTTAATTTATTAATAATTGAGATGAATAAATAAATAAATATTCAAAAAAAACTAATTTGAAAAAGAAAATAACAATGATAAAGATCACGCTGTTAGCGGTGTTCGTTCGTCATATTCAGGATTTGCTATTGAACCTTTTCGATAGGATTCGTCTTGAATTTCTGGTACAATTAATTCATGACGATCTACGCCGAATGTTTTCGGAATAAATAAAGTTATAATCGCTGTTACAATGGCAACACCAATCGGAATTGTCGATAGTACATATTGATAATAATCTGCACAGACTGGATCATCTGTCTCTCCGCATGGATTTTGATTTTGAATAATTGCAATAATTATTCCATTTGAAAGTTTATCGGCAAATGACATAATACCATAGACAAATGCTCCACATTCGGTATTCAAACCGATTAAGTCCGATGCAAGAGAAAACGAACAAATGTTTGTTGTCGATGTACCAATACCAAGTAGAACACAAGCAACGATTAACAGCGCGCCAATCGCAGTAATATCATGCACACTTGGAAGGAAAAAATATAAAATAGCACTGGCAAGTACAAATCCTAAGCCAAAAATCATCGTTCGTTTTTTACCAAAATGTTTATTCATTCGACGCATCGGTACCGATGCAATAAGACCACTAATATACGATGACAATGGTGCAATGCCAATATAAGTAGTTTTCAATTTCTGAATTGTATCGATAATATACAACGGAAGAAAGACTTGTGTAACATTGAGTATAACACGTGTGAACATCCAAATCGATGCGCAAAGATAGAAATCTTTTTCACGTAGAAATGATTTCCATGTCATACGTTTCAATCGTCCACTCGAACTAATCGACATTTGTAATCGATGTTCGGTTTCTTCGGCTGGCAATTCAGATTCTTTGATACCAACATGAAATATCGTCATGCAAACTATACCAATACCAACAACGAGAAGTGTTAATGTACGAAAAACATTCGCATCTTCAGGTCGAATATCATTTGCATCGCCATTATTATTCGTAGCGAATAGAATACTTGCAACGGCATAAATAAATATATTCGAAATAACTGTCCAAGCATAACGATATGAATTCAATGCAACACGTTCACCTTCTTTATGCGTCAATTCATTGATCATCGCTCTAGAAAAGCAATTGAATCGTCGAGTCTTTTGATTTCTTAGTTTCTCGTCAAACTTACAAATGTGTAATTTGTGAACATGACCAACCGAATTGAAAAATAATAATAAACATTGTATAGTAGAAAAACTGTGCTGTTAAACTACTATTTTTACAACCGACACATTCATTAAAACAGAATGCAAATGAGCCTAATACACAAATGACACCAACTAAATGCCAAGTCTTTCGTCGTCCATAACGAAATAGACCGGTTCGTGTTCGATCCGATTCGAAACCAACGAATGTGGTTGCAATGGCATCGGCAACTTGTCCGATCAGTAGTAAATATCCAGCTTGAGCATTCGTAAAATTCACAATACGATGATAGAATACAAGCAAATAGGAGAACCACATCGATGCACAAAGATCATTGAGAACATGACCGACACTGTAGGCAAATTTGCCTTTCAAAGAAACAACATCTGGTTGAGACGGAACAGGCTGCATGTGAGAATGTGTTTTTCGTTTGTCAAATGAAATGAAAATTCAACGAATAAAAAACGCCTCGTAAATTGAAAATAATCATGTCATTGTTATTCTTTCGTCATTTATGTATAATCAAATAAAGATACGAGATAACAACACAAGAAGAAAAAGATCTATGTCAACAGTGATACTTCATTTAATAACGTAACACGAATAACAAAATGATAAGCAGTTTTTATTCAGCACCCCCTCCCCCTATTTACTCGTAGTTTTAGTATGATAAAGTACGAAAACTCCTAAATAATAATCAAATTGAAAGTGAGGTGTTTTTTTTTGGCTCCCTTCGTTTATTGTCTTGATCGAAACAAACATCAATACAATATCAAACAAAAAAAATAATAGGGGGAAAAAGAAGAAAAGTATATATTTATTGCGATGATAGAAAAGAAAAAAGAAAAACTTCTTCAAAGGCGATTAATCAGTTGACCGGACGACATACACCGTTCTACGAATGTTTTCCTTGCTGCTGTTGTTTCGATAAATATTTTTTCTTTATATACAAATGCACAGCGAAACTCCCCTCGGTATCATTGAAAAAATAAAAAAAAACGAACGAAAAGAAAGAAAAAAGAAAAGACTTAGTCAACGAATGTCCAAACTTCAACATTGGCTATGATAAAATCTTCTTTTGTCGACAATCGAACATTGTTAAATGTTTTACTAGGACATGTTCGACCGTGGTAAAGATCCGCATCGAGCCACAGACCGTAAGTACCTCTGAAACAAATTGAATTATGTCTTGTTTTCTTTTTTGTTCGAAACCTACCCGCCACTGCCGATCGCGAGAAATTTGGCATCACCTTTGACAAAGAACTGATTATTCCCAGTCCAATGAAAAACCTAAATAAAGCAAAAAATGAGACAATCACAAAGAGAATAACATCCTTCCGGGATATTTTACTTCGAATTTTGGATACATTGTAAATAAAAACGATTCGCCTGTTCCGTAGAAACCTTCGCTAACTAACAATTGTTGCGAAATATATCCGCCGAAGATCTAAATCAAATCGAGCTCGATTCGAATAATTCAATGAAAGAACAAACAAACATTTTGATCGACATCTTTGACAAAAATCAATGCCGGTGTATCTTGATCGATTTCCATCGATCGACGATAGAGTTGATTCAAACTGAACCCATTTGCTTCAGTACTGAATACCATTTTCCAATTAACGCCATGCAATCGTGCCGGAAGTTCCAATAAAATCTTGAGAAACAACAAAATCAATCAATTGCAATCGAAATGAATTCGATGTTCTACTTGTTTCGATTGATTTTCATTGATAATTGTCGATGGTGAGAGAAGTTTAGGCGGAGGTATGCCGAAGTCAACTGTCGATGTTGGACTCGGATGTGTCGCATTAATACGTCGATAGATTTCATCAACATTGATGATCTAAATGAAATCATTCGAATAAAAAGAAAAAAGCAAACAAACTATCTATCTATCCGTTCTTCCTCCTTCCGCTCATTTCTAATCTAATTTGGTACCTCATTCGATGAGTTCCGTTCGAAATTAAAAACGGACGGTAGAAGACTTTTGGCTCGTTGTCTTAGACGTTCGTGATGTTCGGGCAATTGTTCGAAAAAGTCTTTTTTCGTTTCGGACACACGTCGTGCTAATGAGCCAAATGTAAACCGACGTGTTTGTGTAGGTGATGGCGTTAATGATGAATCTCTCGACGATGTTCTCGATAATGCTTTAGTTAACGTAGAGATCATGATTATTATTATTTTTAAATGAGAGACTGTTGCGATGTGCAAACGTTTTAACGAGAGAAGAAGAAGAAAAAGAAAAAACAGGAGAAAAATTTTGTTATTTTCCGCCAATCCCTGTAAGTCAGTTTTCTATTCTACTACCATGTCTTCATTGACAAACATAGAATAAATAATTGTCTTCAAAGGAAGAAAAGAGAGACTTGATATATATATCTATTGCATTCATTGACTAGATAAATTTTATTTATTCGTATTTGTATCCATGATTTATTTTTAGATTACTACCAATTAATACTAATGGCTCTTCTTCTTCTTCTTCTTCTTCTTCTTTTTATTTTGGAATTAAAGTTTCTTGATTTTATTTTTAATAACTTTCCCTCGAGAATAAGATCGAGTGAGACAAAAAACAACGTACTCACATCCTCAACTAATTTAATTAAGCTAAAATCTCCGGATTTGACATGATTAAAAAGCAAAGCATCAAGTCTTCGTTCTCTATTCGACTGTGCTTCATTAAGCTAAGATCTAGATGCTTATTCTTTACCTCCCATTCCTTAAGTAATGTATTTTGTCGTTTAAGATAATGTTGTTTTTTTCCATCGGATGTCGTTTGATTGGCTGTTGAATCTGAATTCGAACTACTACTATTATTATTAACATTATTGTTATTATTATTTTGTTTTAATTTGTAATCATCAGTTAATTCTGGATCATCATTA
>Ga0209922_100727_pt1 | contig 37652 bp, 25 predicted proteins | sample ThiBiot_500_biof_FD_183946 | JGI IMG/M metagenome (GOLD analysis project Ga0209922, IMG submission 183946) | Wastewater bioreactor microbial communities from Cape Town, South Africa - Thiocy_expt_500_biof (SPAdes) | ecosystem: Engineered > Bioreactor > Thiocyanate-remediating > Anaerobic-Aerobic ... | reverse complement strand
GGCGGCCGTGCGCTCTGTACTCAGTCACGGGCTCGATCACCCCAGCCGCTACCAAGCTGCACGGGCCGGTCTGGCCGCCTCATCGGCGTTCAGACTCTACCGTTCTGGCCTGGTCTGAACATACAAGCACGCTGCGCTATCGCGCCAACCTGCGCCGCCGGCGGCGCTATGAGTTGGGCTCCGCGGACATTCCCTGGTCGGCGGATCGGCTCTTCCTGGGGCGCGGGTTTCGGTGGGACTAGCGTCACACCCAACGCTTGTTCGAGGCGCGGCTCCCGGTGAACCGGCCGCTGCTCAAGGGCGGACCTCTTGGAGGTGCGTTGGCGGCGTTCTTGCCCGCAGTGGAAGACACCGGTGGCGTCGGCGGCGATCCCGCCATCCACGGTGTCGAGCCCGACGAGACCGAGATCTGGATGGACCTGGAGGATCGGGTCGGGCACACGCTGGTGCTCGGCACCACGCGCGTCGGCAAGACGCGCCTGGCGGAGTTGCTGATCGCTCAGGACATCCGTCGCGGCGAGGTGGTCATCGTCTTCGACCCGAAGGGCGACGTCGATCTGCTGCGCCGCGTGTTCGCGGAGGCCGAGCGGGCGGGGCGCGGCGGGGAGTTCTTCATGTTCCACCTCGGACATCCGGAGATCTCGGCGCGCTACAACCCGGTGGGCAGCTTCTCGCGCATCACCGAGGTCGCCACCCGCATCGCGGGCCAGTTGCCCTCGGAAGGCCAGTCCGCCGCCTTCAAGGAGTTCGTCTGGCGCTTCGTGAACGTGATGGCGCGGGCGCTCGTGGCGCTCGGTCGCAAGCCCGACTACCAGGAGATCAACCGCTACGCGTCCGATGTCGAGCCACTGCTGATCGACTACTTCGAGTACTGGCTCGACCGGGAACCCGCCGCCGCGGGCTGGCGTGACGAGCTGCGATCACTGGCAATCGACAAGAAGAATCTCGACAAGGGCCTGCAGTCGCGCGGCGCGCGTGCGGTGAGCCTCGTGGAGTACGCGCGGCGCAAGAAGCTCTACGACCCGATCGCCCACGCGCTCGCATCGACGCTCAACTACGAGAAGAGCCACTTTGACAAGTTGGTGGCGTCGCTGCTACCGCTGATGGAGAAGCTCACCACCGGTCGCACCGCGTCGCTGCTGTCGCCGGAGCTCGACGATTCGAGCGACTGGCGCCCGGTGTTCGACTGGACCGCGGTGATCCACCTGGGCGGCATCGTCTACGTCGGGCTCGATGCGCTCTCCGACTACGAGGTGGCGGCGGCGGTGGGCAATTCGATGTTCGCCGACCTGACCAGCGTGGCCGGCAGTCTCTACAAGTTCGGCGCCGGTCGGGGGCTGCCGGGCGAGGTGACGCCCCGGCGGATCGCGATCCACGCCGACGAGTTCAACGAGCTGATCGGCGACGAGTTCATTCCGCTGCTCAACAAGGCGGGCGGTGCAGGCTTCCAGGTGACGGCGTACACGCAGACCTGGTCGGACGTGGAAGCCCGCATCGGCTCGCCCGCCAAGGCCGGACAGATCGCCGGCAACTTCAACACCCTGATCATGCTGCGGGTAAAGGAGGTGGCGACCGCCGAGCTGTTGACGAGCCAGCTGCCCGAAGTGCACGTGGTCTCGACCGTCGTGTCGTCGTCGGTTTCCGACACCAACGATCCGATCGACTTCGCGGACTTCGCCAGCCGCAACGAAGACCGCATCGCCCCGGAAACGGTCCGGATGCTCGAGCCGACCGATCTCGTGCAACTGCCCAAGGGTGAAGCCTTCGCGCTCATCCACGGCGGCCAGTTGCACAAGATCCGCATGCCGCTGCCGTCGGCATCGAGCGATCCGCTGATGCCTGCGAGTCTCGCCGCGATCGGGGAGACGCTGCGCGCGCGCCTCGACGGGCCCTGGAATCAGCCGGAGGACCGCTCCGAACCAGAGGGTCGACGTGTCGTCTAGAAATGCGGCCTTCCGCGAGGGCGCCTTGGCCGGTGTGCTGCTGAGCCCGCTGAAACTGGCCTTCTCGTTGGCCTTGGGTCTGGTCGCGCTCCTGGTGTGCGCCTGGATCGTCGACTGGCTGCTCGTGTTCAAGGTCTGGCCGCAGGGGATCGAGCGACTGCGTGAACTGCTGACGCACGATCTAGCGAGTGGCATCGCGCTCGCCGCTCGGCAGGGCGCTGATGCCGGCGTCATCACCGCGCCGGCGAATGCCCTCTACTCGATAGTGTTCGAGGCCACCGGCATCCACGACATGGGCACACAGTTCGCCAACGGGTCCGCGCTGTCGATCCCTGACACGATCATGCGGCGCAGCTATGTCTCGCACCGGGAGGGCATCGAGGCGGCGATGGTCGGCACGCAGCTGCTCGGCGTGCGCACGGCGATCCTGGCGCGGTTCGCGCCGCTCTTGCTTCTTCTGTATGCGGTCGGTGCCGCCGATGGGTTCACCCAGCGTGCGATCCGCCGAGCTTGCGGCGGACGCGAGTCGGCCAGCCTATACCACCGGGCGAAGTACCTGCAGTTGGCGGTGCTGGGGCTGGGCGGGGTTGCCATGTTGCTCTGGCCAGGGCCGGTGCAGTGGGAAATGTGCGTGGTGCTGGGCGCGTTGCTGGCAGGCGGCTTGGCGAGTTTGCAGTGGGCGTACTACAAGAAGCACATGTAGGCCGGGCACCGTGGCGTGCGCGAGGGGCCCGGCCGGTTTCAGAAGTGCCAGAAGCTCGGCGCCTCCGGCTCCGGCGCATCGAGGATCGGGTCGCTTCGTCGCACGAGCGGATCGAGCCAGTCCGCCTTGGCCTTGGCCCACTCGATCCACTGCTGCTTCTCGGGCGTGAGCTCATCGTCGTGGCTTGCTCGGTCCTCGACGGCGGCGATGAACTCGCGCAACCGGTTCGCGCGCTGCAGCCGGCTGGCGTCGCGGAACAGGGCGTGCAGCTGGCGACGTTCCTCGTTGCGCGCGCGTACCTGCGCTTCGTATCGGGCGCGCGCTTCCTCGTAGGTCCGCCGGCGGCGCTCCTCTTCCTCCTCCTTCGCGCGTTTCGCTTCGGCCAGGCCGACGATGGCAGCGACGATGCCGCTCAGCCGCGAGTCGATGAGGCTGCGTTCCGTGTCGTTCCACTTCCGTGACGGCCACGATCCCACCGTGAGCGTCAGCCGTCCGGTGGGGTGCCAATCGAACTGCGGGATGTTCGGATACTCTCCCCGGGCACCCACGCGAAAGGAGTCGTAGTACCGGTCGCGCGCCCGCACCTCCGCGCGTGTCGGCGTGTGGCTGGTTCGCGTCACCTGCTCGACGATCGAGATCGTCAGCGTCGTGCCGCCGCCGACCAGCAGGGTCTCGCCCTTCTCCTCGTCCACCCGCGCCGTGAAGCCGCTGGGCTCGAGCGACTTGAGCAGCGTGTCCATCAGCAGAAGGGCGCGGTCGAGGGTGTTCCTCGTGACCTGCAGGTCGAGCACTTCCTTCGGCGCGCTTCGCACGCCCGCAGGGTGATCCCAGCCGTCGCGCCGCTTCAAGCGCGTCGCTGCCGCCCGTACGAGCGGGTGCGGGTCGACGAGCTCGGCGGGCACGCTGATGCTCGCCTGGCTTTCGCGGGTCTGCTGGAGAGCGTCACGGACGCGCGCGTGCACGGCCGCCTCCTGTTCGGACAGCGGTATCGGTCCGGAAGGGTCGCGCGCGCCGGCGGGGAGGGCGGGCAGCGGCACCTTGCAGGTGGGGCGGCCGGCCTTGAGCTTCGCCCAGTAGCCCCTCGGCGGCACCGGAATGCCGAGCTTCTTGCAGATCTTGACCAGGCCCACGTCGGACAGGCCGTAGCGGGGTGCGACGACCGTCACCGCGTCCGTCCAGACCTCTTCGTACAGCGCCTCCCGGCTGACGGGGGTGCCTCGGCGTCTCATCGCGTGTCTCCCGGTTCGGGCCGGAGCCGCTTGGCGGCGACTCCTGGCAACTCTAAGATTTGCTGTTCAGTAAATCTTGCTATTGCACCGAATATTCGGTATGGTGCGCATATTTACTGCACAGTGAACCTAGGCGGTGACCATGCTTCATGCGCAGGCGAGCGAACGGGAGCTGATCGATCAGTTCCTCGCCGCACTTCGGTCGCTGCCTGAAGTGCAGGCCGAACTCGAACGCGTCGGCTCGCCGGAGCTCGACGCCCAGCTTGCGCTCGACGTCGCCGGTAAGCCTATCCACGCGCTCGTCGAGCTGAGGAAGGCCGTCTATCCGCGCGACGTCCGTCAGCTCGTCTGGCGGATCAGGGACCTTGCCCGCCAGCAACCCGCCGGCGAGAGCGGCATCGAGCCGCTTGCGATCCTGGTCGCCGAATCCATCTCGCCGGGCGCGAAGGAGCTGCTTCGAGCCGAGCGGGTCGGGTACTACGACAGTGGGGGCAGCCTCTACCTGCCGGCCCGGGGAGCCTACCTCTACGTCGATCGGCCGCCGCCCAAGTCGTTGTCCCGCGCGATGCGCTCGCTGTTCACGGGGCGGCGCGCTCAGGTCCTGCACGGCCTGTTGGTTCGCCACCAGGACTGGTTCGGCGTGAAGGACCTGGCCGAGCAGACGCTGGTCTCGTCCGCCACGGCGTCCCAGGTGCTCACGGAGATGGAGCGCTTCGACTGGCTGGAGTCGCGCGGGCAGGGCCCCAGCAAGCAGAGGCACCTTCGGGAACCCGCGGCGCTGCTGGATGCCTGGGCGAAGCAGCTGAGCTCGTTAAGGCCCCCGACGCTGCGACGCTACTTCGTGCCCGCGATGAAGCCCGACGGCCTGATGGAGCGCCTCGGCCAGGTTTGCGAGGCGCATAGCGTCGACTACGCCGTCAGCTTCGAGGCCGCCGCGCAGCGCTACGCGCCGTTCCTGTCGGCGGTATCGCAGGTTCGATGCCGACTGCTGGCGGGGTCGGGGGGCGATGCCGCGATCGCGGACCTGGGCGCACGCGTCGTCAGTGAGGGCGCGAATCTCGCCGTCATCGAAGCGAAGTCGGCCGGTGACCTGCTCTTTCGCGAGCGGGTCGGCGGGGTCTGGCTGGCCAGTCCGGTCCAGGTGTACCTCGACCTCCTGCGTGGCGAGGGTCGAGCCAAGGAGATGGCTGAACACCTGCGTCGAGAAAGGATCGGCTTCTGATGGCCAAGCCCGCAACCTTCGACGGTTACAGCGACCAGTACACGCTCGACTGCGAGCGGGTGCTGGTGACGCTGCTGCGGGGCCTGGGGCCGTGGAAGGACTCGGTCTACCTGGTCGGCGGCCTCACGCCGAGGTATCTGGTCCCCGCGCGTCCGCCGGTCGTGCCTGCGCACGCCGGCACTCTGGATGTCGACATCGTCATCGACCTGCAGATCCTGGCCGACACCGAGGCATACCACACGCTCGAAGAGAACCTGAAGCGCATGGGGTTCGAGAGGGCCGAGAACGAGCAAGGGGCCAAGCTCTCCTGGCGTTGGCAGACCAGGACCGAGCACGGTGCGCTGATGGTGCTGGAGCTGCTAACCGACGCCCCGCAGATCGCCGGCGGGCGCGTGCAGCCGCTGCCGACAGACGGCACGATCTCGGCGCTCAACATCCCGCACTCGTCGATCGTGTTCGACCTGTGCCAGGTGGCCGAGATCCGCGCCGAGTTGCTCGGCGGGAACGGTGTGGCGACCGAGCGCGTGCAGCACGCCGACATCGTCAGCTTCACCTGCCTGAAGGCTTTCGCGTTCGATCAGCGCTTCGAGCGCAAGGACGCCCACGACCTGGTCTACTGCATCGAGCATGCCCCGGAGGGGCTGGACGCCGTCGTCGGGGCCTTCACCCGGGCGCTTGCGGGCAAGCACGCGGCCGTGGTCCGAGAGGCCCTGGACATCCTTCGACGACGCTTCGCCGACGAGGAAGCGACCGAGGGCTATCGCAAGGACGGGCCGGTCGCCGTGGCCAAGTTCGAGCTGGGGGAGGGTGACGAGGCGGATCAGCGCGAGGCGAGGGTGTTGCGGCAGCGCCAGGCCAGCGACGTGATCGATCGACTCCTGGCAGGCATCGGCTAGTGGCTGAGGCGACGAGATGCTCATCACCTTTGGATTGCGACTGGACGGAGAACGTGGCTGGCGCCCAGCGAATCGGCTGGGGAGGCCGGTGTTCGGCCCGCTGGGGCTGCTGAACCTGCTCGAGACCCGTCTCGGCTTGCTGCGTGCCGACTGCGCGCACGCGCAGCGCGTCACGCAGTACCGCGAATGCCTCAAACAATTCGACACGCCGGATCGCTTCTATCACGCCTCGTTCGGCATCGATCCGATCGGTACATCCGCGTCGCTGCTGTCGTGGCGCGATATCTGGCATCTCCACGGCTGGAACGGCCAGTCGCCGTCGGCGGCTGGTGTCCGGATGACCGACATGGCCGCCGTCGAGTCCGCCGCGCGCGAACTTCTGTTCCCGTCGATCGGCGAGCGACTGGCCCGAGTAGCCGAGTTCCTCGCTCGACAGCAATCAAGTATCGACGGCATCGAGCTCGTCGACCCGCTGGATGCCTTTCCCAAGCGTTGGCGGGAGGTGCTCGCAAAGCTGCCGGTACGGTCGATCAGGGCGTACGGTCCGTCGGCAGACCCGACCACGGTGCTGGGCAGGCTCCAGATCGCGCTCAATGCTGCGCACGAAGGCGAGAAGCCTGCAGGGAAGATCGCCTGGTTGGACGACGGCAGTCTGCACGTCGTGCGTGCGGAGACGGGCTTGGTCGCCGCGCGCTGCGTCGCCGACGATCTCGCAGCGCCGCACGAGGGAACCGCGATCGTCGCCGAGCAGAGCCGTTCGCTGCTCGACGCCACGCTCGATGGCTCCGATGTGGCCCGGCAGGGGTTCCTGGACGCGAGTCCGCTCGCACCTGCGCTTCAAGTCCTGCCTCTCGCGCTCGCCACGGTCTGGGAGCCGCTCGACGTCTACGCGCTGCTCCAGTTCCTCTCGCACCCGATCGGGCCGGTGCCCGGCTATGCCCGGCGACGGCTGGCCGAGGTGGTGGCTCAGTTCCCCGGCGTCGGCGGCCCCCGATGGCGGGAGGCGGTCGAGGAGATCGTGCGGCGCCACCCGGAGCGTGCCGACGATCTCCGTCGGGCGCTGGCGTTCTGGGTCGAGCACACGCGCTTCGACCCCAAGCAGGGTGCGCCGACCTCTGCGCTGCTCGAAAGAACCCGGGCGATTCGCGACTACTTCGGCGCGCGGCTCGCGGATCAGGACGCCAATCGCAGCGCAGCTGCTGCAACGGGTCTCGCACAGGCCGCCGCGGTGACCGCGGCCCTCGAGGCGCTCGCAGCGCAGGGCGAGGCCTCGGTCGCCCCGGTGGAGCTCGAGGCGCTTGTGGCGCAGTGCACAGCGCGAGGTGCGCCCAACTTCGCGATGCACGCGCAGGTCGGCTGCGCACCGGCAGCTACGGATCCGGGTGCGCTGCTGGAGCCCTTCGACCGGGTGATCTGGTGGCAGATGGGTGCGCCGTCGTTGCCGGGTCACTACCCCTGGAGTGCGAGCGAGATAGCGTCGCTCTCCCGTGCGGGCGTGGAACTCCCGCCGCTCGAAGAGCTACTGAAGCGGCGCGGCGAAGAGTGGCTCAGGCCCGTCTTGAACGCACGGCGGCAACTCGTGCTCGTGCTTCCTCCGCACGGCGAGGAGATGCACCCGCTGTGGCAAGAGATCCAGTGGTTCGTCGATGGCGTACGGCCCGAGCCTTTGGAGAGTCTCCTGACCGGCCGCGCCGGCAACGAACTGCCGGCGGTCGAGCACGCGGCGCTGCCGGCCCGCAGGCGTTGGTGGCACTTGGCGGCGCAAGCGACGATTCCGCCGCGCACCCGCGAGTCCTATTCCAGCCTCAGTGCGTTCCTGAATGCGCCCCATCAGTGGGTTCTGAAGTATGCGGCTCGGCTCAATCCGTCCAACCTCCTCGCGGTCGCCGATGCGAACTTGCTCTACGGAAACCTCGCCCATCGGTTGATCGATCGGTTCTTTCGGACGAGCGGTGCGCTCGCGCTTCGCGGCGAAGCATTGAGGGCCTGGTTCTCGCGCGAGTTCGAGACGGTCGTGGCCGAGGAGGGCGCGGTTCTCCTGATGCCAGGTCGACGCGGAGACTACGAACGGCTTCGCTCCTCCCTGGAGCGCGCCATCGCGGAGTTCCAGCGGCAGTTCGCGGCGGCGGGCGTCGATGCCGTCGAGCCCGAGCGCGCGCTCGCCGGGAGCTTCACCGGCGGCGAGCTCGAGGGCGTCGCCGATCTCGTCGTGCGCAACCGGTCCGGCCAGCACGCGATCGTCGACATGAAGTGGTCCGGCGGCAACTACCACCAGGAACGGCTCGCAAAGAATCGCCATCTGCAGCTCGCGGTGTATGCGGAGCTGCTTCGGCAGGAGACGGGAGCGTGGCCGCAGGTCTCCTACTTCATCCTCGAAGCAGCGCGCCTCATCGCGCCGGACACGGGGTTCTTTCCGGAGGCGCGGGCGGTCCAGCAAGGCGGCTCGGGATCCACGGCGGTGCTGTGGGATCGATTCGTCGCAGCCTGGAACTGGCGCCGCTCCCAGATCGATGCGGGCTTGATCGAAGTTGCGGCCCGGGGCATCGAACCCACCGCCGAATCGGTGGGGCCGGCCGAGGCGCTCGAACCGGAAGAGCTGCGGGAGGACTACGACGACTACCGGTGGCTGACGGGCTGGGAGGGCTGAGCGATGGCCGGCAACCTCAGGTTCGTCAGCGCGGGGGCGGGAAGCGGCAAGACCTACCGCCTCACGCAGATCCTGCACGAGAAGCTCAGCTCGGGACAGGCCAGGCCCGGCGGGGTGATCGCGACCACCTTCACGCGCAAGGCCGCGACCGAGCTTCGCGAGCGGGTCAGAACGGCGCTGATCGAGAAGGGCGAGTTCGCACTGGCCAATTCGATCGGACAGGCGCGCATCGGCACGGTGAACAGCGTCTGCGGCGGGTATCTCGAGCGCTTTGCGTTCGAGGCGGGCCTCGCCACGGAGCAGCGCGTGCTGGAGGAGGCGCAGTCGGGCGCACTCGTGAGGGAGGCCATCGACAGGGTCTCCGACAGCGCCTCCGTGCAGGAACTGGTCGAGCTCGCGCGGCGCCTCGGCATCGAGAGCTGGGAAGACGCGCTCAAGTCGATCATCGACCAGGCTCGCGCGAACGACATCGCGCACACGCGTCTCGCCGCGTTCGGGGAACGCAACGCGAGAGAGCTTCTTGCCCACTTCCCCGCGACGGCGACGGACGACCTCGACGCACTGCTCATGAGTGCGATCGAGGCCGCCGTACCCGAGCTCGAGAAGCGCGCCACCGGCAAGAAGAACACGGCCGACTTCATCGCGCTTGCGCGCGAAGCGCTGCGTTTGGTGCGCGGTGGAACCGCCACTTGGTCCGACTGGGTCAAGCTCTCCAAGAGCGCGCCGGAGGCGGGCCTAAGGACGGTCGCGCAGCCCGCGACGGACATCGCCGGTCGCTTCCCGGCGCATCCGCGCCTGCGCCAGGACATCGAGCGCTACCTTGCGGCGATCTTCGCGCTGGGCGCGAGGGCGCTGGATGCCTACGCCCAGAGAAAGCGCGAGCTGGGCGTCATCGACTTCGTGGACCAGGAGCACCTCTTTCTCCGTCTGCTGGACCAACCCGCAGTCGTCGAGGCTCTCTCGGAGGAACTCGATCTCCTTCTCGTGGACGAGTTCCAGGACACGAGCCCCATCCAGCTCGAACTCTTCGTGCGCCTGTCGCGCATTGCCCGCGAGAGCGTGTGGGTCGGCGACGTGAAACAGGCCATCTACGGTTTCAGGGGCAGCGACGCCGAGCTCATGAAGGCGGTGCTCGCCGAGCTTCCGGCGATGGGCGGGACGAAGGAGGTGCTCGGCCAGTCGCGGCGTTCTCGGCCTGGCCTGGTTCGACTGGTCAACGGCGCTTTCGGCGACGCGTTTGCGCCCGGGCTCTCGCGCCAGGAGGTGGAACTGGCGCCCGTGCGCAAAGAGCTGGCCCCCGACGCGGCACTCGCGAACTGGGTGCTCAATGGTAGGAACGTGACGGAGCGGGCTGCCGCACTCGCCGAAGGCGTCAAAGCTCTCGTCGCTTCAGGCTATCGCGTCGTCGACCCGTCGAGCGGCAACCCCCGACCCGCTCACTTCGGGGACATCGCGGTGTTGTGCAAGACCAACGCGGGCGTCCAGACGGTGGCGGAGGCCCTGCGCATCGCGTCGGTGCCATGGGCCACGCAGCAGTCCGGGCTCCTCTCCACACCCGAGGCCGTCCTTGCGGTCGCGTGCCTGCGTCGATTCAACGACCCGCGCGACACCCTGGCGAGCGCGGAGATCGTTTCGCTGGCCGACTGCGAGGAGCCCGAGTCCTGGCTCGCGGACCGCCTGCACTACCTCGAAGCCGGGGGTGACAGCGCGCAGTGGCGGGACGGCACCGAGGGCGGTCACCCGCTGCTCGCGCGCATAGCGAAGCTGCGAGAGCAGGCGCCGCTGCTCTCGCCCTACGCCGCGATGGAGCTCGTCGTCGTCCAGTGCGATCTCGCCGGCCGCGTGCTGCGCTGGCGGCGCAACGAACTCGTCGCCCAGGTGCGCTTGGCGAACCTCCAGGCTCTCCTCGGCCTCGCTAGGACCTACGAAGACGCGTGCCTTGCTCGGCGCGAGCCGGGTACGGTTTCCGGCCTGATTCTCTGGCTCGGCGAGCAGGCCGGTGCCCAACAGGACATGCTCGCGCAACCGCCCGTCGATGCGGTCAAGATCATGACGCACCACGCGGCCAAGGGACTGGAGTGGCCGATCGTCGTCCTGCTGGACCTGGAGAAGGACATCCAGGACCGCATCTGGTCGGTCGGCGCGCGGTCCGAGGGACGCCTCGACGTCGCCGCCCCGCTCAGGGACCGGTGGATCCGATACTGGCCGTGGCCGTTCGGCGCCCAGAAGAAGGTCGACATCGCCGACACCATTAGCCAGTCGGCGGAGGGAACTCGCCTGCGTGCGGAGGCGATCGAAGAGGCCAAGCGCCTCCTGTACGTGAGCGCGACACGGGCACGCGACTGCCTGGTTCTGGCGTTCCCCGCCAAGCGAGGCGCGTGCGAGTGGCTCGGGTCGCTGAATGCGCCGTGGCTGGCGCCGGACGTCGCGGACGACGCGGTGTCTCTCCCCGATGGTTCGCGCGTCTCGTGCGACTTCCGCAGCTTCGACGCGCCGGCCGCGCCCTCTGTCGCGGTCGAACCCGATGCGCCGCTCCATTGGTTCCGTGGCACTGAATCGCGCACCGAGCGGCTGCCAGCGACCTTGGTTGCCTCGGCCACCCAGGCCCGGGCTTGCAGGATCACGGATTCCGCATCGATCGGCGATCGCATCCCGCTCTCGGCGGGAATCGACATGACCGCTCTCGGCGACGCGATCCACGCCTGCATCGCGACGGCGTTCACCGATGCGAGCGTGCCCTTCGACGAGCCCCGGGCAGCGCGCATCCTCGGCGGTTTCGGACTCGCGGGCGCACTCGAACCGTCCGCACTGGTTCGACAGATCGCGGCATTGGATGCGTGGATCTCCGCGCGCTGGCCGGACTGCAGGCGCCATGCCGAGATTCCCATAGAGTCGATTCTTCCCAGCGGGCAGGTCATGCACGGTCGCATCGATCTCCTGCTGGAGACGACGACTGGCTGGGTGCTTCTCGATCACAAGGCAAATCCGGCGCCGCGGGATCGATGGGATCAGGTTGCCCAGGAGCACGGCGGGCAACTGTCCGTCTACGCAGATGCCCTCGCGCGTGCCACGGGGCGTTCCGTCGCGGAGATGTGGATTGTCCTGCCCGTCGGAGCCGGCGCGATCCAGGTGGCGGCGAGCGAGCTATGAGCGGCAGACCATCGCATCGGCGAGAGTCCAGGGCGACGCCAAGCACGGGGCGGCGCCCAGCGGTGGGGAGGCGGCCGTGAGGCACGACGCGGTGACGTGGCTGGACTTCCGCGCGGACGATCTCGCGCGAGCGCGCGACTTCATCCGATCCCTTCAGGAAGAAGGCGTCATCGACGAGCTCGGGTTCCTCGCTCTTCTGGGACGGTTCTCCGACCTGCTGCATCCGGCGACGACCACCCTGATGCGGTCTGCCCGATATTTCTGCTTCATCGCCGGCATCTATCGGTCGCTCGAGCGCGAAGGGGTTCGTGCGAGCCAGATTCCTCATCTGTCTCGGCAACGGCAGGACGAGCTGAGGGACGTCCTCTCGGATACGGAGACGGTAGGCGTCATCGGTCGGGACGCAGGCATCAACCTGAGGCAGTTCCCATCGCAGATCTACTGGAGCGGGCTGAAGAAACTCGGGATGTTCACGTCGAATCTCTCCGAAAGCGCCTATCAGGAGCAGTTCGACGACATCAGGCGCAGCCGCCGCGGGTATCAGGACGACGACAAGACGCCGCAGGGGCCGGAGGGCGTGCGGTTCTGGTCCGACGATCTGCCGCCGGCAAGTTTTCTGGATTCGGATGGCCGGATAAGGCCAGGCGCAACCTTCAAGCTCACCAGGGCGGAAGCCTCGGACCTGCACAAGAGGTTTACGTCGCGTTTCTCCGAGTCGCTGCTGTCGCACATGCTCAAACATCGACTCATCGGCATCGACTGGCCTTGGGAGTGCCCGAAGCTCCCCGAGAGTCTCGCCGTCTGGGTCTGGCACGCCAGGAACATGAGCCTCCTCGTCCGAGGAGCCACGCTGCAGTACTACTCCCTGCTGATGGAGGAGCGCGACAAGCTGAGGATCGAGGAGGACACGGACCTCGTGGCTCCCATCTTCAACGATTGGTGGATCGCGGCCAAAGAGCCTCTGAAGAAGTGGCGCACGAGCGAGTTCGTGACGGTCCCGACCGTCGCCTCGGCATTGCGTCTCGGCAACCGAGGCGATCGCTGGTTCATCGACGGCTGGCTCGAGCGCTGTGTCGCGGCGTCGACGGCCGAAGCACTGCTGCGCGACGAGAAGGCCAGGCATCTGATCCGAGAGCGAGAGCGACGCGTCAAGCCGGCGAAAGCGCGGCTCAAGTACGAGAAGCACCTGAGGCAGTGGAAGCCCGATCGGGTCGGCGAAGGCATCTACCAGTTCGACTACCGACACAGCATCGGGTCCCGCTTCGTTTCCGAGATCCTCGACGGCATGGAGCGCGGCCAGTGAGCGTTCTCGACGTTACTCGCCAGCGCAGTGCGTTCACCGACGCACTGCGTCCCCCGCCTGGATTCGTGCTCGGCGCGTGCATCGGCACGACCTTCAGCCTGGACTTCGAGCTCTTCACCGCCGTGCTCCTGGCATTCGTCGGGGCCGACGTGGAGGAACCCCTGAACAACGCGCCTGCAGTGCTGACGTCGGTGGCGAGGCTGAGGTCTCGCCTTAGAGTCTTCGTGAACGGGGGAAGCCTTCACCCGCCGGCGACGACGAACCGGCTCTACGCGCTCTACGACCGAATACTCCGGCCGAAGGCGGTGGACGGGGGCGCATTCCACCCCAAGGTCTGGGTCCTGCGTTTCGATCCGGTGGCCCGCCCCGAGCGGCACAGCGTCGAGCCCGCTTATCGGTTGCTGACGGCGAGCAGGAACGTGACGGATTCCGGTTGCTGGGAGCTCGGCGCACTGTTCGAAGGGTCGCGGCGAACCGGCACACAGAAGTTCGGATCGGACGTCGCGGCCTTCTGCCGGAAAGTGGCGGCTTCCCGCGATCTCCCCAAGGCCTTGTGGAAGCTGATCGAGGAGCTGAAGTACGTCGAGTTCGTGGCACCTCGGGAGGCGGCGCAGGGCCTGAGATTCGACTGGCAGTGGCCTGGCGATCGCGTGCTCATCAACCGGCTGCCGCGGACCATGTCGCGCGTCCTTCTGATATCGCCGTTCCTGCGCGCGGATTTCCTCAAGCGTCTGTGCGATCGGACCGACGAACTGACGCTCGTCAGCACCCAGGACGAACTCGATCAACTGTCCGACGAGACTCACCAGTGCCTGGCGAACGCCCGGGTCTTTGTGGTCTCCGCCGAAGCCGACGAAGAGGCGCCGTCGCTGGACCTTCACGCCAAGCTGCTGGCCTGGGAGTCCGAGGGCGTCAGCGAGACCCTGATCGGGTCGGCGAACGCAACGGGTCCAGGCTGGGGGTGCGGTCCGAACGTCAACTGCGAGGCGATGGTGTCGCTCAACCCCGGCCTTGGCATCGATGCGGTTGTGAAAGCCTTCGTCGCGCCCGCCAAGGACCAGCTGCAACCGTGGATCGACAGGTACGTCCGCCAGACCGCGGTCGCCAACCCCGAGCGGGAGGCGGCCAAGCGCCTGGAGCACTTCAAACGTCTCCTGCGCGCGGACCAGATTCGCGGCGAGTACGACCCGGTGAAGAAGACCCTTCTGCTGCTCGCGCCGTCCTCGGCCGGCGAGCAGACGTGGCCGGCGGACATGCGCGCGGAGACCGCGCCACTCCTCCAGCGAGATCAGTCGGCACGCGCGGACTACCGGCTCGTTTACGGTCCGGGGGCGGCCTTCCAAGGGATCGAGCTCGAGGACGTCGCGGCTTTCGCCTACGTCGTGGTCTGGAGCGAGCACCACCGGGACGTCGAACTCGCGTTTGTCGTGCAGTTCGAGCTGAACCTCGGAGCACTGGAGGCGGATGAACGGGACAAGGCCGTGAACGCCCGCCTTCTCGAGGGAGTCGACGCGCGCAGCCTGCTGTTAGACGTGCTGGCGGGCTTGCCCGGCGGGACATCGCGGCCCGCAGGCGGGGGACAGTCCGGGGTCTGGCAGGCGGGCGATCCGCTGCTGAGGCGAGCGACGATCGAAAGAATCCTCGAGGCGTGCACGGCGGACCCGAGCCGCATCCACGAGGTCGAGGCCGTCTTGGCGGCGTGCGGCGACGCATGCAACATGAGCACGTTCCGCGAGTTCTGGGCGGTGTTCCGCGAATCGCTCGAAGAGGAAGGTGCCGGTGTCTAGTCTCGAGCTCGCCGAGTTTCAGCGCGCCGCGGTCGAGACGATCTGCGAGCGTTTGACGAACGCAGGCGGATCGCGTCGATTTCTTCTCGCCGACGAAGTCGGGCTGGGCAAGACCGTCGTCGCGCGCGGCGTGATCGACGAACTCTTGCGGCGCCGGCGGGGCCGAGAGCTGGTGGTGGTGTACTTGTGTTCGAACACCGAGATCGCCGACCAGAACCGAACGAAGCTTGCGCCGAACGCCCCACCATCGCTGCGAAGGATCACCCAGCTCGCGTGGAGCACCAAAGCCGGCGACAACCTTCAGCTGTATTCATTCACTCCCGGCACGTCGCTGTCCGAGGGCACCGGATTGGCCTGGGAGCGGCAGCTGCTGCTGTTCCTGGTTCACCGCGTCCTCCGGCAGGACATCCGGAAGGGTAAGTGGCGGGAGTATTTCCGATGCGGCGCCGGAGAAGAGCGCTGGAAGGCGGCGACGAAGTTCGCCGTCCTGCGGCTGGAGTTCAATCGCAAGCTCCGCCCCGGGCTGCAGCAGAGGATCGCCGAGGAGTGGAGAAAGCCGATCGAGGTCGACGGTGCGACGCTCGTGCTGTCCGAAGTCCTGCGCGGCGAGGTCGACCAGTTCAAGCCGACCGATGCCGGAAGCCGGAGGCGCCGGAACCTGATCGTCGGGATGCTTCGCAGCGCCGCGCAGCGCGTTCTCCTCGACGATCTACAGCCTCACCTCGTCATTCTCGATGAGGTCCAGCGGTTCCGGGAAGTGATCGAGGAGGCGACCAGCCGCAGGTCCATCGCGGCGCGTCTCTTCGAGAGGCGTCCGGGCGTCCTCATTCTGTCGGCGACGCCCTACCGCATGCTTGCCCTGGACCATGAAGGGCAGGGGCACTACGACGAGTTCCTGGACACGGTGCGTTTCCTGTTTGCAGACCAGGGCAAGCAGGAGGTCGCTCGCCTGCGGAGCGATCTGAAGGCGTTTCGCGAACGCCTCGAACTCGGGGCCTTCCTTCGAGGGCACGATCACGAGCTGCTGGCGCTTCGAGCGCGCATCGAGCAGCGCCTCCGCAAGGTGATCTGCAGGACGGAGCGCAACGCGTACATACACGACCCGACGAAGGGCGTACAGGAAGTGCGGCCGACGGGGAACGTGTTCGCCGTGCCTCAGAAGGAAGAGGTCGTCGACTACATCCGACTGCGAAGGTTCCTCCTGGACAAGGTCGACACCTCCCAGCACATCACGGAGTACTGGAAGTCGTGTCCCGCGCCTTTCACGTTCATGGACGCGCAGTACGCGCCGATGGCGGCGGCGAAGCGCAAGAAGGCCGTAGTTCCGGCGGGCGTCATCGAGCAAGCGTCGAAATTGGGCGCGTTGCCGCGTCGGAACTTGCGGTTCCGAGAGCTCTTCCAGGCGATGTTCGGCGGTCCCGACGAGCGTTGGCGGTTCTTGTGGACGCGGCCGACCTACACCTACTACCGCGACGATTTCTTCCGGGATGCCGATCCGAAGAAGATGCTCGTGTTCTCCGGCTGGCGCTTCGTGCCGAAAGCCATCGCTCTGCTGACAAGCCACGAGGCCGAACAACGAATCGCTCCGCGCGGTCGCCTGTGGGAGGGCGACGACCGGCCGCCACTGCGCTTCACCGAGAAGGGCTCTTTCCACATCTTCGATGTCTGTTTGCCATCGCCGGCGCTCGCTCGGCTCGTCGAACCCTCGGCTCTGGCGAGCGACGCCCTCACGGCCAAGGAACTGCTCAGACGCACGCGGAAAGCTCTGAAGAGGGCGCTCGAGGAGGCTGGCGTCGAGGTTGCAGCCACGAGCCGTTCGCCGATATGGCAAGTCGTCGCGCGCCTGGAACGGCACTCGGATTCGTCGATCCGAGATGCTCTGGAAGGGAGCGCGGCCTACAACGGGGACGACATCACCGAGCGCTTCGCCGAGCACGTCGATACCTTCGTCGACTGGATGGAGGAGGAGGGGTCGTTGCGCATCTCCGAGGAGCGGCTCACGCATCTTGCGCGCATCGCTGCCTTTTCACCGGCCGTCTCTCTCCTGCGCGCCTTCTGGACGACTTATCCCGACAGCCGCGGCGAGGTGCACGAAAGGCTCGTCGACCTTTGCTTTGGCGAGCTCCGGAGCTATTTCAACCGGCGCACCGTTCGAGCGATCGTCGAGCGCTCGGTGCCGGCAGGGCGCGGCTATGCGCGTGCTGCGATCGAGTACTGCGAGCGCGCGCACTTCCAGGCAATTGCCGACGAGTACTTGTACCTCGGCAAGAACGTTCTGCAGCGCAACGGCCCGGCCGAAATGGCGGAACACTTGGCTCGCGTGCTGGGCGTAGGCACGGGGAGCCCCAACATCAATCTGACGACCGATACGGGGCGCATACGTGCCGAGCAACTGGTCCGCCGGTCGCACTTCGCGCTCGCGTTCGGCGAGGACGTCAAGGTCGACCAAGGAGTCCCCTTGGAGCAATCGGGGCCTAGCCGGAAGACGGCAGTGCGCGAGGCCTTCAACTCGCCGTTCTGGCCGTTTGTCCTGTCGACTACGTCGGTCGGGCAAGAGGGGCTGGACTTCCACCTCTTCTGCCGCGACATCGTCCATTGGAACCTGCCGTCGAATCCCGTCGACCTCGAGCAGAGGGAGGGCCGTATCAACCGACGCGACGGATTGGCGATTCGTCGGGCGATCGCAAGAGAATGGCCGCTCGAGCGCCTCGACCAAGCGGGCCCGGGAAGCAGCCCGAACTTCTGGGAGCGAGTCTTCTCGTTGGTCGGGGAGGCACCCGATATCCAGCGTTACAAGCACGGGCTCTACCCCCACTGGGTCTTCGAGCCGAGGGGCGGCCAGGTCGAGAGGATCCGCCGGCACCTCTTCTTCTACACCGACAGTCAGGATGCGAGCCGCTACGAAGAGCTCAAGGAACGACTCGCTCTGTACCGTTTGGTGTTCGGCCAACCGCGTCAGCAAGATCTACTCGAGCGAATTCAGCGCACCGTTCGCGACGAAGCCGGCCGGGAGGTGAGCCACGCCGCACTGACCCGCTACATGGTCAACCTTTCGCCCTTGGGGGAAGAGCATGCGCAGGTCAGGGCGGCGCTTGAAGCCCAGGAGATCGCGGCATCCCCCGACAAGCTGCAGCAGCTCTTGCGAGACGTCGAACAGATCGAAGCCGAGCGTGTAGCGGAACTGCTTCCGGCGAGAGGCGATCTGGACCGGTTCAAGGCGATGGTTCGGCGGCACATCGAGTCGCCCTACGAGGATCACGGCAAGCTCGTCACGGCGATTCGCGTCCTGACCTACCTTCGCGATCCGTACGACGCCATCATGGATCAGTACGTCGATCTCGGATTGCAGGACGACGTCGCGCTGATCCGTTCTGCCGCACGGTCGCTTGCCTCCGCTCGATCCGTCAGGTCGACACCCTGACCGCTCGGCCAACCATGCTTCAGCGCGCGACGAACTACTACGACGACCTGTTCGTTCGCTTGATCGGCGACGGTGTCCCGCAGCGGATCGCCGTCGAGCGAGTCGCGACTGCCTACCTCGACGGAAAGCCCTTGCCGGTAGGCAAGAAGAAGATCACGAAGAAGGAGCGCGACGGCCTCTTCTGGGCTAGCGCCGTTGTGAAGGGCTGCCCGCCCGACGACTGGGGTGGCGAAGCGATGTCGCTCGCCTTGGCGCGATACCTCGGGCAGGAGCCTGTGGCTGCCGACGGATTGGTGACGCGGGTCGCGCGCGAGGCGCCAGAGACGTTGATTCGCGCCGTCAGGCACGCAGGGCTCGTCTTGAACCCGCACTCTCCACGACGATTCGAGCTGGGTCAGGCTGCGTCCGAAAGCGAAGCCGTGGCCGAGATCTGCCGAGTGCTCGACCTGTTTGCCCTGGCGCATCGCGAACGGGTCGCAGCCGTGGAGGCGCAGAAGGCGCAGCTGGCGGAGCTGTCGGTCTTCGACCTCTTGATCTACGCGAGCCTTTACGCCTTCGAGGTTCTGGTTCCAAGGGACTTCAAGGTGAAGGCACTTGCACTGCCTTCGAGGGTTGATCTCGAGCTCGCCTGGGATGCACTCGGCGATCTACTTGCATGGAAGCTCGCAGAGGCGAACGCCTCGTCCCTGAAGCTGACGGACGACAGCATCGGGAGGTCGATCGCGCGGCATCTTCGACCGATCCTCTTCGAATCCGGCACGGCGAGCGCGGGCGAAGCCCTGCGGAATCTGCGCGCCTTTCACGCGCTCATGGATGCTCAGATCGAGTTGAACGAGTTCAACTCCAGGTCCGCCGACGCGTTCAGCTACGACGAAGGCATTCGGTTCGAGCGGCGGGGCGATCGGCTCGAGATCGTCCAGGTGGATCCAGCGGCGAGGGCGGCATGGCAACGTGAGGGACTGAAGCTCGAGCGCCTGCATGGCTACTGGTTCCATCGCGCCCTCGACACCTACGTCGAGCAGGTCGCGGCTGATCCGGCCAAGTGGAGGATCGGTCGACCGGAAAACGCCGAGGCCAACCGACTGGCTTGGCTGCGGGCGCTGCAAGCGCAGCTTCGACTGCGTGAGGCGTACGGTGTCGCCGACGTAGTGACGTCCGATTCCGGAGACGCGGTCGATCTCTTCCGGGCGTTGCTGTCGCTCAACCTGATGTCCGTCTTCTTCCAGCAGGACTTCCTGGCCGCCTTTGCAGAGCGCCTCGATGCGTCGGGCGACTGGATCGTCGCGTTGCAGCGTCTGGCCATGGACGGCCTTCGCGAGGGGCTCCAGAACCGAATGCCGGTCATGTGGTCGAGCCGAGACTCGAAGGTGTCGAACATCACCGGGTGGACCGTCACGGCGTCAGAGCCTGCAGGCAATCCCAGGATGGCATCTGCGATCCTGGACTTCTGGTCCTACGACATGGTCGCGACGGCAGAGCGGCTTCAGCGCAATGAGCCCGGCCTTCAGCCCCACCTGTTCGAGCGGCCGGTCCTGAAGTTTGGTGCGACCCTGGTGCAGTGTCCGTGGGTCGTCGGCATGCAGAACAACAGCACGGCCGCGATCAACAACCTGAGGCGAATCGGCGCTCGCCGCGGGCAGGCTCGCGACGAGGCGCGGCGGATCGAAGCCGGGCTCGCCAGGCTGCTCGAGAAGCGCGGGTTCAGGACGCTGCTCAACTGGGTGCCGCCGCGCGGCCCTGACGACGCCGGCGAGGTGGATCTGATCGCCGTCCTCGACGGGCATTTGTTCGTCATCGAGGTGAAGTCGACGTTCATGCGGCGATCTCAGCGGGACGCGTGGTTGCACGCGACCACTACGCTTCGCAAGGCCGGACAGCAGCTTCGCCGTAAGGTCGAAGCGGTGTCGGTGGCCATCGCCTCGGATCCTGGGTTTCGCACGGTGCTGGGTTTGTCCGAGGGCCTGACTCCGACTCGACAAACTGTGTGGATCGCCGACACCTGCATCGAATGCGACCACCAACGGTTCGGCGGCTTCCTGAAGGTCTCCGTCGAAGAGCTGCTTATCGCGCTTCGCGACGATCGTCACCTGCTGAACGATCCTGCAGGGCTGCTTGCCGGGAGCTACGGAGTCGACGAGGCGCGTGAAGCAGATGCAAGCGAGTCAGGCTGGAGTCTGTACCCCGACGGCTTCAGCGCGGAACGCTTCGCCGAGGTCATCGAGACGGAGGCTGTGTGGGATGTGCGCGATCCAACGCAGCGTCGGCCAAGTTCCTCAGTAGCAGTGGGTGAGGATTGCAGTCGAGCTTCACACGAGAACGATCAGAGAAAGTAGATGCCAGACTACTTTGCACAGCACTCGGGCGCCCTGAACTTGAGCGCGCAGACCACGACGCCAAACCGAGGATTTAGGCCGGGGCAGCTAGGAGCGCTGCACGCCGTTCTCGCGCACGCTTCGGTGCATGACGATCCAGCTATCGTTTGTCTGCCGACCGGCTACGGAAAGACCTCCGTAATGATGGCGCTTCCTCTTCTCCTGCAGCCACGCCGTGTCTTAGTTGTCGAACCTTCGGATGCGCTGCGAAAGCAGGTGACGTCGCATTTCCGAGAGCTGTCCACGCTCCGTCGGATCGGTGCCGTAGGTGATGCCGTCGCGAACCCATCTGTTCTGCGGCATGAAGGGCGCCCTGAATCACCTGAAGATTGGCAGTTGCTTGCTGCTCATGACGTGGTTGTCTCGACGCCGGCGAGTTCGTCGCCGTCGCTTGCAACTGGCGCGCCGCGTGATCTGTTTGACTTGGTCATATTCGACGAAGCGCATCATGCGCCAGCTGATACTTGGGCGGCGTACCTCGAGCACTATTCCGGCGCCCGCTTTGTGTTCGTAACGGCAACTCCATTCAGACGGGATGGCCGGGTGATCCCCGGCAAGCTTGTCTACCGGTACCCAGTAATGCGTGCGGTTGCAGAAGGCGCCTTCGACCCCGTTGCATTCCGCGCGGCGCCAGTGCAGAACGAGCTTGACGATCAGCATGTCGATCGCGTCATCGCCGAAGCGGCGGTTCAACAGCTTCGCGCGGACCGTGACGCGGGCCACGATCATCGATTATTCGTCAGGGCGGCCAGCATCAGCGCCGCGCGCAACTTGGCTCCCCTGTATCGAGAGCTTGGCGTCAAGGTGGAAGCAGTGGACAGCAGGCTCAGCAAGCGACGCCAGGACGATTGCGAGCGTCGTCTTGTGAGCGGCGAACTCGATGGCATCGTTTGCGTTGATATGTTCGGGGAGGGCTATGACTTCCCAAAGCTCAAAGTCGCGGCACTGCATGCGCCGCACCGTTCGCTGGTCCCTACCATTCAGTTCATCGGCCGCTTCGCGAGGATCGATCCGACGACGGGAAGAGCGACTCTCATTGCTCCGACCTCGCGCATTCAGAATGCGACCAGCGCGCTGTTGCGCGAAGGCATCGACCTGGCGCGCTTGATCGACGAGGCGGCACTTGGGGAGCTAGCCGGAGATGCGGCGGAGCAGGCCATCTTGGAGCGACTGCCTGTCCGGCGGGTGGCCGAGTCGGACTACGACGCGGTATCGCCACTAGCGCTGCAGCTCTACGCACATGTCCGGCTGTTTCGCTGTGCCCGGCCGCCCGATTTCTCACTATTCGGAGAGACGGTCGGCAAGGAGTTGCGGGTCATGAAGCAGTGGGCGTCGGACGACGGTACCGTCGCACTGCTGTTGACCGCTGACGAGAACCCGCCGAACTGGGCAACATCCGATGTGTTGGTCAACATCCGGCATGACGCCTTTCTGTTCGTCTACCTGCCCGCATCCAGGCTGTGCTACATCGGCTCCACGCGAAGGACGGAAAAGCTGTACCTGGGGATGATGGACAAGGTTTGCGCCGAGAGCTATCGCGCGCTCAGTTACGAAGAGACGAGCCGAGCTAGAGCCGGCTTGCAGGCGGTCAAGTTCTTCAACGTCGGCCTGAAGAACACCACGTTTAACTCGCAGAGCGAGACCTACAGAACACTCACGGGGCCGCAGGCTGAGAGGGCCGTCACCGCAGGTGATGGGCGCGCGTACGTTCAGGGTCACTTCTTTGGCAGCGGTTTCGATGGCGAGGAGAAGGAGACCATTGGAGCGAGCAGCAGTTCGCGCATCTGGAGCAATCAGCGGCTGACGGTCGCAGAATTCCTGGATTGGGTCGAACGGCTTGATAGGCGGTTGGCGGGGACGAGCCCGTTTGCGGAGACGCACCTCGACATCGTTCGAGCCGCCTCGACTCTTCGACGGCTACCCGACGTCGTCATTGCTGCGACCTGGGCAAAGGCCGGCTTCAAGGCGAATCCTAGGGTTCGCTGCCGCCCGGCGCCAGGCGCACCGCTCGTTTTCCGTCGCCTGACGGACTGGGAAATGCAGGACTTCGAATGTCGTCCAGAAGCGTCGCAGCTTCATTTCTCGCTGGTTTCCGAGGAGTTGAAGGTTCGGATGTGCTTCAGCATCGGACACGGTCGCATGGTGACTTCGGTGCAGCCGGACGTCGTTGTCGAAGTCGAGTCCGCCACCGATGACTGGATGCCGCTAGCGGATTGGCTATCGGACCATCCACCTCGGTTCTACGCTGCTGACAAGTCATCGTTCGAAGGCATGAACCTCATGGCCGCCCCGATGCTGCAGGTCGAATCATTGTCCGATGGTGACGCTGAAGTCATCGACTGGAGCAACTGCGATATCGAAGTCGAATTCCTTCCAAACAGTGGTTCCGCAGATACCCACCGAAGGCGGGCGGCTTTGGCGGGGCGGTTGACGGTTCAGGAGCGTCTCGAGCAGCACTTGCTGGGTCTTCAGAACGTCGTCTCGCTCTTCTACGACCACAGAACCGGAGAAGCTGCAGACTACGTCGCGGTGACCAGGTCTGACGAAGGTGAGATTGAGGTCGCGCTCTATCACTGCAAAGGTGCTGGCGGACCCGCCGGCGGTCGACGCGTCGGCGACGTTTATGAAGTGGCCGGCCAGCTCGTGAAGTCCGTGTTCTACTGCGACGCAGCCACGCTGCTCTCGCACATGGAAGACCGTATGCATCCTCGGCACGCTTCGCCATCGAGGTTTGTGCGTGGCGACATCGAGGCCACCAAGGCGTTGATACAGGGAACGCCAGCGACAAGGCTTAGGTTCACGGTAGTAGGCGTCCAGCCGGGGATTCGGCGACCGCTCGTTGATGCCCACCTGGCCGACTTGATGGCATTTGGCATCAGCTATGCACGGCAGGGTGGTGCGGCAAGGGCGTACTGGCTCATCAGCGACTAGGGCCGTGCACTGGCATGCAAGGAGAGGCGAGAGTGAACAACGAGTCGGAATTGCTGAGCAACGGCACCGTGCTGGCTGGATCCTGACGGTAAAAAAATCGATGAAAATATTCGTGTTGACAAGGACTTGGGCCATCCGGTGCCGACGGACTTTGCGTCGCCGCTGCGACACCAAGGTTGTTGCGTCGAGGGTGTCGGCGATCATCCCCGGAGCCGATAGACCTCGATAGATCTCGAAAGCTGGCCATCGTGGAAGCGCCGACTGTCCTCGATAGATGTCGATTGATGGTGAATGCTTCGCTTGGGGATCCCAGTCAAAATGACGGTAAGGATGACGGTAAAACTCGGGCGATTCGAGCCGAGCATCAAGCCAGACAACGACTTACCGAAGCTGTTGATGATTGAGTGGGAGTAGGGCTCGCGGTCTATCGGCGTCTATCGCAGACGGCTGATTACCGGGCAAGTCATCGGACAAGTCCTCGAGGAAGTTGAACGGCTGGTCCTCGTGATAGGCGGCCCGATGAAGCGAGCGCAGATCCAGCAGGTGCTGGGCTTGAAGCACGGAGACCATTTCCGCGATGCCTACCTGCCTCTGGCGCTTGCTACCGAGCTGCTCGCGATGACGGTTCTGGAAAAGCCGGGCAGCCGCCGCCAGCTTTATCGTCTGACCGACAAGGGGCAGGAACTTCGTACCGATCTCTTGCGCCGGAGAAGACTTCGATGGGGCTGAGTCTCCCGGATGCGATGCGTGTCTTCCTGACACGGGTCTCCGGCCCTCGCCGAGCAAAAGCCCCTTGCCTGAGCCCGCGCCGTGTCTTGCTTTAGCTTATTGCATCCAGCCGTTCGCCGCATCTGGGCCAAGAGCGGAGAAGCGGGAGGGCACGGACTGCTGGCCCATCTGCTGGACGTCGCTGCCGTCGCCGAGGTCATTCTCAGGTTGGAGCCACCAGCCACCCATCGGATGGCGGCTCGCTCGATGGGATTGCGCGAAGTGGACGTGCTGCGCTGGGTCGCGGCATTGGTTGGCCTGCACGATTTCGGCAAGGCCATACCCGGCTTTCAAGCCAAGTGGCCAGCTGGCCAGTTGGCAGACCGGCAGGCCGGGCTGAGCTTCGAGCCGGCGGCGTCGCTGGAGTGCGACCAGCATTCCAGAGCAACCGCGGCGCTGCTGAGCCCGATGCTGCAGACGCTGTGCGGTGCCGAGCTCCTCTGGTGCCTGCATGCGGTGCAGGCGGTCAGCGCTCATCATGGTTACCACTTCAGCGCGCACGAAGTGGCGAACGGCGCACCGCGGCGTGAGCCGCCTGCATGGCGTCAGGCGCGATCCGAACTGCTGGAGGCCTACTGGGCCGTGCTGGCACCGCAAGGATGCCCCGAGGCCGAAGCCATGAACCTGCCTCTGGTCAACTGGCTGGCGGGGTTGACCAGCGCGGCCGACTGGATCGCATCGAATCCGGCATGGTTCCCGCCGGGCGAGCGTCGCGACGATCTCGCCATGTATCACCAGCATGCGCTGCAACTGGCAGAGCAGGCATTGCGAAGCGTGGGCTGGCGCGCCTGGCGGCCGCTGCTCGCCGAGGCGCCGGACGTGGCCGAGTTGCTCCCGCGGATGATCGGGCGCGCGGACGTGACGGTCAGGCCGCTCCAGCGAGAGGGCGACGTGCTGTTGCGCAGCGCCCGGGGACCCTCGCTGCTGCTGGTGGAAGCGCCGATGGGAGAGGGCAAGACCGAGCTTGCCTTCCTCGCTCACCTGCACTTGCAGGCTGCCAATGAGCACCGGGGCCTGTACCTGGCCTTGCCGACCCAGGCGACGGGCAACGCGCTGTTCAAGCGCGCGCAGACTTTTCTTCAGGCGTTCGCGACGGCAGGGCTCGATCTGCAGCTGGTGCATGGTGGCGCCGAGATGAACGAAGACCTGACGACCCTGCGCGGCATCGATCACTCGTCGAGCGAAGCCTTGTCGGCCAGTACGTGGTTCGGCCAGCGTCGGCGGCCGCTGCTCTCACCCCATGGCGTCGGTACGGTCGACCAGGCCCTGTATGCCGTGCTCAACGTGAAGCACCATTTCGTTCGGCTGTGGGGCTTGAGCAACCGAGTGATCGTGCTCGACGAGGTGCATGCCTACGACACTTATACCAGTGGCCTGATCGTCGCGCTGCTGCGTTGGCTGAGGTCCCTGGATTGCTCGGTCGTGCTGATGAGCGCCACCTTGCCGCATGCTCGTCGTCGTGACCTGTTGACCGCTTGGGGCGTGGATCAGATTCCTCCGGAGCCGGCCTATCCGCGCCTGATGCTGGCCGATGCGACTGGAGTGAAAGGCGTGCATGTCGATGCCCGACCACTGGCGCCGATCGAGGTGCGAGGTATGGGCTGCGACATCGCCAGCTTGGCTGATGTCGCGATCGCGCAGCTGCGCGAAGGCGGCTGTGGAGGATTGATCGTCAACACCGTGGCGCGTGCACAAGCCGTGTATCGCGCCTTGCAGGAGCGGCTGCGTGATGCCGGCTTGGCCGAGAGCACGTCGCTGCTGCTGTTCCACGCCCGTTTCCCGGCCGATGAGCGTCGGGTGCTGGAGGATCGTGTGCTGTCGCTCTTCGGTCCTCACGGACAGCGTCCGCCTCGAGCGCTGCTGGTCGCCACGCAGGTGGCCGAGCAATCGCTGGACATCGACTTCGACTTCATGTTCAGCGATCTGGCGCCGATTGATCTGTTGCTGCAACGCGCAGGTCGGCTGCATCGCCACCTGCGTGACTCGAGGCCGACTGCGCATGCCGTCGCCAGGTTGTGGGTGGCAGGACTACAGCCGGGCGAGTTGCCCGAGCTGGAGCAGACCGCATGGGGCTTCGTCTACGAACCGTACCTGCTCTGCCGCACCTGGGCACTCCTGACTCAGGAGCCCGTGCTGAACCTGCCGCATGACATCGACCGTCTGGTCCAGGCTGTCTACGACGATGACCATGAATTGCCGGACGACGTGGAAGCGGCGATGCGTCGCTTCATCGAGATCGATGCCTATGGGGAATACCTTGCCGATCGCAAGACCCAAGAGCAGTTGGCGCAGAACATCGCCATTCATCCGGCGGAAGAGGCGCAGCTCGCCTATGACCACAAGCCCCGAGGCCATGAGGAGGACGAGCAGGGGTTGGGGCTGACCAACGTCACCCGCCTGGGCCAGCCGTCCATCACGCTGATCCCGGTAATGGTCGACGCCGAGGGTCGCTGGCACGTCCGTGAAGGCGATTCCGGATTCGACCCCAACTCGCCTGTTGATCCGCCGACAGCTCGCGCTCTGTATGGTCGGCAGATCAAGGTCAGCCGCCGATGGGTGTTCGAGCACTTCAATGGCCAGGAGCCGCCCGCCGCGTTCGCTCAGCACGCGCTGCTGCGCCATGCCCGTGCCGTGCCGTTGACGGCGGGGGCTTTCACCCTCGGGAACCGCTCTTTGAGCCTGTCTGCCGAACTCGGGCTCGTGTATGGGGATGAGGGAGGGGCATGCGCCCCTCCCTCGGCATCCCCGCGGTAGCGGGGAATTTCGCAATGCTGTTCACAAAGCGAACCGACCAGCCGGTCCATCCCCACTTTGGTGGGGAGCACAGTTTATCTCTGTAGTGAATGGGAGCGTGCAAAGCTAACCTTCCAGCCTTGATAAGAAAAGCGAACGCAGTTAGACTCTGATCGCTCGGTATTTCCACCCAGCGACTACGCCGTCCGTGTGAAGAGGGCGGTCAATGAACGCTGTTCGAGTCGATGCTCAGGAACGGACTTGCCGCACGAGTGGTCGGAACGATCGACGGTTTCGTCGGCCTCGTGCTCGGCATGGCATCGGAATGACGGAGGCAGAGGATGCAGAGCCAGTACGCCCTGCTCGATGAGCATTGGCTGGCCGTGCAGCTGGCAGACGGCACGGTGCGGTGGGTGGGGTTGCTCGAGGCGTTCCGTCGTAGTGGCGAGATCGTGGCGCTGGCGGAAACCGAGCCGCCCAGCCTGATCGCTCAGTACCGGATGCTGCTGGCCATCGTGCACCGGGCACTGGTGCGTTCGCGCGATACGTGGAAGGACTCCGAGCGCGTGACCTGGTTCCGGCAGGGCCTGCCGGTGGACGAAATCTGCGCCTACTTGGAATCTCTTCGAGAGCGCTTCTGGCTTTTCGATGCGGAGCATCCCTTCATGCAGGTTCCCGCATTGGCCACGGCGGAGGAAACGCGCGACAAGCGCAAGCCTTGGACGCAGATCTCGTTGGCCAGTGCCAACGGCAACGCGCCGGTGGTGTTCGACCACGCGGTGGATTCTGTGCCTGCATCCATCAGCCGCCAGGCTGCGATCACCCATCTGCTGGGCTTTCTTCAGTTCACGCCGGGCGGCCTGGTCAAGACGCTGCGGGACGCCGACAAGGCGGGGGCGTTGGTCAACACGGCTGCCGTGTTGCCCGTGGGCAGCACCCTGGCGCAGACCTTGTGCTTGGCTCTGCATCCTCCACCGTTGCCGGGGCAATCACAACCCGATCTGCCGGCCTGGGAGCGCGCGCCGCTGACCCTGGCCGAGCTGCGTGGCGATCCCGTGCTGGCCACCGGTCCCAACGACCGCTACACGCGCCAGAGCCGCGCGGTGCTGCTGGAACCCGAACCAGATGGCCAGGTGCGCTGGCTGCGTTTCGCTGCCGGCTGGGCCTTGGGCGAGGACCCTCAGCGGCCCGACCCGATGGCCTGCTACCGCGCCGGCAGCAACGGACTCGTCCGCGTGAGCTTCGCCGAAGGGCGAGCCGTCTGGCGCGATTTGCCGGCGCTCGTGCCTGCACCCCAAGCCGCTGGCCATGAAGGGGCTCGGGTCGCAGCGGTCGTGAATTGGGCTGCTGGACTGCATCGTCTGATGGGCGTCGCTGTCGGACACCCGCAGCGGCTGCTGGTGGCGGGCCTGGCCAGTGACCAGGCCAAGCTCTTGCGTTGGCGTCTGGAGCAGTTCGCGCTGCCTCAGGCTCTGCTGGTCGAGCCGGATCGCGCGCGCGAGCTGCATGCGCACGTTGCGCTGGCCGAAGAACTGCACCGGCAGCTTCGTGCCATCGCCACCGATCTGGTCGCCATGACGCTGCCAGATCCGCGCAGCAAGGATTCGCGCAGTCGCGCCCGGGAGCTGGTCGAGCGCGGGCCACTGTCCCCTACCTACTTCGCTACCGCCGAGCGCGAGCTGTGGGCGCTGATGACCTGCATCGCACGGGACGAACCGGACGAGGCCGATGCGTTGTGGCACCGGGCTTTGCGAGACGCGGCCCGTCGCGCATGGAAACCGCTGGTGGACGGCTTGGGATTCTCCCCGCGGGCATTGCAGGCCGAGGCGCGCTGTGGACTCCGTTTGAATCGCCTGCTGCGCCAACGCCTGCCTGCCGCGTTTGCAGTCACTGCCGATACCGAGACCGAAGAGGTCTGACATGACCCGAGATGCCGATCGCACGTTCATCGACCACCTGATGCAACTGAAGGATCGGGACCGCGGCGCGTTGGCCGCATTGCGGCACAGCCTGTCTTTCTCGCCTGGCGACTATCCAAGGGCGTTTCCACACGTCGAGCGGTACGTAGGGAAGGATTGGCATGCGAATGACGCGCGCCGTCTGGCTCGCTATGCCGTGGCAGGTTTGTATGCGCTGCACCCGGTGACGCATTCACGAAGCTTGGCTGCTGCCCTGGGGCAGCTCGTTCGCAACAAGGAGCGACCTAGCCTGGAATTTCGCTTCCTGGCGCTGCTGGAAGCGGATGCCGATGCGGTGATGGCGCACTTGCGGCAGGTGGTGGGCCTGCTGGCGGCGGACGGTATCGGCTATGACCCCGCAGGTCTGCTCGCCGATCTGTGCATCGCACTCAACGAGCGAGCCTCGCCGGATGCCCGGAATCACCTGAGGCGGCAGTGGGCCCGCGATTTCTACAGCGCGTTGCAGGCCGAGGCGCCTGCCGACTCCCCGCCCGGCGCTGGCGCCCCAACTGATGCATCCGCCACCGTTCAATGACCAGACCATCGAGATCCGCCATGAGCCTTTTTCTCGAATTCCACTTGATCCAGAACTTCGCGCCGTCCAACCTGAACCGCGATGACACCGGTGCACCCAAGGACGCATTGTTCGGCGGCCATCGCCGGGCGAGGGTCAGCAGCCAATGTTTCAAGCGCGCCATGCGGCTGGCTGCCGGCACACACGAGTTGCTGCCTGCCGAACACCTGGGCGTGCGGACCAAGCGAATTCGCGACCTTTTGCTGAGCAAGCTAGGTCATCGCGATGCCGACGCAGCCAAGGCCAAGATCGAAGTCGCGCTCAGCAGTGCGGGCCTGAAGATCAAGGACGATGGCAAGACCGAATACCTGCTGTTCCTCGGCGAGGGCGAAATCGCGGCTCTGGCCGACCTAATCGATCGGCACTGGGACGAACTGGTCGTCGCCGCTGAGAAGAAAAGCAAGAAGGATGCGAAGGCGAGTGTTTCGCCCGAGATCGGCAAGAGCGTGAAGGCCTTGCTGAAGGACGGAGGCAAGGCCGTCGACGTCGCCTTGTTCGGCCGCATGCTGGCCGACCTGCCGGCGGTGAATCAGGAAGCCGCGTGCCAGGTGGCCCATGCGATCAGTACTCATCGTGTTGAGCGCGAGTTCGACTACTTCACCGCGGTGGACGACAAAGGAGACGACGACGAAACCGGCGCCGGGATGATCGGACAGGTGGAGTTCAACTCGGCCACGTTCTACCGCTATGCGGTGGTCGATATGAACAAGCTCGTGGCCAATCTCCAGAACGACCGCGAGCTCGCGCTGTCGGCCGTACGTGCGTTCACGCTGGCGATTGCGCGAGCCGTGCCAACCGGCAAGCAGAACAGCTTTGCCGCGCACAATCCGCCCGAGTTCATCGGCGTGTGCCTGCGCCACGCCGCACCCATGAATCTGGCCAATGCGTTCGAGACTCCGGTCGCGCCGCGGCGTGACGAGTCGCTCAGCGCTCAGTCCGTGCGGGAACTGGCACGTCACGAATCCAGGCTGTCGGCGGTGTATGGGTCGCCGCAGGATCAGTGGCTGACGCTCGATCTCTCGGCCCAATGGTCTGCCGACAAAGGGACGGCACAGACGACACTGCAGGCCTTGGCCGATGCCGCTACGGCGCTCGCCGCGCAGGCCTTGCCGACGCAGGAGACCTGAAGCATGGCCACCTTGCTGCTGCGGCTGCGGGGCCCAATGCAGTCCTGGGGTACGACGAGCCGCTTCGATGAGCGCGACACGCAGTTGGAGCCGTCGAAATCGGGCGTAGTCGGCCTGCTGTGCGCGGCGCTCGGTCGGGATCGGGCCGAGCCGGTGAATGACCTAGCAGCGCTGCGCATGGGGGTGCGCGTGGACCGGGAGGGCGTGCCGATGCGCGACTACCAGACGGCCACGGGGGTTTTGATCGCCAGCAACGCCAAGGCCGACGTCGATCGGACGGTGGTCAGTCCGCGCTTCTATCTGGCGGATGCCGTGTTCCTGGTCGGACTGGAAGGCACGGACGAGGCACTGCTGTCGCGGCTGCATCAGGCCCTTCGTCAGCCCGTCTGGCCGTTGGCGCTCGGGCGCAAGAGCTTCGCGCCTTCGTGCCCCGTGTGGTTGCCCGACGGCTTGGTGTCCGAGCCCCTGGAGGCGGCACTGCGGGGCTACGACTCTCGGCATCATCGTTGTCCCGATCGTCGGCTCCGCCTGCTGCTGGAGCATCCCACCGAAGGGGCGATCCGCTTCGATCAGCCTGTAGCGCCATTCGCGCAGCGGCGCTTCGGACCTCGCTTCGTCCATACCGAGTTCTTCAACGGGACCGCGCATGTACCTGACCCAGCTGCGGCTTGATCCCCACAGCGCTCAGGCTCGTCGCGACCTGGCCGATCCCTACGATATGCACCGCACCCTGGTGCGCGCTTTCGTTCGCGACGAGACGGAGTCGCTGCCGCGCTTCCTGTGGCGGCTCGAGGCCGGCCGCGCCTGGGACCAACCCGTGGTGCTGGTGCAATCGCCGCGGGCGGGGAATTGGTCGTTTCTCGTCGCGTCGCCGGGTTATCTGAAGACGGATGACGCCGAGCCTCCTGCCAAGCACTTCGATCCGGCCGCGTTGTCGGTTCAGGATGGGCGCTACCGTTTTCGGCTCGCAGCCAATCCGACCGTTACGCGCGAGGGCAAACGCCATGGTCTGGTCGGAGAAGATGCCCAGCTGACCTGGCTGCAGCGGCAGGGCGAGCGCAACGGCTTCGACGTGCAGGCCGCGCTGGTCAGCGGCAGCGATACGCTGCGCGGTCGCAAGGCCGCTATGCGCGTGAGCCTGCTGTGCGTGGTGTTCGAGGGAATTCTGGTCGCGCGTGATCCGGTGATGCTGGCCAGCGCCGTTGCCAACGGCATCGGCCCGGGCAAGGCGTTCGGCTGTGGTCTGTTGAGTCTGGCGCGCTGCGCATGAACCTGTTGCCGCCACTCAAACCCCTGCCCATTAAGGACAGGGTGTCGATGGTCTTCGTCCAGTACGGCCAGATCGACGTGGTGGACGGCGCGTTCGTGCTGATCGACAAGAACGGCGTGCGAACCCACATTCCGGTGGGATCGGTGGCCTGCATCATGCTGGAGCCGGGCACTCGGGTGTCGCACGCAGCGGTGCGCCTGGCCGCATTGGTGGGCACGCTGCTGGTGTGGGTGGGTGAGTCGGGTGTCAGGCTGTATGCCAGTGGACAGCCGGGCGGTGCCCGCTCCGATCGGCTCCTCTACCAGGCGAAGCTGGCGCTGGACGACGACCTGCGACTGAAGGTGGTGCGAAAGATGTACGAGATGCGCTTCGGCGAGCCCGCTCCGGCGCGCCGCAGCGTCGAGCAACTGCGCGGCATCGAGGGCGCACGGGTCCGCGCGACCTACAAGCATCTGGCCGAGCGGCATCGCGTCAATTGGCGGTCACGCAACTACGATCAGGATCAGTGGGATGCCGCCGACGTTCCCAATCGCTGCCTGTCGGCGGCCACTGCCTGTCTCTACGGCATCACCGAGGCGGCCGTGCTGGCGGCTGGCTATGCCCCGGCGGTGGGATTCATCCACACGGGCAAGCCGCTTTCGTTCGTCTATGACGTGGCCGACATCTACAAGTTCGAGACGGTGGTGCCGCTGGCCTTCGCCATCGCGGCCAAGGCGCCTGCCGAGCCCGAACGAGCGGTGCGCATCGCCTGTCGTGACCTGTTCCGCCAGCACAGACTTCTCGAGCGCATCATCCCCGGCATCGAGGAAATGCTGTCCGCAGGCGGCATCAACCCGCCGGAGGCGCCACCGGAATCCGTGCCGCCTGCCATCCCCGTGCCGGACGGCATCGGCGACGTCGGGCATCGGAACGGATAGCCATTTTGGGCATGCTGGTCGTCGTCGCCGAAAACGTGCCGCCAAGGCTGCGTGGGCGCATCGCCATCTGGCTACTGGAAGTGCGCGCCGGCGTCTACGTCGGCGACGTGAGTCGCCGTACCCGCGAAATGATCTGGGAGCAGCTGTCCGAGGGACACGAGGACGGAAATGTCGTGATGGCCTGGGCGAGTCGAAGCGAATCCGGCTTCGACTTCCAGACCTTAGGCGCCAATCGCCGTGAACCGGTGGACTACGACGGGCTGCGTCTCGTGAGATTCAAACCGCCCTTGGCGGACGCTCCTTAACAACGCGATAATTCGGTAGACCAGCGCGGGCCGGATTTCTCTTTGGGGAACAAGGGCTTGCGTTTGGTGTGGTCCCCGCGAACGCGGGGATGAACCGCGGTGTCCAGCCAGCACCCAAAGTCAATAACGTGGTCCCCGCGAACGCGGGGATGAACCGTCCTTGCCGACGAAGATGTTGGTCGGCCGCCCGTGGTCCCCGCGAACGCGGGGATGAACCAGAGCCAGATCGGCTTTCGCGTCCTGCAGACGAGTGGTCCCCGCGAACGCGGGGATGAACCGTCGCGACCCTTGAACGGCACCCATCCGAGGGAGTGGTCCCCGCGAACGCGGGGATGAACCGTCAATACCTTCTGTTCCACGATATTCTTCGTGGTGGTCCCCGCGAACGCGGGGATGAACCGTCAGCCAGTCGGATTGCCATGTCAATCCCCAAGTGGTCCCCGCGAACGCGGGGATGAACCGCCTGACGGCACCTTCGAGCTGACGACGGCCGGGTGGTCCCCGCGAACGCGGGGATGAACCGAAACGATTGAGCATGTCGACGTGGCCCAGGTAGTGGTCCCCGCGAACGCGGGGATGAACCGTCCTGGCACCAGGCGTAGGCCTCGTCGCCGGCGTGGTCCCCGCGAACGCGGGGATGAACCGCACGCGCACCGCTTCCGATCGGAATTGCCCATGTGGTCCCCGCGAACGCGGGGATGAACCGAAACGATTGAGCATGTCGACGTGGCCCAGGTAGTGGTCCCCGCGAACGCGGGGATGAACCGGCGGATCAGCTTCTTGCCGGCGACAGCGCCAAGTGGTCCCCGCGAACGCGGGGATGAACCGTCGCAAGTATTCTTGTAAGCCCTGGCGACTACGTGGTCCCCGCGAACGCGGGGATGAACCGGGTTCGCTGCCCACGAGCCCGCGCCGTTGATCGTGGTCCCCGCGAACGCGGGGATGAACCGAGGTCGCGATGGTGGATGCCGTGGAGCGGTACGTGGTCCCCGCGAACGCGGGGATGAACCGAGCGCACGCTGCAGCAGCAGGCCAGCCAGTTCGTGGTCCCCGCGAACGCGGGGATGAACCGGCGGCCCGGCTGCGCGCTCGCCAGCATCAGCAGTGGTCCCCGCGAACGCGGGGATGAACCGGGGATCGCATCGACGAGCATCGAACTACTGTAGTGGTCCCCGCGAACGCGGGGATGAACCGGACGAGCCCAGCCAGAATGCCCCGACGATGCCGTGGTCCCCGCGAACGCGGGGATGAACCGCTGTGATGCGCCGCGCCCTCGTTGTGATCGGCGTGGTCCCCGCGAACGCGGGGATGAACCGATGAGCAGCGTGTCGCTGTACTCGCGGATCGTGTGGTCCCCGCGAACGCGGGGATGAACCGAGTGCGGCCTCCGCGGCGCGCCGGCGCTGCAGGTGGTCCCCGCGAACGCGGGGATGAACCGCCATCAGGTAGTCCACGTCGTGGCTTGGGCGCGTGGTCCCCGCGAACGCGGGGATGAACCGACAGGTTTGTCCCCCAGCCCGTTCCACAGCCGGTGGTCCCCGCGAACGCGGGGATGAACCGGAGTATTTCCGGGCCTTTCCCGAGAGATCAGCGTGGTCCCCGCGAACGCGGGGATGAACCGTGGCGCACCCTTATCCGGGGCATGAATGATGCGTGGTCCCCGCGAACGCGGGGATGAACCGCCGGAGGGCGCTGTGATACCCGTCACCCCGCCGTGGTCCCCGCGAACGCGGGGATGAACCGTACGCGAAACAACCGGCGTGCAGGGGGATACCGTGGTCCCCGCGAACGCGGGGATGAACCGATTTCATGTCAGTCTCCCTGCATCTCGAATTCGTGGTCCCCGCGAACGCGGGGATGAACCGATTGCTATAGTCAGCTGCCATATCAGCGCCTCGTGGTCCCCGCGAACGCGGGGATGAACCGTACTATTTCACGCTTCGTCAAAACAGACGTGCGTGGTCCCCGCGAACGCGGGGATGAACCGCCGATGATGTCCGCGAGGGAGTCCCGCGCGGCGTGGTCCCCGCGAACGCGGGGATGAACCGATCCTTGGCCGGCAGTGGCAGGTCGCTGTCCCGTGGTCCCCGCGAACGCGGGGATGAACCGGTAGGTTGGTCCCCCAGCCCGTTCCATAACCGGTGGTCCCCGCGAACGCGGGGATGAACCGGGTATGGGTCGATGCTTTGCTGCACAGCAGCAGTGGTCCCCGCGAACGCGGGGATGAACCGAGCGCGTCGTCGTACTGGATGGTGATGTGCAGGTGGTCCCCGCGAACGCGGGGATGAACCGAGCGCGTCGTCGTACTGGATGGTGATGTGCAGGTGGTCCCCGCGAACGCGGGGATGAACCGCCCGAACGCATCGGCCTCCGCGGCGGCGTCTTGTGGTCCCCGCGAACGCGGGGATGAACCGCCCGCAGGGATGTAGTCGTAGACACCGTCTCCGTGGTCCCCGCGAACGCGGGGATGAACCGCGGTCCTTCAGTTCTGCGCGCTCGATCTGCGTGTGGTCCCCGCGAACGCGGGGATGAACCGCTTGCCGTGGCGAGGTAGGTCTCGCTGTCGACGTGGTCCCCGCGAACGCGGGGATGAACCGGTCGCGGCGACCCGGACGTTATACGTCGTGCCGTGGTCCCCGCGAACGCGGGGATGAACCGCCACCTTCGTTTCCGATTCGTGTGCCTGCATCGTGGTCCCCGCGAACGCGGGGATGAACCGCCGTGGCGGCGAATCACGCGTCGGGGCGCCGTGTGGTCCCCGCGAACGCGGGGATGAACCGTCGGACATCGAGTTCACGAAAATCAGCGCTGAGTGGTCCCCGCGAACGCGGGGATGAACCGGAGCTGGACATCGGGGTCGTCTTGCTATCGCAGTGGTCCCCGCGAACGCGGGGATGAACCGATCAACAGCCGCCTTGCGCCACGTCCGCAGAGGTGGTCCCCGCGAACGCGGGGATGAACCGTCCGCTACTTCGCCGGGTCGGGCACGCGAGAAGTGGTCCCCGCGAACGCGGGGATGAACCGCAGAGGAGCGGTACGAGATCGATGTCATGGATGTGGTCCCCGCGAACGCGGGGATGAACCGTCGTTGTACGAGGGTGTGTACTCGTAGTGGTTGTGGTCCCCGCGAACGCGGGGATGAACCGACGTATGTGACCTTGCTCCGCGGACTCGTTTCGTGTCCCCGCGAACGCGGGGATGAACCGTTCTCCGGGCTGGCGCAGGCCGACTCGCCGGTGTGGTCCCCGCGAACGCGGGGATGAACCGCGGCTCGTTCTCTGGCCGAGCATCACCACGCCGTGGTCCCCGCGAACGCGGGGATGAACCGGAGTTACGCGACCTGCGCGATGTCCTGCTCCGGTGGTCCCCTCGAACGCGGGGATGAACCGACGCGCTGGATGTCGGTCGCCAGATCCTTGAAGTGGTCCCCGCGAACGCGGGGATGAACCGTCGGTCTACACCAGCCGGCGCCAGCGGCTTGAGCAGCTTGCGCTCGTCGCGCTCGAACCGCGTCTGCGGCACCTCGAGGGTCGTGCGGTGCGTGCGCACGTTGGCCGTGCTCGCCATCCACGACAGCGCCTGGGCGTTCAGGTCGTCGTCGCTGACGAAACTGCGGCCGTAGAAGAAGCCCTGGCGCACGTAGCCGATCGGGCGCTCGACCTTGCCCTTGGTCTGGGCCCGATACGGCCGGCAGGCGCGGATGCGAAAGCCCCAGTGGGCTGCGAAGCGCAGGAACTCAGCGTTCTCCAGCAGCTTGCCGCCGCACAGGCGCTCGTCCTCGACGATCACCGCCTTGAGCTGGTCGAAGAGCAGCTCGTGGGGCACGCCGCTGAAGAACTCGAAGGATCGCTCCAGCCCTCGGATCAGTACGGCCATCGTCTGGCGGCTGTAGAACTGCAGCCACATCAGCCGCGAATAGCCCAGCACCACGACGAGCGCGTAACGCTTGCCCCAGGGCAGACGGAACTCGGCGAAGTCCACTTGCGCCTGGTGGCCCGGATCGGTCTCGAAACGCATGACCGGCTCGACCGGCGGCGTCGGGCGGATCGCTCGAACGAACTCCTTTAGCTGGGTGTAGCCGCCCGTATAGCCTGCCGCCTTGATCTCGGCGAACAGGCGCACGGCTGACAACTTCGGGAACTCCGCCAACCGTGTCTCGACGATGCCGCGGTAGGCGTCGACCTTGCGCTTGACCGGCGGGCGCGGCCGGTATCGAACGGAATCGTCGTCGAGCTCTCGGTCCAGTTGGCCCGAATCGACCCAGTAGTATGAATCGCCCCGGTTCTCGTAGACACCTTCGGGCCTCACAATGAGGCGAACGGAGGTCAGATGGGAACGAGTCAGACGCGGTACACGGCCGAGTTCAGGGCCGAGGCGGTGAAGCAGGTCCTCGAGC
>Ga0209922_100726_pt1 | contig 37656 bp, 37 predicted proteins | sample ThiBiot_500_biof_FD_183946 | JGI IMG/M metagenome (GOLD analysis project Ga0209922, IMG submission 183946) | Wastewater bioreactor microbial communities from Cape Town, South Africa - Thiocy_expt_500_biof (SPAdes) | ecosystem: Engineered > Bioreactor > Thiocyanate-remediating > Anaerobic-Aerobic ... | reverse complement strand
ACCCAGCGTCTGCGCCAGCTTGAGCAATCCGAGCTTGTTCTTGATGATCTTCTGATCCTGAGTCATCTGACTTCTCCGTTGCACCCTGTTCGGGTAGGATATGTCAGATCAAGTCGTGACTACTACAGATTAGCGAAAACCCTGCCTAGCCAAACCAAATAAGACACGTCTCCTGTTTGTCCTAGATAGAAACCCCCTGGAGACTGCTAACCTCGAACGGCAGTTGATGGCTGATACCTGATAACGACCATATCCGTCGGGACAACCTCCCACAGCATCGTTGAGGAGCATGCGTCTACACCTCATCCGGCGAACCCGATATCGATGTCCCGTGCCGCGTGGAGCACGAGCACAACATCGATCCCCTCTTGTACGGGCTCGTAGAAGATCACGTCACGGCCGGAGGGGAAGCTGCACAGGCCCAGGCTGAGTTCGCTCCGAGCCTGGCCCATCAGAGGTTGCATCGCAAGCAGGACGAACTTCTCATCGAGGTCTACCTAGCGGCCGACGCGTGACAGGCGGCATCTACGCCGGCGCGACCTTGGCGGCGCGACGCGTACGGGCCTGGCGCTTGATCTCGTGCGCAGCCCAGTCTTCGCCGGGACCACTTTCCAACCCCTTGCGGATGTCGCTGCGCAATTGCTCGAGCCTGGCTGCCCGCAGGCGATCCTGTTCTTCCATCAGGCGTAGCGCTTCCCGAACGACTTCACTGGCCGATGTGTACATGCCGGACGCCACCTTGGCGCGGACCATCTCTTCGAGCTGCGGCGTGAGGTTGACGTTCATGCCCATGTGCGGATCCCTGATGCAGGCAGCCCATGTTATCAATAACTGACAAAGATGGACATCTGCTCCTGCTCGTATCCTGACGGCAGATTTCAGTTGAGAACGAAATCCATTCTCATCTAATATTCAGGATCGGTGGCCGATCCCCTCGGCCACCGATTCGGGCCCCTGCCTCCCACCGCCGCCTTCCCCGACTGAATCCCTAATGAACCTCGACGCCCGCGACCTCATGAGCCTCCAGGCCTACGCCGCATGCCGCCCCGCGTATCGGGAGCGTGCCATCGCGCACCGGCGCGCCCGGACGGTGCAGCTTGGCCCGGCGATGCGGCTGCAGTTCGAGGATGCGCACACGATCCGCTACCAGGTCCAGGAGGTGCTCCATGCGGAGCGGGTGGCCGATCCGGAGGCGGCTCGGCACGAGCTCCATGCCTATGCGCACCTGTTGCCGAACGGCACCGAATGGACGGCCTCGCTGCTGATCGAGCTTCCCGAGGCCGCGGAGCGGGCCCGCGCAATGCCGGTGCTGAGCGAGGCGGTCCACTTCCTGTACGTCCAGGCGCGGGGCCGGGCGCGGGTGCTCGTGTCGGCCAACGAGGACCAGCCCGATCGCCATCGCTCGCGGCCGAGCGGAGTGCATTTCCTGAGGTTCCGGCTGCCGCCGCCGATGCGCGCGCAGCTCCTGGCCGGCGCGGCCGTTGCCATCGGATGCACGCATCCGGCCTATTCGTGGCATGCGCCGTTGCCGGCCGCGACGCTCGCGTGCCTGCGAGTCGACCTGGAGCCCGAACGGGAACCGGCCCTGGTGGCGCTGCCGACCCTCGGGCGCCCGGCGCTGCCGCTCGTGCCGGCTACGCGCCCTTGAGCCGCTCCTCGGGCACGCATTGCATCCCCAGGCGCTCGAGCAGGTCGCGGTCTTTCGCCGTCTGGGGGTTGCCCGTGGTGAGCAGCCTGTCGCCGTAGAACATGCTGTTGGCGCCGGCCAGGAAGCACAGGCTCTGCATGGTCTCGGGCATCTGCTCGCGCCCTGCCGACAGGCGCACCATCGCTTGCGGCATGCAGATGCGCGCCACTGCCACGGTGCGCACGAACTCGAAGGGATCGAGCTCCTCGGATCCTGCCAGCGGCGTGCCTTCGACCTGCACCAGGTTGTTGATGGGCACCGACTCGGGGTAGGGATCGAGATTGGCCAGCTGCACGATCAGGCCGGCCCGATGGCGGCGGGTCTCTCCCATGCCGACGATGCCGCCCGCGCAGACCTTGAGGCCGACGTTGCGCACCCGCTCCAGGGTGTCGAGACGGTCCTGGTAGGTGCGCGTGGTGATGATCTGGCCGTAGAACTCCGGCGCGGTGTCCAGGTTGTGGTTGTAGTAGTCCAGGCCCGCCTCGCGAAGCTGCTCGGCCTGGCCGTCGGCCAGCATGCCGGCGGTCAGGCAGGTTTCGAGGCCGATGGCCTTGACGCCGGAGATCATCTCGCCGATGACTTCGATGTGGCGTTCCTTCGGAGAGCGCCAGGCCGCGCCCATGCAGAAGCGCGTGGCGCCGCTGGCCTTGGCCGCGCGCGCGGCGTGGAGCACCTCGTCGAGCGGCAGCAGCTTGCCCGCCTCCAGGCCGGTATCGAAATGCGCCGATTGCGGACAGTATTTGCAGTCCTCCTCGCAGCCGCCGGTCTTGATGGACAGGAGCGTGGAGAGCTGGATGGCATTGGGGTCGAAGTGCTCGCGGTGCACCTGCTGGGCACGGAAGAGCAGGTCGTTGAAGGGCAGCTCGAACAGTCGGGCCACCTCGTCCACGGTCCAGGGCACGGCGTTGCGGCGGCGGGCATCGGCGGCGGGAGCGAGGGTCGGAGCTTGATCGGCTTTCATGGCAGTTCCAGAGCGTTGCGCAGGGCTTCCAGGCGCAGGTGAGCGGCCACCGCCGCGGGAGTGGGCGCCTCCAGGCGAGGAACGCAGCCCCAGCAGGGCGCCTCCAGGCCGCTCGAGAGCGCCGCCAGGTTGTCGTCGAGGTGAGGCATGGCCGGGTCCACGGTGTTGGCCACCCAGCCCGCCAGGCGCAGGCCGCGCGCGCGCACGGCCTCGGCGGTCAGCAAAGCGTGGTTGAGACAGCCCAGGCGCAGGCCCACCACCAGGATCACGGGCAGCTCCAGGTCCGTCGCCAGGTCGGCGGTGTCCCACCCCTGGGTCAGCGGCACGCGAAAGCCGCCCACGCCTTCCACGAATCCCAGCTCCCCCAGGGCCAGGGTCGAGCGGACCGCCTCGAGCAGCGGCGCGCGATCGATCGCCACGCCCTCGAGGCGGGCGGCGATGTGCGGCGCGCAGGGGGTGCGCAGCTGGCATGGGCCGACCTGTGCCTCGTCGAGCGGCACGCTGGCTGCTGCGCGCAAACGCCGCACGTCGTCGTTGACCCAGCGGCCGTTCACCCATTCCTGCCCGGCGGCCACCGGCTTGACCGCTACCGTACGCCAGCCGGCTTGGCCGCCCAGGTGCGCGAGGCCCGCGGTGACGGCGGTCTTGCCGACCTCGGTGTCGGTGCCGGTCACGAAGCAGGCCGTCATGCCGGCTCCAGGTGCCGGGCCGCCGACTCGAGCCCGGACAGCAGGCGGTCCACGTCGGCTGTGCCGTGGGTGGCGCACAGGGCGATGCGCAGGCGCGCCTGCCCGGGCGGGACGGTCGGCGGCCGGATGCCCGGCACCCTCAGGCCGGCGCCGTCGAGTCGTGCGGCCAGGGCCATGACGCCGGCGTTGTCGCCGACGATCAGGGGCTGGATCGGGGTGCGGGAATCGGCCAGGCGCCAGGTGAGCCGCGGATGGCGCTCGAGCAGGGCCGCGACGCCGTCGCGCAGATGCCATTGCAGCACCTGGAGACGGGCGCGGCGCTCGCGCCCGGCCTCGCCCTGGACGAGGTCCAGGCTGGCGAGCAGCGCATGGGCCACGGCCGGCAGGGAGGCGGTCGTGAAGATGTAGGGGCGAGCGGCCTGCAGGAGGTACTCGACGATGCGCGCATGGGCGACCACGAAGGCGCCGCACAGGCCCGCGGCCTTGCCCAGGGTGCCCACGAGGACGATGCGCTCGCTGTGCAGGCCGAAGTGCTCCAGCGCGCCCCTGCCTTGCTCGCCGAGAACACCGAAGCCGTGGGCGTCGTCGACGACCAGCCAGGCATCGAATTCGTCGGCCAGGGTCAGCAGCTCGGGCAGGGGCGCGATGTCGCCGTCCATGCTGAAGACGCCGTCGCTGACGATGAGCTTGATCCGGGCGGTGCTGGCGGCGAGCGCAGCGCGCAGCGCCGCTGCATCGGCATGCGGATAGCACCGCACCGCAGCCCTGGCCAGGCGCGCGCCGTCGATGAGCGAAGCGTGATTGAGCTCGTCCGAGAAGATCTCGGCCTCGGCGTCGCCCAGCGCCGTGATCACGGCCAGGTTGGCCATGTAGCCGGTGCTGAAGCTCAATGCGCGGGCATGCGGAACATGGGGCGCGTACCAGCCCGCCAGCGTTTCCTCCAGGCGCTCGTGCGCCAGGGTGTGGCCGCTGATCAGGTGGGAGGCGCCCGATCCGCCGGCCCACCGCTGCGCGCCTTCGGCCAGCGCCGCGGCGATGTCGGGGTGGGCGGCCAGGCCGAGGTAGTCGTTCGAGCAGAACATCAGCTGCCGGCGCGCGACGCCGTCGGCGCCGCGTACGGTCTGGCGCGGCGCGGTCGGCGTTTCGGCAGCGCGCAGCGTGCGCGTCAGGTGGCGCGCGGCGATGGCGTCCAGCTTGGCCTGCAGGTGTTCAAGCAGCACGGTTCAGGACGTCGTCCAGGGTCGCGGCGACCGCTTCGGCGAGGAAGTGCGCCGCTTCGGCATCGATCAGGTACGGAGGCATCAGGTAGACCGTGTCGCCGATCGGGCGGATCAGCAGCGCATGACGCCGGGCCGCGAGGTGGAAGCGCTCGCTGAAGCGTTCGCCGGGCGCCTCGACGTCGAAGGCCAGGATCATGCCGCGCTGCCGCAGGTGGCGCACGCGGCCGTGCGCGGCCAGCGGCGCGAACGCTTCGGCCAGGGCGGCTGCCTGGGCTCGGTTCGCCTCGAGCTGGCCGGCGTCGAACCGGTCGAGCACGGCGTTGGCCGCGGCGCAGGCGAGGGCGTTGCCGGTGTAGGAATGGGAGTGCAGGAAGCCTCGCGCGGCGTCCTCGCTCCAGAAGGCGCGATAGACCGCATCGGTGGTCAGCACCAGCGACAGGGGCAGGGTGCCGCCCGTGATGCCCTTGGAGAGCAGGACGAAGTCGGGCCAATGAGCTGGCCAATGAGCGGCATCCACCTGCTCCCAGGCGAAGAACGAGCCGGTGCGGCCGCAGCCCACCGCGATCTCGTCGGCGATCAGGTGCACGCCGGCTTCGCGCGTCGCGGCCCGCACCGCGCGCAGATAGTCCGGCGAGTGCATGACCATCCCGGCCGCGCCCTGCACCAGGGGCTCGACGATGACGGCTGCGATGTGCGCGCCGCGCTCGGCCAGCAGGCGCCTCAGGGCGGCGAGCGCCTCGGCTTCGTTGTCGAGCCGGCTGTCCGGCGATTCGACGATGTGCGCACGCATCAGCAGCGGGTCGTAGGCGTCGCGGAAGACGGCCACGTCGGTCACGGCCAGCGCACCGATGGTCTCTCCGTGGTAGCCGTTCCTCAGGCACACGAACTCGCGCCGGTCGGCCTGGCCCAGGTTGCGCCCGCTGTGGAAGCTCTGCTTGAGCGCGATCTCCACCGCGCTGGCGCCGTCCGAGGCGAAGAACACGTGCCCCAGCGCGCCTCCCGTGCGGGCGCCCAGCCGCTCGGCCAGGCGGACCGCCGGCTCGTGCGTGCAGCCGGCCAGCATGACGTGGGGCAGGGTATCGAGCTGGCGCTTGACCGCGGCATTGAGCCCCGCATCCGCATGGCCGAAGAGATTGACCCACCACGAGCTGTTGGCGTCGAAGTAGCGCCGGCCCTCGGCGTCGTACAGCCATGGCCCCTCGCCGCGGGCGATGGCCAATGGAGGCACGTGCTCGGCGCGGGCCATCTGCGTGCAGGGGTGCCAGACGGCATCCAGGCTGCGTCGGGCCAGGGACAGGTTCGTGGTCGGTGATCCAGCCATGATCGGGATCCGGTGCGACAGGGCCGTCGCCGGTTCCCGATTCTATACAGCGGCGCGCGAACGGCATTCCGCGCATGAACCCATAATGCAGGGATGATGTCATTCGGCAAGCGCGCGGAAGGCCTGCGGCTCGAGCGCATGAAAGCCTCTCCCCTCTGGGGCGGCGAGGCTTTCCGCAACGTTCATCCCGTGCTTCCCGGCCTGCGCAGCGCCACGGTGCAGCGGCCGTCGCTGAGCGACGTTCTCTTCCCCGGCGGCCGGCGCGTGCCGCCGGCACCGCTGCCCTCGCTGGATCCGCTCGACACCTGGCGCCGGCCGGCAGGGAGCGGCCTGCGGGCCACCTGGCTCGGCCATTCGACGGTGCTGATCGAGATCGATGGCCTGCGCGTGCTGACCGATCCCGTCTGGGGCACGCGCGCATCGCCCCTGCGGCTGGCCGGCCCGAAGCGCTTCCAGCCCGTGCCGGTGCCGCTGCGCGCGCTGCCGCCGCTGGACCTGGTGCTCGTGTCGCACGACCACTACGACCACCTCGACTACCCCACGATCCGGCAACTCGCACGCCTGCAGGTGCCCTTCGTCACCTCGCTGGGCGTCGGCGCGCACCTGCAGGCGTGGGGCGTGCCGCCCGAGCGCATCACCGAGCTCGACTGGTGGGAGTCGTACACGCTGCCGCATGCCGAGCTCAGCGTTCACGCCGCGCCGTCGCAGCACTTCTCGGGTCGCACCCTGAAGAACCGCAACGCCACCCTGTGGTCCTCGCTGGTGATCCAGTCGGCGCGCCACCGGGTGTTCTTCAGCGGCGACACCGGCCTGACGACCGAGTACGCGGCCATCCGGGAACGCTTCGGCCCGTTCGACCTGGTGATGCTCGAGGTGGGCGGGTTCCATCCCTCGTGGGGCGACGTCCATCTGGGGCCCGGGAACGCGCTGAAAGCGCTGGCCCTGCTGGGAGGCGGCGCCTTCCTGCCGGTGCATTGGGGTACGTTCGCGCTGGCGATGCACGACTGGGACGAGCCGGCCGAGACGCTGCTCGCGCTGGGCCCGAAGAGCGGGGCCCGGCTGCTGATGCCGCGCCTCGGCGAGCCGGTGGAGCCGGTGCATGGGCAGGAGCCGGTTGCGTGGTGGCGCAGCGGCGAGGAGACCATTCGAGAGAGCCTGCCGGCCGGACCGGCCGGGCCGGCCGAGGCGGTGCCGGTGCCGAAATCGATGCCGTGGCCGCTCGATTAGCGAGGTGATTTCGGTTTCGGAGCGCTGCCCGCCAGCGACGTCACCGCGGACATCGCCCGACGCGGGGCATTGAGCACGCGCTGGACGCACTCGCGCAGCCAGCGGTGGGCCGGGTCGGCGTTGTGGCGCGGGTGCCAGGCCATGCGCATGGGCTCGGTGTGCACCGGCACGGGCAGCGTGAACACCGCCAGGCCCAGCGAGCCGGCGAGGGCGCGCGCCGTGCGCTCGGGGATGCAGGCCACCAGGTCGATGCGCGAGGCGGCGATCGCCGCCGAGAAGGCGCTGGGCACCAGCAGGGCCACCTGGCGCTGCAGGCCGAGCGCGGCCAGGGCGGTGTCCACCGCGGAGGCCTCGCCCGGGCGCAGCGTGACGCCGACGTGGCGCGCGGCGGCGAAGCGCTGCACCGTCATGGGTGTCTTTCTCCGTGATCTCAGCAGGGGGTGCCCGGTTCGCACCGCCCCCACGAGCGCCTGCTGCGAGAGCACCACCGCCTCGGTCTCGGGGTCGGTGCTGCGAAAGCTGCCCACGTCCAGGTCGATGCGCCCCTCGCGCAGCGCGCCGGGGTCGTCGTGGGTCTCGGGCAGGAACTGCAGGGCGGCCAGCGGCATGTCGGCCTCCAGCGCGCACGACAGGCTCGCGCCGTAGACCACGGCGATGCCTTCGGGCGCGCGCACCACGAAGCGCCGCCGTATGCCGGCCAGGCCTTGCCCGTCAGCAGGCGTGCGCAGCGCCTGCGCCTGGGCGAGCAGGGCGCGCACCGGCTCGGCGAGCGCCAGCGCGCGCGGCGTCGGCACCAGCTTGCGGCCGGCGCGCACCAGGATGGGATCGCCGAAGGTCTCGCGGATGCGCGCCAGCGTGTGGCTCATGGCGGGCGTGCTCAGGTGCATGCGCCCGGCCGCCGCGGTGACGCTGCCGGTGGCCAGCAGGGCGTCGAGCGCGGTCAGCAGGTTGAGATCGTACGTGTTCATTTCATGAAACCGTATGTTCGAAACATTGCACTGTACAAAATCCATGCCGCGGCCGACACTGGCAGCCGTCGTTGCATCGGAAACCTTTCCATGGAGATCCCGAACGATCGGCCGCCCCTGCTGCCGTTCGGCATGCTGGTGCTGGTCCTGGTGCTGGCCGCGCTCGACCAGACCATCCTGTCGACCGCGCTGCCGGTGATGGCGCGCGAGCTGCCCGGCCGCTGGCCGCTGGCATGGGTGTTCTCCACCTACCTGCTGGCTGCCACGGTGGTGATCGCGCTGTACGGGCGGCTGGCCGACCTGCTGGGCAGCAAGCCCATGCTGCTCGCGGCCATCGGCCTGTTCCTGGCGGGTTCGCTGGCCTGCGGCGCGAGCCGCGACCTGCCCCAGCTGGTGCTGGCGCGGGCGCTGCAGGGCGCGGGCGGCGGCGGCCTGATGACGTTGACCATGCTGACCATGGTCGACCTGTTCCCGCCCGAGCAGCGGGGCCGCTACCAGGCGCTGCTGGGCGCGGCCTACGGCGTGTCGACGATGTTCGGGCCACTGGTGGGCGGCGCGCTGGTGGAGCACCTGTCGTGGCGCTGGGCGTTCTGGATGAACGTGCCGCCGGCGCTGCTGGCCTGGGGCGTGCTGGCGCAAACGTTGCCCTCGGGGCCGGCGTCGGAAGACCCGCCCCCGGGGCGCGTGGCGATCGACTGGCTCGGCGCCGCGCTGCTCGCCGGCGCCCTGTCCAGCCTGCTGCTGGCCACCCAGCACGGCAACCTGAACCTGCCCGAGCGCTTGTCGCTGTGGCTGCTGCTGGTGCTGGGGGCCAAGCTCACGCTGGCTTTCCTGTGGCGCCAGCGCCGCGCCGCCCATCCGCTGCTGCCCCTGTCGCTGTTCGCCCGGCCGGCCTATGCGGCGGCCAGCTTCATCGGCCTGGCCATGGGCGTGGCGCTGTACGCCGCGGTGGTGTTCCTGCCGCAGTACCTGCAGGCCGGCCTGCACCTGTCGCCCACTGCCTCGGCCTGGCATCTGCTGCCGTTGATGGCGGGTGTCACCGCGGCGGCCGTCGCCAGCGGCAGGCTGCTGCGCGCGCGCATGCGCGTGGCCGTGCTGGCGCGTGCGGCCTGCGCGCTGATGCTGCTGTCATTCGGCCTGCTGGTGGCGGTGCTGCACTGGCTGCCGGGCACGCCGATGGCGCTCTCGGCCGGCCTGCTGCCGCTGGGCCTTGGGCTGGGGCTGCTGTTTCCGGTCGTCACCGTGGTGGCGCAGCGCGTGTCGCCCGCGCAGCACATGGGCATCGCCACGGCCGCGCCGGTCATGTTGCGCAGCCTGGGCGGAGCCTGCGGGGTGGCGCTGCTGGCGGCCCTGCTGGCGCGGCTGGTGAAGGACGAGCTGGCGCCGCTGCACGCGCTGGCCGGCGCTGCGGGGGCAGGGCGGATGACGGCCTCGACCGTGCCCGCCGCCGTGGCGCAGGCGATCGCCTCAGCTTTGGCTCACGGGCTGCAGCCGGTGTTCGCCTGCACCGCGGCTGCCGCGTTGCTGGCGCTGCTGGCCTGCCGCTGGCTGCCGCAGCAGCAGGCGCGCGCGCTGCCGTCCTGAACGTCAGCGCCGGCCCGCCGCCTCCGCAGTCCGGCCGGACGCGCGGGCCTGCTGCCGCTCGCGCTCCAGCAGCGACTGCTTGCGCTCCACGCCCCAGCGGTATCCGGCCAGGTCGCCGTCGCTGCGCACCACGCGGTGGCAGGGGATGGCCACCGCCAGGCGGTTGGCGCCGCACGCCTGCCCCACGGCGCGCACCGCTTCGGGCCGCCCGATGCGCCGGGCGATGTCGGTGTAGCTCACCGTGGTGCCGGCGGGGATGTCCTTGAGGGCCTGCCAGACGCGCTTCTGGAACGCGGTGCCCCGCAGGTCCAGCGGCAGGTCGAGGCCGAGCCGCGGCGCCTCGACGAACCCCACCACCTGCGCCACCCGCCGTTCGAAGGCGGCATCGCCGCCGATCAGCTCGGCGCGCGGGAACTGGTCCTGCAGGTCGCGCACCAGCTGGTGCGGGTCGTCGCCCAGCAGGATGGCGCAGACGCCCTGCTCGCTCTGCGCGACCAGGATGGCGCCCAGTGAGCATTGGCCGACCGCGAAGCGGATCACGGCGTTGGCGCCGCCGGCGCGATAGTCCTTCGGCCGCATGCCCAGGACGCGGTCCGAGGCCTCGTAGAAGCGGCTGCCGGAGCCGAAGCCGGCGGCGTAGATCGCATCGGTGATCGATGCGTCGCGCCCCGACAGGCGCTCGCGCATTCGCTGCGCCCGGTGCGCCGACGCATAGGCCCTGGGCGTGAGGCCGGTGACGCTCTTGAAGATGCGATGGAAGTGATGCGGGCTCAGGCGGGCGGCCTGCGCCAGCTCGTCCAGGCTGGGGATGGCCTCGGCGGCCTCGATGCGGCGGCACGCCTCGGCCACCAGCGCGGCATGCCGCGTCGCGCTCGAGGTGCGGTCGCCGGCCGCGCGGCGGCTGGGGCGATAGCCGGCCGCCTCGGCGGCCTGGGCCGAGTCGAAGAACTCCACGTTCTCGGGGCTGGGCAGGCGCGAAGCGCTGCTCGGGCGGCAGTACACCCCCGTGGTGCGCACGGCGTAGACGAAGCGGCCGTCGGCCGCCGGGTCGCGGGCCACCACGGCGGCCCAGCGCGGGTCCTGCCGGATGCCGGCAGGCGGCTGCAAGATTCTCGTCTTCCTGTTCATCGTCATTCCCGTCGACGATTATCGATAGGCATGACTGTAGGGCCGATCCGGCCGCGAGACACTCCGGCTCTTGCGGTCGAATTCCGGTCCGGTCCGTGCTCGCTCGTCGTCCCGGGAACCCTCCGGCCGGTCGAGGCCGATGGGGGCTTGCGCGAATGGTCCTGCCATTGGTCGTTCATTGATAAACTGCTCGTCGATGGATCGCCGGATCGGCGCGCGTAGTGCATCGGAACGAGGGGAAATGGCTGAATCGAGAATCAAGCGGGCGGTCCTGGCGCCGGTGGACGCCGGCCCGTCGCCGACATTCGTCCCGGTGCGCACACGGCGCGCCTCCACGGAGGTCTGCGACCAGATCCGCCAGCTGGTGGCCGATCGCCGGCTCGGCCCCGGCGATCGGCTGCCGGGGGAACGCGAGCTTGCCGAGCAGTTCGGGGTGAGCCGCGGCACGGTGCGGGAGGCGCTGCGCAGCCTCGAGATGGCCGGCATCGTCCGGACCCGCACGGGTGCCACCGGCGGCTATTTCATCGAGCAGGGTCATTCCGCAGGTATTGCGCAGGCGGTGCGCGACATGGTCGCGCTCGGGCAGGTTTCGACTGCCAGCATCACCGAGGCCCGCATCGAGCTCACCAACCTGGCGATCCGGCTTGCCTGCGAGCGCGCCACCGAGGCCGATCTGCAGGCGATCGAAGACGACATCACGAGCTACGAGCGATCGCTCGCGCAGGGCCGGGCGTCGCGCACCAGCCCCGCGGTGATCCAGTTCTACCAGCTGCTTGCCCGCGCAACGCACAACGAGGTGATCGTGATGCTGGTCGAGGCGCTCTCGGAGATCGTCCGGGCGCTGCTGGCGCGCATCGATCCGAAGCCGCTGAAGGAAGTTCCCCAGATGCGCAGGCGCGTGCTGCGCTACCTCAGGGCCCGCGACGTCGAGCGGGCGACCAGCGCCATGGCGCAGCATTTCAAGCTCCTCAACGACTACCTCGAGGAGCAGAGCATGGAGAACATGGCGCGCACGAAGCCCGCTCGCCCCGCCAGGGCCAGGGCTGCTGCGTCGTAGGCCTGCCGGGAACGCCCCATGCAGGAGAGCCATCCTTCCCCCTCCGATCCGGACGCGGCTTCGCCCCACGCCAAGTTCCGTGCCGTACGTTCCGCCCGGGCCTTCGAGGAGATCGCCGCCCAGATCCGGACCGAGCTCGCCGAGGGCCGGCTGCGTGTCGGCAGCCGGTTGCCCTCGGAGCGCGCCTTGTCGGAGCAGTTCGGGGTTTCGCGCAACACGCTGCGCGAAGCGCTGCGTTCCCTGGAAAACGCGGGCCTCATCCGGCTGCAGAAGGGCGCCACCGGCGGCGCGTTCATCAGCGAGGGCGGCGGCGAGGCCGTGACCACCGGCCTGCTCGACATGTACCACCTCGGCGTGATCGGGCCGGCGCATCTGACCGAGGCGCGCATCTGGCTGGAGTCGATCATCGTGCGGGAGGCCTGCGTCCGCGCGACGCAGCAGGGCATCGACGAGCTCGAGGAGAACATCCGGCTGGCGGAAGAGGCGGGCAGGCAGGGCGATTTCGCGCTGCGGTCGGAGCGCCATCTCGAGTTCCACCGCATTCTCGCGCGGATGACCGGCAACCCCATCATGGTGATCGTGATGAACGGCATGCTGGAGGTGCTGGCGCATCTCATCCGGAAGATCGGCGACTCGGAGAACGCCTTCGTGCTCCCGTCCCGGCGCCGCTTCATGAAGCATCTGGTGGAGTGCGATGCCGATGCGGCGGTCCGTGAAATGGAAGCGTGCCTGAAACGCCTGCAACGCAGCTACCTCTCGCGCATCGAGGCCGAGCCGCGCGAGCACGAAGCCGCACGGAAGACGGCTCCCCGCCTGCCTGGCCGGTCGCGCCGCAAGAACGCTGCAGGGCCGGCCGCAGGCTGATCCGGCGGCGGGCAGGAGGACGCTCGCCGTTGACAGGCGCTACACGGAGACCCTACCATTTAAAATGGTTCAACCTAATTAAAAAGATCGCGCGACTGCCGCCGACCGCGGCACAAGCCGGTCTCCCGCGATGGAGTCTCCGATGGTCGCTTGCGCCAAGCCCGGCATTCTCGACGGCGTGCGGGTGCTGGACTTCACCACCATGATGTCGGGCCCCTATGCCACGCGGCTGATGGCGGACCTGGGCGCCGAGATCATCAAGGTCGAATCGCCGGAGGGCGATCTCGTCCGCACGCGGCCGCCGAGCCGCAACGGCCGAAGCGCCTATTTCGCCCAGCTCAACGCCGGCAAGAAGAGCATCGCTCTCGACCTGAAACGTCCGGAAGCCGTTGCGCTGGTTCGCGAGCTCGCCGCCAAGTGCGACGTGGTCGTCGAGAACTATCGTCCCGGCGTGATGAAGCGATTCGGGCTCGACTACGAAGCACTGTCGGCCTTGAATCCGAGGCTCGTGTATTGCGCCATCTCCGGCTTCGGGCAGCAGGGCTCGTGGGCGGGCCGCAGCGCCTATGCGCCGGTGCTGCACGCCGCGAGCGGCTACGACATGGCCAATCTCGACTACCAGGAAGGCGACCTCGATCGCCCGATGAAGAACGGCATCTTCGTCGCCGACGTGCTCGGCGGCTCGCTCGCGTTCGGCGCGATCCAGGCTGCGCTGCTGGGCGTGGCGCGCACCGGAAGGGGAGAGAGCGTCGATCTTTCCCTGCTCGATGCGATGGTGGGCCTGCTGGTGTACGAGTGCCAGGAAGCGCAGTTTCCGGCGGAGCGTCGCCGGCCGCTGTATACGCCGACCAGGGCGAGCGACGGCTTCCTCCTGATCGCGCCGGTGAGCCAGAAGAGCTTCGAGGCGCTTGCGCGCGGCACGGGTCACCCGGAGTGGATCGGCGACGAGCGCTTCGCGACGGTCCGTGCACGCGAGCACTACTGGTCGGAGCTGATGCGGCTGCTGGACGAGTGGGCCGGCGTGCGCAGCGCCGCCGAGTGCGAGGCGGCGATGAACGCGGCGGGCGTGCCTTGCTCGCGCTATTTCACCGTGCGCGAGACGATGCAGCTGCCGCCGCTGCGCGAGCGCGGGACGCTGGCGATCATCGATGACGGGGCCGGCCCGATCGAGGTGCCCAATCCGGCGTTCCGCTTCGCCAACACGGCTGCCTGCGCGCGCAACTCGGTGCCTGCGCTCGGGGAGGACGGTCCGGCGATATTGGCCGGCCTGCTCGGGTATGGCGGCGAGAGGATCGCAGCCCTGGGTCGCAGCGGCGCGATGATCTGGCCCGCGGAAGCGGAATCGGCCGTTCGTTGTGAATGAGCTTGCCCGGCGCCGCGGATGTCCCCGCGGCGCCGGTCGATCCGGCGGGAACGGGTCAGTCGGCGCTCAGGTTCGCCTCCCTGACGATGCCGGCCCAGTGCCTGATTTCCGCCTTGATCACGTCGCGGAACTGCCCCGGCGTATTGCTGACCGGATTCACGCGCAGATTGGCGAAATTGCTCTTCACGTCGGGCTGCTGCACTGCCCAACCGATCGCCGACGAGAGTCTGTCGACCACGTTCGCCGGCACGCCGCTCGGCGCGAGCACTCCGAACCACACCACGCTGTTGAAACCCGGGAGCGTGTCGGCGATCGGAGGTACGTCGGGGAGCAGCTCGTTCGGCGCAGTGGAGGTCAGGCCGAGGTACTTGATCTCGCCGGCGCGCCGATGGGCCTCCCCGTCGATCGGCGTGACGAACATCATCTCGATCTCGCCGGAGCGAAGCGCCATGACCCCGGGGGCGCCTCCCTTGTAGGGCACATGGGTCGCCTTGATGCCGGCGGCCACGTTGAAGTACTCGCTGGTGAGGTGCGAGAACCCGCCCACTCCGGTGGAGCCGTAGTTGATGTGGTCGGGCCTGGTGCGCGCCAGCGCGATGAGGTCCCGCACGTTGTTGACGGGCAGCGAATTGGGGACCGACAGGATGAGGGGAAAGGTGGCCACGAACGAGATGGGCTGGAAGTCCCTGACCGGATCGTACGGCACCTTCTTGAAGACCTGCGCGATCACGTTCCCGGTATTGAGGAAGGCCAGGGTATAGCCGTCGGGCGCGGAATGCGCGACCGTCTCGATGCCGATCAGGCCCGCGGCGCCGGCCTTGTTCTCGACGATGATCGGTTGCCCGAGTCTCTCGGTGAGCTGGCGCTGCAGGATGCGGGCCATCTGGTCGGTCGTGCCGCCCGGCGGATAGGGCACGACCAGCCTGATCGGCTTCGACGGCCAGTCCTGCGCCTGCGCGAGAGGCGAGGCAAGCACTGCGAATGCGGCGAGCGCCGCCATGCGCGAAAGCAATCGTCCCATCTCCTGTCTCCTTGGTGTCCGTGCACTCGGGAAGCCCGTTGCGTGATCGTTGCGGCTTCGTGTCGCCGCTGCGTGGCACTGTTCTTGTTGTATAGAATGGATCAACCTATGATAGGTATGGCTCGATCGAAAGTCAATGATTGCGTCATGGGATTGCGGCGGCGTTGACACCGATCTATCTCTTTAATAAAATGGATCAACCAAATAAAGGTTGGACCAATAATAGGGCAAGCGGCTGCCGAGATCCTTCGATCGGCAGATCAATCGGAGAGAGGCGGACCCTGATGAGCAGAATCGACGACATCGTTGGGCAGTGCCGGGACCAGGTGGAGGACGCATCGCTGAACGCCTGCCGGCAGTGGAAAGGCAGGCGCGCGGGCAACAAGGTGCTGGGCTACTTCCCGGTCTATTTTCCGGTCGAGATCGCGCACGCGGCGGGCATGCTGCCGATCGGCATCTTCGGCGGCGGCAATCGCGTCGTGCTCAAGCGCGCGGATACGCACATGTATTCGTTCATGTGCTCGATCTGCAAGTCGACGCTCGAGCAGGGCCTGAGCGGCCGGTTCGACTTCCTCGACGTCTTCATCGGAACCCCGATCTGCGATGCCGCGCGGCACATGCCCGGGCTGATGGAGCGCAATGTCCCCGGGCTGCTGACGGACATCCTCTACCTGCCGGCCAACCTGCGGACCGGGCTCGCGGTTCCGTACCTGCAGCGGGAGTTCGGCCGGCTGCGCGTGCTCGTCGAGACCGAGGTCGGGCATGCCGTCGGCGACGAGCAGATCCGCGACAGCATCCGGACCTACAACCAGAGCCGCCGCCTGGTGCGCCGGCTCTACGAGATGCGCCGCGCGTCGCCGTGGCTGGTCTCCGCAGTGGAGTGCTACGTGCTGGTGCGCGCGGGCATGCTCATGCCGGTCGAGGAGCACCTGCCGCTGCTGCGGGAGTTCATCGCGCTCGCCTCCGAGAGGGAGGCGCGCCCCCTCGACAAGATCCGCGTCGTCTTCGAGGGCGGATTCTGCGAGCAGCCGCCCATCGACTTCCTGCGGGCCATCGAGGAGGCGTGCTACGTCGTCGACGACGATCTCGCGGTCGGGGCGAGGCTGTTCTCCGGCGACGTGCCCGAGGACGGCGATCCGATCCTGAATCTGGCCGCGAGCTACTGCAACGGCTCCACCTACAGCTCCGTGCAGCACGACATGCGCCGGCTCAAGTCCGACGGGCTGATGGCGAAGTACCGATCCTCGAATGCGGAGGCGATCGTCCTCAGTCCGGCGAAGTTCTGCGAGCCGGGCCTCGACGATCAGGTCCACCACCTGAAGCGCGCGGAGAAGGAGGGCGTGTCGTGCCTGCAGATGGAGTTCCAGGAGCGGATGAAGGACTTCGACAACGTGCGCACGCAGACCGAGACCTTCGCCGAGGCGATCCTGTTCTATTCGCAGGAGCAGAGGCCGGATCCGGTGGCGGCGCCGGTAGCGGAAATCACGACGACGGAGGCAGCGCGATGAGCACATCGATACCGGCGGCAGCCGCGCAGGGCGAGGCGGACGCCGTGCGAGGGGCTTCGAAGAACCTCGTGAACTCGGCCTTCGCCGAGGCGTGGCAGGCCAAGGAGGCAGGCCGCAAGATCTGCTACCTGTTCGTGCTGGGCCCGGTCGAGATCCTCAGGGCATTCGACATGTACCTCGTCTACCCGGAGATCAGCAGCGCGAACATGGCCGCCAAGAAGGCGTCGCTGCCCTTCATCCGCAAGGCGGAGGACTACGGCTACTCTGCCGACACCTGCTCCTACGTGACCGCGGACGTTGGCCTGTACCTGAGCGGGAACGAGCATCCGCTCGGCAAGGTTCCGCCGCCGGACCTGGTGGTGAACGATACGCTGTGCAATACCTACTACAAGTGGTCGGAGGTCATCCACGACTTCTGGGGCTGCCCCGTCTTCACGCTGGATCATCCGGTGCGCCTCAAGAAGGACGGCGGCTACCCCTACGACATCGAGGAGGTGTATCGGCAGGACCGCGACTACGTGGTCAGGCAGCTCGAGGAGCTCATCGACGCGTGCGAGAAGCTGACCGGGCGCAAGTTCGACGAAGACAGGTTCAAGCGCAACCTCGTCCTGGGCAATCGCATGGGCGAGCTCTGGTGCGAGATCATCGAGAAGACGCGGCACGTGCCTTCGCCGTTCGACGCCGTGCTCGACGGCTACGGCTACATGGGCGCCATGACGACGCACAAGGCGACGCCGGAGGGCGTGGCCTACCTGGAGTCGGTCAAGGCGGAGCTCGACGACAGGATCGCCAAGGGCATCGGCGCCGTGCCCGAGGAGCGGTTCCGGCTGTTGTGGATGAGCGCGCCCTGTTATCCGCACTTCCGCAAGATCCCCGAGATGTTCCGGCGCTGGGGAGCCACCTTCGTCTACACGCCGCAGTTCATGCAGGGCACGCGGGGCACCTATCGCTCGCGCATGTACGACCTCGATCGACCCCTGGAGAGCTATGCCGAGTGCCTGATGGACTACTTCCACGCGCGCAATCCGCGGCAGGCGCCGCAGTGGTCGATGGGCTGGTGGGGCGGCAAGGACGACATCGGAAACCAGCTCGACCTGATCCGGCGCTTCGGCGCGGACGGCATCGTGCTGCATGCCATCAAGAGCTGCCGGCTCAACTCGGGCGGATTCGCCGACCTGCGCGAGCACCTCAGCCGCGAGGGCGTGCCCGTGCTGATGCTCGAATCGGACATCGCCGATCCGCGCTATTTCTCGGAAGCCCAGGTCCGCAATCGCATCGAGGCGTTCATGGAAGCGCTGCAGGAGAAGAAATACATACGCGGCGCCTCCGCGGACAAGGCGGAGTCGAAAGGGGGGGCGCAATGACGGTCTACGCGGCGGGGGTGGATTCGGGATCCACCCAGACCAAGGGCATCATCCTCGACGAGCACCGGCGCATCGTGGGCCGCGGCCTGGTGGACACCGGAGCGAACACGGTCAAGTCGGCCGACCGGGCGTTCGAGGCGGCGCTGGCCGATGCCGGGCTCGACCGCGAGGACATCCGGTACACGGTGGGCACCGGCTACGGCCGCTACAAGATCACTTTCGGCGATACGCAGATCACGGAGATCACCTGCCACGCGAAGGGGGCGCACTTCATCTTCCCGCGCACGCGGACGGTCGTGGACATCGGGGGGCAGGACACCAAGGGAATCCGCATCGGCGAGGACGGCGAGGTGCTCGACTTCGTGATGAACGACAAGTGCGCGGCGGGCACGGGCCGCTTCCTCGGCGTGGCGGCGCAGGTCCTGGACCTGCCGCTCGACGATCTCGGCCCGCTGTCGTTGCAGGCGACGCGGCCGGTGGACATCAACAGCACGTGCACCGTATTCGCGGAGACGGAAATCCTCTCCTACCTGGCGCAGAAGAAGAAGCTGGAGGACATCCTGATGGGGATGCACCATGCGATCGCCGCGCGCACGGCTTCGCTGCTGCGCAGGGTCGGCATGAACGACGAAGTCACCTTCACCGGCGGCGTCTCGCGCAACCAGGGGATGGTGCTGGCGCTCGAGGAGGGGCTGGACGTCTCCCTGAACGTCAGCGAGGAATCGCACTACACCGGCGCGATCGGCGCCTGCGTGTTCGCGCTCGAGCGGGCGCTGGCGACGGCGTAGCCGGCCGTCCGGATCGAAATTTGCGGAGGAAGAGATGATCACGGCCGGCATCGACGTAGGAAGCAGCAACACCAAGGCGATCGTCCTGGAGCACGGCTCGACGATCCTGGGCAAGGGCCTGGTGCGTACGGGCTCGAACCTGGAAGGCGCCGCGGGAGCTGCTTTCGACCAGGCATTGGCGCAGGCAGGGGCGAATCGGGAGGATGTCGACTACGTGGCGAGCACCGGCTTCGGCCGGTCCACGGTGTCCTTCAGGCATATCCAGATGACCGACCTCACTGCCAACGGGCAGGGCGCCCGCTGCCTGTTCCCCGAGACCCGCAGCGTGCTGGACATCGGCGCGCAGAGCACTCGCGCCATGCGCATCGCGGATACGGGCCAAGTGAAGCTGCTGCGCATGAACGACAAGTGCGCGGCCGGGGCGGGGGCCTTTCTCGTGCGCGTGGCCAAGTATCTGGAGCTCTCGATCGCGGAGATCGGGGCGCTGGCCGTCGAAGCGCAGGAGCCTCAGCAGATCAGCTCGGTGTGCGCCGTCCTGGCGGAGTCGGAGATCATCAATCTCGTGACGGCCGGAAAGCGCATCGAGGACATCCTGATGGGCGCCATGATGTCGATCGCCTCGCGCGCCCAGGCCCTGCTCAAGCGCCTCGGCGTCGAGCAGCAGGTGACCCTGACCGGCGGCATCGGGGCGAATCCGGGGATGCGCATGGCCCTGGAACGGTGCATGGGGCAGCCGATCAATTTCGATCCGGAGCTGGGCCCGTACGCGGGCGCCCTCGGTGCGGCCGTGCTCGCCTGCTCCCGCCTGCAGAGCGTGCGCAGGCGCGGCGGCTCGAGCGACAGCCTGCGGTCGCCATCGGCCGCCGTGGCGTAGCGCCGGGTTGCCTCAGGCGGCCGCCCGGATGCGGCGCCGCGACGGCGGCCCGGCCGCCTTCGGTGCCGCGCCGGCGGGGGTACCCACCTCCCTGTCGTCGCCGGTCAACAGCCGGTGCACGCCCTTGAGATGCGTGCGCATCTCGAGCGCCGCTGCCTCTGCGTCGCGCGAGGCGAGCAGGCCGAGGAAGCGCCTGCGCGCCTGGACCAGGTCCGGTTTCAGGCGCGCGCCCGCGGACACGCGGGCGTGCAGGTACTTCATCAGGATGTCGGTCAGGGAATCGACGATCAGGCACAGCGCCGCGTTGTGGCTCGCGGCGGCGAGCAGGCGGTAGAACTCCCGCGAGGATTCGATGCGCGCGACGTAGTCGCCCGAGCGCGTCACCTTCTCCGTGGCGTCGACGTTGGCCGCCAGCGCCTCCAGGTCGGCACGGGTCGCGCGCTCGCAGGCGAGCCGCACGACGGTGTCCTGGATATGCAGGCGCGCCTCGGTGAGCTCTCTCAGCGAGATCGACCCCAGGTGCATGAGGTCCTGCATGACCTGCGTCATGCTGCCCGGATCGCCCTGGCGGATGAACGCCCCGCCCTTGACGCCCTTGCGCAGCTCGACGATGCCGGCGAACTCCAGCGTGTGCAGCGCTTCGCGCACCGCGTTGCGGCCCACGCCGAGCTGCAGGGCCAGCTCGCGCTCGGCCGGAAGCTTGTCGCCCGGCTTGAGCGCGCCGGCTGCGAGCTGGTCGCGGATGCGCTCGCAGATCTCCTCGAAGGCGCGGCGCGGCCGGATCGGATCGAAGGCGATCGGGCGCGGGGGGGCGTCCATGTCAGCGGCCCGTGAAGCGCGGCTTGCGCTTCTCGACAAAGGCGCGGACCGCCTCGCGATGATCGCTGGTCTGGAAGGTGCACATCTCGAGCGCGTAGGATGCATCCATGATCAGGTTGAACTGGTCCTTGATTGCCTTGTTGACCGCGAGCTTGGTCCAGCGGATCGCCCAGGGGGCGCCGTCGGCAAGCTCCTGCGCGAGTTCGCGGGCCTTGGGCAGCACCTGCTCCTGCGGCAGGGCGTAGTTTACGAGGCCCATGCGCTCGGCGTCGACCGCATCGATCAGGTTGCCGCGCATCAGGAACTCCTTCGCCCGGTTCGGGCCGACGAGCATCGGCCAGATCACCGCCCCGCCGTCGCCCGCCACCAGGCCGATCTTCACGTGCGGATCGGCGATGCGCGCCGTGCGCGATGCGACCGTGATGTCGCACAGCAGCGCCACCGTGGCCGCCAGCCCGATGCAGTCGCCGTTGATCGCGCACACGATGGGCTGCTCGCAGTCGAGGATGTTCTGCACGATGCGCCGGCCGCCGCTGGGCTCGAGCATCTCGCCTTCCTCGAAGACGTCGCCGCCGGGCCGGTCCTGCATGCCCTTCACGTTGCCGCCGACGCTGAAGTACTTGCCCGAGCCGGTGAGCAGGATCGCGTTGACCTCCTTGTCGCGCGCCAGGTCGGCCCAGATGTCCTGCAGCTCGACATGGAAGCGGTGCTCGATGCGGTTGCCCGTCTCGGGGCGGTTCAGCGTCACCGTGGCGACGCGATCGGCTTTCTCGATCTTCAGGCACTCGTAGCGGGAGTAGTCCATCTTTCGAATCCTTTGTTGACATCCGGGGTGGGGTCGCAATAGTATGAATGGAGGGTCCATTCAATACAAGACCCCTTTGTCATCGGCGCCCTGCCTGCGGGCAGGGCGCCTCCCGGAGCAGCCTGGATGAAATTCAACGAGGAGCAGGTCGCATTTCGCGACAGCGTTCGCCGCATGGTCGAGCGGCATGTCGCGCCCATCGCGGCCGAGATCGACGAGACCGACCGCTTTCCGAGGGAGCTCGTCGAGCTGTTCGGAGAGATGGGGCTGATGCAGCTGTGGGTGCCCGAGCGCTATGGCGGGCCGGAAGGCAACCTCACGATGATGTGCATCGCACGCGAGGAGATCTCGCGCGTGTCGCCGGCCTGCGGCTCCATCGCCGGGTTGAACACGATGTTCATCATGCCGCTGCTCCACTTCGGCTCCGAGGAGCAGCGCCGGCGCTTCCTGCCGGTCATCGCCAAGGGTGGGGTGGTCACCGCGATCGCGATCTCCGAGCCTCAGGCCGGCTCGGACGTCGGCGCGATGACCACGCGGGCGGTGCGCGAGGGCGACAGCTACGTGATCAACGGCCGCAAGCAGTGGTGCAGCTACGGCGTCGAGGCCGAGTACATCGTGCTGATGGCGCGCACGGCCGGCAGCGGGGGCGCCGAGGGGATCAGCGCCTTCGTGATCGAGCCCGCGAGGATGAAGGGCATCACCTTCGGCCGCCACGAGCGCAAGATGGGCTGGCGCGGCGCGCCGAACACGCCGATCTTCCTGGACAACGTGCGGGTGCCGGCCGGGAACCTGATCGGCGAGGAAGGCAAGGGGTTCAAGGCGTCGATGCGCGCCCTCGATCTCAACCGGCCGACGATCGGTGCGCAGTCGGTCGGGCTGGCGCAGGGAGCGCTCGATGCGGCGGTCGCCTATGCCAGGGAGCGCAAGCAGTTCAAGCGCAGCATCGCCGAGTTCCAGGGCGTGCAGTTCATGCTCGCCGACATGGTGATGCAGATCGAGGCCGCGCGCGCCCTGGTGTACGAGTGCGCGCGCGCCGGCGACGAGGGCGACTGGGATCGCCTGAACGTGCTGGCGAGCATGGCCAAGTGCTTCGCGAGCGACATGGCGATGCGGGTGACCACCGACGCCGTGCAGGTCTTCGGCGGCTACGGCTACACCAGGGACTACCCGGTGGAACGCATGATGCGCGACGCCAAGCTCGCGCAGATCTTCGAGGGCACCAACCAGATCCAGCGCCTCGTCATCGCGCGGCACCTGCTCGCCTAGGTCGCCGGAGATGCCGGCTCCGCGCCGCGTCCGCTGCGCGGCCGGGCTTGCGTCGTTCCGGAATTCCGTTCCCGGTTTTCATTAAGGAGGAGAACCATGAAGAGACTGTTGCAACATCTGGGCGCGGTACTGCTGTGCGCCTTCGCTGCCGGCGCAATGGCGCAGCCGGGCTATCCGTCGCGGCCGATCAGGCTCGTCGTGCCCTATGCCCCCGGCGGCACCACCGACATCATGGCGCGAGTGCTGCAGGTGCCGATGCAGGAGGATCTCGGTCAGCCCATCGTCGTGGACAACAAGGCCGGCGCGGGCGGCGCGATCGGGATGAAGGACGCGGCCCATGCGGCGCCCGACGGCTACACGATCGTGTTCATCAACAACGGCCTGGTCGCGACCACCCCGATCCTGCAAAAGGGCGCCGGTTACGATGGATTGCGCGACTTCGCGCCGATCGGGATGGTCTCTTCCTCGCCGATGCTCGTCGTCGTCAACGGCGAGCTGCCGGTCGACGACCTGAAGGGGTTCATCGACTACGCGAAGAAGAATGCCGGCAAGCTCGAGTACGCCAGCGCCGGGCCCGGTTCGTTCGGCCACCTCTCCACCGAGCTGTTCCTGCGCGCTGCCGGGCTGCAGATGGTGCACGTCCCGTACAAGGGACAGGCGCCGACGCTGAATGCGGTGCTCGGCGGCGAGGTGAAGCTGCTCATCACCTCTCCCTCGTCGGCGATGAACAGCCATATCGCCTCGGGCAAGCTGAAATTGCTCGGCGTCGGCACGCCCGCGCGATCGCCGCTGTATCCGGACACGCCGACCGTCTCGACGGTCCTGCCGGGCTACCAGGCGGAGTCGTGGTTCGCGCTGCTCGCTCCCGCCGGCACGCCGCCCGACGTGATCGCGAGGCTGAACAAGTCGCTGAACAAGGCACTGGCGCTGCCGGACCTGCAGCAGCGGCTCAATACCTTCGGGCTGGTCGCGGTGTCCAGCACGCCCGAGCAGCTGCGCGAGCGCAACGTCGCCGAGGTCGAGCGCTGGGGAACGGTGATCCGGGAGGCCGGCATCAAGGCCGAGTGACGCGGCCATCGCCGCGCCTTGCCCGGCTCCATCACGACCCGGCGCCATCACGATCGGAGAGACAGCGATGCCCGATGATGCGCAATCGCCCGCCGCGATCCTTCCCACCGACGAGGAGCGGGGCCTGCTGCGGGATTCGGTCCGGCGCTTCCTCGCGCAGGCCTGGCCGGTCGCGGGGGCGGTCGAGCGGGGCGCGGACCATGCCGCGCTCCGGCGCATCTGGCGGCAGCTCGCCGGGCAGGGCGTCGCGGCGCTCGGGAGCGAGCCGGCCGAGGGCGGCGTGCGCGAGCTGCTGGTGGTGCTGCAGGAACTGGGCCGGGCGGCGTGCCCGGCGCCGCTGATCGATGCGGTGCTCCTCAACCTGGCGCTCGGCGATCGCCGCGGCGACGCGGCGGCGATCGATCGCCTGCTCGCCGATATCGAGGGCGGTGAGGCCTATCCTTGCCTGTCGTTCGGTGACGTCGACCCCGACCGCGCGACCGGCAGGGCGTCGCTTGCGCACGGCTGCGTATCCGGGCAGCTGGATTTCGTCGAAGGCGCACCGGCGGCGACGCACTTCGTCGTGGTGGTGGCCGGCTGCGAACCGCTGCTCGCGATCGTCCAGGCGACGGCCGCGGGCGTCACGATCACGCCGACTCGCGCGATGGGAACGGATGGACTGTGCCGCGTCGACCTGCGCGACGTGCCCGCCGTCGTCGTCGGGGTGGACCGGGCGCACCTGCGCGATCTGCTGTCGATCTCGCGCCTGGCGCACGCCGCCCGCGCCTGGGGTGCAGCGGACCGCTCGTTCGAGCTCGTCGTGCAGTATGCGAAGGAGCGCAGGCAGTTCGGCCAGCCGATCGGCCGTTTCCAGGCGATCCAGCACAAGCTCGCCAACAACCTGATCGCGCTGCGGGCGGTGCAGGCGAGCCTGGACAACGCCGCCGCCCATCACGACCGCCGCGTCGACGACTGGCGCAGCTTCGCGGCGGCCGCCTTCGCCCATGCGGGCCCGTCGCTGCGCCAGGTCTCGCTCGAAACCCATCATGCCTTCGGCGCCATCGGCTATGCCGAGGACCACGAGGCGCCGCGCCACTTCAGGCGCGTGCACCTGGACGTCGCCCGGCACGGCGGCGCGCACGCCGCGCACGAGGCGCTCGCGGCGCGCTACCTGGCGGAAACTCCCGGCGAGCTGCCCGAGCTCGACCTGGGCGAGGATGCCAACGCGTTCCGGCGGGAGGTGCGCGCATGGCTCGCCGAGCACTGGCCGAGCGAGCGGCGCGAGGCCTACGAGGCGTCGGAGAACGCGCATCGCGACTACGAGCCGCGCTTCGCCCGTGAGCTCGGCGAGACCGGATGGCTGGGCCTGACCTGGCCGGCGCGCTTCGGCGGCCAGGAACGCTCGCCTTACCACTGGATGGCCTTTCTGGAGGAAATGAATCGCGTCGATGCGCCCCGTGCCGGCGCGCCGATCCAGGCGGCCGCGTGGATGAGCTTCGGCCGCCCCGAACAGCAGGCGCGCTACCTGCCGGAGCTGCTGCGCGGCGAAGTCATGTACGGCATGTGGTACAGCGAACCCGACTCGGGTTCCGACCTGGCCTCGATCCGCACCACCGCCGTGCGCGACGGCGACGAATGGGTGATCAACGGCCAGAAGATCTGGACCACCACCTACTGGAGCGACTACATGTGGCTGGCCGCGCGCACCGATCCCGCCGCGAAGCCGCCCCACGCCGGCATCAGCATGTTCGTCGTGCATACCGACACGCCCGGCATCACGCGCAGGCCGATCAGGACGATGTACGACGGCGAGTTCTGCAACACCTTCTTCGACGACGTGCGCGTTCCGGCCGATGCCCTGGTGGGCGAGCCCGGCCGCGGCTGGGAGATCCTCACCGGATCGCTGGGCACCGAGCGCGCGTACGTCGGCGCCGGCATCCTGATGAAGCTCGCACGCCAGTTCGAGGAGCTGTGCGCCTGCATCCGCGGGATCGAGGTCGGCGGCCGGCCGCTGCGGCTCGATCCGCGGGTGCGCGACGTCATCGGCAGCTACGCGGCGCAGATCGAGGCGGGCCGCCAGCTCGCGCTCGAGTGCGTCCGGATCCTGGCGCGGGGCGGGATGCCGACCTGGGAAGCGGCCGTCACCAAGGTGTACGCCGGCGAGCTGATGGAGCGCTTCCACGAGTCGGCGCTCGACATCCTCGGCATGGAGGCGACCCTGTCGGCCGGTGCCGCCGGGGCTCCGATGCGCGGGCGGCTCGAGCAGAAGCTGCGCCACTCGCTGATGTGGGTGATCAGCATCGGCACCAATGAAATCCAGCGCAGCCTGATCGCGCAGCGCGCGCTCGGCCTGCCCAGATAGCGAGGAAGCAAATGATGGAATCCAGTCCCGGGCCCGCGCGGGTGGACGCACTCGCCGGCATTCGCGTCGTCGACTTCACGATCGTGATGTCCGGCCCGATGTGCACGCGCATCCTCGCCGATGCGGGCGCCGACGTGATCAAGATCGAGCCGCCCGAGGGCGACATGGTGCGCCAGCGCCCGCCGTTTCGCGCCGGCATCAGCACCTATTTCGCCTCCATGAACTGCGGCAAGCGCAGCACCGTGCTCGATCTGCACACGCCGGCGGGGCGGCAGGCGGCGCTCGAGCTCGCCGGCCAGGCCGACGTCGTGGTCGAGAACTTCCGGCCCGGCGTGATGAAACGGCTGGGCCTGGACTACGAGACGCTCGCGCGCGCCAACCCGCGGCTGATCTACTGCTCGATCTCCGGCTTCGGCCAGACGGGGCCGATGTCCCAGGCGCCGGCCTATGCGCCGATCATCCACGCGGCATCGGGCTACGAGGACGCCTTCACGCGCTATCAGGGGGAAGGCTCGCAGCCGGCGAACAACGGCATCTTCATCGCCGATGTCCTGGGGGCGATCCACGCCGCGAGCGCCATCCAGACGGCGCTGCTGCAGCGATGCCGCACCGGGCGCGGGCAGAGCATCGACGTGTCGCTGATGGACTCGGTGCTGGGGATGCTGATCTACGAATTGCAGAACGCGCAATTCCCCGCCGAGCGGCAGCGCCAGGTCTACCAGCCGGTGCGCGCCAGCGACGGCTGGGTGATGGTCGCTGCCATCACGCCGCGCAACCTGTCGGCGCTGTTCGACGCGATCGGGTTTCCGCAGGGCAAGACCGATCCCCGCTTCGCCACCGTCGCCGAGAAGGAGGCGAACTGGCACGCGCTGCTGCGCATCGTCGAGGACTGGACCTCGCAGCGCACCGCGCTCGAGTGCGAGCGCACGCTGATGCAGGCAGGGGTTCCCTGCTCGCGCTACCGGACCGTGGGCGAGGCGATGTCGGATCCGCAGGCGCAGCACCGCGGATCGATGGCCGCCATCGGGACGCAGGGCGAGCCGTTCGAGGTCCCGAATCCTCCGTACCGGCTCTCGGAGAGCCGTACGGAGGCGCGAAACGTGCTGCCCCATCTCGGCCGGCACACCGAGGAAGTGCTGCGGACCGTGCTCGGCTACGACGACGCGCGGCTGGCCGCCATGCGCGCCGGGGGAGCCTTCGGCCCCGTGGCCGCTACGGAGCCGTCGCTCGATCCGGGTTGACGCGGGCATTTCCGGCCGGGCGGCAGTACGCCTGACCGCTTGCCCCGCAGGGCATTCCGAATCGATAATCGTTCAGGGCGCGCCGTACCGGTGCGGTCACCTGGCACCGGCCGATCGGGCTGCCGGGGCGCGGGCCGCCGGCAGCCGCGACGGCATCAGTTTTCCTTGATGTTCGAGGCCTGCTTGCCCTTGGGACCAGCGACCACGTCGAACTGGACCTTCTGGCCTTCCTTGAGCGTCTTGAAGCCGTTCATCTGGATCGCGGAAAAGTGCGCGAACAGATCCTCCCCTCCATCGTCAGGGGTAATGAAGCCGTACCCCTTGGAGTCGTTGAACCATTTGACGGTGCCTGTTGCCATGCCTAACCATCCCCCAATCATCCTGTGGACAAGGTCGGCCAGACACCAGGGTTGTGGGGAGCGCGGCGGACACCGCCGCCCGGCTCCTCTGACGCGACCAGCTCGATGCTGTCGCCGGCTTGAAACCGGTGGCGTGGCCCCCCATTTCTGTTTGGAAAATCGGAAAGCCCTCGCCCGGGGAAGGCCCCGGACAGCGCTCGGATTTTTTGGCAAAAGTGTTCCGGAGTCAAGCAGGACAGGGGTGTGCGGCGCAGCAGGGCGTGACGGCGATCACGGTCGTCCGACGATCGGTTTCATCCGTTGTTGCAGCAGCAGCATGACTCGCTAGAATGGATCCATGGCAACGCGGCACGATCCCTCCACGGTGCTCGAGCGCAAGGAGAGGCAGCTCGAGCCGCCGCCGATGTACCAGGTGATGTTGCTCAATGACGACTTCACCCCTATGGAATTCGTCGTCGGTGTATTGCAGAAGTTCTTCGGCATGGGCCGGGAGAAGGCGACGCAGGTGATGCTGAAGGTGCACCGGGAAGGGCGTGGAGTGTGTGGAGTCTTTCCGCGCGACGTGGCGTCCACGAAGGTCGAACAGGTTAGCAGTTACTCACGCCAGCACCAGCATCCGCTGCAGTGCGTGATGGAGGAAGCATGATCGCGCAGGAATTGGAAGTCAGTCTGCACATGGCCTTTGTCGAGGCCAGGCAGCAGCGCCACGAGTTCATCACCGTGGAGCACCTGCTGCTGGCGCTGCTCGACAACCCGTCGGCTGCCGAGGTGCTGCGCGCCTGTGCCGCCAACGTGGAAGACCTGCGCAAGAGCCTCACCACGTTCATCAAGGAGAACACGCCGGTCGTGCCCGGCAGCGAGGAGATCGACACGCAGCCGACCCTCGGGTTCCAGCGCGTCATCCAGCGCGCGATCATGCACGTGCAGAGCACCTCCAACGGCAAGAAGGAGGTCACCGGCGCCAACGTGCTGGTGGCGATCTTCGGCGAGAAGGATTCACACGCCGTGTACTACCTGCACCAGCAGGGCATCACGCGGCTCGACGTGGTGAACTACATCTCGCACGGCATCACCAAGACGCCGCAGCCCAAGGAGCCGCAGAAGGAAGAGCAGGCCGAGGCCGAGCAGGAAGGCGCGGGCAGCCAGCAGGGCGCGCTCGAGCAGTACACGCAGAACCTCAACGCCGCCGCCAAGGAGGGCCGCATCGACCCCCTCATCGGCCGCGAGAACGAGGTCGAGCGGGTCATCCAGGTGCTGTGCCGGCGGCGCAAGAACAACCCGCTGCTGGTGGGCGAGGCCGGGGTCGGCAAGACCGCCATCGCCGAGGGCCTGGCGTGGCGCATCACCCAGGGCGACGTGCCCGAGGTGCTGGCCGACGCGGTGGTCTACTCCCTCGACATGGGCGCGCTGCTGGCCGGCACCAAGTACCGGGGCGACTTCGAGCAGCGCCTGAAAACCGTGCTCAAGCAGCTCAAGGCAGCGCAGAACGCGGTGCTGTTCATCGACGAGATCCACACCCTGATCGGCGCGGGCTCGGCCTCGGGCGGCACCCTCGACGCCTCGAACCTGCTCAAGCCGGCGCTGTCCACCGGGCAGCTCAAGTGCATCGGCGCGACCACCTACAACGAGTACCGCGGCATCTTCGAGAAAGACCACGCGCTGTCGCGCCGGTTCCAGAAGATCGATGTGGTCGAGCCCACGGTGGAGCAGACGGTGCAGATCCTGCGCGGGCTGAAGTCGCGCTTCGAGGAGCACCACGGCATCAAGTACTCGTCCTCGGCGCTGTCGGCGGCCGCCGAGCTGTCGGCCAAGTTCATCAACGACCGGCACCTGCCCGACAAGGCGATCGACGTCATCGACGAGGCGGGCGCGGCCCAGCGCATCCTGCCCAAGAGCCGGCAGAAGAAGATCATCAGCAAGGGCGAGATCGAGGACATCGTCGCCAAGATCGCGCGCATCCCGCCGGCGTCGGTGTCGTCCGACGACCGCGGCCGCCTGCAGACCCTCGATCGCGACCTCAAGGCCACGGTGTTCGGCCAGGATCCGGCCATCGAGGCGCTGGCCGCGGCGATCAAGATGTCGCGCTCCGGGCTGGGCAAGCCCGACAAGCCGATCGGCGCGTTCCTGTTCTCGGGGCCCACCGGCGTGGGCAAGACCGAGGTCGCGCGCCAGCTCGCCTTCATCCTCGGCATCGAGCTGATCCGCTTCGACATGTCCGAGTACATGGAGCGCCACGCGGTCTCGCGCCTGATCGGCGCGCCGCCCGGCTATGTCGGCTTCGACCAGGGCGGGCTGCTCACCGAGGCGATCAGCAAGAAGCCGCATGCGGTGCTGCTGCTCGACGAGATCGAGAAGGCCCACCCCGACATCTTCAACATCCTGCTGCAGGTGATGGACCACGGCACCCTCACCGACAACAACGGGCGCAAGGCCGATTTCCGCAACGTGATCCTCATCATGACCACCAACGCGGGCGCGGCCGACTTGCAGAAGCGCGCCATCGGCTTCTCCGACACGCGCAAGGCGGGCGACGAGATGGTCGAGATCAAGCGCATGTTCACGCCCGAGTTCCGCAACCGGCTCGATGCCACCATCAGCTTCGCCGCGCTCGACGAGGAGATCATCCTGCGCGTGGTCGACAAGTTCCTGATGCAGCTCGAGGAGCAGCTGCACGAGAAGAAGGTCGAGGCCATCTTCACCGATGCGCTGCGCGCCATGCTGGCGAAGAAGGGCTTCGATCCGCTGATGGGCGCGCGCCCGATGCAGCGCCTGATCCAGGACACCATCCGCAAGGCGCTGGCCGACGAGCTGCTGTTCGGCAAGCTGGTCAACGGCGGGCGGGTCACGGTGGACGTCGACGAGGCCGGGCAGGTCACGCTGTCGTTTGCCGAGGGCGCGCCGCCGGCCGCGGGCGGCGAGGGTGAGGAGTTCATCGAGGTGCTGCCCGCCTGAACGTGTGAAGGAACCGGCTGCGCTTCTCGGCGTGACCTCCGGTCGCTCGCTGCGGTTCCTTCACACGTTCTGGAGGTGGGCTGACTACGGGACCTTCTGACCTTCTGAGGGTGGGCTGGTGCCGGCGGGACGCCGTCTGGTGCGCGCCGGCGCGGCTCGCGTTGCGTGATCTTCCCCGCGTGGTGAGGCGTCCGCCTGCCTCGCTGCCTCGCTGCCTCGTTTTCCCTGCTTTCCGCCGTCCGGCCATCTCGGGTATCGTGGCCCGGGCCGGTACATGACGATATGTTCAGAATGCAAAAGGTGGCAGATGCGCGGCCCGGCCTGCAGCATCCGTCGTTTCGTTCAGGAGGAGACGCAATGTCCATGCGATCGACGATCTTCGCGCCGGCCGTGCTGGCCGCGTTCGTCGTCCTGGCAGGCGCGGGGCCCGCGCATGCCCAGGCCGACTCGCAGGCCCGGTACCTGGCCGGCAACTGCGCCAACTGCCACGGCACCGACGGGCGTTCGGCCGGCGGCGGCGGCATGCCCGGGCTGGCGGGGCTGTCGCAGACCTACTTCATGGAGCAGATGAAGGCGTTTCGCGACGGCACGCGCAAGGCGACGATCATGAACCAGATCGCCAAGGGCTACAGCGAAGAGCAGCTTGCCGCCCTGGCCGAGTTCTTCTCCCGACAACAGAAGGCCGGCCAATGAGCCGGGCAGCGGAGGACCACGACATGAATCGCATCCGCATCGGTCGCCGCCGCTTCGTGCAGGCGCTCGGCTCGGGCCCGGTGCTGTCGCTCGCGGGCGGCGGCGCGGCCCTGTCCCTGGCCGGCTGCGCCGCGCCGGGCGGCGAGCCCTCGGCGGCGTCCGGGCGCAAGCTCGGGCGGGTGCTGGTGGTGGGCGGCGGTTACGGCGGTGCCACCGCCGCGAAGTACCTCAAGAAGTGGGGCGGCCCGGGCGTGGAGGTGGTGCTGGTGGAGCGCGAGACCGCGTTCGTCTCGTGCCCGCTGTCGAACCTGGTGATCGGCGGCTCGCGCCGGATCGCCGACCTCACCGTGCCCTATACCGGGCTGCGCGAGGCCGGTGTGGTGGTGATCCACGACGAGGTCCAGGCCATCGACGCGGCGCGCCGGCGCGCCAGCTTCCGCAAGATCGCCGACCAGGAGTTCGACCGCATCGTGGTGTCGCCGGGCATCGAGCTCGACTTCGATTCGGTGCAGGGGCTCGACGCCGAGGCGCAGAAGACCATCCTGCACGCCTGGAAGGCGGGGCCGCAGACGGTGGCGCTGCGCGCCCAGCTCGAGGCGATGCCCGACGGCGGCGTCTACGTGCTCTCCATCCCCAAGTCGCCCTATCGCTGCCCGCCGGGCCCCTACGAGCGGGTGTGCCAGGTCGCGCACTACTTCAAGACCGCCAAGCCGCGCTCGAAGATCGTGGTGCTCGATGCCAATCCCGACATCCAGTCCAAGAAGGGCCTGTTCCTGGCGGCCTGGAACGGCCAGTACAAGGGGCTGATCGACTACCAGCCGAACATGAACGTGACCGAAGTTGATGCGCGCAACAGGGTCGCGGTCACCGAGCTCGGCGACAAGGTCAAGGCCGACGTGCTCAACATCGTGCCGGCGCAGCGCGCCGGCGCCATCGCCGCCAAGACCGGGCTGGTCAACGCCAACAACCGCTGGTGCCTGGTCGACTGGGTCACGCTGGAGTCCACCGCCGCTCCCGGCATCCACGTACTGGGCGACGCCACGCTGTCGGCGCCGGCGATGCCGAAGTCCGGCCACATGGCCAACCAGCACGGCAAGGCGGCGGCCGCGGCCATCGTCGAGATCCTGAACGGGCGCACGCCGCAGCCGCAGATGATGGCCAACACCTGCTACAGCTTCATCGACGACCGCAACGTGGTGCACGTGGCGTCGGTGCACCGCTACTCGCCGGAGAAGAAGACCATCGAGCCGGTGGCCGGCGCCGGCGGCCTGTCCAGCGCGCCGAGCGAGCTCGAGGGGCAGTACGCCAACGCCTGGGCGCGCAACATCTGGAACGACATGCTCACCTAGCTCCAGGGCCTGTCGGGGCGGGCACCCCGGATGCCCCGGCTGGCTCCGGGCCGACCCGAAGGCGCCTCCGGGTCGGCCGCGGCGATGCCGTATAGTGTTTGCATGTTCCGTCGCGGCGATCCGACCCTCCTGGCGTGCGCGGTACTGGCCGTCGGCGCGGTGGGCGTCGCGCTGGTGCTGCAGCATGCCTTCGACATGCGGCCCTGTGCCTGGTGCACCTTCCAGCGCCTGCTGTTCCTGCTGGTGGCCGTGCTGGCGCTGGCCGGCTGGGCGCTGGGCCGCGTGCGCGGTGCGGCTGCCGCGTGCGCGGCGCTGGCGGGCCTGGTGGCCGTGGGCGGCGTGTGGGCGGCGCTGCACCAGCAGTTCGTGGCGGCCCAGGCGCAGTCGTGCGCCTTCACGCTGGCCGATCGCGTGCTGATGAACACCCGCCTCGATGAATTCCTGCCGTGGCTGTTCGAAGCCACGGCTTCGTGCAGCGAGGCCAACGTCGCGCTGCTGGGCCTGCCGTTCGCCCTCTGGAGCGCCGCCCTGTTCGTGGTGCTGGCGCTGCTGGCCGGGCGCGCGGCGCTGCGGGCCCGGCCGCCCGCGCCGGCGGCACGGCCGGCGGTCTGACGCGATCGCCTGCGGCTGCACGGGCAACCGGAGGATCCTGCGCATGAACGCACTCGAACAGCTCAAGCGTTTCACCACCGTCGTGGCCGACACCGGCGACTTCAACACCATGCGCGCCTACGGGCCGCGCGACGCCACCACCAATCCGTCGCTCATCCTGAAGGCGGTGAGCAAGCCCGAGTACCGCTCGCTGCTCACGCGCACGCTCGCGGCGCACCCCGGCGAGGACGTGGCCGCGGTGTGCGACCGGCTGCTGGTGGGCTTCGGCGCCGAGATCCTGGCGATCGTGCCGGGACGCGTATCGACCGAGGTCGATGCACGGCTGGCGTTCGATGTCGAGGCCACCATCGCCAAGGCGCGTCACCTCGTCGCGCTGTACGAAGAGGCCGGCTTCGGGCGCGAGCGGGTGCTGGTCAAGGTCGCCTCGACCTGGGAGGGCATCCGCGCGGCCGAGGCGCTGGAGAACGAGGGCATCCACTGCAACCTGACCCTGCTGTTCTCGTTCCCGCAGGCGGTGGCCTGTGCCGATGCCGGGGTGACGCTGATCTCGCCTTTCGTGGGCCGCATCTACGACTGGTACCGCAAGCACGACGGCGTCGACGATTACGCGCCCGAGGAAGATCCCGGGGTGCTGTCGGTCAGGCGCATCTACACCTACTACAAGAAGTTCGGCTACCCCACCGAGGTGATGGGTGCGAGCTTCCGCAGCGTCGGCCAGGTGCTCGCCCTGGCCGGCTGCGACCTGCTCACCATCAGCCCCGAGCTGCTCGAGCAGCTCAGCAAGGACGAACGCGAGGTCGAGCGCCGGCTCGACCCGCGCCAGGCGCGCGAGGAGGCCGTCGAGCGGGTGCGCTTCGACGAGAAGCACTTCCGCTATGCGGTCAACGAAGACGCCATGGCCACCGAGAAGCTCGCCGAGGGAATCCGCATCTTCGCGGCCGACGCGGTGAAGCTGGAAAGCCTGGTCGCGCAGGCGCGCTGAACGGTTCCTTCACACGTTCCGAGCCCACACCTACCAGATGCCGAGGCTGACGCCGGCGGCCAGCGTCGCGCCGAGCTCGCGCGCACGCGCCAGGTCGGCGGCGGCAATGGTCTTGGGGGCGAGGATCGCCTCGGGCGTCTGCGCGTGGGTGATCACGATCAGCGGCTCGGCCACCGCATTGAGGCGCCAGCCGGTGGCGATGCGCGCGATCTGGCGCGCGGCACCCTCGCCGTCGGAGCCGGCGCACACCAGGGTCGCGTACGGCCGCCCGTCGATGCGCCCGAGCACCCCGTAGTAGGTCCGGTCGAAGAAGTCCTTCATCATGCCGGCCATCGAGGCAAGGTTCTCGGGGGTGGCGAAGAGCATGACGTCGGCGGCCAGCACGGCCGCGGCATCGGCCTGGTCGGCGCGGCGCACGTCGAGCTCGATGCCCTCCTGCCCGCGCGCACCTTCGCAGAACGCCTCGACCAGCTGCCGGGTGCCGCCGGTCATCGACCACCAGACCGCCAGCAGCCGCCTGCTCACGTCACGTCTTGCCGGTGCTGCCGAAGCCGCCGGCGCCGCGCGCGGTCTGCACGAAGTCCTCGACCGGGTTCCACTGCACCTGCACCACCGGCACCACGATCATCTGCGCGATGCGCTCCATCGGCTCGATGGTGAACGGCTGGCGGCCGCGGTTCCAGCACGACACCATGAGCGGGCCCTGGTAGTCGGAGTCGATCAGCCCGACCAGGTTGCCCAGCACGATGCCGTGCTTGGTGCCCAGGCCCGAGCGCGGCAGGATCATGGCGGCATGGCCGGGATCGCCGATGTGGATCGCCAGCCCGGTGGGGATCAGGTTCGCGTCGCCCGGCGCGAGGACGAGCGGCGCATCGATGCACGCGCGCAGGTCGAGGCCGGCGCTGCCGCCGGTGGCGTAGGCGGGCAGCCGGTCGAGCATGCGCGGATCGAGGATGCGGACGTCGAGCTTGATCATCGGGTGGACAGCCTGTGCAGCATGAACGAGAGCGCCAGCAGCACGAAGCCGGGCAGCGGCGATAGCGCCGGAGACAGATCGAGGAGGGCGGCAGCGACCAGCGCGAAGCCGCCGAGCGCCAGCCAGCGGCTCAGCCGGCGCGTCGCCGAGCGTCCCGCGGCGCGCAGCGCGTCATCGGCCGGGCGCGTGCCGGCCTGTGCGCGTGTCCGCCCGGCTGCCCGCTGCAGCGCCTGGCGGGCTTCCTCGGCCAGTCCCTGCGGCCCGGCCAGTCCGTGCGGCCCGGCCGGCTCGCGCCGTCCGGCCGATACGTGCTGCCCGGCCTGTGCGCGCTGTCCCGCCGATGCGTGCCGGCCGACCGCCCCGGGAGGCGCGGTGCCGCCGGTAGCCGCAGGGGCAGCGGTACGCGAGCGTGCGCGTTGCCCGGCCGGCCCGCCGGCGCCCACGCGTCCGGGCGCGCCGACCCCCCCGGTGAGCCGTTCGACGTAGCGGGCGAAGTCGCCGTCGGGCGGTCCGTCGCGATCGAGGGTGTTCATCGTGCGCGGCGCTTCAGCTGCCGCGCGGCGGCAGGCGCTGGGCGATCTCCGCGACCAGCGCCTGCGCCAACTCCGCCTTGCCGGCGCGCGGCAGGCGCCGGCTGCCGTGGGCGTCGATCAGCAGCAGCTCGTTGTCGTCGCGGCCGAAGGTGGCGTGCCCGATGTTGGCGACCAGCAGCGGCACGCCCTTGGCGGCGCGCTTGGCCGCGCCGTTGGCTTCGAGGTCTTCGCTCTCGGCCGCGAAGCCGACGCACCAGGGCGCATCGGGGCGGCGCGCGACGGCGGCAAGGATGTCGGGGTTCTGCACGAACTCGAGCTGCGGCAGGTCATGGGCGTCGCGCTTCTTCAGCTTGCGATCGCTGGCGTTGGCGACGCGCCAGTCGGCCACCGCGGCCACCGCCACGAAGACGTCCGGGCGCGGCTCATCGGCGGCGGGCGCATCGAGCGTCGCCATCACGGCATCGTGCATCTGCTGCGCGGTGCGCACGTCGATGCGCCGCACGCCGCGCGGGGTGACCAGCGCGGTCGGCCCGGCCACCAGCGTGACCTGCGCGCCGGCGGCGCTGCATGCACGCGCGAGCGCGAAGCCCATCTTGCCCGAGGACAGGTTGGTGATGCCGCGCACCGGGTCGATCGGTTCGTAGGTGGGGCCGGCGGTGAGCAGCACGTGGCGTCCGGCCAGCGCCTTCGGCACGAAGTGGGCCGCCAGCTCGTCGACCAGCTCGAGCGGCTCGAGCATGCGGCCCAGGCCGGTCTCGCCGCAGGCCTGCTCGCCGCTGGCCGGGCCGAGGACGGCCACGCCGTCGGCGGCCAGCTGCGCGACGTTGCGCTGCGTGGCCGGATGCAGCCACATCTGCCGGTTCATCGCCGGGGCCACCAGCAGCGGGCAGTCGCGGGCCACGCACAGCGTGGCGAGCAGGTCGTCGGCCAGCCCGTGCGCCAGCTTCGCGATGAAGTCGGCGGTGGCCGGCGCCACCAGGATCGCGTCGGCGCGGCGCGACAGCTCGATGTGCGCCATGTTGTCGTCGATGCGCGCGTCCCACTGGTCGACGTACACCGGCCTGCCGGTGAGCGCCTGGAACGTCACCGGCGTGACGAAGCGGGTGGCCGCCGCGGTCATCACCGCCTGGACCGTTGCGCCTGCGCGCTGCAGCTCGCGGGCCAGCTCGGCCGCCTTGTAGGCGGCCACGCCGCCGGTGACGCCGAGGACGATGTGCTTGCCGTCGAGGTTCATCCGCGCTGTATAGCACAAGCCGGGCGTCCCCGGGCCGCGCATCTTCGGCTCAGAACGTGTGAAGGAACCGTAGCGAGCGGCCCGAGGTCGCGCCGAGAAGCGCAGCCGTACGAGAGTACGGCGAGCATCGCAGGCGCGAGATCGGGCCGCGCAGTAGGTTCATTCGCACGTTCTCAGCGCGAGCGCCGCACCCGCCTCAGCTCATCGATGATCAGCAGCACTGCGCCGACGGTGATCGCGCTGTCGGCTACGTTGAAGGCGGGAAAGTGGTGCCGCTGCCAGTACACCAGGAGGAAGTCGACCACGTGGCCGCGCGCGATGCGGTCGATCACGTTGCCGAGCGCGCCGCCCAGGATCAGCGCCAGGGCGAAGGCGAACAGCCGCTGCGAGCCGTGGCGCGCCAGCAGCCACACGATGAAGACGGCCGCAGCGAGCCCCAGCGCGATGAAGAACCAGCGCTGCCAGCCGGCGGCGCGGGCGAGGAAGCTGAAGGCCGCGCCGCGGTTGTACACCAGCGTGAGGTCGAAGAAGCCCGGCAGCACCGCCAGCCGTTCGCCGAAGGCGAAGCTGCGCTCGACGGCGAACTTGGTGAGCTGGTCGGCCGCGATCACCAGCGCGGCGAGCCACAGCCACGGCTTGACGGCGGCTGTGCCGCTCCTGGTCATGGCGCGGCGGCTTGTATGTTCAGACCAGGCCAGAACGGTAGAGTCTGAACGCCGATGAGGCGGCCAGACCGGCCCGTGCAGCTTGGTAGCGGCTGGGGTGATCGAGCCCGTGACTGAGTACAGAGCGCACGGCCGCC
>Ga0209922_100724_pt1 | contig 37899 bp, 34 predicted proteins | sample ThiBiot_500_biof_FD_183946 | JGI IMG/M metagenome (GOLD analysis project Ga0209922, IMG submission 183946) | Wastewater bioreactor microbial communities from Cape Town, South Africa - Thiocy_expt_500_biof (SPAdes) | ecosystem: Engineered > Bioreactor > Thiocyanate-remediating > Anaerobic-Aerobic ... | reverse complement strand
ATGGGAGATGTAGATGACCGGCAGGTCGAGCGCCGGGAAGATGTCGACCTTCACCGACTGGGCCGAGCGCGCGCCGAAGAAGAAGAGGCTCGCGACGATGACGAGGACGGTGATGGGCTTTCGCAGCGCGAGGCGGATCAAATTCATGGCTGTCGTGCCTGGCTGGAGAAGAGCTCGAAGTCGCCGGCGGCCGCCGCCTTCTGGAGCAGCGCCTGCCAGAGGCCGACGTAGGCGGCACTGCGATCGACCTCGGCGTGGCTCAGCGCGTAGAGGGTCTGCTGCACCTCGACCAGCGTGGCGAGGCCGTTGTCGTAGAGGGCCTTCTTCTGCTTGTACGCGGCCTCGGCGGCGGAGAGCTGGCGTGGGACCTCGCGGACGAATTCGAGCATGTTCTCGATTCGCGTGTCGGCGAGCGCCATCTGATTCTGGAGCTGCGACTCGACGAGCGCTTGTTCGCTCCGGGCCGACGCCACCGTCTCCTCCGCGGCCGCGTTGGGACCGCGGTTCTTGATCGGCGACATGAGGTTCCACGAGAGCGTGAGACCGACGATGAAGTTCGATCGGTCCGGTAAGATGCCGTCGAGGTAACCGGTGGAATAACGACCGGACGCAGGCGTGTAGTCGTGTTCGAAGCCCGACGCGCGCATGTGGTACGCACCGACGAGGTTGAGCCCGGGCCGGATCGACCTCGCGGCGGCGCGTGCGAGCGCTTCGGCCTCGTCGATCCGCGCCGCCTGGAATCGGAGCTGCGGGTTGTTCGCGAAGGTCGCGGCGGTCGAGAACCGAGCGGGCGCGCGTGAGAGGTAGGACTCGTCGAGCACGAACGTGGCCGACGGCGCATCGAGGTAGATGGCGAGCTGCGTCGCGAGGCGCTGCTCGCGATCGCGTGCGTCGACGACCGCGAGGCGCGCCCGCGACACCTCCGCCGAGGCGGTCGAGAGGTCGACCTCGGGGACGAGGCCGGTGCGTGAGCGGGCCTCGACCGAGCTCTCGACCGAGGCGGCGCGCTCGAGGTTCGACGCGGCGACCCGTGCGACTTGCGTCGCGACGAGGAGATCGAGATAGGCGCTCGCGACGCGCACCCCGTGGACGAACTTCTCTTGCTCGAGATCGGCCTTCGCGCGGCGCGTGCTCGCGTCGGCGAGATCGATCCGCGAGTCGACCCGGCCGAAGGTGAAGAGCTCCCAGTTGACGGCGAGGAGGTAGTTCGCGCCGAACGCCGCGTTCCAGCTCTGCTCTCTCGCGGTCGGACCCGCCGACGAGATCCCCTGGAGGCCGATCGGCGTCTGGGGGCCGAACGCGCCGTTGACGGTACCGAAGCTCTGCTGTGCGGCTGCGGTGACGTCGGGGAGGTAAGCGTCACGCGCGCCGGTCGCGCGCGCTTCGGCGGCGGCGAGCTCATGCTTCTTGACCGCGAGGCTGCGGTAACGCGAGAGGGCGCGCGACACGGCCTCTTCGAGGCGCAGCGGCTCGGCGCGCGCGAGTGGCGCGACCAGCAGCAGCGCGAACGCGAAGATCAGCATGAAAAGCCTGTTCATCGTCGGAGCTCGCGGCCTTGTTTCTCCGCCGGCCGCGTCGAGGAAGGACGGACCGCGGACGAGAGGGATGCCGAACGGGCGGCTTACAATTCACCGCGACGACGCGTCGCGAAAGCCCATTGGGCGGAACGTCAGTCGTTCCCTGCCGGACCGAATCGGCGTTCCGATCGCCGTCTTCAGGAACGGCGTCGGCTCAGCGACACGCGAGGGCAGCGGGCAGCTCGCGCGCGATCCGGTCGGCGAGCTCGCGCACGCGCAACGGGAGGTAGCTGCGCGAGGGTCGAACGAGGAAGACGGGGCGCTGGTCGACGACGCAGCTCGGGAAGAGCCGGATCAGCCGACGTTCATGGAGGTCGCCTTTGACGAAGTAGAGGGGAAGCCGCGCGATCCCGAGTCCGGCAAGGACGGCCTGGCGGAGCCCGCCGGGGCTCGAACAGACGAACGCGGTACGCACCGGGACGGTCCTCAAGCCCGACGTCGTCTGCACCTGCCACGTGCCTCGGTCCGTCTCGTACGCCCCATCGAGGACCGTGTGCTCGGAGAGGCCCGCTACGTTCGCTGGAGCGCCGTGTCGCTCCAGGTATGCGGGGCTCGCGACCAGCGCCGTTCGCATGATGCCGACGCGCCGCGCGACGAGGTCCTTCGTCGCCAAGCGCGGCGCGACCCGCACCGCGAGATCGTACGGCTCGTGGGTGAGATCGATCACCCGATCGGACAGATCGAGGTGGACGCACACCTCCGGGTGCTCGAGGAGGAACCGCGCGACGATGCCCGAGACGAGCTCCTGACCGAGCACGGTCGGAGCCGTCAGCCGGACCTCACCCCGGATCGCGCTGCGCGTATCCCGCGTCGAGGTCTCGAGCGAGTCCAGCGCCGCGATCACGTCCCGCGCGGTCTCCACGAAGCCCCGCCCCTCGAGGGTGAGCCGCAGATGCCGCGTCGTCCGATGGAGGAGCTGTACCCCCAGGCGGCGTTCGAGCGACGCGATGCGCTTGCTCGTGGCCGACGGCGAGACGCCGACCGAACGTGCGCCTGACGCGATCGATCCGCCATCGACGACGGCGGTCAGCACTTGCATGTCCCACAACAGGTCGCGATCGAGGAGGCGCATCGACGAGCTCGGCGGCGGACGCTAGTCCACCGATCGAGGTCGGGCCAGCGAGGGGGCGTCGGCAGTGCGTACCGTAGAGCTCGAGCTTGGGCTCGCGGCGCACGGGGGGGCGCGTAGATAGCGGCGTGCGTGCGGGCCGATTGCGCGGCGCTTCGGCTCGCGTGGGAAGAGAGGTCGCGAGTCGCGACCGACGCGCGCCGGGCCGGCGATGCGGGGGGCGAGAGCGAGTGCGGGTGCGAGTGCTCGTTTGGCTTGCGACTACGTCGGACGATGTGGCGCTGACGCGGGGGGCTCTCTCGGCTCTCCCCATCGTCGCGCCGTGCTCGGGGCAGTCAAGGGCGCTTCGCGCCGCGCTTCGCGCGGTTGCTTCGCAACCCTTGACTGCCCCTGCGCGCGGCGCGGGCGGGGCTTCGCCTTCTCGAGAGACGAGAGGGCGGAAGGAGAACATCATGCTTCGGATTCACGATGTGAGCGTCCAGTTGGTGCGGGAGGTGGCGCCCATGGCGAAGAAGATCGAACGCCAGGATCGCGATCTCGCGCGGCAGTTGCGGCGGGCGCTGTCGAGCGTGCCGCTCAACGTTGCTGAGGGAAGCGACCAGCGCGGGAAACGGCGCGGGTCGCATTATTCGATCGCGCTCGGGTCCGCTCGCGAGGCCTGGTCGGCGCTGCTCACCGCAACGGCTTGGGGCTACGTCGAGGGGCCCTCACTCGAGCTGAAGGCGCGCTTCGATCACGTGATCGGGACCCTGTACCGGGTCGTACACGTCCGCTGAGCCGCGCACGGTACTCCGGCGGCGCTTCGCGCGTCGCCGGAGTACCACGCTCGTCGACTCTCGCGGTTCCATCAAGGACGTGAAGCTGGGGCGAGGGCGACGGCGGGAGCGGGAGCGGGAGCGAGGGCGGGAGCGAGGGCGGGAGCGGGAGCGGGAGCGAGAGCGAGGGCGAGGGCGAGGGCGAGAGCGAGAGCGAGAGCGAGAGCGAGAGCGAGAGCGAGAGCGAGAGCGAGAGCGAGAGCGAGAGCGAGCGTCGCGGTGCGCGACGCCTACGTATCCCGGTACCCACGCGGTGTATACGCGCGGGCGGTGTCGACGTTCTGCAAGTGAGAGAGCTCCGATCTGCCATCGCCGGGCTCGCGGCGACCATCGCGACGAGCATCATCGGCGCGAACGTGCATGCCGCCGCTGGCTTGCGGAGCGTCAACCGTCACCGTCACGGCCGAAGGCGGGGCCGTGACGGAAGGCGTGAGCGCGATGCTCGCGACGTCGCTCGCGCCGAGCGGGGTGGAGGTGCTCGAGGGCGGACCGCGACGCCGGACGCTCGGATCGTTCTTCACGGCGAGGGCGAAGCCGTGCGCATCCTCGTCGAGGAGGGCATCACGCGGAAGACGATCGAGCGCGTCGTCTCGCTCACCGGGGGCCCGCAGGACGCGCGCGCGCTCACCGCCCGGAGGCCGTGGAGCGCGTCGTCTCGGAGACGCTCCGACCTCTCGGAGAACGGGGGCGCCTCGGCTTGCGCGCATCGGCGGAGATCGCGCCGGGCGGTCAACCCGCGAGCGCTCCTTCCTGGGACTTCCACTTCTCGGCGCGGACGAGCGCCAGGGGGGTGATGCAGTCGATCCCCATCGCTGCGAACACGTCCGCTATCCGCGGTGCTGCGAGATTGCGCGTGAGCTGCTCGTGTGAAGGGGATCTGAACGGCGTGGCGGGCACTGCCGACCACGGAGGCCCCTATGTCGGCGGTCGCCTCGCGATCAGGAGTTGTCCCGTCCAGGCCTTGACGAGCTCGGCCTCCGACATCGCGAACGGTTGTTTCTCCGCGGGATCAGCCGGGTCAAGGTACTGGAGCGCGCCCGTCGAGTTGATGCCCACCAAGATGACTGCATGCGCTGGTCGGCGCGGCGCGAGTTGAAGGGTGATGACTACCCAGCCGTCTTTCAGGTGTGCTCGGAGGTATTCGAGCGACGAGGGGGCATCTGGATCGGTTGGAACGTACGTGCCGTCTGCGGCCGCATGGACCGCGAGCGCGTATGGCGGATCTCCCCAAGCTTGCCGAACGGCAGCCTCGTCGATGCGTTCGCCGCGCCATCGTCGGATGATCGCCAGGCAAGCCGCGACGCACGTCAGCGGTCCATGCTGCGCTGCGAAGCACTCCTCGATCGAGGGCATGCTAGTTTTCGCGGCGCGGAAGGATGTGCTCTTCGAGGATTTGAAAGTCCGGACCTACGAGGACGAATCCACGAGGGATCCCGGCGGTCAATCCATTCGGACCTGCTTGGGCCACTTCGACCCGCCAGACCTCTCCGTCCGTCGAGATCGCGTCCACGTAACAGTCGGCGAGCGTGGGGGCGCCCGCGAGCCGCCGGACCACCGACTTCTCGACACGCTCGCTCTCGGTCACGAGTGGAGCGCATTTCGCCGGATCGAGCCCTGGAGCTGGCGGCAATGGATCGGCCGCGGGCACCTCGAGGTAGCTCCGCGCTCGAATGGCCGACATCTTGTCCTCGGCGAGCGCACGCAGCGCGAGGTCTTTCAGCAGCCCGCCTCGAAGTCCGATCACCCCGACGCGTGCGTCGGGGTGATCGACCGGCAGCGAGCTCGCGGGGAGGTTCGCGAGCATTCGCCTCCGGTCGTAGTCCGTGATGAGTCCAACATTTCGAAGTTGATTCACCGCGGCCCGCCGTCCAACTTGGAAGTGTTGGCAGACTGTCGTTACCGCTGACTCGCTACGCGGATCGCGCCGCGCGAGCACGCGGGTGAGCTCGGGCCGCGGGACGAGGAAATGGAGCGCGAATGCACGGGCCCGCTTCTCGACGAGCTCCAACGTCGGTGGAAGGACCAAGCGCTCCGAGGACTGCGCACGCTCGGCGGACGGGCTCATCATGACGAACGATTCAGTGCCGAAGAGCGCGCGATCGAAGATGACGTGGCAAAGCTCGTGCGCGAGCGTAGCGCGTGTTCGCCACCAACCTTCGGCACCACCGACGAGGTTTACGAGGACTGCCGGCGCCGGGGTCACCGTCGACGCAGCATCGACATCGATGTCGAGCTCGTCGGGCGTGACGAAGAGGAGATCGATCTCGAGCCTCTTGTAGAGGCCAATCATCGAGTCGATCGGCTCGACACCAAGCCCGAGCTTGTTCCGAACCGCGAGGGCATGTTGTTCGGCTCTCGCGACCAGGCCGTCCGCAACGGGCGGCGTTGGCTGACCAAGTCGTTCCAGCGGCGACGGTGTCGACCGATGGACTCCAAGGATGTCGCGGATCTCGGCGACCGCGCGGACGCAACGGACGAAATCACCCAGCGTGGTCAGCGCGCCAGACGACGCCAGGGAGAGCAGGCTTGGCCCCCGCTCACGGAACGAGCGAAACAGGAGCGAGGACGGCGTCGCCGCGGCGCGACCGAGGAGCAGATCCGTGAGCGTCAGACCAAACGCCTTCGCGAAGGTGTCGAGGATGGCTGGGGACGGGCTCTGCTCGCCGCTCTCCAGAGCCTGGTACTCCTGAGGCTCGATCCCCGCGAGCGCTGCGGCCGCCTCGAGCGTCAAGGCCGAGCTGACCCGCGCCTCCCTCAGGACTTGAGCGTCATTCGACACGACGTCAAATTACCATGACGCTACCAAGCGAACCATTGGATGGGCGGATCGCCGTCCGGGAGCAAAGTCGCGCCTCGCGAGCGGATCGCATGAACCCGGCGTTCCCGCATCGCGGCTCGGGTTCTAGGGCGGAGTCGACCTAGCTTAGGTGCGGTCGGCCTTCAGGGCCGAGATTGTCACGCCGGCGGAGCCCTCCGGGGAAGGGCGGCCGCTCGAGCCCTCGATCGTGCTTCGGCGAGCTCCAGGGCTGCGTTTCACCGGTTCGATCCAGCTTCTGCAAGCCCCCGGGTTCGCTTTCGCTGGATCGATCATCCCTTTGCGGACTCCCGGGTTGTCCCGAGCTGGATCGATCCACCTTTTGCGAACCCCGGGGTTGCCCCAAGCTGGAGCGATCCACCTTTTGGCGGCCTTTTTGGGGTCATTCCGCCGGCGCGGTCGTGACCGGGCTGGGCGCGCCATCCGCAGCGACGGCCGAACCCGCGCGCCTCACCGGCCATGCGGCGATCGGGCGCAGGAGCGCCTCGGCGACGTCCTCGCTCGCCGGGTTCTTGCGCGTGACCGATCCGACGATCTGCGCCGCGTAGACGCGGATGTCGTCGAGCACGGCGTCGCGAGCCTCGCGGATCTGCGGCACGGGCAGCGGAGCGTCCTTCGCCTCGGTGACGCCGAGCGCCTGACCGTACGCCTTGTGTGCGCGCCGAAGGCTCGCGACGAACGCCCCGCCCCCGAGCCGCTCGAACGTGGCCACGTGGTTCTCCGCGTCGATCACGCCGAGCCGCTGCTCCGACGCCGCCCACTCGGCGTTGAAGTTCTTCGTCAGGAACGCGAGCCCGTCCGGGAAGAGGCGCTGCCGAAGCGCCGTCGCCTGCTCCGCGAGCTCCGTCCCATCGATCGCGGCCCAGGCCGAGAGGAAGCGGTCGATCGCCGACCACACCCGATCGAGCTGCGTGTCCGCTTCGCGCGCCGCCGCCTTGTCCTCCACCCGCTGCCCGCGCTTGGCGAGCTCGGCGGACAGCGTCTGGAGGCTCGCCTTCACGTCATCGAGCGCGGTAGGCGCATTGCCCGGCAGCGTGCTCGCCGACTGCGCGGCGGTGATGAGCTTGGTGGCGAGCGTCACCGTCTCTTCAGCGGTGAGCGAGGGCAGCTGGATGAGCCCCTGAGCCGTCAGCGTACCTGCCATGAAATCCCCCTCTTCGATCCGAGATCGACACGCGGGAGACAACGCACACCACGCACGCCACCCCCCGGTGCGAGGGCTGCAAGTTCGCAGAGGCTCGCCGGGCGGTCAACCCACGAGACGCCCCCTTCAGAACTTCCACTTCTCGGCGCGGACGAGCGCCAGGGTGTTGATGCAGTCGATCCCCATCGCCGCGCACACGTCCGGTATTCGCGGTGCCGCGAGATTGCGCGTGAGGTGCTCCTCCGTCACGACGGTGGCTCCGTGCACTTTCGCGAACGCGATGACCCAGGGATCGCCCATCGAGCGGCCCTTCTTCGTGTCGACCAGCCGCGCGTGAGCCTTGAGCACCTCCGCGACCGCCACCTGCTCGGCGACGTCGATGGGCATGACGAGGTGGTCCTTGCGATCGGAGCACCAGTCGAAGAGCGCGTCAGCCTTCTTCTCGATCTCGCGGTAGACCTCGTCCGGCATACACGCATGCCCCTCGACGATCAGCGCATCCAGCTTCACCCAGAACGTCTCGTTCACGTCCATCGGGTAGTTGCGCTGGTACGCCTCGATGAGCACCGAGCTGTCGAGCATGTACCTCGGCTTCTTGACCGCGACCGGCGCGGGCCCCCCCTTCTTCGTCATGCAGCGCCCTTCACCTCGCGGGAGATGGCTTCGAGGTGCTTCAACCGGACGTCGAAGGCGTCCGCGACCTCGCTGGCGGTGATCCGTCGCTCCTCGTAGGCGTTGAGCACGAGGCGCGTGAACGTGGAGCCGCTCTGCCGGACGACCCGCTCCGAGGGGTGTTCCATGCCGCCCGAGGCCCCGGGCTTGGGCCGCTTCCGACCCTCGTGGAGCGCCTTCATCCGCGCGCGCCTTGCCTTGTAGAACTCGCTCGTCGCCTTCCCCACGATCACGAGTCGGCGCGCAATCACCTCTGCGCTCACATGGAAGCGCCGCGCCAACGCCTTCAGCTCGTCTTCACTCCACGCACGCGCGGGCTGGCGGTCGACCTCCGGCTGCATGAGGAGCATCTCGCGGGGGACGAGGACGGCGCCAGCGACGCGGTTGCAGAACGCCTCGACCCGCGGCCCTAGACCCTGCCCGTCGTCATCGAGGTTGCAGACCCCGATGCCGCCGGCGCGGAGCGCGATGTGAGCGGCCTCGTGCAGCATCGTGAAGACGCGCGGGGCGGTGTCCTCCTGCGAGTTGAATGCGATGGCGGGGTAAGCCTCTGCCCAGATCGAGAAGCCGCGCGCGTCCTCCCACGGTAGATCGCCCGCGCGGAAGACGAGGATGCCCGCGGCCTCGAGCGCGGCGCGCCACGCCGCGACGGCGGCCGAGTCGTGCTTCCACTCGAGCTGGCTCTTCATGCTGACGCCCAGCCGGGCGCGGATCGTCTCCGCAACGACGTCCGCGTGATCTTCGAGCGTTGCGGTGACGCCGAAGATCGGGATCTCGACATTGAGCATGCGCGCGAGCTCGACGGCCTGCTCCCGGCGCGCGCTCGCGTCCCGAAGCGCGAACTCGAGCGCGGTCGTGATCTGAGGCTTCTCCGGATCGAGCATCCGGAAGTCTCGCAGGACCTCGAAGCCCTTCGGTGGAGCGTCGAGGTAGAAGACGGCGAGCGCCCGCTTGTAGAGCTTCGCCATCTCGCGGAGCCGGGCGAGCGTGGGCTTCGGCTCGTCCTTCGTCTCCCACTCGATCAGCGTGCCCTCGTCAACGCCGAGCTTCGCGGCCGCGTCCGCGGTCGAGATCTTGGCGGACCTCCGCGCCCACTCGAGGAGCGATGGCTTCACCAGTGCTTCGACGCTCTTCGCCACGACCTAACCCCTCTTCTCCAAAGCCTAGCGCGTTATCGTCCAGCCGCGGCGTGCGGTCGGCGCCCAGGGCTGAGTTTGCCGATCCCGGCAGCCGCCTTGCGTTAACCTCGAGCTCTGCAGCCCTTGGGCGCCTTGGCTCTCAAGTCGTAAGTACCTTCGCGCTCTGCGGGACGATCGAACACGGCCGCGACCTTACCCGAAGGTCGGTGTGCCGCTCCCATCGCCATCGTGAGGGGCCGTCGCGTGCATCGGACATCCCCGAGGTCCGTCGCTCCGAACTCCTCGCGAGCCACCTGGTCGTTCATGCACGCGCGAACGACCCACTTCCACAGTTAATTCCCAACCATCCCGACCGATGGAGCCATTGGTAAGCCTCAGGGGTGATGGACGGCTCGCCTCGGATCGAGTGAGGCTGCGAGGATCTGCCGGCACGTCGCCGGCGAGGGAGTTGCCGATGTCGAGGAAGTGCGCAGGCCCGGGGCTGATTGCAGTCGTTGCGTTCGTGGTGGGCTGCGGCAGTAACACGTGGATCGTGAAACGGCCCGTTGCAGACCAGTGTTCGTCCGCCGGAGTGAAGCAGTGCGACGAGCTGGTGAACGGCCTCGTCCAGTACATCGACGGCGACAAAGCCGGTGCGGAGGTCAAGCTCCGCGCCGTGGCGAAGGCCAACTCGCCCGAGAAGCTCCGTACGTTGACGGCGGCCATCAAGCCGGCCACCAAAGTGCTCGGTAGCGAGCGGCAGGCTGCGGTTGACGGTGTGATCGACATCCTCGAGGGCCGCGAGCCCGTTGCGAGCGAAGCGAAGGCAGCTCACGGATCGGAGCTCGGTGCCGCCGTGGGGCTAACAGCGGGCCTCGTGAAGGTGCGAACCGGAATGGCATCTCCGGCGGGCGATCCGCGCGCGATCCCGTGCGACGCTGGCCCGCTTGCCGTCGAACAGGACCGATGCCGCAAGGTACGCGCGATCGTCGGCCCGATCACCGTGACGAACATCTACGCCAGCGGCGCCTGCCCGGACGAGGTCTTCGCCTTCGCAGGGCGCGCGGAGAATCCTCACTGGTTCCTGGGCGCGCTTCCCAACGCGCCACTCAACGTCAGCGGCGCGTTTGCTGTTGAAGAGGGCGAGGAGCTTTTCGTAGGTGTTCGCTCGTTGACGAAGGACCCACCAACCGCCGACGCGCGATGCTCCATCGTCTGGTCGGGCGTTGTCCGGTCGGGCTGAGGCGATGGCCCGTGCGATGACCAACCGACACCGGTCGCAGTCGGATCGAGTCCGCGTGTATTGACGCCGGGGCTGCTGGAAGCGCGATCGATCTCGCTTCCACGAGCCGCAGGGCTGCCGTTCACTGGATTGATCTGTGCCGTGGCGGCCCTACGGCCGCTCGGGGGCGCCGAAGATCGCGTGCTCCACCAGGGCCGGCGGGATCGAGCCCTCCGAGAGGACGGCCTTGTGGAAGGCGTGGAGGTCCGGGCCGCGCTCGCGCGTCCAGCGATCGCGGAGGGAGCGGATGTGCTCGGCGCCGAGGACGTAGGAGAGCGGCTGCGTTGCCGAGAGCGCGTAGCGGCGCGCTTCGATCTCTGCCAGGACCGGCTCGAGGTGGACCTCGTCGACGAGCAACCTCGCCGCCTCGTCGATCGTCATCGAGCGGGTGTGGAGGCCGACGTCGATGAGGACACGGGCGGCGCGCACGAGGGCCCACTCGAGCTGGAAGAGGCGCTCCTCCGGCGTGTAGTAGCCGACCTCGGACATCAGCTCTTCGGCGTAGAGGCCCCAGCCCTCGCAGAAGATGTTCGAGTCGGCGACGCGCCGGACGACCGACGGATGCAGGCGCGCGAACGAGACCTGGAGGTGATGCCCGGGGTAGGCCTCGTGGACGACGGTGTCGACGATGTTGCCGTTGCCGTGCTCGCGCAGGTACTCCTCCTGCTTCGCGGCGGACCACGACGGGTCCGCGGGCGTGACCAGGAAGATGCCCTTCGCCGTGGTCGTGTCGAAGGGGGGCGGCATGTCGTAAGCCGCTTGGGTGGTCGCGCGCGAGAACTCGGGCGTCTCCTTCACCTCGAGGATCTCGCCCGGAGGGAAGGGGACGATCGACTTCGCGGCGAGGAACGCGCGCGCGCGAGTCGTTTCGTTGCTGTAGGCGGAGACGAGCCCGTCGGGCGTCGGGTGGTTCGCCTTCAGGCGCGCGATGACGTCGGGCCAGCGGCGCTCGTCGGGATCGATCGCACGCGCGGCTTTTTCGAGCTCCGCCTTCGCACGATCGAAGGCGCGCTTTCCGATGACGTAGACCTCGTCGGCGTCTTCGCTGAGCGCGTAGTCCTCGCGGAGCAGGAACTCGAAGAGCTCGCGTCCCATCGCGAACTGTCCGCGCGAGCGCGGGAGGAGGTCCTTCTCGAGCCACTTGGCGTAGTCGGCGTAGGCCGCGATCGCCTTGGTGACGGCGCGGCGCGCGCGCTTCGCGTCTCCGCCGTGTTTCTCGAGGAACGCGCGATGATGAACGAGGAACTCGTCCACGCCGCGCGCGTCCTCCAGAGCGGCTTCGGTGGCGGCGCGGGAAGGGTTGTCGAGGTTCGCCTTCGCGAGTGCGATCACCCCGGGGAGCTGCTCGAGCCGGAGGATCGCCGCGCGCGCACACGCTTCGTTCGTCGGCGCCGGGCGCGCGAGCATCTCGAAGAGCGCGCTGATCGGCCTCAGGTAATGACTCGGATTGGTCTGGAGCGGCCGCTGCTCGCGCGCCTTCCGCACGGAGACGCGCACCATGCGGCGGAGCAGCGACAGATCGATCTCCGCGCTCCGCGACGGCTTGCCCTCGAACGTCACGCGTTCGAGCTCGTCGAGGAAGCGCTCCTCGCGCGCGAGCGCCGCCTCGAAGCCCGCCGGCGTTCGATCGTCGAGCCGCGCATCCTGGTCGTGGATGCCGAGCGACGTCGCGTGCTCGGGCGAGTTCTCGACGAGCAACGCCAGGTAGCGATCCGCGAGCGCGGCGACCGCCCGATCGGCGCTCTCGCTGGAGGCGGTAGCTCCTTCGGAGCTCGCGGCAGGAAGCGGCGCAGACACGGGCGCCTGCGCGGCCGGAGCACAGCTCGCGGCGCCGACGATGCCTGCGACCGCGATCGCGCGCGTGAAACTACCTACCATCGCGAGAGCACCGTCTTTCCCACCTGCCAATCGAATGGTCAAGCGCTCTCGTGTCCGCACATCCCGGCACATCGGCGTGGATCAATCCCCGTGGGGTGTTCGGTAGACCCTCGCTCTCGCTCTCGCTCTCGCTCTCGCTCTCGCTCTCGCTCTCGCTCTCGCTCTCGCTCTCGCTCTCGCTCTCGCTCTCGCTCTCGCTCTCGCTCTCGCTCTCGCTCTCGCTCTCGCTCTCGCTCTCGCTCTCGCTCTCGCTCTCGCTCTCGCTGTTCACGTCTCCGCGGCTCGAGACGTCCAGCACGAGGTAGCATGACGCCAGGTCCTGTTCATCGTCGATGCTGAGCGTCAGGAGGCTCACGGCGTCCTCGCCTCATTCGTCCCCTGGCAGATCGAACGCGCCGGAGTAGATCGCGTCGACGGAAATCTTGGCCTTCACCGCGCCGAGATCGACGGTCGTCCCGGGGCCGAGCACCTCGAATCGAAAGCTACCGTCGGTCTGGCGTGAGTACGCCTCGACGCGCTGCTCGCGTTGAGAGACGAGCAAGATGTGCTGGATCGAGGCAAGCGCCAGGTATCCCGCGAGCTTGTCTCCGCGGTCGTACGCTTCGGTGCTCTTCGAGAGGACTTCGACCACCACCGACGGGTTCGTCACGACGTCCTTCGTTCCAGGACGGAAGGCCATCGGTCTGCACACCACGACGGCGTCTGCGTAGACGAAGAAGTCGTTCGCCAAGCCGAGGCGCAGATCGGCCGTGTACGCGGCGCACGGCCCTCCGAGGACGCCTTGGCCCAGGAGTCGAATGAGCTGCGCTCCGAGAAAGCTGTGCCGGGCGGAGCCGCCGGACATCGCGAAGATCTCGCCCCGGACGTAGTGGTGACGCTCGTTCGGCTGCTCACGCTCCCACGCGAGGAATTCGTCCGGCGGCATGTTCGAGGCGGCCGGCAGCGGCATGCCGTGAATCTTACCATTCCGGGCCGAGACGCGGACGAACGCTGCCGTGAGCCCAGCGTCGCGTTCGATTGTGCAACGCGATCGTCGTGGACAGCCGGAGCTGCCGGCCTGCTCGACGCTTTCCGTGGTTCGAATCGCGGCCCGTCGCTCCCACAGCTCGGCTCGAGTGGGCGCACACGGGCGGCGCGGTCCCGCTCGTGGCGTGTATCATGGCGTCCGGTGCTCGTTCGCTCGCGCTTGGGTCTCGCTCTTTCGGTGGCGGCGCTCTGCCTCGCGCCGGAGCTCGCGCACGCCGCGCCGGACAAGGGCAAGCCGGTCGTCCAGGAACCCACGACCACCGTGACGCCGCCGCCGTCGGGTTCGACCGTGCGCGCGGCCGCCGAGAAGACGATCGACGCGAAGCCGGCACAAAAGCCCGGCGCCGCGAAGCGTGCGCAGCAAGGAGCGGGCGCCTCGTCCCTCACGGGAGCTGGCGGCCGTCCGGTGAACGGCCCGAAGATCCCCGACGCGCTCCGCGCGCAGCTCCAGAAGCAGCTCGAGGCGCGCATCGATCGTGACGTCGCCCAGATCCGTCAGCTTCGCGCTGAAGCGATCGGTCTCTTGACCACGTTCGTCGCGGAGACGCCGCGCGAGGCGCGCGAGATGCCGGAGGCGATGCTCCGGCTCGGCGAGCTGAAGTGGGAGCTCGAGCGCGAGCAGTTCGTCGATCGGTTCAAGGCCTGGGAGGCGAAGCCGGTCGATCAGCGAGGACCCGTCCCCGAGCCGAACTTCCAGCCGTCGCGCGATCTGTTCGCGCGCGTCCTCAAGGACTACCCGTGGTTCGGGCAGTACGACCTCGCGCTCTACATCGACGGCTTCCTCGCCTACGAGCAGGGCAAGCAGGACGAGGCCCTCGCGCGGTTCGACCGCATCCTCAAGGAGCACCCGAATTCGCGCTTCGTTCCCGACGCGCACATGGCGCGCGCCGAAGCGCTCTTCAACGGCAAGTACGACTACGCCGGTGCGCTCGCCGAATACGAGAAGGTCCTCCAGCACAAGAACAGCGAGCTCTACGGCCTCGCGATGTTCAAGAGCGCCTGGTGCCTCTGGCGCCTCGGTCGCGGCAGTGAGGCGGCCAAGCGCTTCGTCGCCGTGTTCGAGATCACGGACAGCGAAGGCAAGAAGGTCAACGCCGTCCAGCAGAAGCAGCTCGACGAGCTCCAGAGCGAGGCGCTGAAGTACCTCGTCGAGGTCTTTACCGAGGACGAGAAGAACACCGCACAAGACGTCTACGGCTTCCTCACGAAGATCGGCGGCGATCGTTTCGCCGGCAAGGTCGTGCGCGCGCTCGCGGTGCAGTTCTACGATCAGGCGCACTACGACCGTGGCATCGAGGCGTACGAGCTGCTCCTCAAGCTCGAGCCCGCCTCGAGCGATGCCGGCAAGTGGGTGCTCGCGATCGCGCAGGGGTACAACGCGGTCGAGGACTGGCCGAAGCTCCGGGCGACGTACGAGCGCGCGGTGACGGGCTACACCGCGGGATCGGCGTGGGCGAAGACGCAGGGCGATCCGAGGGTCGTGGCCGACACCTCGAACGAGATCGAGAAGCAGCTGAAGGAGCACGCGCTCCAGCTCCACGCGAAGGCGCAGAAGGACAAGACGAGCCGCGCGGAGTTCGAGGGAGCCGCGGGGCTCTACACCGTCTACCTCTCGAAGTTCAGCGGCGAGACCGGCGCTTACCAGGTCCAGTACTACCTCGCCGAGATCTACTTCTACCGCCTCGACAAGCCGACCGACGCGGCCACCCACTACATGGCCGCCGCCCGCGCGATCCCGAACGCTGCGGCCGAGAAGGAGCCGCTCAAGTCGCTCCGCCACGACGCGATCTACAACGCGATCGCCGCGCTCGAACGTGTGCGCTTCGCGGAGCTCGAGGCGCGGAAGAAGCTCCCGCAAGGGTCGGCCTTCCAGGAGACCGAGGCCGACAAGAAATTCGCCGAGGCGCTCGACCTCTACGCGCAGCTCTATCCGAACGACCCCGCACTGCCGGAGCTCTTCTTCCGTCAGGGACGCCAGTACTACGACTACGGCGTCTACGACTCCGCGGTGAAGATCTGGGGCTCGCTCCTCGAGAAGTTCCCGCGCAGTCAGTACGCGCTCTCTGCCGGAGAGCTCATCCTCGATTCGTTCAACCGCGCGAAGAACTACGAGAACATCGAGACCTGGGCGCGGCGCCTCAAGACCGCGCCTGCGTTCGCCGGTGAAGCGAACCAGAAGAAGCTCGACACGCTCATCGTCCAGGCCGTCTTCAAGCAGGGCGAGCAGAAGTCGCAAGCGGGCGATCACCTCGGCGCGGCCAAGGCGTACCTCCGCGCCGCGAAGGAGTTCCCGAAGGATCCGCGCGCGGCGCAGGCGTGCGTGAACGCCGAGCTCGCTGCGCAGAAGGCCGGCGATCACCAGACGCTGAAGGAAGCCGCGCAGCTCGTCACCGGCAAGGACTACCGCGATCGGCCGGAGTCGCCGCAGGGCGCGTGGATCGCCGCGACGACGTTCCAGTCGATGGGGCTCTTCGCCGAGTCGGCGGACTTCCACGAGGCCATCGCGGGGCTGTCCGACAAGGACCACCCGCACTACCAGAGGTTCGAGCACTCGAAGGACGCGGCGTTCAACGCCGTCGTCCTCCGCGTCGCGACCGGCGAGCACGACAAGGCGATCGCGAACGGCAATCGCTACCTCCAGAGCCACGGCTCGTCGAGCGACGCCGACGAGGTCGTCTTCCAGATGGGCAAGGCGCATCAGAACGCCGGTCGGAACAAGGAGGCGGCCGATCTCTATCGCCGCTACGTGGCCCGCTCGAAGAACCAGGACCATCGCGTCCAGGGCTACGTCCTCCTCGCGCTGGCGCTCGTGAAGAACGGCGAGGAGAAGGCGGCCGACGACGCGCTCCGCTCCGCCGTCGACATCGGCAAGCATCGCAAAGGCGAGCTCGGTCCCGACGGCAAGTACGCTGCGGCGCGCGCACGGTACCTGGAGGGCGAGCGTGTCCTCGCGCGCTTCGACGCGATCCAGATCACGGGCGACGTGAAGCAGCTCTCCCAGCGCCTCAAGCAGAAGGCCGAGCTCCTCAAGCAAGCATCGAACGTGTTCCTCGACGTCGTCTCGCTCGGCGTCGCGGAGTGGACGACCGCGGCGCTCTACCAGATCGGTCGCACGTACGAGACGTTCGCCAAGGCGCTCCATGACTCGCCGGCGCCTTCGGGGCTCTCCGATGCGGACAAGGAGCAGTACCAGATGCAGATCGACGAGTTCGTCGTTCCGATCGAGGAGCGCTCCCTCGACGCCTACGAGAACGGCTGGAGGAAGGCGATCGAGCTCGGGATCTACAACCAGTGGACCGCACAGATGCGGACCGCCCTCGGCCGCCTGAACGCCGAGCTCTACCCGCCCTTCAAGGAGACCGGCTTCGAGGTCCGCTCACAGGGCCCGATGCCTCTTCCCGCACTCCTCGACGGCCCGCGCCGAGGCGCATCCGCCGACAAGCCGACCACGAAGCCTGCGCCAGCGCCCGCTATCGCTCCCGCTCCCGCTCCCGCCAAGCCAGGTGCGATGGCGCCGGACGACGATGAACCCAAGAAGTCGGAGGAGCCGAAGGAGCCGAAGGAGCCGAAGCCCCCGAAGAAGCGCGCCCCTGCGAAGGCGCCGAAGAAGGGCTCCAAGTGAAGCACGCTCGCATCGCCTTCGTGCTCCTCGCGTCGCTCGCCGCCCCTGCGTGCGGCGGGAGCAAGGTGCAGCAAGGCGCGAAGACGGCCGAGACCGGGCTCCCGCCTGCGAATCCGCTGGCCGTGCAGCGCATGGTCGAGGGCGTCGCCGCGGCCAAGGATCCGAAGATGCAGACGCGGGCGATCGCGCTCTTCCGCGAGGCGATCCAGATCGACCCGAAGCTGTGGGAGGCGCGGTTCGACCTCGGCGTCGTGCTCGCGAGCGCAGGTGACCTCGCGCACGCCGAAGAGCAGCTCGAGGCCGCGGCGAAGATCGCACCGGAGCGCGAGGAGGTCGCCGTCGCGCTCGCCGAGGTGAGGCGCCGTCGCGGCTCCAACAAGGACGCCGCGAGGACGCTCGAGGACTTCGTGAAGGATCATCCGGGCGCGCTCGACGCTCGCACGCTCCTCGTCGCGGCGCTTCGTGACTCCAGCCAACACGACAAGGCGATCGCGCAGGCGCGTGAGGTGCTGGTGCGGAAGCCGGGCGACGCCACGGCCCTCGCCGAGCTCGCGCTCTGCCACCTCGGCAAGGGCGAGCGCGACACCGCGCAGCTCCTCGTGAAGCAGTCGCTCGACGTGAACGCGAAGAGCGCCGTTGCCCATCGCGTGCAGGGCCTCGTGCACCTCGCAGGCGGCGACGACGCGGCCGCGTTCCAGGCGTTCTCGAAGGCGGCACAGGAAGATCCTCACGACACGACGTCGCGCCTCAACATGGGCGCGGTGCTCCTCCGCGCGGGCGCTTACGCAAAGGCGGCGGAGCAATACAAGGGCGCGCTCGCTGCCGCGCCCGACGAGGCCGCCGCTCAGATCGGGCTCGCTGCTGCCCTCCGCGGTGAGGCGGGCGGCAAGGACACGAAGCTCGTCGAGGAGGCGCGCTCGCTCCTCGACAAGGTGCTCGAGCGCGACCCGCACAACGTCGCCGCCCTCTTCAACATGGGCATCCTCCAGGCCGAGTCGTTGAAGCGGCCCGCCGAGGCGAAGCAGTACTTCGAGCGCTTCCTCGACGACGCTCCGCGTGAGCATCCGTCGCGTCCCGAAGCGGAGCGTCAGCTCACGGCGGCGAAGCATGCCGTGCCCGCACCACCACCACCGGCTTCGGCGCCCGCGAAACCGGGGAGCAAATCATGATGCGAGCCCCGACTCCGAAGCGAACCGCCAGGCCTCGTGGCGGGCGCTCACGAAGCGAGACGCGCCGCCGTCGCATCACCTTCTTCTTGGTCATGCTCCTCAGCGCGGTGTCGCTCGTTGCGGCGGCGCAGACGAAGAAGCCCGCCGCCAAGAGGCCCGCTGCTGCACCCGCGAAGAAGCCCGCGGGCGGGGCGAACAAGCCGCCGCCCACGGACGAAGCGGACGCCGGCGTGCAGGCGCCGCTCGTCGGCAAGGAGACTGTGGAGCCGGTGGCCTCCACGAAGGACGCCGGCAAGGGCGGCTCGATCGTCGACCAGAAGACGCTCGACGGTGGGCAGCGCGTCTTCCGCTTCGGCGAGGTCGAAGTCGAGGGGCGCCTCAAGAGCCCGCAGATCGTCTACTTCCTTCGCCGCGTGCGCGCCGAGTTCGCGGCCGGCGATCTCGGTCATCGCTCCTTCATGAGCGAGCTCGGCGAGACCAAGAACGAGCCGAGCTTCTGACATTCCACGTCGCAACCGTCCTAGGTCCTGACATGAAGCCGCAAACACCCATCCTTCGTCCGGTCTCCGCGCTTGGTACCGTCCTCGTCTTCGACCTCGAGCCCGGGGCAGACCCGAAGAGTGGCCTGACGGCGCTCCGATCCGAGGCCGCGGCCTCCGACATCGTCGTCGGCATCGGCGAGCCGCTCGCGCGTGCGCTCGAGGCGTCGGTGCCCGGCCTTCGTGGCTTCCCGGCCGTGAGCGGCGTGGGCGTGAGCTTCCCCTCGACGCAGGGAGCGCTCTGGATCTCGATCGACGGCGACGACCGCGGCGCCGTCCTCGATCGAGCGATGACGATCCGGCGCAAGCTCGGTCCCGGCTTTCGTCTCTCGGAGACGACGGACACGTTCCGCTACCGGGGCGGCCGCGACCTCACCGGATACGAAGACGGCACCGAGAACCCTCGGGAGGACGCCGCGGTCTCCGCCGCGATCGTCTCGAGCAGCGAGCCCGGAATGGGAGGGGCGAGCTTCGTCGCCGTGCAGCGCTACGTCCACGACCTCGCGCGCTTCAACGCGCACGACATGGCCGGGCGCGACGCGATCATCGGCCGGCGCATCGAGACGAACGAGGAGATCCCCGACGCACCGGAGACCGCGCACGTGAAGCGCTCGGCGCAGGAGAGCTTCGAGCCCGCAGCCTTCATGCTCCGGCGCTCGATGCCGTGGGGGAGCGTCGACGAGCACGGCCTCTACTTCGTCTCCTACGTGAAGGAGCTGGATCGCTTCGAGCGCATGCTGAGTCGCATGGCGGGCCTCGAGGACGGCGTGGTCGACGCGCTCACGCGCTTCACCCGCGCCGTCTCCGGCGGGTACTACTTCTGTCCGCCGCTCACGGGCGACGGGTTGGATCTTCGCGCGCTGAAGCTCTGACCGGAGCTCTGTCCGGATCGGCGTTACTTCACGTTAGTGGGGAAGGACTTGCAGGCTTCGCCGAACTTCGCGATCGCCTGCTCGAGCGACTTCGACAGGTCGCCGTCGCAGATGCTGCTGAAGACGGCGTTCTTTCCCGTCTCCGTGACGAACTGGCCGAGCCGCTTCGCCTCCGCGGCGTTTCCGAACGAGGACTGGCAGTCGGTCTTGCCCGCGATGACCGCGGTCGCCCAGCGTCCGCGATCGTGCTTTAGATCGTCGAGGAACGTGACGTAGCTCTCCGGCTTCTCCGCGCTCGCGTTGTCCTCGCAGAGGTCGCCGAACCCTTCGTCGAGCGTCGTGGCGGAGAACGAACAGTCGTCCTCGTCGGTGAGGAAGACCACCGCGAGGAGCGCGTCGTCGCGCAGGAAGCCCGCGTTCGTGCCGTCGGCGATGCGGTCATTCAGCGCGAGCTTCATGCACTCGAGGGGCATCTCCTCGCTCGGTCCGCTCGTGCCGACCTTCGCGCGGCACGGGAACGAGGTCGCCGCCTCCGCCTTCTCGAGCCATCGCTGGCTGCCTCCGCAGTTGTTGCGGAAGGCGCCGTCATCGCCCTTCTCCTCGTCGGAGAAGCCGAAGGGGAGCATGACGCGGTAGCTCTTGCCGGTCGTCGTGACCGCGACGCGGTAGTCGAGCGGCGTGCCGCTCGACGTCGTCGTCGAGTCGAGCACGGAGACGAACTTCGGGAAGTTCGTGGCGAGGTTTTCCTGCTCCTCGCCCATGCTTCCCGAGTTGTCGATGACGAAGACGATGTCCATCTTCTCGCAGCCGCCGCCGCCGCCGGCCGGCTCCCCGGAGTCCACGTTGTCGTTCGCGCCGAGCGAGCCGTTGCCGTTCTTGCCGTTGCCGTTGCCCGAGGAGGCGCCGTTTCGTTCGTCGTCGTAGGCGCTGCGGGAGGATCCGCATCCGGTCGATGCCGATACGAGCGATGCGAGGACGAGAGCGGAGAGCGCGCCGACGAGTCTGCCCAGGCGGTTCATCCGAGGATTTCTAACACCAGGGTGGAAACTCCCCACGATCAGGAGCGTCTCACGGGCGGGGCGGGCAGCCTTGACGTTCCGGCCCCGAAACCTCATAAGTTACCGGCGACATGCCCTGCCATCGTGTGATCCTCGAGCTTCCCCACCGCGGAGCGGGTCTGTAGGCGTCCCTTCGAGCTGTCGAAGAGCACCTCGAGGCCGGCTCCGCTCCACGCGAAGCCGGCCTCGCTGCTTCTTGCGGCTCCTTGCCACGTGCCGCGTGAGCGCCGAGGTCGTTGCCCTTTCTCTCATCGCGCAGGGCGCTCGCCAGGAGCGTCTCGTCGCGCGTGCTCGCTCAGGAGTATTCATGCAACGCTACGTCACCCGCCTGCGCAACATCGGCATCATGGGCGGCATCGACGCCGGGAGTGCGACGTGTCGAGAGCGGATCGTCGAGCTCACGAGCGACGAGCGTCCCGTTTCCGGGACGTTCGGCGAAGGTGGACGCGTTCGGCCGCAAGTCGGGACGTGGACGCCTCGCTCGGGCCCCTTCGCGGACGAGGCGACGAGCGTTTCGATCGTCGAGGGCCGACCGCACATGCTCGACGGTGCCGTGGTGGTGCTCGACGGTGCCCGGGGAGATGCCGAGACCGCCGAGGCGGCGCTGCGAGAGATGTACGTCCGCGGCGTGCCTTGCATCGCGTTCATCGACGACGTCAGCGCTGCGCAGGACCTCGAAGCGATGGTGGACTCCATCTTCTCCGATCTCGGAGTGACCGCCGTCCCCGTCCACCTGCCCTACAACGACGAGCTCGGGTCGCACCTCATCGATCTTCTCGAGCAGCGCCTCGTCCTCGAACGCGAGAACGGAGACCGCGAGCTTCGCCCGGTGCCGGCAGCGGTGCAGCAGGTCGTCGATCGCCTGCGCCGCCGCATCGTGGACGTGTGCGCCGAGCTCGACGACTCGATCCTCGGCGCGTCCACCACTGGTCTCGACGTGGGCGGGGACGAGCTCGCGCGCGCCCTCCGCGAAGCGACGATCGCGCGGGACTCACGCGTGCTCGTCGTCACGTGCGGTTCGCTGCGTGCACGCCGGGGTGTGGGGCCCCTCCTCGACGCCATCGTCACCTATCTCCCGTCGCCGGCGGAGCGTCACCCGAGTGCCGTCTGGAGCGTCGCGAGGGGGCTCGAGCGGTCGGCCTCGGCGACCGAAGGCCTACGCCGGAGCCGGGGCTAGAGGCGAAACGAGCACGCATCTCGGTTTCGAGTGTCCGAAAGGACGAGCCGGCCGCATGTCGCTCGAGCGGCCGGCTCGATCCCATCGCCGTTTCAGCAGCCGAGCGGATCGCTCTCGGGCACGCACTGCTTCTGCGCATTGCACTTCTTCGGTGCCTGCCCCTCTTCCGAGCAGCCTGCACCGCACGTCTTGCCCTCACACGGCGAGCAATCGAGCGCCGAGCCCGCCGGGACGCACTCCTTCTTGGAGTTGCACTCCATCGACGGCTCGCCTTCCTGCGAGCAGCCTGCGCCGCACGCGGCCTGAGCGCAGATCACTGCCCCCGTACACCCGAGCGCCGAGCTGGCCGCTACGCACTCTCCCTGCGCGTTGCATGCGAGCGCCTCCGACGCTCCCTCTTGCGAGCATCCCGAGCCGCACGTGCGGTTCTTGCACGCCGCCGCCCCGGTACACCCGAGCACCGAGTCCGCCGCCACGCACTTGCCCTGCGCGTTGCACGCGAGCGCCTGCGGGGCGCCTTCTTCCGAGCAGCCGCCGCCGCACGGCTTGTCCGAGCACACCGCGTCCGCCGGTTGGTTCGGGTTGCTCGAGCCGCCCGACGCGTCCGGATCGTTCGGATCGCCCGCGTTGCCCAGCTTGTCGCTCTTGCCGGTCCCGCCGACGGGCACGTCGTCTCCATTGCACGCTGCACCGGCGGCGGTGAGGGACAGGACGGCGAAGAGCGAGACGAGGTGGCGGATGGTCATGGGGTATCTCCGAGCAAGAGGTCGAGCCTTGGGTGGCCGGTCGTTGCCGCCCTTGAATGAGCGACCATGCGGTTCACCCCTCGCGTCGATCAGAAATTCGTCGCGCCCATCGCACGACGCACACGCGGGACCGCCGGATGTCCCGGATATCGAGACAAGAACTGGCGCCCCAGCGCTTGCGCGGAGCTCTCGTCGCCCGACGCTGCGAGCGCTTCGACGCGAAGCGCCGTCGCCTCGGGTCGTAGCTCTCCGCGCGGAAAATCACGCTCGTAGCGGTCGAGCGCGGCGAGTGCCGATCTTGCCTGATGCCCCTCGAGCGCGCGACGAGCGACCTCGAGGCTTCGCGCTTCCTCCGCGAGCCGGCTCGGCGCGGCAGAAGACGCGGACGCTGCCGGAGCGGCCGGCGCGCGCGGTGCGCTCTTCGGAACGATGCGTGGTGCATCGGACCTCGGAGCGACGTCCGGCGTGCGCGCGGTCTCGGCCACCGGAGTCACGACGGACATGCTCGGGGCGACGGGCGGTTGCGCGATGACCGAGCTGCCGGCATGGACCGGCGCAGGCGGATCTTCGCGCGTCATCATCCATGCACCCAAGCCCACGACGCCGCCCACGACGAGCACGCCGGCGCCGAGCACCTTCAGCCCCGCGAAGGCCGTGGAGGTGGATGCCAATCCGGCCCCGCCGGCGAGGCCGAGGGCGGCGAGCGTCCGTGCCTTGCCACCCGGGCCCGCGGTCTCGACGCGCGCGTCCTCGATGAGCGCACGTGCGACCGAGTCGGCGGAGGGGTCGTCGACGATTCGCTTCGGGACGTCCATCACGCACCTCCTTCGTTCTCGTTCGCCGCCTCGTTCGCCATGCTTCGAGCCTTCTCACCGCGAAAGCGCTCCTTCGCCCGGTGCCGCGCGAGCCCTTCGTCGAAACATTCTCGTGCGCGTCGCAGCCGCGACGCTGCGGTCCCCTGGGGGAGGCCGAGCGCCTCGGCGATCTCGGGCACCGACAGGCCTTCGATCTCGTAGAGAACGAAGGCCGCCCTCAGGTCCTCGGGCATGGCGGCGAGTAGCTCGTCGAGGACGATGCGCGCCCGCTTTCGATCGAGGAGCTCTTCGAGATCGGGCGACGAGTCCGCTCGTGAGAGGACGGCCCGCTCCCCGTCGTCGCTGCGTGGCACGTCGCTCGCTCGGCGCCGAAGCTCCTTCGCGACACGAAACGCGGTGCCGAAGAGAAATGCTCGTTCGCTGGTCGGAGCGATCGTGTCGAGCTTCGATGCGACCACCAAGAACACCTGCTGTGCTCCGTCGTCCGCGAGCGACGGGGGCGCGCCGAACCGCCTTACGGCGCGAAAGACCGCGTCGAAGTACTCCTCGACGAGCCGCGCCAGACGCGCGCGAGGCTCTTCGGTCTTGGTGGCCGCACCCGGGCTCATGGGCGTGTCTCGCTGACCATGCGCGCCAGGGCGCGCCGCGATCACGGAATCGACCACGAGAGGCCCCCCTCGACGAAGGGTACCGGTCGATCGAGTCGGAACAAGGTCGCGTCGGGCTCGAAGAAGAAACGATGTGGCGCGATCGGGGCGAGGACGCCGACGGAGAGGTCGGCACCGAGGCCACCGGCGAGGCGAGCATGGCCGCGCAGGAGGCCTCCGACGGCCGTGTAGAGCCGGCCCTCGTCCCGGGGGGAGGCCACGTTCTCGCCGCGCACACGTACCTCTCCGACCGCGCCGGCCGCGCAGATACGAGCGAGCACGGGTCGGGTTCCGAACGCGAGCGGGCAGAGGTCGACCCGCCCCGCGAGCAGGGAGCGACGTGCCGTGCCGATGGCGTTCCGTAGCTCCGCCTCGCCGACGACATCGACGCCCAGACGGAGCTCGGGTCGGACGAGGCCGCGCCGCTCGAGCCCGACGCCGAGGCGCGCTCCGCCCCCGACGGCGACCGGTCCGAATCCCGACGCCGCGAGCGCAAGGCCCGCGACGTGGAAGGTGGGCCGGACGGCCGGACGGACGGGCGCCGGCTCGATCGGCGCGGCCTCCGGCGCGGGCGCAGGCGCCGGCGGCGGAGCCGGAGGAGGGCGCGCTTCGAGGAGGCCGAGCGCGACGAGCAACAGAGTCGCGTCGGCGACCTCCTCGCACGTCGTGCCCGCGACGGTGCGCGAGGCCACGACATGAGGCCTCCCTGCCGAGATCTCGATCGCTTCGACCGTGCCCTCGAAGCCGCGGGGCACCGGCGACAGCTTCACCCGAAGCGTGCGCGCGCGATCCGTCCGCTCGGGCATACGCTGGCGCGCCTCGGCCCGGTACGTGCTCTCCAGCGGGCATCCTCGGCCGACGGCCTCATAGGCCAGCCCGTCGTGGGGCTCCGGCTCCGCGCCCTCCGCTCCGGCCGCCGAGCGTGCGGCCAAGAGGCTGCACGCGCCGGCGATGAGAAACCCAGCGAGGCGGAGGATGGCCGGCACGTCGCACCTGTAGCACCTCGGATGGCTCGGTGCGTCTCACGCGCCTAACCGCCATCGCCGTGGCTCCCATGCCCGTGATTCCGCCAGGGAAGCCGGCCGGAAGCCGACCGGCTACACCTCGCGCACATCCCAGGCCAGTGATTGCGCCAGGGAAGCCGATCCGAGGTCCTCCATTCGCGTATTCGCCGTTTGTGTAGAATGGTCACGTCTTGAGCGACGAGGCTGCGACGAGGTGGAAGAGCACTACGGGGCCGGACCAGGAGGTCTGGCTCCCTCGACCGGGCGACGTGATCGCCGGTCGATACCAGCTCGAACACAGCATCGGAGATGGAGGCATGGGGGCTGTCGTTGCCGCCCGACACCTTCAGCTCGGTGAGCCTCTCGCGGTGAAGTTCCTCCATCCCCGCCTCGCAGCGGATGCGGCGAGCGTGGAGCGCTTCTTCCGGGAGGCGCGGGCGGCCTCACGAATCAAGAGCGAGCACGTCATCCGCGTCCATGACGTCGGGATGACGGAGCACGGGCTTCCCTACATCGCGATGGAGCTCCTCGAAGGGGCGGATCTCGGGCAGCTCGTCGCGCGCGGGCCGCTACCGATCCCGCTCGCCGTGGACTGTGTGCTCCAGGCCTCCGAAGCGCTGGCCGAGGCGCACGCGGCCGGGATCGTGCATCGCGACATCAAGCCGTCGAACCTCTGGTTGGCGCAGCGTCGCGATGGGAGCGCCCTCGTCAAGGTCCTCGACTTCGGCATCTCCAAGCTCGCGTCCGTGGAGGGCGACGCCAAGCTCACCGAGACGCAGGCCGTCTTCGGCTCACCGGCGTACATGTCGCCGGAGCAGATCCGAAGCGCCAAGCGCGTCGATCATCGAACGGATGTCTGGGCGCTCGGCGTGGTGCTCTACGAGCTGCTCAGCGCGCACGTGCCCTTCGATGCGGACAACGTGGCCGGCGTGCTTGCCGCCATCACAGCCGATCGACCCCACCCGATCCACGCGTTCCGGCCCGAGGTCCCTCCGGCGCTGGAGAAGCTCGTCCTCGCGTGTCTCGTGAAGGATCCTGCGCGTCGCGCATCGTTGAACGATCTCGCCTCCGGCCTGCGCCCGTTCGCCACGCCGTCCGGCCTGCTCTCCGCCGACCGCATCGACCGTGCCGACAAGCCCAGCGTGAGCCTCATCCCCCCGGCGGCGAGGCCCTCCGTTCCCGCGTTCGCGGTGACGGAGACGGTGCTGGACCTCGCACCGACGAGGCGCCGCCGCATGTGGCTGTTCGGCTCGAGCATCGGCGGAATCGTCCTCCTCGGTCTCGGAGCCCTCGCGCTCCGGGCGTGGCTGGCATCGACGGGCCCGGTCTCGACGCCCTTGTCGCGGAGCGCGACCGCGGAGCCTTCGGATGCACCGAGCGCCGAGCATTCGACGTTCGAGTCGCCGCCCCCTCCGCCTGTCACGAGCGCAACTCGCGTAGGCATCGTGCCGAGCGCGACGGCTTCGGCGGAGCCTCCCCCCGAGCCGACGCCCCAGCCCCGCCCGCCGCGCATACGCCCCGTCCCGAGCGCGTCCCAACCCGTGAGACCAGCACCGCCGACCACGGCGCCTCCGATATCGGAGGACCGACGATGACCCGCTCGCTTCGCGTCCTCGCGATCTCCGTCGCGATCGGAGCCCAGGCGCTCACGGTGACCGGATCGGCGCTGGCGGATCCCACCGCCGATCGCTCGGCCGCGGCCGAAGACCTCTTCCAGCGCGCGAAGGTGCTGCTCGCGAAGCGCGAGTTCGCCCCGGCGTGTCCGATGCTCCTCGAGAGCTACCGTCTCGATCCCGCGGGCGGCACGCTCCAGAACCTCGCGGTCTGCTACGAGGAGATCGGCAAGTGGGCGAGCGCCTACGCGCGCTTCCAGGAGCTACGCGCGATCTCGAAGGCCGGTGAGCGGCCGCGTCTCGATCGCATCAAGCTCGCCGAAGAGCACATCGCGAAGCTCGAGCCGCGCATCTCGCGTGTCGTGATCGTGATGCCCGAGGCGATCGCCGGGGCCGAGGTCACGCTCGACGGAGTGAAATACCTGCAGCCGTCGTGGTCCGCGGGCATCGCCGTGGATCCGGGCACGCACGAGATCGTCGTCGCCGCGCCCGGAAAGCAGCCGTTTCGCACGAGCGTGACGACCGCGAACGACGGCGTCCAGCAGCAGGTCCGCGTCCCGGCTCTCGCCGACGAAGAGAAGGCAGCGCCGTCGGCAGCGGAGGTCCAGCCTGCGGAGCGTGCTGCGTTCTCCAGCAGCGAGCGGCCGCCGCCGACGAACAGCCTCCGGACGACGGGGTTCGTGGTCGGCGCCGCGGGCCTCGGCGTCATGGTTGCGGGAGGCGTCTTCGGCATCCTGACGGCGACCACGAACGGCGCCGGCAAGGACAAGTGCTCCGCCGCGAAGAACCCAGGCGCGAGCCGGGCGGACTTCGACCCCGTGAGCGGTCGTTGTTTCGAGGGCTCGTCCGCATGGAACGACGCGAACGCGACGAAGGACGACGCGCGAACGTTCGCGAACGTCGCCAACGTGCTCGTGCCGGTGGGCGCCGTCGCCCTCGGCGTCGGCGTTTACCTCGTCCTCCGCAAGGACTCTCCGAGCGGAACGGCGAACACGGCGAGCGTCTCGAGTGTGCGCGTCTCTCCGTCGCTCGGCGGGGCATCGATCGAAGGAAGGTTCTGAGTGCTCGGACGTCGCGCTCTCGCGCTCGGCTTCGTTTCGTTGTCGGCCCTCGCAGCGTGTCAGCTGATCGTCGGCGTGAACGACGAGGAAGGCCTTCTTCGCCCCGATGCCGCGACGGCCGACGTGGTCGACGACATCATCGTCCCGGAAGATCCTTGCAAGAAGCTTCACCCGCCGCTGCCGCCCACCGCGGACAAGATCCCCGCAGACGCAGGCGCGCAGAACTACGTCCTTGGTGTCCGGCGCTTCTATGCGCGCAAGAACGGAGAGGTCATGGGCTACGACCTCGACGGTCGGTGTACCGGGATTCCGGGCTCGACGACCTCCGATCCTCCCTGCACGTCGTCCAAGGGCATCATGGCCGATGCGGACGGCGGCATCGACAACGCCCTCCTCACGATCAGTGAGAGCTTCGCTGCCTTCAACGGCACCAATGCTGGCAGTGACCTCGTCGGGGATCTGGTCAACAAACAGATCGATCTCGGGGCCTTCACGAACCTCATTGGCCTGTTCGGCTACAACGGGCTCTCGAACGACGACGAGATCACGGTACACATCGTCCCGGCCACCGGGCTCTCGTCGGTGGGGTGCGACGGCGGCACGCTTCCGGAGGCAGGGCCACAGTGGGATGGTTGCGACACGTGGGCTCACTCACCCGGCAAGATCGTCGACGGCAAGGACCCCGTTTGGACGGGGGCGATCAAGGGCTATGTCGCCGATGACGTGCTCGTCGTGCAGGCCCAGGATCTGACGTTCGGCCTGATCGGCAATGAGTTAAACACCAGCGATGGCATGCTGACCGCCCGCATCGTGCGCGATGGGAGCGGATCCATCCGTATGACGGACGCTGTCGTTGCTGGTCGAACGCCAGCGAACGAGCTCCTCTCGATCGTGCAGCTGCTCGAGCTCAACGGGACGCGGATCTGCGAGAGCGGTCAGTTCCTCGGGCTGCTGCGCGACTCGGTCTGTCGCGCGCGCGACCTCCCTCTCACGCAGAAAGAGGACGGACGTGGCCTCTCGTGCGGCGCGATCTCGTTCGCGTTCGGCTTCGAGGCGGAGCCGGTGCGCTTGGGCACGGCGGGGATGCTTCCCGACGTGACGTGCGATGCCGGCATGACCTGTTCCGACTGACGGCGGGCCGACGAGATGCGTGCGCGGTCGCTCGTGCGGAGCGACTCGCGCCCGCGTTGCGCCGTCGCCGGTGAGTCACCGGGTGCTCGGGACCTCGCCCGCCTGCGCGACGTCGCTCTCGCTCGCCTGCGCTCCCTGGGCCCGGCTCGGTGGCTCCACCTCTCCCGGCTCGGTGAGCTCGTACTGCGCGAGACGCTTCTCGATGTAGGCCAGGTGCCGTCGCTCGTCGTCGCGGTTCCGGAGCAGCAACTCGCGGACGTGCGCCGGTAGATCGTCGCGGCCGAGGGCCTGATCGTAGGCGAGGTTCGTGTCGTCCTCGTTCGTCTTCATCGCCACGAGGATCAACCGGTCGCCGACGATCGCCGCGAGCACGACCTTGCCTTTGATCAACACGCGCTTGATGTCGGCCTTCTCCACCGGAGTCGCGCCGAGCTCCGTGACGAGAGGCTGGAGCTCACGCACGTGACGTTCGTGGTCGCCCTTGAACTCGCCGAGCTGCGCCTGGTCGGCGTCGTCGTCGAGTCGCTCGATCGCGACCTCGTATGCCGCGATCGCGTCGAGGTCGACCTCGATGAGCGAGTTGAGGAGGCCCGCGACATCCTTCTGCTTGCCAACCATCTTTGCCATGGCCGACCGTCCTTTCGAGCGCATCTCGGAGCATGGTTCACGCCAGCGCGTCGACGAGCGAGCTCGTCGACGCGCAATCGAAGGCGTGAGCTTCGAGCTCCATCGACGTCCGCCCGTTTGGTGACACGAGCTCCGTGGCGCTGCTGCATCGCAGCGCGAGGGTGAGGCGATCGAGAGGGCCGCCTTTGGCTCTGCCGTCGCGAGTCTGCGATGGTAGGCGTCGCATGCGTGTTGATGTCGTCGGCCCGGGAAGCCAGCCACCGACGTCGCTCACCGTCGAGCTCGGTCGTGGGCCGCGCTACCTTTCACGACGGGAGAAGCGGCGCTGCCCGTCTGGAATCGGTGGAGAGGCTCGAACTCGTCGCTGGACCGGCGAGTCGCGCAACTGGACGCCCGTGGGCAACGTCACCCTCGACCCAGAGAGGAACCCGATCGTGGTGTGATCCATTCTAGCCCACAGCGTCTTCGACACTCACCGAGCTCTTCGACGCTTTGCTCGTTTCGGTACGACAACGCCGTGCGCGCCGTTGCTCGTCTCACGCGTCAGCGTGACGATGTAGTCGACGAAGTCGCGTATCTCGGCCGAGATGTTTCTTGCGAAGTGGTAGACGGCGTAGAGGGGCCAGGTTTCGTCCGCCCATTCGGGCAGGACCTGCACGAGCCGGCCGTCCGCGAGGTACTCGCGGGCATGGAGATGGAGTAGCTGCGCGATTCCTTGCCCGGCGAGCACGGGACCAAAGTGGTTGACCATGACTTGCCCCTTCACGTTCACCGGCACCACCTTCTGCCCGCAAACGAAGTCCAAAGCGAAATGGCTTCCGGTCGCGGGGGCGCGCATGAGGAGGCAACGGTAGTTTTCGAGAGGAACCTCTCCGCGGAGGAGCACGCCGCCCTCGTGGCGCGGCATCAACGGAGCCGCCGATGGTGATCGGCGGAGAGGCGCGCGAGGCGCTGCGCAGCGCGCCGACGGTGCCGCCGCTTCAACGGAGCCGCCGATGGTGATCGGCGGAGAGGTAGAAGAGCCGGGCGTAGCTCCGCGCCGTCCGGAGCGGGCTTCAACGGAGCCGCCGATGGTGATCGGCGGAGAGGACCGAGCGCCGCTCTCCGTCTCCGCTGCAGACCTAGCTTCAACGGAGCCGCCGATGGTGATCGGCGGAGAGCATAGCGCTTCATCCGCGCTGCGTTCTGCCTGACGGCGCTTCAACGGAGCCGCCGATGGTGATCGGCGGAGAGGCGACATCGACCCCGAGAGACCCTCATCGGCCGGACGGCTTCAACGGAGCCGCCGATGGTGATCGGCGGAGAGGCGGTGGCGGCGGTGGCGGCGGCGGGTCGTCCGACCCGCTTCAACGGAGCCGCCGATGGTGATCGGCGGAGAGCCTTCGGAAACGGCGCTCTGAGCGGCACGGGAGCTGGCTTCAACGCTCTCCGCCGATGGTGATCGGCGGAGAGCGTTGCGCGAAGTCGAGCGCGCGGCGCGAGAGCATCTCGCTTCAACGGAGCCGCCGATGGTGATCGGCGGAGAGCTTCTCTGTATCGCGCTGCATATCTACAGCGGTCCCGTGGCTTCAACGGAGCCGCCGATGGTGATCGGCGGAGAGCTAGCCGATGGGATAGCAAGCCACCTGGGGTTTCTGCAGCTTCAACGGAGCCGCCGATGGTGATCGGCGGAGAGGCGTGCTCGTCGGCAACGCCGTTCTCGGCTCGGTCGCCGCTTCAACGGAGCCGCTGATGGTGATCGGCGGAGAGGGACTCGGTGGCGCTCCCCTGAGGTCGCGCGACGTGTTGCTTCAACGGAGCCGCCGATGGTGATCGGCGGAGAGCCGCGAAGGTCGCCGCCCCGTCTGGGCTCAACGTGCGCGCGCTTCAACGGAGCCGCCGATGGTGATCGGCGGAGAGTGGCGCGACGAGCGTGGCGAGTCAATCAAGTGGTCGCTCGCTTCAACGGAGCCGCCGATGGTGATCGGCGGAGAGACCCGTCGTGCAATCCACCGTTGGCCCCACTCCCGGGCTTCAACGGAGCCGCCGATGGTGATCGGCGGAGAGCCGCCCCCGATGACGGAGGCCATCGAGGGCGGCGCTCGCTTCAACGGAGCCGCCGATGGTGATCGGCGGAGAGGAGCCCAGTGGATCCGTATACCGGCCGTCCACCTGAGCGCTTCAACGGAGCCGCCGATGGTGATCGGCGGAGAGGAATCGATCCTGAAGCTCCACGTCTACCGCTTCGTGGGGCTTCAACGGAGCCGCCGATGGTGATCGGCGGAGAGCCGCCGGCTCCGGGCGTACGGCGGTGATCTTCACGTCGCTTCAACGGAGCCGCCGATGGTGATCGGCGGAGAGGGAGCCATCGGCGGCGGAGCCGCAGGCTCTTCTCGCTCGCTTCAACGGAGCCGCCGATGGTGATCGGCGGAGAGGGCGGCCTGGCTCGGAGCGTTTCCGTACGCGGCATTCCGCTTCAACGGAGCCGCCGATGGTGATCGGCGGAGAGCCGCGAGAAGCGTGCACCAGTCTGATCGGCACGATCTGAGCTTCAACGGAGCCGCCGATGGTGATCGGCGGAGAGCGGTCAGCGCTACAAGGTCACGCTCGGCGGAAACTACGCGCTTCAACGGAGCCGCCGATGGTGATCGGCGGAGAGTTGGTCGACACGTGGACGATGAACGAGGACGACAACGCGCTTCAACGGAGCCGCCGATGGTGATCGGCGGAGAGTCGTCGGCTTCCGGTTCCCCGAGCATTGCCACGTTGCTTCAACGGAGCCGCCGATGGTGATCGGCGGAGAGGGCATCAACGAGACGCCACAGAGCTACGCGGTACGCCTGCTTCAACGGAGCCGCCGATGGTGATCGGCGGAGAGCCGCCCGTTGGAGCTCCGAAGCGGGAGCGCGAGGTACCGCTTCAACGGAGCCGCCGATGGTGATCGGCGGAGAGAATCCGATCCGCGCCTCAGAGAACCTGCACAATTCCGCTTCAACGGAGCCGCCGATGGTGATCGGCGGAGAGAGAGGCCGCGACGCGCGCGCCGCTCGGCTCGCAGCTCCGTATCCGCTGCTTGAAGGGGCGGCCTTTCGGGAGCGCGCCCGAGCGTCCAAGCTCGCAGGCATGAGACTGAGCGCTGGGAAGTGGGCGGATATCGTGGCGGCGTGGGATTCGAGCGGGAGCTCGGCGCGTGCGTTCGCAGAGCAACGAGGGATCGCGGAGGCGTCTCTGCGGTGGTGGAAGTCGGAGCTCGCGCGCCGCGCACGGAACGAGCCGGCACGTCGCTCGCCTGGACCGCGACCTCGAGGCACGGAGCTCGTCGCCTCGGCGCGAGGAGGCACGGAGTCCGTCGCGTTGGCGCGGGTCGTACGCGAGGGCGAGACGCCGCCGGACGAGCGCTCCGAGCCGCTCGTCGTGATCGTCGGGCGCGCGCGAGTGCTTGTTCAGCGCAACTTCGACCCCGCGCTGCTCCGTGCAGTCGTCGATGCGCTCGGGAGCGCGACGTGATCCCAAGCGGCGTCGAGATCTACGTCGCGCTCGAGCCGGTCGACATGCGGCTGTCGTTCGATCGACTCGCCGGGCTCGCGAAGGAGCAGAGCGGCTACGAAGCGAGGTGCGGCGCGCTCTTCATCTTCTTCGGCAAGCGCCGCGATTCGCTGAAGGTGCTCTTCTTCGACGGGTCCGGGATGGCGATCTTCTACAAGCGATTGGACCGAGGGGTGTTCAAGCTTCCCGAGGCGCCGAGCAAGGCGACGAGGCATGTCGAGATCGACGACGCGGCGCTCGAGGCGTTGCTCGATGGGATCGACGTCGATACGACGCGCGCTGCGCGGCCGAAGGTGCACTGAGCGAGGTCGCAGGAGGTACGATCGAAACGCGTGGGCGATGCGCATCGCGCTCGACCATGCCGATCGCGTGAGTTAGGAAGCACGCGTGGCAGTCGGGACGTCACGCGGTCGAGATCTCGAAGAGGCGCTGCGAAGGGTCGCAGAGCTCGAGAGCGCGCTCGAGAAGATGACGACCGCGTTCGCGACGACGGCGGAGACGCTCTCGAAGGCGGCTGTCGATCTCGGGACGATGCGAGCCGAGCTCGCGTCGGTGCGCGCCGAACGGGACAAGCTTCAGCATGCGTACGAGCAGCTCAAGGGGCACCTCGAGCTGCTCCGCCGTCGCATCTTCCTCGCGAAGGCCGAGCGCATCGACACGCACCAGCTCGAGCTCGAGTTCGCCGAGACGAAGGCCAAGCTCGACAAGCTCGCCAAGGAGCTCGACGACGACGCTGAAGCGGCGGCAGTTGGCACCACTGCGGAGACGGGGGGCGGCGCGGACGCGGCGGCGGCGAACGACCACGAAGCGCCCACCGGGCGCCGGAAGTCGAAGGGCAGCGGCCGGCCGAATCTGCGCGAGCTGGACATCCCGGAGGAGCGCGTCGAGATCCTCACCCCCGCGCTCGAAGGCAAGGCGGAGCGCATCGGGTTCGAGGAGACCTGCCTGCTCGGTCATCGCCGAGCGAGCCGTGTTCGGATCGTCTTGGCATGCGCGACGTACAAGCTGCCGGCGAGCGACGCCAGCGGCGCCGCGACGTTCGTGACCGCCGACAAGCCGAAGGCGATCTACGAGCGCGGGATGCTCGCGCCGTCGTTCATCGCGCACGTGCTGACGAAGAAGTACCGCTGGGGGATGCCGTTTCACCGGCTCGCGCTCGAGCTCCGGTCCGAAGGGATCTCGCTCGACGACAGCACGATGTGTCGGTACGCCGAGCACGTCGGCGCGACGCTGGGCTGCATCGTGGACGCGGCGGCGAAGGAGGCGAAGGAGACCGCCTTCTGTCTCTCGACTGACGCCACGGGCGTCGCGATCCAGCCCGAACGTCTGCCTGACAGCCAACGGCAGGCGTGCGCAAGGGGGCACTTTTTCGTCGTGCTCGCGGACAAGGACCACGTCTTCTTCGAGTACCAGCCGAAGCACACGAGCGACGCGGTGTGCGCGATGTTCAAGGGCTACAAGGGCTACATCCAGGCCGACGCCCATTGCGTCTACGACGCGCTCTTCCGCGGCGACGCGGTCGACGACGGCGCCAAGCCCCCCGACGAAGTGGGGTGTTGGAGCCACGCCCGCAGAAAGTTCTGGGAGGCAGCCGTCTCGACGAAAGAGCCGACCGCACGCGAGGCGCTCCTTCGGATTCGTGCGCTGTTCAAGCTCGAAGAGCAGTGGGCGAGCCTCGCGACGAAGCAACGCCACGATCGACGACAACGCGTCTCGCGACCGATGCTCGACGACTTCTTCGCTTGGGCCGAAGGCGTCTTCGAGCGCGCGCGCGGTGTTCGCGGTCCCGTCGCGACCGCGTTCGGTTACGCCATCCGCCAACGCGACGCTCTCCGCCGCTTCCTCGACGACGGCCGCCTGCGCCTCGAGAACAACGCCGCCGAGCGGGCTTTGAGGTCCTCGATCGCGATCGGTCGCAAGGCGTGGCTCTTCTTCGGCTCCGGCGATCACGCTCAGGCCGCGGCGGTGGGTGTCAAAGGAGTTGTCCGATGGCATGGTCAGTGCAGCATGCACCCATCGCGACGATCGGGGTTCAAGCGCACGGCGGTGATTGGTGACCAGTTGCGGATAGGTCCCGTCCAGCGCCGAGGCGTGCGAGAGCGTGCCTTGGCGTAGACATCCCGGCGAGCGGCGAGGATGCCCACGTCGCGCCCCTCGTGGCGGTCGTTCGGCGTCACAAAGCGGATTCCAGAGTGCAGGTGCGTGCCGTTGTACCAGCCCACGAAGCCGTCGACCCACGTGCAGGCGTCCTCGCGCGAGGCGAAGGGCTTCTTCGGGTAGCCCGGCCGGTACTTCATCGTCCGGAAGAGCGCTTCAGCAAAGGGGTTGTCGTCACTGACGGCAGGGCGGCTGAAGGATGCGATCACGCCGAGACGTTGAAGCGTTGCGAGCATCGTGGAGCCCTCATCGGGCCGCCGTTGTCGGCGTGCAGGACGAGCGCATCGCGCTGCACGCCTTCGCGCTCGCAGGCCCATTCGACGAGCTCGGCGGCGATGGTCGCCGACTCCTCGGCGTGCACCTCGGCGGCGACGATCTTGCGGCTGAAAACATCGAGCACCAGGTACAGGTAGTAGAAGACGCCGCGCACCGAGCTGCGAAGGTACGTAATATCCCACGACCAGACCTGGTTCGGCGCCGTCGCGATGTGCTCCTTCGGGCGGTGATGCGTCCTGGGCCGCGACGGCTCGCGGTGGGCCATCAGGTCACGCTCGTGTAGCACCCGATAGAAGCTCGATTCCGAGGCGACGTAGATGCCCTTGTCGGCCAACAGCGGAACGATCTGCCGAGGCGACACGTCCCGATATTCGGTCGACGTGGCGTAGCGCACGATCGTGTCACGCTCCTCGGTCGTGAGCTTGTGGACCGGCGCTGTGCCGGACTCCGCGCGACGATCCACGCCGCCGCCCTCTGTTCGCCAGCGCGTGACGGTGCGCGCGGAAAGACCGAGGACCTCGCATGCCTTCTCGAAGCGTGAGCCTGCCGAAACCGCCTCGGCGAGCAACGCGAGGATCACTTGTCGGTCTCCTTGTTCGTGTCGTCGTCCTCGTCCCCCCAGAGCGCCTGGATTTTTTTTTGGAGTACGAGAAGAGCGGCGGCCTCGGCGAGCGCCTTGTCCTTGCGGCGGATCTGCTTCTCCAGCTCGCGCACCCGACGAGCCTCCACCGACCCCGCAGTGGCCTTGCTGCCGCCTGCGAGCGCCGCGCCTGCTGCTCGGCGCCACTCCGCGAGATCCGCCTCGTGGAGCCCCTCGCGACGGAGCACTGCGCCGAGCTCTTCGCCGTCGAGTTCTTCGGTCTCGGCAAGGACTCGTAGCTTCTCTGCGACGGTCCAGTCACTCGGTCGACGGGCGGATCGGGAGGGAGGCTTCGTTTCGGACACGCCCTTCTCCCTCGCATCGCGCAGCCATTTAGACAAGGTAGGTTGAGAGACTCCGGTCTTGGCCGAGAGCGCTGATGCCGTCGGCCCACCCGGCAGCATCATCTTCTTCACCATGTTGGCCTTGAAGGCCTCGCTGTATTCGCTCACGTTGTCGTCACTCGCGCCCCCTACGCGTTCACGCCCGCCGACCTCGGAGCGAGATCAGCGGACCGGACAACTCCTGTGACACAGGGGGGCGGCGAACCTCTTCTCGCTGATCGCGTCGTGCGAGCTGCACCGCCTCGACGTCGAGCGGTACCTCGCCGACGTGATCCGCGTCGTGCCGTACTGGCCGCGCGATCGCTATCTCGAGCTGTCGCCGAAGTACTGGACCGCCACGCGCGCCCGCCTCGATGGGCGCGAGCTCGATCTTCCGGTCGGGCACATCACCGTGCCGCCGCCCGCGGAAGAGCAGCCGTCGTCGAACTGAACTGGCGCACACGCGGGCAGTCTGCGCCGCGCCGCAGACCTCCGCCATCACGCCGCTTCAAGCAGCGGATACGAAGAAGAACTACAGCCACGCGGCGACGCCAGACGTGATGTACACGTACGACCCCTATTTCCCGCGGCTTGCGTCGAGGCAGGATGGCGCGGGGACGACGACGTTCACGTACCAACCGTACGGTAGCGCCAGTCACGGCGCCGGCAATCTCGCACTCGTAGACGGTCCGTTCTCGAACGACACGCTGAAGTATTCGTATGATGAGGTGGGACGTCTGAAGAAGCTGGAGATCGTGGACGACGCCACTCAGTCCGTGGCGAGCTACGCAGAGGAGTACACGTTCGACGCACGAAGCCGCGTGACTGGGGTGCAGAACAACCTCGGCGCCACGTCGTACGCGTTCGTGGGGCAATCGGATCGCCCGTCGACGGTGGACTATCCAAACGGGATGCAGACGCTGTACGACTACTTCGGCGCGACGGGCGACCGCCTGCTGAAGCAGATCAAGCACTTGTCGGCGGGACCGAACCCGAGCGTGATCTCGCAGTTCGACTGTACGTATCGTCCGGACCACAGCCTCGCGACGTGGACGGTGAGTCAAGGAAGCGGAGCACGGACGTGGACGTTCGGTTATGACGGTGCGCGTGAGCTGACAGCGGCGTCGCTTCGGGACGGGAGTCAGACCTTGCTCGAGTCGCACACGTACGGCTACGACAAGGCGGGGAACCGGATCCAAGTCGGCAACGGGACGATGGCGCCGAGAAACTACGAGGTGAACAACCTCAACCAGCTCCTCTCCGAGCGCGACCATGGCCGGACGACGTTTGCGGGATATGTGGATGAGCCCGCAACGGTCAAGGTAAACGGGAGGCCGGCGAAGGTCATGTCGACGGACGGTGGCGCGCCGTTCCGGTTCGAGGCACCGGTTGACCTAGATGCTGGCGCGAACTCGGTCGTGGTCGAGGCCCGTGACGGTCGGAACAATCTGGCGACGAAGACGTACTCGGTGACGACGACCGGTACGTCAAAAACGTACGA